>Ga0181526_10001352_pt1 | contig 23421 bp, 24 predicted proteins | sample PEATcosm2014_Bin_35_FD_119750 | JGI IMG/M metagenome (GOLD analysis project Ga0181526, IMG submission 119750) | Peatland microbial communities from MTU Mesocosm Facility, Houghton, MI, USA - PEATcosm2014_Bin06_30_metaG | ecosystem: Environmental > Terrestrial > Soil > Wetlands > Peat | place...
GTCGCCACCTACTCCCAGGCCGGCCAGAACTACGGCACGAGCCTGCTGTGGGTGCTGCTGCTGCTGATCCCGGTGCTGATCGTCAACCAGGAGATGGTCGTCCGCCTCGGCGCCGTGACAGGCGTCGGGCACGCACGCCTGATCAACGAGCGGTTCGGGCGCTTCTGGGGCTGGTTCTCGGTCGGCGACCTGTTCCTGCTGAACTTCCTGACGATCGTCACCGAGTTCATCGGCGTCAGCCTCGCGCTTTCCTACTTCGGGATCTCCGCCTTCGTGTCCGTGCCGATCGCCGCCGTACTGCTCGTCGCGATCACCGCCAGCGGCAGCTTCCGCCGCTGGGAACGCGTGATGTTCGTGTTCGTGTTCGCCAACCTCCTGGCGATCCCGCTGTTCTTCATGGCGCATCCGAAGATCGGCCCGGTCGCGCATGACTTCTTCGTCCCCTCGATCGCCGGCGGCGCCAACTCGACCTCGGTCCTGCTGATCATCGCGATCGTCGGCACGACCGTCGCTCCGTGGCAGCTGTTCTTTCAGCAATCCAACGTGATCGACAAGCGGATCACTCCGCGCTGGATCAACTACGAGCGCCTCGACACGTGGATCGGCGCGGTCGTCGTGGTGATCGGCGCCGGCGCGCTGATCGCGGTCTCGGCGTTCGCGTTCAAGGGCACCCCGCTATACGGCCACTTCACGAACGCGCTCGGCACCGCGAACGGGCTCAAGCTCGAGCTGGGATCGGTTGGCGGAGCGTTCTTTGCGCTCGTCCTGTTGAACGCCTCGCTGATCGGCGCCGCCGCGCTGACGCTCTCGACGAGCTACGCCTTCGGCGACATGTTCGGCACGAAGAGCTCGCTGCACCGCAGCTTCTCGGATGCCAAGTCCTTCTACCTGATCTTCGCCGGCCTGATCGCGGGCGCCGCCGCGATCGTGCTGATCCCGGGGGCCCCGCTCGGCGTGATCACGACCTCGGTTCAGGCGCTGGCCGGTGTGCTGCTCCCGAGCGCGACGGTGTTCCTGCTGCTGTTGTGCAACGACCGCGCGGTGCTCGGACCGTGGCGCAACCCGACCTGGCTGAACATCCTGGCGACCGTGATCGTCGCGGTGCTCGTCCTGCTCTCGCTGATCCTGATGGCGACCACCGTCTTTCCCAGGGTGAATGTCACGCAGTTCGCGCTGGTCGGTGGAGGGGCGTTCGCGGCGGCGCTGCTGGCGTTCGGCGCCTGGACACTCCGCAGCGGCCGCGGCGGCGGCGAGGTGACGGTGATCGACGAGGGCCCAACCGTCCCGAAGGCGCAGTGGACGATGCCGCAACTGACGTTCCTCGAACCCGCCGTCTGGTCATCCGGCCGCAAGGCCGCGATGCTGGGGCTGCGCGGCTACCTCGTCGTCTCGGTGGTGCTGCTGGTGGTCAAGGCGGTGCAGCTCGGCAGCGGCTGAGGAGCGGCCGCCCGGCGCACCCGGCCCGCGCGCCGCGCGCCGCCTCCCGGCACGCCCGCGCGGCCCGCTACGCCGGCCGCAGACCCAGCTCGCGCAGCGTGTGTGCGTCGACCGGCGCCGGCGCGCCGGTCAGCGGATCGGATCCGCTCGCGGTCTTGGGGAACGCGATCACATCGCGGATCGACTCGCGACCCGCGATCATCGCAACGATCCGGTCGATCCCCAGGGCGATGCCGCCGTGTGGCGGCGCGCCGTAGCGCAGCGCGTCGAGCAGGAAGCCGAAGCGCGCCTGCGCCTCCGCGTCGCTGAGGCCGATCGCCTCGAACACGCGCTGCTGGGTCTCGGGCGTGTGCGTTCGAATCGAGCCGCCACCCAGCTCGGCGCCGTCGACGACCAGGTCGTACGCGCGCGAGCGCAGCAGGCCGGGCTGCGCGAAGTCGAGCTCGGTCGAGCCCTCGGCCGGCGCCGGCGCGGTGAAGGGGTGATGCATCGCGCTCCAGCGCCCCGCCTCCTCGTCGTACTCGAACATCGGGAACTGCACGACCCACAGCACGTCGTGGCGAGCGCCGTCGATCAGGCCGAAGCGTTCCGCCAGATCCAGCCGCAGCGCGCCGAGCGCCTGCGCGGCGACCGCGGCGCGGTCGGCGACGAACAGCAACAGGTCCCCGTCACTCGCTCCCAGCTCTGCGTTGACAGCGCCGATCTGATCGGCGCTGAAGAACTTCGCGAGGTTGCCGCGCCAGCCGCCGTCGCCGACGGCGATCGGGGCGACCGCCCTGGCGCCGTAGCGCTGTACGAACTCGCTCAGGCCGTCCTGCTCGGCGCGCGAGAGCTCGCGTGCCCCGGCGTTGATGGCGCGCACCACCCCCCCGCTCTCGAGCACGCCGGCGAAGACCTTGAACTCGCAGCCTCGCACGAGCTCCGAGACGTCGTGCAGCTCGAGACCGAATCGCGTGTCGGGACGGTCCGAGCCGAAGCGGCCGATCGCCTCGGCGTAACACATCCGCGGCCACGGCGGCGGGGCGAGCGTGAACCCGCCGGCCTCGAAGACGGCGCTCATCACCTCCTCGGTGATGCGCAGCACGTCCTCCTCGTTGACGAACGACATCTCGATGTCGAGCTGCGTGAACTCGAGCTGGCGATCGGCGCGCTGGTCCTCGTCGCGGAAGCAGCGGGCGATCTGGTAGTAGCGCTCGAGGCCGCCCATCATCAGCAGCTGCTTGAAGATCTGCGGCGACTGCGGCAGCGCGTAGAAGGAGCCGCGCTGGAGCCGCGAGGGCACGAGGAAGTCCCGCGCGCCCTCCGGCGTCGCGGCCGTCAGGATCGGCGTCTCGACCTCGAGGAAGTCGTGGCGCTCCAGCACCTCGCGCATCGTGTGCGCCACCCGGTGGCGCAGGACCATCGCGTCACGCATCGGCTCGCGGCGCAGATCCAGCGAGCGGTGGCGCAGACGCAGCGTCTCATCCACGCCGACGTCCTCGTCGAGCGGGAAGGGCGGCGTCGGCGAGGTCGCGAGCACATCCAGTTCGCGAACGGCCAGCTCGATCTCGCCGGTCGCGAGCGACGGGTTGACCGTCCCCGCGCCGCGCAGCACGATCTCGCCGGCGACGCTGAGCACAGCCTCGCTGCGCAGGTCGTGCGCGGCGGCATGGGCGGCCGGGGCGCTGTCTGGATGAAAGACGAGCTGCAGCAGGCCCGAGCGGTCGCGCAGGTCGATGAAGATCAGTCCGCCATGGTCGCGGCGGCGGTGGACCCAGCCGGCCACGCGGACGTCGCTGCCGGCGTCGCCGGCGCGCAGCTCGCCGCACCAGTGATCGCGGTACTCGTTGGGCGCCGGCTGATGCATCACGAGCGCACCACATGATCGACGAGGTCACGGCCATCGACGGTCTCCTCAGTGCCTGCCAGCAGGTCGCGCAGCCGCACCGACCCGCCCTCGACGTGCGCGAAGAAGCGCGCGCCGAGACGGTCAGCCTGTTTGAGCTGGCCCTTCAGCGACCGGCCGCCGAGCTCCATCTGGACCGCCAGCCCAGCCTCGCGGAGCGCCGTCAGCGCCGCGAAGGCATCGGCGCGGCCGGCCTCGAAGGCGACGTAGACATCGACCGCCGCCACGGTCACCGGATGTTCGCCGGAGGCCAGCATGATCCGCTCGATCCCGGCCGCCCAGCCGATGCCCGGCGTCGGCGGCCCGCCGAGCTGCTCGACGAGGCCGTCGTAGCGGCCGCCCCCGGCCACTCCGGACTGTGCACCGAGGGCGTCGCTGGTGAACTCGAACAGCGTGCGCGTGTAGTAGTCGAGGCCGCGCACGAGCGTCGGGTCGATCTCGTGCGCCACGCCGGCGCGCGTCAGGAGCTCGCGCACCGCCGCGAAGTGCTCGGCGTCCTCGCGCTCCAGGCGGTCGAGCAGCCGCGGCGCTCCCGCCATCACCTCGCGGGTGCCCGGATCGTCGGAGTCGAACGCGCGCAGCGGGTTCTGGTCGATGCGTTCGCGCACCGCCGGGGCGAGGCGCGGCGCGTTGGCGCGCAGGTAGGTTCCGAGGTCCTCGGAGTAGGCGGCGCGTGTCGCGGGGCTGCCCAGGCTGGAGATCCGCAGCCGCACCCCGGTCACGCCAAGCGTGGCGAGGATCGTCGCGAGCAGCACGATCGTCTCGGCGTCGACCGCCGGGTCCTCGGAGCCCAGCGCCTCGAGTCCGAGCTGCCAGAACTGCCGGTAGCGACCGGCCTGCGGGCGTTCGGCACGAAAGAAGCTCGAGAGGTAGTAGAGGCGGACGGGCGCCGGGAGCTTGTGCATGCCGTGTTGAACATAGGCCCGGCAGACCGGCGCGGTGCCCTCCGGGCGCAGCGTGAGCGAGCGCCCGCTGCCGTCGTCGAAGCTGTACATCTCCTTGCGCACGATGTCGGTCGCTTCGCCGACGCCGCGCGTGAACAGCTCGGTCGCCTCAAAGCTGGGGGTCTCGATACGGCCGTAGCCGGCCCGCTCGAGCAGCTCACTCGCCGTGCGCTCCACGCCGGCGCGCACACTCGCCTGCTCGGGCAGGATGTCGAACGTCCCACGCGGGGCTGTGAGCTTGCTCACCGCGCGGTGAGCTCGGTCAGGAACGGGTTGCTGCGGCGCTCCTCCTCGAGCGAGGTCTGCGGGCCGTGGCCCGGTAGCACGAGCGTCTGCTGCGGGTAGCCGTCGAACAGGGTCGCGATCGAGTCAAGCAGCGCCTCCCAGTCGCCACCCGGCAGATCGACCCTTCCGACCGAGCCGCGGAAGAGGACGTCGCCGACCACGAGCGTCTCGTGTTCGGGCAGCGCGTAGGTGAGGTGGCCGGGGCTGTGGCCCGGCGTGAAGATGACGTCGATCGCCAGGCCCGCCAGCTCGAGATGTTCGCCGCCGCCGAGCAGCTCGTCAGCGTCGTAACTTTCGAACCCGCTCAGGCCCAGCCAGCCGACCGAGCCGTCGATGTCGGCGAGGATCTCGCGCTCGAGCGCCGGGCAGTAGACCGGCGCGCCCGTGGCGCGCGCGAGCGCGGCAACGGCGCCGACGTGGTCGACATGCGTGTGCGTGAGCAGGATCGCCTCGACCGACACACCGAGCAGCCCGAGCTGCTCGATCAGGCGCTCGGCCTCGTCTCCCGGGTCGACCATCACGGCTTCGGCAGCACCCGCCCGCCGCACCAGGTAGCAGTTCTCGCGGAACGGTCCGACGGTGAGCGTGACGACGTCCAGCGAGCCCATCAGCGCGCGGCCTTCCTGCGCTGCTGGCGGCGGTACATGAAGTGGTCGGTGTAGTAGATGATCGGCATGTAGAGCGCCAGCACCACCGGGACGATCAGCAGGTTCTTGGTCGGCGTCGTGTGCTTCAGCAGCAGGGTCGAGACCGCGTAGACGACGGCGGCCGCGATCGCCGCCCGCCACAGCGAACCCTTCCAGGTCGGCGGCGAGTCGTAGCGGTTCTTGCGCGGCTCGCGGGCGCCGCGGGCGCGGCCGCCCGAGCTGCCCTTCTCGGCTGCGCTCGGCTTGCGCCCGGTGCGCCCGCGCGACTCGATCATCCCGGCTGCGTTGCCGCGGTGCTTGGTCTTTCGGGGGCGGGGGGCGCGGGGCATCTGTTGGCTATCAATCTAGATGGTTCTCGATGATCTGGCGGGCGGGGTCGAAGCCGCGGAGCTCGAGCTCGGCCGGGAATCCCGCCAGCGCGGCGCGTGGCGTGAGCCCCACGATTTCCGCGGCTGCGATGTCGGCGTGGCGCGACACGGCGTCCACGATCGCCGCCAGCGGCAGCGCGAGCGGATCCTCCACGTTCATCGAGACCTGCGCGGTGCGCTGGCGCGACACCAGCTCGATCGCGATCGCGCGCAGCCCCGGCAGGCCCTCGCGCCCGCCCTCGCGGATGCTCTCCGCGATCTCGCGGGCCGTGCCGAGGTGGGCGGGCGCCGCGAGCTCGAGGTTGAACGCCACAAGCGGCGGTCGCGCGCAGACCAGCACCGCGCCCGCGCTCGGGTGCAGGCGGCGCGGGCCGTAGTCGGGCGTCAGCTCCTCGTCGGCGATGCGGGCCGCCAGGTTCGCGATCCCGCCGCGACGCAGCTCGGCGCGCGTGCGACCGCCGGCGAGTGCCCCGTAGAGGAACACGGGCAGGCGCAGCTCGCCGCCCAGCCGATCGGCCGTCAGCAGCGCCTCCGCGCACGCCGCCCCGCGTTCCGCGTCGCTCACGTGAACGAGCGGCACGACGTCGATCGCGCCGATGTGCGGATGCTGGCCACGCGGAGCGCGAAGATCGATCCTCGCCACCGCCTCCTGCGCCCCGGCCACCAGCCCCTGCGAGAGCGTTCCGGGCGCTCCCGCGAGCGAGTAGACCGCGCGATGGTGGTCGGCGTCCGCGTGGCGGTCGAGCACGCGCGCACCGCTCGCGAAGGCGTCGGCGATCGCGTCGAGCACCTCGGGATCGCGGCCCTCGGAGACGTTCGGCACGGCGAGCAGGACGACCACGAGCGAGACGATACGCACACGCCGTCCGCCGGCGCCCGGATCGCGCGGCGACACGGCGCGAAGCTGCCGGCTCGGTAGAGTGCCGATCCCCGCCGGAGTAGCTCAGTCGGTTAGAGCAGCGGAATCATAATCCGCGTGTCGGGGGTTCGAGTCCCTCCTCCGGCATGGACATATGTGCTGAACCCAGACCCCTCCTCCGGCATGGACAATCTGGGACGTCATCCCGCGTAAGTCGGGCGACTCGCGGCCGTCAGCGAGACATCGTTCTCACGGAGGAAGAAGCGACTCGGACCCTCGACGCGCTCGAGGCTCCTGATGGCGACGCGGTCGCGCGCCTGCGCGAACTGCGCGACCGGGCGTGAGCGCCGGGTTCACGGGCACCGAGCGTTTCACCCAGTTCGCCACGACACCGCAGCCTTCGACTGTGGCAACGAGCTGCTGAACCGCTGGCTCACCCGTTACGCCGGCCAAGGCGATCGCCGCGACGCCGCCCGCACGTTCGTCGCGCGGCCGCGCGCGCGGTGTCATCGAGAGCCGGCGCCCTTCGGCCGCGCCCCCGCCGGTTCATGCTCCACCCCGGGCGGCCGATACAAGCGGTGTTACGCATTGGACGAACTGCGACTCGATCCGGCTTCGAACGGCGTCTTCGGCGAGGGGATGGGGCCGCTCTGCGTCAACAACCTGCTCGCGTGCAGCGACGAGCGGATCTCGTTCAAGGACCGCGACGGTCGCTACCTCGCGGTCAGCGCCGGCTGGCTGACGGGCACGGAGCGGCGCCGCCTGCACGCACCGGGGCTGAAGGAGCAGGTGATCGGAAGGACGGACGCCGACGTTTTCGGCGTCGCCGACGCGGGGCTGTCGCGCCTCGAGGACCTGCGTGTGATGGAGAGCGGCGAGCCGCTGCTGGCCGAGCCGGAGCACGAGCGCTCGGAGCACGGCGCGGACGTCTGGAGGCAGACGACGAAACTGCCGCTGCGCAACGAACAGGGCGAGATCGTCGGCACCTGGGGCGTCAGCCGCGACGTCACCGCGAACGTCGAGGCCGAGCGCGCTCTGCGCGTGAGCCGCGAGCAGCTGGCGGCCAGCGAGCACATGCAGCGGGTGCTCTTCGAGCACAATCCGCAGCCGATGTGGGTGCGCGACCAGGGCACGCTCTGCGTGGTCGCGGTCAACCGGGCGGCGCTGGCGATGTACGGCTATACGCGCGACGAGTTTCTCGCCCTGACCGTCACCGACCTGGTGCCGCCGGAGGACGCGGAACCCTTCCTCGCCGCGCTCCGGCGCGCGGAGGACGAATCCGGACACGGGCTGCCGGTGGTCGTGCCGTGGCGCCACCGCTGCAAGGACGGCACGGTGCTCGCGGTCGAGCTCACGAGCACCGACGTGATGCTCGGCGGGCGAGCCTGCCGCATCGCCTCCAGCAAGGATGTGACCGCGCGCAACCGGGCGGCCGCCGAGCTTTCCGCGGCGCGTGACGCGGCGGTCGAGGCCTCGAACACGAAATCGGCTTTTCTCGCCACGATCAGCCACGAGATCCGCACGCCGATGAACGGCGTGCTCGGCATGACCGAGCTGCTGCTCGACAGCGATCTCGACGAGGACCAGCGAGCGCTCGCGACGCAGGTGTCGCACTCGGGTGAGCTGATGGTCGAGCTGATCGACGACATCCTCGACATCTCGAAGATCGAGGCCGGCCGGCTCGAGCTGGCGATCTCCGACTTCCCGCTGCGCGAGACGATCGAGCAGACCTGCGCCCCGGTCAGGCTTCGCGCCGACGCGAAGGGTGTCGAACTCGACGTCAGGATCGCCGATGACGTCCCCGAGCACGCCCGCGGCGACGGCCGTCGCGTGCGTCAGGTTCTCCTGAACCTCGTCGCCAACGCCGTCAAGTTCACGGCCGCGGGCTCGGTCGTCGTGCGCGTCAGCCGGGTGCCCCGGGCGGATGGCGAAGGACGGATCCGCATCGAGGTGACCGACACCGGAATCGGGATCGAACAGACGGTCCTCGAGACCGTGTTCGAGCCGTTCACGCAGGCCGATGTTTCGACGACACGCATCTACGGCGGCACCGGCCTCGGCCTCACGATCGCCCGTGAACTGGTCGAGCTGATGAGCGGCACGATCGGCGTGGAGAGCGAGCCGGGCGCCGGCAGCACCTTCTGGATCGAGATTCCACTCACGCTCTCGCTCGCGACGAACGATGGCGCCGGCGCCGGCGCCGCCGACGCGAGCGCCGTCGCAGGCCCGCTGTGGCTGACCGCGCCCCTGGTGCTGGTCGCCGAGGACAGCCCCGTGAACCAGATCGTCACCGCGCGCACGCTGGAGCGCTGCGGCTGCAACGTCGACGTGGTGAGCGACGGACGCCAGGCGCTGGCGGCGCTGGCGCAGCGCGGCTACGACGCGGTCCTGATGGACTGCGAGATGCTCGAGATGGACGGCTACGACGCGACCGCGCAGCTGCGTCGCCGCGAGCACGGGACCCGCCACACGCCCGTGATCGCGATGACAGCCCACGCCATGGCGGGCGATCGGGCACGCTGCCTCGAAGCCGGAATGGACGACTACATCAGCAAGCCGATCCGGCGCGAACACCTGATCGAGACGCTGCGACGCTGGATCCCGCCGGCGGGCGGCGCCAGCGTCGACGACGCGCGCCTCGCTCAGCGCGCATAGAGGGGCCGCAGCGCAGGGCCTCTGCCGACGGCCTCGGTCCGCCGGCCGCGGCAGTGACCCTCGCGGCCGCACTACGATGCGGCGGGTGTCGAGGCGACCGTATCTCGGCGCTCCGGCGCGCGCATCGCTCCTACCGTCGCTCGGGCTCGCGCTGATCACAGCCGCCTGCGGCGCGAGCGCGACCGCGGCGCATCACGACGGCGCCACCGCGGCCCGCCTCGCGCCGCCGTGCGCGCAGCGCGCCGGCGCCACGCTCGCGCGAGCCGCCTCGCTCTCCGCAACCTCGATCGTCGCCACCGCCTTCACAGCCGACGGCGGCGAGGCGAGCTGCCGCTTCACGATTCGCGGGGCCGGCGGAGCACGGACCCTCGACGTCGTCGCCGAGCTCGACAGCGCGCCACAGGCCTACTACCGGCTCGAGCGCGAATCCGTCGAATTTGGCCAGAACGTGCTCTGGCACAACGAGGGCGCGGCCGCCTACCCGCGCTACGTCGCGCATCTCGGCCTCGAGGCGGACTGGTTCGCCTCCACCGGCCAGCTGATCACCACCGACGGGGTGCGGCTGATCACGATCCTCGTCAGCTCGGCTCCGGCCCACGCCCCCGGCGGCGCCGAGCGGCTCGCCGCGACGCTCGCCCGCTGCTACCTCGGCCCGCTCGTGCAGCCGCGCGCCTGACGCGCTGGGCCGGGCCCGGGACACCCGGCGACTAGCATTGACACGGTGGGCGAGACCGCAACAGCGCGCGCCCCGGTGGCGCTGACGACAGACCGCGAAGCGGTCCCATCAAAAAAGTTCTCGCGGGCGTGACCGCCACCTCGGCACCCGGCGGCAGGCGGCGGCATCCACCCGCGCCCCCGGGACCGAACTACAAGTGGGTCGTGCTGTCGAACACGACGATCGGCGTGCTGCTCGCGACGATCAACTCGTCGATCCTGCTGATCGCCCTGCCGGACATCTTTCGCGGCATCGACGTCAACCCGCTCACCCCGGGCAACACGAACTACCTGCTGTGGATGATCCTCGGCTTCCTCGTCGTGACCGCGGTGCTGGTCGTCAGCTTCGGCCGCCTCGGCGACATGTACGGGCGCGTGCGGATGTACAACCTCGGCTTCGCCGTGTTCACGCTGTTCTCGCTGCTTTTGGCGGCGACCTGGCTGAAGGGCGGCGCCGGTGCGCTGTGGCTGATCGGCATGCGGATCGGGCAGGGGATCGGCGGCGCGATGCTGTTCGCGAACTCGGGGGCGATCATCACCGACGCGTTCCCCGAGAACCAGCGGGGCCTCGCGCTCGGGATCAACGGCGTGGCGGCGATCGCGGGATCGTTCGTAGGGCTGATCCTGGGCGGGCTGCTCGCGCCCGTGGAGTGGCGGCTGGTGTTCCTGGTGTCCGTCCCGTTCGGGGTGTTCGGGACCTTCTGGGCCTACGTGAAGCTGCACGACCTGAGCGCGCGTCAGCACGCCCGGATCGACTGGCTCGGCAACATCACCTTCGCCGTCGGCCTGATCGCCGTGATGGTCGGCATCACCTACGGCATCCAGCCGTACGGCACGCACACGATGAGCTGGACGAGCCCGAAGGTGCTCACCGAGCTGATCGGCGGGGTCGTCGTGCTGGCGATCTTCTGCGTGATCGAGATGCGGGTGGCGCAGCCGATGTTCCACCTGCAGCTGTTTCGCATCCGCGCGTTCGCGGCGGGCAACCTGGCGAGCCTCTTGTCGGCGATCGGCCGCGGCGGCCTGCAGTTCGTGCTGATCATCTGGCTGCAGGGGGTCTGGCTGCCGGAGCACGGCTACAGCTTCGCGACCACGCCGCTGTGGGCGGGCATCTACATGGTGCCGCTGACCGCGGGCTTCCTGATCGCCGGTCCGCTGTCGGGCCTGCTCTCGGACCACTACGGCGCCCGCCCGTTCGCGACCGCCGGGATGCTGGTGGCCGCCGCCTCGTTCCTGCTGCTGGAGCATCTGCCCGTCAATTTTTCCTATGCCGCTTTCGCGGGGGTTCTTCTGCTGAACGGGATCGGGATGGGACTGTTCGCCTCCCCGAATCGCGCGGGGATCATGAACAGCCTGCCGCCCAGCCAGCGCGGCGTGGGTGCCGGGATGGCCGCGACCTTCCAGAATTCGGCGATGGTGCTCTCGATCGGCATCTTCTTCTCGCTGATGATCGTCGGGCTCGCCGCCCGGCTGCCGGCGGCGCTGCGCTCCGGGCTGATGGCGCACGGGCTGCCGGCCTCCCAGGCCGGTCGCATCGCCCATCTGCCGCCCGTGGCCTCGCTGTTCGCCGCGTTCCTCGGCTACAACCCGGTCAAGCAGCTGCTCGGCCCCGCGCTGCACCGGCTGAGCGCGTCGCAGGCGGCGGCGCTGACCAGCCGGTCGTTCTTCCCCCGGCTGATCAGCGGCCCGTTCTCGAGCGCGCTGGGGGTCGCCTTCACGTTCGCGCTGATCGCGTGCCTGATCGCCGCCGGGGCGTCGTGGCTGCGCGGCGGCAAGTACCACTACCGCGAGGATGATCGCGAGAGCGCGCCCCCGCCGCCGCCGGTCGCGGTGACGGCGGCCGAGCGGGTGGCGCGGTGACCCGCCTCGTCACGATCTCCGGCTCCTATGGCGCCGGCGGCAGCCGGATCGGCCCGGCGCTCGCCGAGCGCCTCGATGTCCCCTTCCTCGACCGGGCAATCCCGGCGGGTGTGGCGGAGGAGCTGGCGGTGCCCTTCGACGACGCCGAGGCTCACGACGAGCAGCTCAACGCGAGCTGGCTCGAGCGGATGCTGCGCGGCTTCATCGGCCAGGACATCGCGGCTCCCGCCGGCACGCCGGCGGCGCCCGCGACGGCGGGCGATTTTCGCGACGCGACCGAGGACGTCCTGCTGCGCCAGGCGCAGAGCGGGCACGGGGTGATCCTGGGGCGAGCCGCGGCGGTCGTCCTGCGCGAGCATCCGAGCGTGCTGCGGGTGCGCCTCGACGGCCCGGCCGAGCGCCGCGTGCGCCAGGCGATGGCGCTCGAGGGCATCGACGAGGCGACGGCCCGCGAGCGCCAGCGCCGCCAGGATCGCGCCCACGCCACCTACACCAGGCACTTCTACGGCGTCGACATCGGCGATCCGTCGCTCTACCACGTGATGCTCGACTCGACGCTGATCGCGATCGACGTCTGCGTCGAGATGCTCGAGTTGGCCGCGCGGTCGATCCCGGCCGCCGGCGCATAGAAGCGTCCCGGCGGCCGCCGCGAGCGGCGCGATAGCGTCCGCGCCGTGCCGGAGGTCAACTGGGCCGGAAACGTCGTCTACGCCGCCGAGCGGGTGCGCTGCCCAGCCAGCGTCGACGAGCTGGCCGAGATCGTCGCTGCCGCGCCGCGGATCCGGGTGCTCGGGTCGCGGCACTCGTTCAACACGATCGCCGACTGCGAGGCGCTCGTCTCGCTGCGATTCCTCCCCACCGATCTGGCGATCGATCGTGGTGCGGGGACCGCGTCGTGCGCCGCCGGGGTCACCTACGGGGAGCTCGCGCCGGCACTGGCCGCCGAGGGGCTCGCGCTCGCCAACCTCGGCTCGCTGCCGCACATCTCGATCGGCGGTTCGATCGCGACGGCGACACACGGTTCCGGCGATCGCCTCGGCAATCTCGCGACCTCGGTCGCCGGCCTCGAGCTCGTCACCTCGAACGGCCGCCTGCTGGCCGCGCGGCGTGGCGACCCCGACTTCGACGGCATCGTGGTCGGGCTCGGCGCGCTCGGCGCGGTCACCCGCCTGACGCTCGACGTCGAGCCCTTCTACGAGGGCAGCCAGGTGGTCTACGAGGGCCTCTCCTGGGAGGTGCTCGAAGCGAGCTTCGACGAGCTGACCGCCGCCGGCGACAGCGTCAGCGTCTTCACCCGCTGGGAGGACGTGGCCGGCCAGCTGTGGGTCAAGCGGCGCGTCGAAGAGGGACAGGAGCCGGCGCCCAGCGAGCTGTTCGGGGCGCGCGCCGCCACCGCCCAGCTTCACCCGATTCGCGGCGGCGACCCGGCCGCCTGCACCGGCCAGCTCGGCCTGCCCGGACCGTGGTACGACCGCCTGCCGCACTTCCGCCTGCAGTTCGAGCCGAGCGCCGGCGAGGAGCTGCAGTCCGAGTACCTGCTCGCGCGCACCGATGCGAGCGCGGCGATCGCAACGCTGCGCCGGCTCGCGCCGAGGATCCGGCCGCTCTTGCACATCGGCGAGATCCGCACCGTCGCCGCCGACGGGTTGTGGCTGAGCCCGCAGTACGGCCGCGACACGGTCGCGATCCACTTCACCTGGCTTCGCGACCAGCGGCGAGTCGAGGAGCTCGCGGCGGAGATCGACGCCGCCCTCGCCCCGTTCGCCCCGCGACCGCACTGGGGCAAGCTGTTCCTGGCCCGCGCCGACACGCTCGCCGGCCGCTACGAGCGCCTCGCCGACTTCGCACGGCTGCGCGAGCAACTCGACCCGCGCGGCGCGTTCTGCAACGACTGGCTGGCGCAGCGGGTGCTCGGCACCGCAAGCGAATCGCCCTGAGGCGACGCGAGGGTGCCTGGCGCGTTCAGCGCGTCCGGGCGCTCAGCCGGGAGGCGGCCGGTGCGGCCGCCGCCTCCTGGGCGACGAACGCGGCGAAGGAGTCAAGCCACGCGAGCTTCGCGGCACGCCAGGAGTCGAGCCCCCGCTCGGCGACGGCGACGGCGGTCTCGGCCTCGGCGTGCGCCGAGCCGCGGGCGAGGTCGTGGTTCAGCTGGTCCATACACCAAGCATCGGCGCGGCGAGCCGCACTGATGAGCGTTGCGTCGCCGCCGTTCAACACTGCGGTCTTTCCGAAGCGCGCGGGGCGCTGTGCACGGATGCAAACCTGCGCTAGTCTCGGGCAACCTCAGGGGAGTGGCATTGGCCGAGCTCGACACAGCCGTTCTCGAACCCGACGCGCTCGAAGCGCTGGTTTCGGCTCTGCGCGGGCGTGGCTACCGAGTCCTCGGTCCCAGGGTGCGTGACGGCGCGATCGTCTACGACGACCTCCACTCGGCCGCCGAGCTCCCGATCGGCTACGGGGACGAGCAGGCGCCGGGGCGCTACCGCGTGACGCGCCGCGAGGACGAGGCGCGCTTCGGCTACGCCGTCGGGCCGCACTCGTGGAAGCAGTTCCTGCTGCCCGCGCGCCTGCGCATCTGGCGCGCGCGCCGCGACGGCGACGGCTTCGAGCTCGAGACCGACCAGACCGAGCATCAGCCGCTGGCCCTGCTCGGTGTGCGCGGCTGCGAGCTGAGCGCGATCGCGATCCAGGACCGCGCGCTGATCGGCGGCGAGTATCGGGAGGCCGACTACGCGGTCCGCCGCGACGGCGCCTTCATCGTCGCCGTGGACTGCTTCGAACCGGCCGACACCTGCTTCTGCGTCTCGATGGGCGGCGGCCCAGAGATCCGCGGCGATTGCGACCTCGTGCTGAGCGAGATCCTCGACGGCGAGCATCGCTTCCTCGCGCGCGCCGGATCCGATCGCGGCGCCGAGCTGTTGCGGGAGCTGCCGCAACGCGCCGCCGCGCCGGTGGATCTCGACGCGGCGGCCGCCGCGGTGCAGGGAGCGGCCGCGAAGATGACGCGCACCGTCGAGTCCGGCGACCTGCGCGACCTGCTGGCGCGCAACCTCGAGAATCCACGCTGGGACGAGGTGGCCGAGCGCTGCCTGACGTGCGGCAACTGCACGATGGTCTGCCCCACCTGTTTCTGCACGAGCGTGGAGGACGTCAGCGATCTGGCCGGCACCGAGGCCGAGCGCGTGCGGGTCTGGGAGACCTGCTTCTCGGTCGAGCACTCCTACCTGCACGGCGGCAGCGTCCGGCGCTCCGGACGCTCGCGCTACCGCCAGTGGCTGACGCACAAGTTCGGCACCTGGTACGACCAATTCGACAGCTCCGGCTGCGTCGGCTGCGGCCGCTGCATCGCGTGGTGCCCGGTCGGCATCGACGTGACCGAGGAGCTGGCTGCAATCCGCGACACCGACGGGGTGGTTGTATGACGACGACGCTTGCCGAGATCCTGGCCGACGCGCCCTTCTTCGCCGGCCTGCGCCCGGAGACGATCGACCTGGTCGCCGGATGCGGCTCGAACGTGCAGTTCGAGCCCGGCGCGCTGATCTTCCGCGAGGGCGATCGGGCCGACGCCTTCTACCTCCTCCGCCACGGCAGCATCGCGATCGAGGCCTACGCCCCCAACAGCGGGCCGCTGGTGATCGAGACGCTCGAGGCCGGTGACGTGCTCGGCTGGTCGTGGCTGTTCGAACCCCATCGCTGGCATTTCGACGCGCACGCGCTGACGGCGGTACGCGCGACGGCGTTCGACGGCGTCTGCCTGCGCGGCAAGTGCGACGCCGATCCGCAGCTCGGCTACGAGCTCGTCTCCCGCTTCGCCCAGACGCTGATCGAGCGCCTGCAATGGACGCGCCTGCGTCTGCTCGACGTCTACGGCCATGTCGGCCAGCGCTGAGCTCGCAGCCCCCATGGCAGCCGCGATGGTGCCGCGGCCGTTCCGCGTCACGCAGCGGCGCCGCGAGACCTCCGACACCTGGACGCTGTCGCTGGAGCCGCTCGCCGGCGAGGGCATCTCGCCCGGCCCAGGCCAGTTCACGATGCTCTACGCCTTCGGCATCGGCGAGATTCCGATCTCGGTCTCCGGCGCCGACGACGGCCTGCTCGTGCACACCGTCCGCGCCGTCGGCGCGGTCAGCGCCGCGATCTGCGAGGCGAAGCCCGGCGCCGTGCTGGGTGTCCGCGGACCGTTCGGCAACACCTGGCCGGTGCGCGAGGCGGCCGGCCACGACGTCGTCGTGGTCGCCGGCGGCGTTGGTCTCGCACCGCTGCGCACCGCGGTCCAAGCGCTCGAGCTCGCCCGCGAGGACTACCCCGAGGTGACGCTGCTCTACGGCGGGCGAACCCCGGGAGACCTGCTGTTCCGCGATGAGCTCGATTCGCTGCGCCGGCGCGGCAAGCTCAACGTCGATGTGACCGTCGACGCGGCCGCGAGCGGCTGGGAGGGCAAGGTCGGCGTCGTGCCGAAGCTGATCGACGGCGCGCCGTTCGACCCGGAGTCGGTGATCGCGCTGGTCTGCGGTCCTGAGGTGATGATGCACTTCAGCGTCGTGGCGCTGCGCGAACGCGGTGTCGCGCCCGAGCGCATCTACCTCTCGATGGAGCGCAACATGCGCTGCGCCGTCGGTCACTGCGGGCACTGCCAGCTCGGGCCGACGCTCGTCTGCCGCGACGGCGCGGTCTACAGCTACGACAAGCTCGAGACGCTGATGGGGGTGCGTGAGCTGTGAGTACGGCGACGCGCCGCAAGCCAAAGCTCGCGGTCTGGAAGTTCTCCTCCTGCGACGGCTGCCAGCTCTCGCTGCTCGATTGCGAGGACGAGCTGCTGGCGCTCGCCGGCGAGGTCGAGATCGCCTACTTCCCGGAGGCCACGAGCGCCACCGTCCGTGGTCCCTACGACCTCTCGCTGGTCGAGGGCTCGATCACCACCGAGGAGGATTGCGAGCGCATCCAGAAGGTTCGCAGCGCCTCGCGCCGCCTCGTCACGATCGGGGCCTGCGCCACCGCGGGCGGGATCCAGGCGCTGCGCAACGTCGCCGACGTGGACGAGTTCGTCGCGCTCGTCTACGCCCAGCCCGAGCACATCTCGACGCTCGCCACCTCCACGCCGATCTCCGAGCACGTCGCCGTCGACTTCGAGCTGCGCGGCTGCCCGATCGACAAGCACCAGCTGCTCGAGGTGATCGGCGCCCAGCTGGCCGGGCGGCGCCCGCAGATCGCCACGACCAGCGTCTGCACCGAGTGCAAGCGACGCGGCACGGTGTGCGTGACCGTCGCCCACGGCACGCCCTGTCTCGGACCGGTCACGCACGCCGGCTGCGGCGCGATCTGCCCGTCCTACAACCGCGGCTGCTACGGCTGCTTCGGGCCGATGGAGACGCCGAACGTCTCGGCGCTGACGCGCCAGATGCGCGACCTCGACACGACCGAGACCGTGATCGACCACCTCTTCCACACCTTCAACGCGAGCGCCGAGCCGTTCGCGGGCGCGGGATCCCGCGGTGCCTGACAAGCGCACCAAGACGATCCGGACGGCGACGCTCGCGCGGGTCGAGGGCGAGGGCGCGATGCGCGTGCGAATCGAGGCCGGCCAGGTCACCGAGGTTGCGCTCGACATCTACGAGCCGCCACGCTTCTTCGAGGCTTTCCTGCGGGGCCGCGACTTCGCCGAGGCGGTCGACATCACCTCGCGGATCTGCGGCATCTGCCCCGTCGCCTACCAGATGAGCGCGGTGACGGCGATGGAGAGCCTGTGCGGCGTCGAGGTCGGCGGACAGCTGCGGGCGCTGCGCCGGCTGCTCTACTGCGGCGAATGGATCGAGAGCCACGCCCTGCACATCTTCATGCTCCACGCCCCCGACTTCCTCGGCTACGCGGGCGCCGTCGAGATGGCGCGCGACCACCCGGCAATCGTCGCCGACGCACTGAAGCTGAAGAAGGCCGGCAACGAGGTGATGCGCGTCGTCGGCGGCCGCGAGGTGCACCCGATCAACCTGCGCGTCGGCGGCCTGCACCGCGTCCCGCGCAAGGCTGAGCTGGCGACGCTCGTCGAAGGTCTCGAGCGCGCGCGCGAGATCGCGCTCGGCGCCGTCACGCTGACCGCCACGCTCGACTTCCCCGACTACGAGCAGGACTTCGAGTTCGTCGCGCTCGCGCACCCCGGCGAATACCCGATCGACCGTGGCCGCGTGGTTTCCGATCACGGCCTCGACATCGCCCCGGCGGACTACATGACGCACTTCGTCGAGTCCCACGTGCCGTGGTCGCACGCCCTGCACTCGCAGCGCACCGACGGCAGCACCTACGTGGTCGGACCGCTCGCGCGTTTCGCGACCAGCTACGACGAGCTGACGCCGCTGGCGCGCGAGGCGGCCGCCGGCGTCGGCCTGCGCCCGCCGGAGCGCAACCCCTTCCGCAGCATCGTCGTGCGCTCGGTCGAGCTCGTGCACGCGGTCGACGAGGCGCTCGCGCTGATCGCGGACTACGAGGAGCCGGACGCCCCGGCGCTCGAGGTGATCCCCCGCGCGGGCGTCGGACACGGCGTCAGCGAGGCGCCGCGCGGGCTGCTCTACCACCGCTACGAGATCGACGCGGACGGCACGATCCTCGACGCGGTGATCGTCCCGCCGACCTCGCAGAACCAGACCGCGATCGAGGCCGACCTGCGCGGCGTCGTCGAGCGCTCGCTCGATCTGCCCGACGCCGAGCTGAGCGTGCGCTGCGAGCAGACGATCCGCAACTACGACCCCTGCATCTCCTGCGCGACGCACTTCCTGAAGCTGGACGTCCAGCGCGTCTGAGGCTGATCGGCATCGGCAACCGCTGGCGTGGCGACGACGCGGCGGGACTCGCCGTGGCGGCCGCGGTTGGCGCGCGCCGCCCGCCGGGCGTCGAGGTCGTGGAGCACGAGGGCGAGCCGATCACGCTGATCGAGGCCTGCGAGGGCGCGCCGGCGCTGTGGATCGTCGACGCCGTCCGCTCGGGCGCCCAGCCGGGCACGCTGCACCGGCTCGACGCCGCGCAGCAACCACTGCCGGCGGAGCTGTTCGGCGTCTCGACGCACCGCCTCGGACTCGCCGACGCGCTCGAGCTGGCTCGCGCGCTCGGCCGCCTGCCGCCGCAGGTGATCGTCTACGGGATCGAGGCGAACGAGTTCGAGCCGGGCAGCCCGCTGTCGCCCTCGGTCGCGCGCTCCGTGGAGCGCCTTGCGGACGCGCTCGTCGAGGAGCTCAGCGCGGCCGTGAACGCCGCCTGAACGCGCCACAGTCAGGCGTTCGTGCTCAGCGGCGGCACGGGAGCGTCGCCACCGCAGCCCGCACGACGTTCATGTCGGCACGGTTGAAGTCGGAGTGGGTCTGGCCGCGCCAGCTGGGCACCAGCTCGCGGTAGTAGGGGCTCGAGAGGCTCTCGTTGTGCCCGATCACGTTGGCGACGGGGATGTTGTGCGTGCAGCGCAGCCAGCGCGTCAGCTCGAGCGCGGAGCGGTACTGGGCGGCGTCTCCCATCACCTGCTGGTCCGAGAAGCCCACGTTCTCGATCCCGATCGCCGTGTAGTTGAGGCCCACGACCTGCCGGCACATGATGTCCAGCGGCACGAGCTGGTAGATCGTGCCGTCGGTGTCGATCACGAAGTGCGCGCAGACCTGCGGCAGCTCGTGGTAGGTGACGTCCGGCACGTCGTCGGCGAAGGTGTTCCAGACGCTCTGGAACGTCGCGCTCTCCGTGTAGTGCCAGATGATCAGATGCGGGTCGACGAGTTTGTAGGAGTCGATTCCGTAGTGCTGCACCGCGTACGCGCGCATCTGCTGCTCGCGCGCGGGACCGAACGGAATGAAGTCCTTGACGATCCGCGGCGGCGGCAGCAGCGCCGGCTGGGCCCCGCTCGCGAGCGCACCGGGGAGGCCGAGCACGAGCGCGAGGGTAAGCGCGAGTGCGAGCGCCGGCGCCGGCGCGCGCAAGCCGCCGCGCGCGCGCCGCCGACGCCCGGCCGCAGTCTCCCGAGCAACCCGTCGTCCGGCCATCGCGCTGACCTTAGAGCACCGCCGTCGCCGTCGCAGCGGCAAACGCCTCGAGCCCGCGGTTCCAGCCGTCCGGCGAGCCGACGGCGTCGCGCATCTGCTCCCAGCCGTCGCCATGGCGCTCGAGGTGGCGATGCTCCAGCTCGACGCGAGTACGCGTCGGACTCTCGGCGTGGAAACGCACCTCGAACTCGCTGGCCCTCGCCGGGTCGGCCTCCTGTGACCAGAGCAGGTTGATGTCCCAGCTGATCACGACGCGGTGCGGCGGCTCGTACGCGAGCACGCGGCCCCAGTCGCACTCGCCGCCATCGATGTCGCGACCGTACGCTCGGCCGCCGACACGCGGCTCCAGCACCATCTCAGCCAGCGGCGCCGCGCCGATCGTGTGCTCGCGCGGCCACCACGAGTCGATGCCGTCGGTGAACACCGCGAACGCGCGGTCGATCCCCACATCCACCACGATCGCGGTCTCAACTGCAGTGTCCGTCGCTGTCATCCGATCCTCTCATCCTGTCGTTCGGCAATGGTCTTGAAGGCGTCGAGCGCCTGCGTCCAGAACCGATCGAAGTAGGCGCGCAGTGCCCCCACCCCCATCGGGTCAAGGCTGTAGATCCGGCGGTTGGCATCCCTGCGGTCGTTGACCAGGCCTGCCTGCTTGAGCACGCTGAGGTGCTGCGAAACGGCGGGCCGGCTCACCGGGAGGCCCCGCGCGAGCTCACCAACCGCGCTCGGGCCGTCCGCGAGGCGTTCGAAGATCGCCCGCCTGGTCGGGTCCCCGAGCGCCTGAATCGCCTGTGCGTAAGTTGCCACTTACCGTAAGCGTATACTTACGCTCACTCGGTGTCAAGCCCTCCCCCGCCCGCCAGCAGCAGGAGCACCTCCTCGTCGGACACGGGCGCGAAGTCGGCGTACCAGTGACCGACGGCGAGCAGGCGTGGTGGGATCGTGTGGCAGAGCACCCGGTCGGCCTCCCTCGCGACCAGCTCAACCGACTCGCCCGCGCCGACGGGAACCGCGACGACGATCCGCGAGGCGCCGCACGCGCGCAGCGCGCGGACCGCGGCCACCGCGGTCAGACCGGTCGCGAGGCCGTCGTCGACGACGATCGCCGTGCGCCCATGCAGGTCGATCCGCGCGCGTCCCTCGCGGTAGCGCTCGACACGGCGCTGCAGTTCAAGGCTCTCGCGGCGCACGGTGTCGTCGAGTGCCTCCTGGGACATGCCGACGCGAGCGGCGGCCGCGCTGTCGAACACTGCGGCCCCGCCTTCGGCGATCGCCCCCACCCCAAGCTCCGGGTTTCGCGGCGCACCGAGCTTGCGGACGACCAGAACGTCGAGCGGCGCGGCGAGCACGCGCGCCACCTCGAAGCCGACCGGAACCCCGCCCCGCGGCAGCGCGACGACCACCGGCTGCCGCGCCGCGAGATCGCGCAGCCGCTCCGCGAGTTGGCGTCCGGCGTCGTGACGGTCGGCGAACACTCCCTCTCACCTCGCTCGCGTCGGCGCGCCGCGGGCGCCCGGCCCGTCACGCCTCGCGTGCTTCCGGCATGCCCTCACCGGTCGCGAGCGCTTCCATCTCGTCCTGCGCCAGTTGACCGGCCGGCGGGTCCTGCTCGGCCCCGCGGCCTGAGCGCGAACGGCGCCTGCCCGTTGCGATCACCGCGGCCAGCGCCGCGCAGCCTGCCGCGGCGAGCGGGGCGATGCTGCGCAGCGAGCGTTTCGCCGTGGGCGTCTCGGTCATCCGTTGCCGTCACGCTACCAACTCGGTCGGCCTCTGGGAGGCGGGCCCTCGGATGGGTCGCCGTCGGCGCGCGCCGGCCGCTCGAAGCACCGTCACGGGACCGGTGATCGTCGTCCGCTAGGTTTCGTGTGTGGAGTACCGCACGCTAGGTCGCACAGGGGTGAAGGTCAGCTCGCTCTGCCTCGGCGCGATGATGTTCGGCAACTGGGGCAACGCCGACCACGACGAGTCGGTCTCGATCATCCACCGGGCGCTCGACGCCGGGATCAACTTCATCGACACGGCCGACGTCTACTCGCGGGGCGAGTCGGAGGAGATCGTCGGCAAGGCTCTCGCGGGCGGCAGGCGCGACGATGTCGTGCTGGCCACGAAGGTCCACGGCGACATGGGCGAGGGACCCAACCAGCGGGGCAACTCGCGCCGCTGGATCGTCCGCGAGGTCGAGGACTCGCTGCGCCGCCTCGGGACCGACTGGATCGATCTCTACCAGATCCACCGTCCGGAGCAGGACACGGACATCGAGGAGACGCTCTCCGCGCTGACCGACCTCGTCCGGGCGGGCAAGGTCCGCTACATCGGCTCGTCAACCTTCCCGGCCTCGGAGATCGTCGAGGCGCAGTGGGTGTCGCGCGATCGACGCCTCGAGCGCTTCGCCAGCGAGCAGCCGCCGTATTCGATTCTCGCCCGCGGAGTCGAGACCGATGTGCTCCCGACCTGCGTGCGTCACGGGATCGGCGTCATCCCATGGAGCCCGCTCGCCGGCGGATGGCTGTCCGGCCGCTACCGCAAGGGGGCCGAGGCGCCGGTGTCGAGCCGCTCGGGCCGCATCCCGCAGCGCTTCGATCTGCAGCTGGCGGCGAACCAGCGCAAGCTCGAGGCCGCCGACGCGCTCGCGGCGCTGGCGGACGAAGCGGGCATCTCGCTGATCGAGCTGGCGATCGCGTGGGTCATCAACCATCCCGCCGTGACCGCGGCGATCATCGGGCCGCGGACGATCGAGCACCTCGAATCCCAGCTTCCGGCGGCGGAGATCTCGCTCGACGCCGCGCTGCTCGACCGTATCGACGAGATCGTGCCGCCGGGACTGACGATCAACCCGGCCGACGACGGGTTCGCGAACCCGTCGCTGCAGGCGTCCGCGCGGCGGCGCTGAGCGATGGACGCGCCCACGACCGGCGAACAGCCGGCTGCGGCCGACGAGCCGGCTGTGACCGGGGAGCCCGCCGGCCCGACCTACGCCCTCTACGCCAGCTTCGCCTCCGATCCGGCGCGACCGCTGGTGTCGCAACAGCGCGCGAACGCCGCCACCCATGCGCAGCAGACGCTCGATGGGGCCGACGCGACCCTGCGCGGCGCCTACACCGTCACCGGCTACCGCGCCGACGCCGACCTGCTGCTGTGGCTCGTCGGCCACAGCGCCGACGCCGTGCAGGACGCCCTGATCGCGTTTCGCCAGACCATGCTCGGGCAATCGCTGCGCCCCGTCTGGTCGGCGATCGGCGTGCATCGCGAGGCCGAGTTCGCGAAGTCCCACACGCCGGCGTTCATGCGCGGCGAGGAGCCGCGCAAGTACGTGTCTGTGTACCCCTACGTCCGCTCCCTCGAGTGGTACCTCCTGCCCGAGGAGGATCGCGCGGAGATGTTGCGAGAGCACGGGATGATGGGGCGAAGCCGCCCGGAGGTGCGCGCGAACACGGTCAGCGCCTTCGCGCTCGGGGACTACGAGTGGCTGCTCGCGTTCGAATGCGACGAGCTGGAGCCGATCGTCGACCTGATGCGCCACCTGCGAGGCGCGCAGGCCCGCCGCCACACGCGCGAGGAGCTGCCGTTCCACACCGGGCGCCGCCGCTCGCTGACAGACATCGTGGCGGACCTTCCGTAGTCGGTCTTTCCCGGAACGCTGAACGGGAAACGGCGAGTGGATGGGGTCGGCCGGCCAGGACGCAGGGAGCGAGCCATGGCGGGGACATTGCTGCCACCGAGGACGCCGCCAGACGGCGTCCAGACGCCGCCGAAAC
>Ga0181526_10001368_pt1 | contig 23261 bp, 26 predicted proteins | sample PEATcosm2014_Bin_35_FD_119750 | JGI IMG/M metagenome (GOLD analysis project Ga0181526, IMG submission 119750) | Peatland microbial communities from MTU Mesocosm Facility, Houghton, MI, USA - PEATcosm2014_Bin06_30_metaG | ecosystem: Environmental > Terrestrial > Soil > Wetlands > Peat | place...
ATCAAAAGAGTTGGCTCGCAACCTTCCGTCAAGGGACCATCGGAGTGGTTCACTGGCACGGTACGTATCGATCCGCTTTTTCAGGCACCCGATCCGGCACTCGTGCAAGGCGCCAGTGTCACTTTCGAGCCGGGTGCGCGGACTGCATGGCATACGCATCCGCTCGGTCAGACTCTGATCGTCACGGCAGGCTGTGGCTGGGTTCAACGCGAAGGCGCACCCATCGCGGAGGTCCGGCCGGGTGACGTGGTCTGGTTCCCGCCCGGGGAGAAGCACTGGCACGGGGCCACGTCAACTACGGCCATGACGCACATCGCCATTCAGGAGAAGCTCGACGGCGAGGTTGTCGACTGGATGGAACAGGTCGGCGACGAACAATACAGGGCCTGATCGGGGCCGAGAGACAACCAACAGGAGCATCGATCCATGTACAACGCGAAGGCTTATTCCGCCGCCGGCGCGGCATCGCAGATGGCCGCCACCACCATCGCGCGTCGCGATCCAACCGAACACGACGTGCGCATCGAGATCCTATTCTGCGGCGTCTGCCACTCCGATCTGCACCAGGTCCGTAATGAGTGGAGCGGCGTGATGCCGACCGTGTACCCGTGCGTCCCAGGCCACGAGATCGTCGGCCGCGTCACCGGGACCGGGGCCGCAGTCACCGGGTTCAAGCCTGGCGACCTCGCCGCGGTCGGCTGCCTGGTGGATTCCGATCGCACCTGCCCGGAGTGTCGGGCTGGCCTCGAGCAGTTCTGCCGGAATGCGACCCTTACATACAACTCGCCCGATAAGCACCTAGGAGGCGTCACCTACGGCGGCTACTCGGATAGTGTCGTCGTCGATGAGCGCTTTGTCCTGCATGTTCCTTCCAACCTCGATCTTGCCGGAACCGCGCCGCTGCTCTGCGCTGGAATCACAACCTACTCGCCCATGCGCCACTGGGGCGTCGCAAAAGGCAAGAAAGCTGGCGTAGTGGGTCTTGGCGGACTGGGCCACATGGGTGTAAAGTTCGCGCACGCGCTCGGAGCTCACGTGGTCGTCTTCACCACCTCGCCCAACAAGAAGGAGGACGCGCTCCGGCTGGGCGCCGACGAAGTCGTCGTCTCCCGCAACGCCGATGAGATGCAAAAGCACGCCGGGAGCTTCGACTTCATCTTAGACGCGGTTTCGGCCGATCACGACATCGACGCCTACATCCAACTCCTCCGCCGCGATGGCAACATCACTCTGGTCGGCGCGCCTGAGAGGCCCCTCGCCGTCCCCGTGTTCGGTCTGATCTTCGGACGGCGCAGCCTGTCCGGCTCTCCCATCGGCGGTATCCCCGAGACGCAGGAGATGCTCGACTTTTGCAGCGCACATAACATCACCGCCGATGTCGAAGTCATCCCAATCCAGAAGGTCAACGAGGCGTACGAGAGACTGGTCAAGTCCGATGTGAAGTACCGCTTCTCGATCGATATGGCTTCTATCGCGTATAAGTAAATGGTCAATGAGCGGTTCGTGCTTAATGATCGGCGAAAATGCCTACTCAGGCAGGTTCTCCAGATCCGCCAGGTCCTTGGCCCGCCCGCTGGCCGCCTTGTTTTGCCGCAGGCGAGCCAGACCGATCACGGGAACCTCTATTTCCTCAATCCGGATCGTCTCTCTTTCGACGTAGCACGGTTCGAACTCGACTCCGGAGATAGAAGTGAGGATCTCAATCCGAATGGGTGGCAGTCCCATGCGAACCACGTTATTCCGCTCCAGAAAAAGGCCGGGGGCCAGCCCTACCGCCGCGAATCCGAACTCCCGAAGCCCTGGCGGCGTTTTCGGGACTAATTTTGACCCACACATCGAGGTCGTTCGTGGCCCTGATATGACCGTAGATGCCGACCGCGTACCCGCCAATCAACAGGTATTCAACGCGGTTCGAGTTGAGCGACTTCAAGAACTCTTTGAAGTCCCTCGCTAGCGCTGGTATAGCCATAGAAGGTCCTTCGCAAGAGTTCGAGCGCTCGCAGCCGCTCTTCGACCGGGCGGGACAACCAGTATTCAACCGCATCGTCCGGATCCGTCAAGTGGACGACGGAAAATTGTGTGCGGTCTAGCCGGAAGTCCTCGAGCCCATCCTCACTTGCCCTGCCCATGACTCAAGTTTACCGCCGAATCAAGGCGTACAGTGAGAGGCGTACAGTGAAAGCCAAGCCCCAAAACGATCATGGTGCGCTCGCGCGGCAGAACCACTTGCGGAAACGGCGCGGCCACGCGCACGCGTAACGCCGGACGCGGCCGGACGAGGTAGATGCGGGCGCTACCGCGGCGTGTGCCGGCGGTGCTTCCAATCGTAGATGGCCCAGGCCAGGATGGCGATCAAGCCCAAGGCGATCAACATTTCGGGGATATCCAACGGGCGCATAAGCATCCTCCCGATTGCGATTATACTCCAGCCTGAATGTAAAGTCTAGGTTAAGGTCCGATTATGCCAATATAGCGCCACCGGATCGATCGCGGCCTACACCGATTCTTCGAAATCGGCCTCGGGCCTGGGCAGCACGTCCTGATCGCCGGCCACCCAGACGTACAGCGTGGGCAGCAGGAAGATGTTCATCAGCATGGCGACCATCAGGCCTCCCACGATGACGATCGCGAACGGACGTTGGGAGTCGGAACCGATGGCGCGCGACATCGCCGCGGGCAGCAATCCCAGGGTGGCCACCAGGGTCGTCATCATGATGGGCCGGAGCCTCAGAACCGCGCCCTCGACCGCGGCGTCCATCACCGAATGGCCGCGCGCGCGAAGCTGGTTGATGTACTCCAGCATGATCACGCCGGTCTGCACGCAAACGCCGAAAAGCGCCAGGAAGCCGACTCCGGACGACACGCTGAAGTGCGTGCCGGTGATCAGCAGCGCCAATAGTCCGCCCAAAGGCGCCATCGCGATGTTCGCCAGCATCAGCGTGGCCCATTTGAATGAGTGGAACATCGTATACAGGATGATGAAGATCACCAGGATGGTAACCGGCAGTACGATCATCAGCCGCCTCTGGGAGCGCTGCTGGCTGGCATACTCACCCGCCCAATTGATGGTGTAGCCCTCCGGCAGCTTCACCTGCCGGCCCACATCCCGGATGGCTTCTTGCACGGTGCTGCCGAGGTCGCGGCCGCGCACGCTGTACTTGATGGCGACATAGCGGGAATTCGCCTCGCGATAGATCTCCGAGGCGCCATCCTTCACCTCGACTTTCGAAAGCTGCGCCAACGAGACGCGCTCGCCGGTGGGCGCCAGCAAACGAATGTTCTGGATGGCTTCCTTAGTGTCGCGATAGGGAGCCGTATATCGCGGCACCAGGTCGTAGCGCCGTTCGCCCTGCAAGACCTGGCTGACCGCATTGCCTCCCACCGCGGTCTGGATGGCGTCCTGTACGTCGGACACGTTGAGCCCATACCGGGCGGCCTGGTCCCGGTCCACCACAAAATTGAGATTGGGCTGGCCGATGACGCGAAACAGGCCCAAATCCTCGACGCCCTTGATGTTTCGCATCACGTTGACGATCTGATCGCCGGTTTGTTCGAGCTGCACCAGGTCCTCGCCGTATATCTTGATGGCCAGTTCGCCCTTCACGCCGCTTACGGCTTCTTCCATGTTATCCGCGATCGGCTGCGAGAAATTCCAGAGCACGCCGGGTATTTTCTCCAACTCGCGGTCCATCGCGGCGATCAGCTCAACCTTATTTTCCTTGAACACCGGCCGCCAAAGACCCTTGGGCTCCAAGTCGACGAAATATTCGGTGTTGAAAAAGCCCGTGGTATCGGTGCCATCGTCGGGACGTCCGACCTGCGAAACCACCTGCGTAACCTCCGGAAATGAGGCCAGAATGAGGCGCGCCTGCGTCATCAGCCGGTTGCCCTCGTCCGGGCCGGTGCTGGGAGCCAGCGTACCGCGCGCCCAAATGGCGCCTTCATCGAGGTGCGGCAGGAACTCGGAACCGATCAAGCCGCTGGAGCCCAGCCAGCCGGCCACCGCCATGCAAGCGCCCGCCACGCCCACCGTGACCCAGCGGGCGCGAATGGCCAGGCGCAGCGTTGCGCGATAGCGCCCTATCAGCCACGTCAGCGCCGGATTACGCCACTCGCGCGTGTTCTGGCCGAACGCCAAACTGGCCAATACGGGGCCAGGACCATCGAAAACAGCAGCGCACCTAGCAACGCGAAGGCCACCGTCCAGGCCATCGGCTTGAACAGCCGGCCCTCTACGCTCTGCAGCGTGAAGATGGGCAGATACGCGGTGATGATAATCCCGATGGCGTAAAACACGGGCCGTTGCACTTCGTGGGCCGCCTCGCGAATGCGCTCCACCACGGGCCGCGGCGGGCCGCCCCGGTGTCCCAAATGCCGGACGATATTCTCCACCATCACCACCGCGCCGTCCACCACCATGCCGAAATCCAACGCGCCGAGGGATAACAGATTGGCGGGGATGTGGTTGAGGTCCAGGCAGATCGACGCGAACAAAAGCGAAAATGGAATCGTGATGGCGACAATCAGGGCGCCGCGGGCGTTCCCCAGAAACATGAAGAGGATAATCGCCACCAGAACGATCCCCTCCGTCAGGTTGTGCAAGACGGTATGGGTCGTATAGTGCACCAGATCGCTTCTATCGAGGAACGGAACCACTTTCACGCCCTTGGGAAGAATGTGCTCGTTCAGCTCTTTCACTTTCTCGTGAATGGCCTCCAGCGTGGCATCCGATTCCGCGCCTTTGCGCAGCAGCACGATGCCTTCTATCACGTCGTCGTTGTCGACGATCTTTCCATCCTTGCGGTGTATCGCATGGCCTATACGGCCCAGCCGGATCTTGGGCCCCTGCATCACCGTCGCGATATCTCGAATGTGAATGGGCGTGCCGTTTTGAGTCTTGAGGACGGTCTTTCCGATATCCTGTACGTTATCGAAGAGTCCCACGGAGCGCACGTTGATCTGTTGCAGGCCCTGCTGTATGAAACTGCCTCCCGCATTTACGTTATTGTTGGTTAGTTGCTGCTCCACATCGCCGATGTTCAGAGCGTATTCCACCAGTTTGTTGGGGTCGATGGCTACCTGGTATTCCCTGGTGATGCCTCCGAAGCTGCTGACATCCACCACATTTAGAACCGACTTGAATTGCTTCTCCAGAACCCAGTCTTCCAGAGCCTTCAATTCCATCAGGTCGTACTCGGGCTTGGCGCTCTGCAGCGAGTACCAGTAAATCTGGCCGACCGGACTGTAGTCCGAGCCGATCTGCGGCTGCAGGTTGTTGGGAAGGGCGACCTCCGACAGTCTTTCCAGCGCCTTCTGCCGGTTCCAATCGTTGTCCGAAGCGTCGTCGAAGATCAGCATCACACTGGAGAGTCCAAACAGCGAAGTGGAGCGCAGGTGCTCCAGGTGTGGCAGCCCGTTCATTACGATTTCAATCGGGATCGTGACCTGCTGCTCGACTTCTTCGGCCGCGCGGCCCGGCCATTGGGTGATGATCTGTACGTAGTTGTTAGCTACATCGGGGTATGCTTCGATGGGCAGATTCTTGAACGAAATAACGCCCCACGCAAATAGCAGGATGGCGAGAGCCACCACCAGCAGGCGGTTATTGAGCGAGAAATCGACGAGTCGGCGAATCATCGGCGTGTCGTGCGGCTAAGGTTATTTAAAAGTAACCACATTTGCCGATGGCGTATGCGCGCGGGCGTTCTTCACAATGGCCATAAACCGGTGCGCCAGCTCCAGTATCCATTCCGACTTGCGCAGGCGAATCGCTTCATTGGTGACCAACTCCTTGCCGACACCGATGGCGCTGGCGCCCGCGGTAATGTAGTGCCCGGCGGTATGCTGCTGTACGCCGCCTCCGGCGACCAGGCGGATCTGCGGCAAAGCCACTTTCAGCGCCCTGATATAGCTATCTCCGCCCAGCGGTGTGCAGGGAAACACCTTCACGAAATCGGCGCCCGCCTTCCATGCGCCGATGATCTCGGTGGGAGTCAACGCGCCCGGCAGCACCAGGACGCCTTCTTCCACGGCCAGCCCCACCACGCTCGCGTCCATTCCGGTGCTGGTAATGAACCGCGCGCCGGCTTCCACCGCGCGCCGCGCCGTATCCGCGTCCAGCACCGTTCCGGCGCCCACCACCATGTCCGGAAAGTCCCGCAACAGCGCCGAAATCAGATCCAGCGCGCCGGGCACCGTCATGGTAATCTCGGCGATGGTCAGTCCCGCCCGGTAAATCGATTCCGCGGCAAACCGCGCGTCCGCGGTGGAAGACAGGCGGACTGCGGGAATAATTCCGATCTCTTCAATGCGTGCCCGAACTTCTTCTTTAGTCATGTTTCACTGTATTATTGTTCCGCCGTGGCTTGCAAGACCAGCGCGTTCGAGACCACCTGTTGGCCCGGCCGGACGCCGGCCACGATCTCCTGCAAGTTGCCCGGCAGCATCTTGCCGCCGGTTACTTCCAGGCGCCGGAACTGCCCGCCGTCTACGGGGACGTAGACCCAGTCGCGGTCATGCAAATGCAGGACCGCCGGCGCCGGGACCGTGGCATGCGTCTCTTTCTTCAAACCGTGAAACGTGGATGTAACGAACATGCCAAGGCGCATCGATCCTTCCGGATTCGGCATTTCCAGCCGGACTTTGGCCGTGTGCAGGTTGGCATCCAACACGGGGCTGATGTTGCCGATGCGCCCCTTGAAAACCCGGTCCGGATAAGCGTTCAGCCTGACGTCCGCGTACTCATCGAGATGCACTTGCGAAAGGTCGTTCTCATATACATCGCAAAGCACCCATATATGCGAGAGATCCGAGATGGTGAATGGATTCGGAGAGGCCAATCCCTGTACGCCGGCGGCGGTGGTCACCTGTTGGTCGGTGATCACGCCCGCGGCGGGCGCGCGGACTTCTACAATCGCGGAGGGGCGATCCGGATCCGCGCCCAGCACGCGTAAGTGGTCGAGCGTGGTCTTGACCGTGACCTGCGCCTTCGTCGCGGTGTCCTGGGCCACTTCCAGATCTTTCTGCGCGATGGCGCCCTTGTCGAAAAGAATCTTGGAGCGGTCGAGTTGCGCCTTGGCCAAGGTTTGGTCGGCCAGCGCCTGCTCGTAATCCGAATATGCCCCGGCGATATCCGCGCTCTGCACTTTCATCAGGAGCTGACCCTTGGTAACGGTGTCCCCCAGCCGGGCAAGCACCTCGATGACGCGGCCGGATGCCAGCGTAATTACCGGAATGGTCCGCGATATATCGGGGCCAACCACGCCGGTGACGTTCAACTCGGGCGCCGCGCTAATCTGGCCCGCGGCGACCAGCGGGAATTTCGCGGGATCGTCCACCTTGAACAGGCCCGCGCTCTGGACGCGCTCGACCTGGGCGGGCGGCGGTGCTTCAGCCTTGGGGTCGCCCTTGCCTTGCGCGCTGCAGCCAGAGAGCGCCAGCACAAAAGCCAGGCCCAACGCCACGCTCAACGCCACGCACGCACTCGCGCGCGCCAACGCCACTTCATCGCGCCGTTTCATGGGATCACCTCGCGGCCCACCGCCAGATTCAATTGACTGGCTGCGCTCAAGTAGGACCCCACCAGGTTCAGATAACCCACTTGCACCGTGCGATAGTCTCTCTGCGCGTCCAGATAGTCGACTAACGAGGCTTGGCCATGTTGGTACGAAAATGCGATCGTATCGCGCACTTTGGCGGCGGTCCCCAGGTATTTAGTCTTGTACGGCCGTAGCAGAGTCACTGTATTGAGCATGGTGGCATAGGCGGAATCCACGTCGCTGAAAACTTGCGCTTGCGACGCGTCCCGCAGCCGCTCGTTGCGCGTCACGTCCACCAGAGTGCGCGCCTTCTCCCCTTGATTCCTATCGAAAATACGCAACGGGACGGTGACGCTCACCCCCACATACACCGGTATCGGTGGATTGCGGGCGAAGTCCATGCCGAACGTGGGATCGGTCGCCCCGTTCGCTACGGCCAGCTTGTAGTCGGTTTGCGCTTTATCGACCGATTGCACGGCGGCTTTCAAATCCGGCCGCTCTTCCATGGCGATGCGGCGCAGTTCCTCCGGATCCGGAATCCGCTCCGCGAAATCGAAAGGACCCTGCACATCGAACTGCTCGATCGGGGTCCGGTCGTTCAACAACTGCAGCAGTTGGATCTTCGCCGTGCGCAGGTTCACCTCCGCGGTCTGCAGATCGGACTCGTACTGCACGCGCTGCAGCTCCAGCCGGTCCAGATCCACGCGCGCGATATCCCCGGCCTTATAACGCTCCTGGCTGATGGACAGCTCGTGATCGAAGTAAACCAGATTTTCCCTCGCCAGTTCGCGCACCGCCTTGGCCTGCAAAGCTTGCACAAACGCGTTGCGCAGATTGAAAATCAAGTTCCGTTCCTGGTCCGCCAATTGCGATTGCGCGACGGCGGTGGCCTTTCGGGCGCTCTCCAGGCGCAACTCCCGCTTGTGCCCCCTTTCATGCAAATAGCTTCCCGAGACGAATGGCAGTGCCTCGGAAAACGGGCTGTACTTGTCGACGGGGTTCTTGGTGAAAGGGTTGATCTGATCCAGACTGACCGTGAGGTCCGGATTGGGACGCAAATAGGCGGTGATCTCCTCGTCCCGCGATTCGTCGATGCCGATGCGGGCCGCGCGCAAGGTGGGATTCGACCTTTCGAATTCTTCGCGCGCTTGTTGCCAAGTCATTGTTTTCCGCGCGGCCGTCTGCCCTAAGATTGTTTCGGCGCAGCAGGCCGCAAACAAGAGCCCGATTGCCAGCCGCCGCACAAGGCTCTGCACGTCATCCCCCTCACGCATTGATTGGGTGTCTTTGTCCAGGAGGAAGGTTACCATCTGCCGACGGAAAGACCGGAATCCTCTAAGGCGTACGATCACCCTACAGGCTTTTCTATCATAGCATTACGTGAATGGGCCCGTCTCGCCGCAGGTCTATCCTTCGGTCAGAAAGCTGCCTATCTTTCAGTTGTGCGCGCACGATTGGCATGACTTGTAACGATTGAAACCCCAGGTGTTAAAATCGGGCCAAATGCGCATTCGATATTTCCTGCCTTTGGCCCTCACCGCTTTCGCGGCGACCGTACCGGTAATCCAGTGGAAAACCGGCGACCGCCGCCGGCCTTTGCCCGCCGTGGTCACACCCGGCGAGCCGAGCACCCAGGAGCATGCCGGCACGGCGCCTTCCGATGCCGTGCAACTCTTCAGCGGGAAGGATCTTTCCGCGTGGCAGCAACGCGACGGCAAACCGATCGCCTGGAAACTGCGCGATGGCTACTTCGAGGTCGCGCCCGGTACCGGCGACATCGTCACCAAACAACCTTTCGGAGATTGCCAGTTGCACGTCGAGTGGGCTACGCCCAACCCGCCCCACGGAAAAGACCAGGAGCCGGGCAACAGCGGCGTGTACCTGCACTCGCTTTACGAAATTCAGGTGCTGGAATCCAACCGGAACAAAACCTATCCCGACGGCCAGGCTGGCGCGATCTATTGCCAATATCCGCCGCTGGTGAACCCCGCCCGCCCTCCAGGCGAGTGGCAGACGTACGACATTATCTTCCACGGTCCGCGGTTCTCGACCGACGCCAAACTGCTCGAACCGGCCACGATCACACTGCTCTTCAACGGCGTACTGGCGCAAGACCACGCCATGCCCACCGGACCCACGGATTATATGAAACGCCCGCCCTACAAGCCGACGCCCGCCAAGTTGCCGCTGCTGCTGCAGGACCACGGGCAGCCGGTTCGCTATCGCAACATCTGGATTCGGGAGTTAAAAGCGGCGGAGTAACATCTGGCTATGTGGGGCCGGCCCGCACCGCCATGGACCAGTTCGTAAGCCCGCTGCGGCACAGATATTCGAGCAACAGGATCATCTTGTGTTCCCGGTCGCTGGGTCCATGCGCGGGAGCGCGGCGCACCAGTTCAAACTGCGCGATGTCTTCGGCCAGTTCGCCGCGGCTGAGCCCGGAGCGCCCCACGGACTCCAGGACGCAGGCGCCCAGAAACTCCGCCACATACTGCAATTCGTCCGTGGAAAGGCCCGACAAAAATTTCCGCGCCTTCTTCTGAAAGCGCTGGTCGGCACATGCAGTGATGGCAGAAATCAAGGCCGTTCTCAACCCGGAACTCCTGGTCTCTAGGCGAACGTCGACATCTACGCTAACATCGGTGATGTTAATTATGGCGGAACGGAGCGCCGGACGCAAGGGGTTTAGCGGCGCGGTGAGGTACTATGAAGGCCATACATCGCGACGATGGAGCCGGTACGCGAGGAGTATCGGGGAGAGCGTTGACGCTCGCCGCCGGCCTGATGCTGGCGCCCTTGACTGCGTTGACGACCACCTTGATCCGAATTGGCCTGCCCGATCTTCGGGTAGTGGGTCAATTTGGTTTTGGAGGGCGGGCAATGCTGCCCGCAACCGGCTTTCAGCCGGCTTAGGCGAGCTACGCTCGCCTGCGCTGACAAGAGTGTCAGCGCGGCAGGCATAAGTGCCTGCGCCACGAGGGCCGATCCACTGAAAATGGCCAAACTCCAAGAGCCGGCTGCGGCCAAGATTGGCCGCCCTCCAAAACCAAATTGGGGGCGGTTGCCATAAGCTCGTTCCGCCTCCTTAAGACCTTCCAAAATCGATAAACCCGCGCTGCGGATCGGTGTTTAGCAGCTTCACGCGGATCTGGTCGCCCACATCCAACCCATGCTCGCCGCGCATCAATCGGCCCTCGACCGGCGGCGACAAGGCTCGCACGAACGTTCCCTTCGGCGTGACCCCGGTGACCACTGCCGGAAAGATTTCGCCGATGCGGGCATGCATCGCCACTGCGGCGATGCGTTTGCCCATGGCGCGCTCCACCTTGCGCTCGGCGTCTTCCCGCAATGTGCAGTTGCGTGCCACCGTGTCCAACTCGGCGTCCCCGTAGGGCGAAGGCTGCTTGGCGAGCACTGCTTTCACCAGCCGCTGCGTCACCAGGTCCGCGAAGCGGCGGTTAGGGGCCGTCGAATGCGTGTAGTCGTGCACCGCCAGGGCGAAGTGCCCGACCGCGGTGTCGCCGGGACGCTCCAGCACATACTCGCCCGGCCCCATCAGCTTCACCACCGCCAGCGAAAGATCGGCGTAATGCGCGGGGTCCTCGGCCCGCCGCTTCATCAGGTACTGGTTGAGCGCGCCCGAGTCCGGATCGCCCGGCAGCGTGTCGCCCGTGCGGGAGGCCAGTTCCACGATGCGATCCCAGCGCTCCGGAGTTTTCACCACCCGGCGAATGGAGGAGATGCGATTGTCGCGCAGCAGCCGCGCGATCACGCCATTGGCCGCCACCATAAAATCCTCGATCAACTGCGAGGCGCGATTGCGAAACCGCGGCTGGATGCCGGTCACGTGGCCATCGGACATCACCGCCTCGGTCTCCGTGCGGTCCAGGTCGAGCGCGCCCAGGCGGTGGCGTTGCGCGCGCAGGCTCTGAGCGGCTTCATCCTGCAAACGAAGCTGGGCCTGTAGATCCTGCGACGCGGCCACCTTCGCGGGGGCCGCGCCCTGCCCTTCCAGCCACGGCCCGACGGAACTATAGGCCAACTGCGCCGCGTTGCGCGTCACCGCGCGATACGCCGTGCCGTCCTGCACGGAACCGTCCGCGGCCACCGTCAGTTCAACCACCACGGAGAGCCGGTCGGCATGCTCGTTCAGCGACGTAAGATCCGTGGACAAGTCGTCCGGCAGCATGGGAAAATTCTTCACGCCGGTGTACACGGTGGTGCAATTGGCGGCGGCATGCGCGTCGATCGGCGTTTCCTTGGGTACGTCGTTATCCACGTCGGCGATACCGATGCGGATGCGGATCGCGCCGTTTGGAAGGCGTTCGGCGACTTCGATCTGGTCCAGGTCGCGGGAGGTATCGTTGTCGATCGACGACCAGAGCCGGCCGCGCAGATCGCGCACGGTGCCATCGGGGGCCGGCGGCGCGGGATGCGCGCGCAGGGCCGCGACCTGCTGTCGCGCCTCCCGTGAAAAGTCGGGGCTGAAACCCTCCGCGAGCATCTCCTCGCGCGCCAGGGCGGCAAGGTCGTAATGGTTGCCGTGGGGACTTGTCATGGGGCGGTTCACACGTCGTGGCGCAGCGTGCGCGAGAGCAACTGCCGCGCGCGGTCGAGCGCCTTCTGTTCGGCTTCTTCGCGCGTGGCGCCGGTGGTGCGCGCCAGCGCCGCGCCCGGCGAAACGTTATCGGCCTTGCAGTGATAGACATCGCCTAGTTTATAAGAGGTGAGTTTCACCTGCCATGGTTCCACGTCCACCTGGCGCTCGCTGTAATCTTCGGCATTCATAACCCACTATCTTACCCTTGTGGCGCCGGCACTCGGGCCTGACGCGCCGACTGTGGCCTTTTGGTGGGGCAGGCTCGCAGCCTGCGGCGGCCTTGTAGGCCGCCTGCCTCGAAGCTCTGCCGGGCTTGGTGGCATAGTCGTTAACCTGTGGAGGCGAGCTTCGCTCGCCAGGAGCGGGTTCTGGAGAACCCTCGCAGGACTGGAGTCCTGCCCCACCACGGCGCACAGAATGTAGAAACTCAAGAGCCGGCTGAAAGCCGGCTGCGGGCAGAATTGGCCGCCCTCCAACGCGGACTGGCGCCGTGCGGCGTTATACGATGGCTGCATGCATATCGTACACGTTCACATTCATGTCAAACCGGATTCCGTGGAAGCTTTCCGGCAAGCCACTATAGCCAATGCCCGGCAGAGCGTGAAAGAACCGGGCATCGCACGCTTCGACGTGTTGCAGCAGACGGACGACCCTACGCGCTTCGTGCTGACAGAGGTCTACCGGACCGCCGAAGCGCCCGCCCAGCACAGGGAAACCGTGCATTACAAGACTTGGCTGGACACCGCGGTGGAGATGATGGCCGAGCCGCGCACAAGGGCGACGTATGCCAACATCTTTCCGGACGATGCAGGCTGGTAAAGCGGCATGCGCTTCGAATTCGCGACGGCTACGCGGATCGTCTTCGGCCCGGGAACGTCGCGGGAAGTCGCCGCCGCGGCTGCGGAAATGGGACGGTGGGCATTGCTCGTCTCGCGCCGCTCCGCGGACGTCGCGCGATTGGAAATTGCGGGCGAGTTGCTTCCGGTACACGGCGAGCCGACCGTGGATCTGATCCGCCAGGGCGCCCAGCGTGCGCGCGACGCGGGCTGCGACATGGTGATCGGGCTAGGCGGCGGCAGCGCCATCGACGCGGGCAAAGCCATCGCGGCGCTGCTGGCCAACGGCGGCGATCCGTTGGATTATCTGGAAGTGGTGGGGCGGGGAAGACCGCTGACCCGCCCGTCGGCGCCGTTCATCGCCGTCCCGACCACCGCGGGCACCGGCGCGGAGGTTACCCGCAACGCGGTCCTGGCATCGCCCGAGCACCACGCCAAGGCCAGCCTGCGCAGTCCATACATGCTGCCGACGCTCGCGGTCGTCGACCCCGAGCTCACTCTGGAGCTGCCTCCCGCGCTCACCGCCAGCACGGGACTCGACGCGCTCACGCAGCTTATCGAGCCGTACGTCTCGTGCCGCGCGAATCCCATGACGGATCTTTACTGCGCGGAGGGCATGCGTCTGGCGGCATCCGCTCTGCGCCGCGCCTGGGGCGACGGGCATGATCTCGCCGCCCGCACCGATATGGCCTTCGCCAGCCTGCTGGGAGGCTTGGCGCTGGCCAACGCCGGGCTGGGGGCGGTACACGGATTCGCAGCGCCGTTGGGCGGGATGTTCCATGCGCCGCATGGCGCCCTCTGCGCCGCGCTACTGCCGCATGCCATGCTGGTGAACATCGCCGCGCTGCGCGCCGCGGCCCACAGCGCGGGGCTGCAGCGCTACACCACTGTCGCCCGCATCCTCACCGGCCGCGCGGACGCTACGCCCGAAGACGGCGCCGCATGGGTCGCCTCGCTGTGCCGCGATCTCGAAACCCCGCCGCTCCGCGCATACGGAGTGCGCGCATCCGACGCGCCTGCGCTGGCGGATCGCGCCGCCCGCGCCAGCAGTATGAAAGCCAATCCCATCGCGCTCACGCGCACGCAGTTGGAGGAGCTGCTCACCCGTGCCATCTGACCACCGCCCGCTCCTGGAACTGGAACGCGTCTGGGTGATGCGCGGCGGAAAAATCGTCCTGCGCGATGTCAGCCTGTGCATTGGCGTGGGCGAGCATGTCGCCATCCTGGGTCCCAACGGCTGCGGCAAATCCACCCTCATCAAAACCATCGCGCGGGAATGCTATCCGCTGGTGCGCGCGGGATCGCGCATGGCCCTGTTCGGACAGGAACGCTGGAATATCTTCGACCTCCGCCCGCTGCTGGGAGTCGTGTCGAACGACTGGATGGAGTTGTGCACGCGCGAGATCACCGGGCGCGAGGCGGTGCTTTCGGGCTTCTTCGGCAGCGTCGGGGTACAGCCATACCATCGCATCACGCCGGAAATCGAGCGCAAGACCGCGGAGATCCTGGCGCTGCTCGAGATCCCGCACCTGGCGGAGCGCACCGTCACGGAAATGTCGTCGGGGGAAGCGCGGCGCGTGTTGCTGGCACGCGCCCTGGTACACGATCCTCGCGCGCTGGTGCTCGACGAGCCCAGCAACAGCCTGGATGTTTTCGCGCAGCACGAACTGCGCGGGATCATGCGCAAGCTGGCCCGCGCCGGCATCGGGATCGTCCTGGTGACCCATCACCTGGCCGATATCATCCCCGAAATCGATCGCGTGATTCTGATGCGCGAGGGCCGCATTGTGGCGGACGGGCGCAAACAGGATGTGCTCACCGCCGCGGCCCTGGCGAATTTATTCGGCCTGCCAGTGGATCTGACCCAGCGCGACGCGTATTATCATCTGTGGTAGCGCGACGTTACTTATCCGTCAACGCCGCCACGCCCGGCAATTCAATTCCCGCCAGAAATTCCAGGGATGCACCGCCGCCGGTCGAAATGTGCGAGATTTGATCGGCCACGCCTGCGGACTTGATGGCCTTTTCCGAGTCGCCGCCGCCCACTACCGACGTCGCGCCGGAAACCGCCACCGCCTTTGCCAGCGCCACCGTGCCCCGGTCGAAGGGCTTCTTTTCGAAGACGCCCATCGGGCCATTCCAGATCACGGTCTTGGCGGTGCGGATCACGTGCGAGAAATGATCGACCGTCAGTGGTCCGATGTCTACGCCGATCTTATCGTCCGGTATGGTGTCGACGACCTGGCTGTCCGCGTTCTCTTTGATCTCCGAAACCACCACGTGATCCACCGGCAGCACCAGCTTGTCTTTCAGTTGCACCAGCAGGTTCCGCGCCAGATCCAGCTTGTCGTCTTCCACCAGCGACTTGCCCACCGGCTCGCCTTGCGCCTTCATGAAGGTATAAGCCATGGCGCCGCCGATCAACAGCTTGTCCACGACTTTGCCCAGGTTCGCGATCACTTCGATCTTATCGGAAACCTTGGCGCCGCCCAGAATCGCCACGCACGGCCGCTGCGGATTTTTGGTCGCCATGGTCAGGTATTTCAACTCCTGCTCCATCAACAGCCCGGCCGCCGCTTGCGGCACGTAAGCAATCATGCCCACGGTGGAAGCGTGCGCGCGATGCGCCGAGCCGAACGCGTCGTTTACGTAAACGTCGCACAACGCCGCCAGCTTTTTCGAAAATTCCGGATCGTTTTTTTCCTCTTCCGCGTGGAAGCGCAGATTCTCCAGCAAGAGCACTTCGCCGGGCGCCGGTTTCATGGCTTCCACCTCGGGGCCGATGCAATCGGGCGCCATCTTCACCGGGCGGCCCAGCAATTCTTCCAGGCGCTTGGCCACCGGCCGCAGGCTCATTTCCGGATTGAACTTGCCCTTCGGACGGCCCAGGTGCGAGGCCAGAATGACGCCGGCCCCTTGCTCCAGCGCGTAGCGGATGGTCGGCAGCGACGATTTAATGCGCTTGTCGCTGGTGATCTCCTGGCCGCCGGGCGCCAAGGGAACATTGAAATCCACGCGGATAAAGACACGCTTATTCTTCAGATCGAGATCGCGAACGGATAGTTTAGGCATAAGAAGCTCTCAAAAGGGTTTAACACTTGAGATTAGCAGGAAACAACCGCCTGCATGAACCGTGGGGCAGGCTCGCAGCCTGCGCGGGCCTCGCAGGCCCGCTCTCCGGCGAGCGAAGCCCGCCCCGGCGGCGCTAAAGAGCCCCGCGGCGGCGCATGGCGCCGCCCCCACGTGGGGCCGCAGGCCCATCCTGACAGGACTGGAGTCCTGCACCCACATTAGAATTGTCTTGTGGCGCGCAAAGTCTCGTCCCTCGAGGAGCAACTCGACCGTTTGGCTGAACTGCGCGGCCAGCCGCCTTCGCCGGAGGGGCTCGCCGCAGTGGCCCAATACCTGGCCGGCAAATCGAATCTGGTGGCGGCCAAAGCTGCCCGCATCGCCGGCGAATGGCTGGCGGCGGAACTGGCGCCCCAACTGGTAGAGGCATTCGACCGATTCATGGTGAAGCCCGACACCACCGACAAACGCTGCGCGGCCAAGATCGAAATCCTCAAAGCGCTTTGCAAACTGGAGTATCCCTATCCGGCCGTTTTTCGCCGCGGCATCCAGCATATCCAGATGGAGCCCACATGGGGCGGCTCGGTGGACACCGCCGCCGAAGTGCGCGCGCTGGGCGCAATGGGGCTGGCGCAGACGAATTACACTGAAGCCCTGGAGGAAATCGTGCCGCTGCTGCTCGACCCCGAACGCGATGCGCGCATCGGCGCCGTGCGGGCCGTGGCGGCCTCCGGCCTTCCCGGTGGCGTGCTGTTGCTGCGCCTGAAAACGCTCAGCGGGGACGATCCCGAGGTTTTGGGGGAATGCTTCGCCGCCCTGTTGCGCGCCGATCCCGCGAAATCGCTGGAGTTCGTGGCGGAATTTCTCGACCATCGCGAAGAGGCCATCGCGGAAGCCGCCGCGCTCGCGCTGGGCGAGTCCCGGCTGGAGAGTGCATTTGCGGCGCTGCGCGACGCATCCCAGCAATTGCGGGCCCGTCCGCTGGGCCGCACGCTCTTGCTCGCCATGGCCTTGTTGAGGCGCGAGAATGCCATCGATTATTTGTTGGACCTGGTGCAGAATGGCGGAAGCCAGAACTCGGCCGATGCGGTGGAGGCCCTCGCCATGTACAAAGAAGATCCGAGCTTGCAGCAGAGGCTCGACCGCGCATTGCAGGCGCGGGATTGATGCAGTAAATCGATTTACCGAATTCACTCACGCCCCCCTCAGATAAATGAAACGGGCGATAAACAGCAGCGTGAGCGCGTACACCAGCCAGTTCACTTCGCGGAACTTGCCGCGCACGACCTTCAGCACCGTGTACGCGATGAACCCGAATGCCAGTCCGTTGGCGATGCTGAACGTCAGCGGGATGGCGAGCATGGTGAGGAATGCCGGAATGGAGATCTCGGGGTCCTTCCAGTCCACTTCGCCGATCGCGGTCATCATCAGGCTGCCCACTACGATCAAGGCCGGCGCGGTGGCGGCCGCTGGAATCGCGCCCACCACCGGCGCGACGAACAGGGCCACGATAAACATAGCGCCGGTGACCATGGCCGTCACGCCACTGCGGCCGCCGGCAGCCACTCCCGCGGCGCTCTCGATATAGCTCACCACTGTCGAGGTACCTGTGAGCGAGCCGACAATTGTAGCGGAAGCGTCGGCATACAGGATGCGATCCACGCGCGGGATCGTGTGGGCGTGGTTGAATAGGCCCGCGCTTGCCCACCGCCACCAGCGTTCCGATATTGTCGAACATATCGATGAACAGGAACACGAAAACGATCTCGAAGAAGCCCAGCCGTAGCGTCGCGCCTACATCCAGCTTCAGCATGGTGGCGGAGAGGTCCAGGAAGCTGTAAGGCTGCGGATTCCACGCCACCAGGCCCGTGGCGATTCCCACGATGGTAGTCAGCAGGATCCCGATCAGCATGGCCGCCGGCACCCGCCGGGCGAGCAGCGCGGAGGTCGCCAGCAAACCAAACACGGCCAGCAGCGTGTGCGGGTCGCGCACGTTGCCCAACGTCACCAAGGTGGCGGGATGCGGCACAATCAAGCCCGCGTTGTGGAATCCGATGAAGGCGATGAACAGGCCCACGCCCGCCGCCACGGCCGCATACAACTCGAACGGGATGGCCGCTACAATCAACTGCCGGATGCCGACCGCCGTCAGGATCAGGAAGGCCACCCCGGAGACAAACACCGCGCCCAAGGCCGCCTGCCAGGGAATCCCCATGCCCTTGACCACGGTATAAGTGAAGTAGGCGTTCAACCCCATGCCGGGCGCCAGCGCGATCGGATAGCGCGCCAGGATGCCCATCATGAAGCTGCCGAACGCCGCTGAAATGCAGGTAGCCGCGGTGACCGCCGCCAAGGGCATGCCGGCCTCGTGCAGGATCTGCGGATTTACCAGGACGATGTAAGCCATGGTGACGAAGGTGGTGAGGCCCGCCAGGATTTCCGTTTTCCAGTTTGTGCCGAGGCGCTGAAACTCGAAGTAAGCTTCCAGCCGGGCGAGGAAGGGCATCTCGGGAATATAGCATGCGCCCAGATCGGCTTGTGGGGAGCAATTCTGTCCATCTCCGGCAAGCCGCGATGCCAAGTGGGGCAGGACTCCAGTGCTGTCAGGTGGGGCGGCGCCATGCGCCGCCGAAGAGCGGGCCTGCGAGGCCCGCGCAGGCTGCGAGCCTGCCCACGGCGGCGGACGGAATGTCGAAACGCAGTGGGTTTTCGACCGTGCGCGGGTCCTCCATGACGCGCTCTGCGCCTAACGAAATCGGCCCTAACTGGATTCACGCAGGCCGACGTGGACGCCGGCCCGCGGGACTGGAGTCCTGCCCCACGGGAAAACTGTGTGGCATTGGGCAATTCTGCCCGTGCTGGAGATGGGCTATTTCAATGGCGCGCCGCGTGGCGCACGCCCCCGCGTGCCGTGTCGGCACGCTTGCCGACCCAGGCGAGCTCAGCTCGCCTAGCGAAGCTAAAGCCCCGCGGCAGGCGAAACCGCCTGCCCCACCAAAAGGCCAAACTCCGGAAGCCGGTTTTCAGCCGGCTGCGGCCAGAATCGGCTGGGTTTGGCCTCCACAGCGGCGTAACGCGGTAGCATGTGGATAGAGGGATCGAATGTTCACTTGGATCTGCCCGCAGTGCGGGCGCGAGGTGCCCCCATCGTACGACGCATGCCCGGATTGCAAGGCCAAAGAAAAATCCGGCCAACTACCGGCGGAGCCGGCGCCGCAAGCTCCACCGCCCGGCCTGGACGGCGCCCCGGCAGTTGCCACGGCCATGCCCCCCGCGCCTCCCGTCTATACGCCTCCCGCGGTGGCCCCGCTGGCTGCCGCGCAGTATGCCGGCCCGCCGCCCCACGCCGGCCTGCCCACGTGGCTGCTGGCCATCCTCTTTGCATTCGCGTTCGTGGGTGTGGGCGCCGGCGCCTATTGGGCGATCGGCTATTTCCGCGGCGGCACGCAGGCGGCCTCCGCGCCGCTGGCGAGCGTCCCTGCGCAGACGCAGGCCAAACCGAGTCCCATGCAAAAGTACGTCGAAGTCGCCGGCATACGCTTCGTGGATTCGCCGCAGCATACGACTGAAGCGCGCTTTGTGGTCATCAACCATTCCGACGCGGATATCGCGGATCTGGCTGGTACGGTGAATATCTTCGGCCGCACCGCCAAGGCAGAAGAGGAGGCCGCCGGCACTTTCAGCTTCAAGATGGCATCGCTACGGCCCAACGAGTCAAAAGAAACGGTTGCGCCGCTCTCCACCAAGCTCAAGCCCTACGAGTTGCCGGATTGGACGAATCTCACCGCTCAAGTACAGATCACTTCGCCGCAGTAGCGCCCATGAGGATACCGGCCAGCGCTTTTTGCCGGTAATTGAAGATCTCCTGCAACTGCCTGCGCACGGCCAGCCGGTGCGCCAGCCTGCCCAGCGGCCCGAAAGGCAGCGCGTAATCCACGCGGTCGGAAACCAGCGCGCCGTATTCGGTGGGTCTGAAATCGTGCCGGTGATGCCAATAGGCATAAGGACCAGCCGCCTGCTCGTCCACGAAGAAGAAGGGCGGCTCGTACTCCGTGATGGCCGTCTTCCAGTTAAACGGCAAGCCCAGCCAGCGAATCCGATACTCGATTTCGGCGCCCTTGCGCATCTGAATAGGCGCTGGCGAAGCGATGCGGAAATTCAGCCACGCCGGCGTGATGCGCGCCAGATTGTGCGGATCCTCGAAGAAAGCGAAAGCCTCCCGCAGCGATACCGGCACGGACATCGAACACTCCAAGCGGTAGGTCTTCATGGCGATTACTCGATCCGCACGTCGTCGATCAGCAAATCGAACTTGCCCGGGGTGGGGCTGCCCAGGAACACACCCATCAGGCCGCGGCCATCGGCGCCCTTGAACGATGCGAGCGGGAAGGTGAACTGTTGCCACTGCGGGCCCGCCGTAAAGCTCTGCCCCACCGGCTCGTATCCGAAGCTCTGCGCGAAGATCATCACGGTATAGGACCTGCCTTCGCCTTTTGCCCAAAAAGATAGCGACTTCTTCCCGGACAGATCCACCGGGTCCATGCGCGCCTTTCCCGGCACGAACATGGCGCCCGACCAAAGCGTCTTCAAGCCGCTGGATACTACGTCGCCGGAAATATCCAGGCATCCGCTGCTGCCATGCGCGCCGCCGGACGCAATCTTCAGCGTGGCAGTGGATTTTCCGCCCATGGAGGCATCCGTCCACACGATCCAACCCGTCCCAAAACGGCTCTCCGGTTTCTCCTGCTCGAAGTCGCTGACCAGCCCGCTATCCGAAGCTTTTTCAAGCGCGGCGCGGTAGCTGGCGCGATCGGCCGCCACGCCGTCCTTCCACACCCCGGCGATGTCGCGCGTGGCCTTGATATCGCCCGTCGGATCGCCATTCACCAGCAGCAGATCCGCCCGCTTGCCCGGCGCGATCATGCCGCGATCGTCCAAATGGAAACTGCGCGCGGCTGCCGATGTGGCGCCGATCAACGCTTCGGTAGGCGTCAGCCCGGCATCTACCAGCAATTCCAGTTCGCGATGCTCGGTCGCGCCCGGCGCCGTTCCGGGATTCGGCACGTCGTCACCCACCAGCATCGGCACGCCCGCCGCCTTCAACTGTTTCACGGCCTCGAAAGATCCGGCGCAGCTCTGCTGGATGGGCAGCGTGAAGGCCTTCTTCAGATTGACAATGTCGGAAGGGCCGAGATACGGCGAAAGACGCGCGTCCGCCAACAGCGGCGCACCGCCGGCCGTGCCGCAAACGCTTTGCAAAACCGTCAGCGTGGGAACTACAAAGGCGTGGTGCGAGGCCACCAGGCGTCCGAAATCCGGATCGGACTTCGCCCCCACGAACAGGTGCGCCAGGCCGTCCGCGCCGGCATTGATGGCCTCCTCCGCATCCTGCAGCGTGCCGATGTGTACCACCGTCAGCTTGCCTCGCCTGTGCGCGGCCGCAATGGCGGCGGTCAACGTTTCTTCGCTCAGCGTAGGCCGGTGCCCGCCATACGCGGAGGCATCGTCCAAAATCAGCTTGATGTAATCCGACCCTTCCGCGATGCGCGCATCCACGAACGCCTGCGCCTGCGATGGATCGCTCAGGGTTGGAACCTTGATCGGATACTCCGTGCCATGTCCGCCTGGCGCGGTGATCAGGGTGCCCGCCGAATACAGATCCGCCCGATCCGAAGCCTGGCCCGCGCTCTGCTCCCTCCGCATTGCCGCCGCGAAGTGCACCTCGGTGAACATGTCCAGCACCGTGGTCACGCCGAACATGAGCTCCTGCCGCAACACCGCCCGCGTCCAGATATGTGCGTGCGCGTCGATGAGTCCGGGCAGCAGCGTCTTGCCGCCGCCGTCGATCGCCTGCGCGCCCTCCGGAATTGCGACGTTGGCACCCACCGTTTCGACGCGCCCGTCGCGTACCAACACATCGGCCTTGCGGATCACCCGCACGCCGTCGAATACGCGAATATCGCAAAAGAACAGCGGCGTGCCGGCGGGCAAAACCGGAATGGCTGCAATCAAGAATCCCAACGCGAGGAAAGTTCCGCGGAATGACATGCTATGCTACCAGCTTAACCTAGCCTGTGACCGCCAAAGTGAAACGTCCGAAGACCACCGCCGAGCGCCGCGCGCGCGTGGACCGGATTAGGCGCGGGCTGGACCGGATGTACCCCAACGTGACTTGCGCGCTCCACCACAGCAGTCCGTGGGAGCTGTTGGTGGCCACCATCCTCTCCGCGCAATGCACCGACAAACGGGTCAATGAAGTCACGCCCGGTTTGTTCGCGAAATATCCCACGCCGCGCGACTTCGCCGCGGTGCGCCCGGAGGTTCTGGCGCAGGATATTCGCAGTACGGGCTTCTTCAATAACAAGGCCAAATCCATCGTGGGCGCCGCCCAGAAGGTATTACGCGACTTCGGCGGCAAAGTTCCGCAAACGATGGAAGAGATGCTCTCGATTCCCGGCGCCGCCCGCAAGACCGCCAACGTGGTGCTGGGCACGGCGTATGAGATCGCCGTGGGAGTGGTCGTCGATACCCACGTCCAGCGCGTCTCCCGCCGGCTGGACTTGACCAAACAAACCGATCCGGTCAAGATCGAGCAAGACTTGATGAAGATCGTCCCGCGGGACCGCTGGATATTGTTCTCGCACCAAATCATCCACCATGGGCGCGCGCTCTGCCAGGCCCGCAAGCCGCGCTGCCCCGAGTGTCTTCTGGATCCCGTTTGCTACGCGAAAGATAAGACCAGCCAGTAACCGCTTAATTCACTTTTAACATTCCCTACTTACCCCAGCCGCGGCAGCTACCAGCGGCACAGTCAGCGCCTCGGACGCCGAAATCGGCCGGAAACTGACGCACGAGATTCGCATGTACCCGCGTTACTACAGCATCCTCGACAATATCGGTTTCTTCGTGGACAAGGGCCGCGTGGATCTACTCGGCGAAGTCAGCGAGCCGGTTAGGAAAACCGACCTGGGGCGGATCGCCCAGCGCGTACCGGGCGTCACCAGCTTGAGCAATGAGCTCAAAGCTCCGCCGCCGTCTCCCATGGATAACCGCCTTCGCCTGCAGGTGGCATGCAGACCGTTCCGCCAATTCACATCGTCGTGGAGAATGGCCAGGTGACTCTGGAAGGCGTAGTCGGTACCGACATGGAGAAGAACGCGTGGAAAATCCCAGCCATGAGAGCTAGTAGTGGGGCACCGTCGACCTCTTGTGGGGCGG
>Ga0181526_10001369_pt1 | contig 23261 bp, 18 predicted proteins | sample PEATcosm2014_Bin_35_FD_119750 | JGI IMG/M metagenome (GOLD analysis project Ga0181526, IMG submission 119750) | Peatland microbial communities from MTU Mesocosm Facility, Houghton, MI, USA - PEATcosm2014_Bin06_30_metaG | ecosystem: Environmental > Terrestrial > Soil > Wetlands > Peat | place...
GACCTCTCAAAATCCTCACTACCTCTATTGAACAACTGCAAACGAAACTGCAGGCAATTGACGAACGATTGCTCCAGTTGGAGGGAGACAACATGGAGTTTGCGTCTTCCCTGCAGAAGTGCCTGGGGCTCTCGGCTAAAGTGAAATTACAGGCGGGCACACAGAAGAACGTCGACCTTGAGACCGCTATCGCCAGCATGGAAGGAGATGTGTCGAAGCCGCTGGCGGCCCCCTGCGTCTGGCGCCATGACTTCGATGAACTGAACAGCGCGGTGGTCGCTGTCGAGACGAACGCTACGAGGGTTGTTAATCCGCGGCCTTGCGGGTGGTTCGACAACGTGCTCCAACCTCTTAAGAATCGGTCGCTAGCTTGGTATATGCAACCCTTGCATGATTTTAATTCCTGCGTAAGTCGATCGCTGAAGGAGATCGTCTGCGCCATTGGGAACCTTTCTATGATTATGGCTGCTCTTGACGAGCGGTTAACGCGGGCGGAAAAGAGAAGCGCCGTCCTAGCTGAGGCAATGCAACATCAGCTTGGGCTATTGCATGAGCAGGTAATGGCATTAACCAGCTTACGGAATACCGCGACTCTGGAAAGCGGCGCCGGCAGGATGGAAACAGACTCGGCTAAGAGACTCCGCGAACTTTCACGATTCTACCTTGATGCGGGTCTAGGGAAGGACAGGACTACTTATGTTATGGGACTGTTCGGCTCTGGACGCTTGTATATCAATATGCTGATGATGCAGAATATTGGCGAAAGAGCCAGGTACTTCAGGGATGGGATCCAATTACCTCAAGGTCCGACATCTATGATATATAGTGGCCATGCCACAATGAGACACATTTCTCGCGGTCAGTCTCCGCCATCGATAATGAAACGCATATTGCAAGCGGTCAAATCGGGATTTGCCGATTTAATTTTTGTTTATCGTCATCCCCTCGATTCGTTGCTGACAAATTGGATTTATTGGCGTACCTACGCTCGCGACAAGAGGGCGATTTGGGGTGTCTCGCAGGTCTATAAGAATACAGACGATCTGTGCGCCGAGTTGGAACAAAACTTTTCTGAGTTTACGGCTTTTGCCAAAGGCGATCCGGAGTTTTTTGCGGCCAACGCAGGAAAGCGATTTCTTTCTTTCCAGGAATTTGTTGAGGAAACTGAGCTTCAACTTGAGGCTGCAACACTCACGTTGAGGCTTGAAGACTTCATGACCGACCCGTTCAAGGAGTTTTGTAAGATCGTTGAAGTCATGTCGGTTGATCCTAAATTAATTCATTTACCCGTAGCGCCTCCGACAACCAAGCCTTATCGTTACTTGGCTGTCAAAGAAAAGGCTCCTCAATTTAGAAGATTTATCGATGGGCTAGAGGCGCAAACCAAAAGGCAGATTGAGAAAATGGGCTATAGTCTGAGCTGAGTACTTTGGATTATTGGGCTGCATAGATCCAGTTGGCCAGTGGAGCGCCTACATCAGCCGCGCCGCCCAGGCGCGAGTCACATAGGTTGTTTCAATCGCCGCCAGACCCGCGATGCACTTCTCCGTGTAATCCAGGAACTTGTGGAAAAGTTCCGGACCTAACTGCACCTGCAGATCGTTCACCGATCGCCACACGCCGATGTACTGCTCCGGTGTTTGCTGTACGGAATGCCTGCCTTCCAGGTACAGCACCTCAGCAAACTGCGGCTTGGCGCTCAACATGTCGGTGAGTCGCTCGGTGATGCCGGAGCGGCCGGATGATACCCGTTGAATGTCGGGCTTGAGCCGCGTGATGTGGGCCTCGATGTCGACGAGCAGCGGGTTGGCCTCGATGAAGCGCGGATTCCACAAGGCGACGAACACGCCGCCGGGCCGTAGGATGCGGTGGAACTCGTCACACGCCTTGTCGAAATCGGCCCAGTGGAGCGAGGAAGCCATGCTGACAAGATCGGCTGAACTGTCCAGTAAGCCGGTGGCTTCTGCCGAACCTTTGCGCCAGACAATCCCCGTACCGCGCGAGCTCTCGATTCCCTGCCCGCGCATGTCGTCATTGGGTTCCACGGCGATGACGGAATGCAGGCCGCGGGCGGCCAGCGTGCGCGTCCAAATGCCAGTGCCGGCGCCGATGTCGACGGCATCAATACTGGCTGTATCGCGCCCTACATAATTCAGGATCGCGGTCGCAACCTGAGGCGCATAGCCCGGCCGGAATTTGGCGTAGTCGCCAGCCAACCCGGTAAAGTCCCCGTGTTTCATGCCATCGGCTCCGTGGGGGACGGCAAATCCTCGAGTAGCAGCTCGCCCTCGCTTACCATCTTTTCGTACAACGCCACGTCCTCCGGATTGTCGATTTCGCCCCATTGGCCATCGGTAGCAAAAGTATCGATTGGAGGTTCCTTTCCAGCCAGCAGTCGCCGCAGCAACCCGGTCATATCGAGACGATCGCGAATCGGTGCATCAAGTGTGCTGAGCAACTCCTCAACGGCACTCCACGCCAGTGGCGTGAATTTCAAGAGCCCCATATATTGCCCTTCGATATCTTCGATTCGCGTCGTCTTGCCACCGATCTCCAGCAGTTGGCCCGCGGCATCGATGCGAAAGGTTTCGGCGTCGCCCAGAGGATCGGCGAAACGCCGGGTCCACAAGCGACGCCAGGCGCGGTCGTAACTGATGACCAGCTGTCCCGCCGCAGCGGCCAAACCGCGCACCAACTCGCTGCGGTAGAAGATGTCGGCATAGCTAACGATGACCGGCCCCGAACTCAGCCAGGGAGCGGCCGCGGCCAGCGACATCACCATATTGGTTTCGGCCCATCGTGGATTGGCGAAATAGAAGAGGCCGGGAAAATCGATCATCTCGGCGCGATAGCCGCGGACGACTCCGATTTCGTCGACCCCACCTCGCCGCAGCGCTGCGATCTGGCGCTCGATCAAAGGCTTGCCTTCGAGTTCGACGAAGCATTTTGGCCGGTCGTCGCCCAATTGCCCCAGACGGCTGCCGCGACCGGCGGCCAGAATAACTGCACGCATCATTCGACTCCGAAGACTTGGCGAAACAGTGCCACGTCAGCAGGCGAGAATGGAACGCACCGCTCAGGGTGCCACATGATCCCGGTTGTGGGCTGGGCCGAATGGCGAACTGCTTTGACGACGCCATCGTCCGCAATCGCCCAGACCCCGAGCGGCGGCCGCGAATCGAAGGCGGCAAAGCAATGATAGCTGTTGACCTCTCTTGGCTTGCCATCGACTTGGATGACCTGACGCTGCGTCACATGGCCTTCGACGCGGCGTAACGGAACGCCGAAGCGCTGCTGAATCACCTGCATGCCGCGGCAAACGCCCAGCACCGGCAGTCCCCGCCGTTCGGCCCATTCAAGCAGAGCACTCTCCACGGCGTCGCGTTCCGGAGCATCGCCGCCCAGCACAACCAGATCGTTGCCGCCGGTCAATACCAACCCGGCGATGCCGGTCGCCTCACACAAAGCCAGAGCCGCTTCGGTGACATTAGGAAGCAAGACAGGAAGCAGCCCGCAGGCCGCCAGGAACTTAGTCCACGCTTGATCCAGGCAATCACGGCGCTCGCCATAGGCCGGGACCACCGATACCCGCTGGGTGATGGCGACCGCTTTCATGCGATGAGCATTACCTTCTGGTTTGTGCAGTCGAGGCAAAGCTGGCGCGCCGTCTGCCATCGCCGAAACAGAATTTCGCCGGCTCCGATCACCGCGGGTATGCCGAGTTCGCCGGCGCGAATCGCCATGTGCGAATTGGCGCCGCCGAATTGGGTGACGAATCCGCTGATATCGCGAGTGAAGATCCAGTCAAAGCCGGGATCCGCGCTGGGCACGAAAAGAATTCGTCCCGCGAAGCTCTCCGGCGGATCGCTGACGGACGCGATCGGTGCGGTGACCTTTTTCTGCGTAATAAAGTTAGGTTGGCTCGGCGGAAGGTGAAACGCGAACACCTCCGCGGGCGATGCGATGATTGGCGGTAGCACGAGATTGCGCGTGAGGCGGTGACGATCTCTGCCATGCGCGACGCTCTCCCGCAATGCCTCGCCCACTGAACCGCTTTCGCTGTAAAGCGTGCGGATGACGTCGTAGTTCAGAAATGCGCAATCCTCCAGCGAAAGACCATGCTCCTCGCCCAGCTGTTTGATCAGCGACAGAGCGTCGCTCAGGCTTCGGGTGAACACGAACTTCGCATACTCGCGGCCCTCAATGCCGGCCTTGATGAATTCGATCAAACTCAAGACGTCAATCTCGAGCTCATGCTCTTTGAGCAGCTGCTCGATACGGCGCAACTGCTCGATGGAGAGCGCGAAGCGTGGCGGCTCGGGCACCTTAGTCCGGGCGCTCGACCAGTCGAAATAGAGATCGGGTGCCTCGTCGTATCGAGGCGACAGAATGTCGTAAGTCCCCGGCCGGAGATGGCCGTAGCGCGCCAGGAAGTCTGCCTTCGGAAGTTGCGCGAAATCCTGCCCGATACGCGACCCGACGGTATCGACACTCGCCATAAATGTCGAAACTTCCTGGGCATTGAATACGCCGACCTCAACGAAGGACTGAAGCATCTGCACCGCAATGAAGCCTGCCCGCGCCAGACCGGCGAAGGGCAGCGTGCCGTACCGCTTGCAGTCTTCCAGGAGCCAGTAAATGCGGCTGATCTTGTCGATCTCTGCGTTGCAGATGGTCGGAAGCCGCTGTGCCAGCTCGTCGATCTTGGCGCGGTCGCGCCGCCACAATGCGGTCTCGCCATGCATGATGCGATTGGTGAGGCGCCGCAATGCGCCTGAAAGTTCGGCCAGGTCTTCCGCAGAAAACCCGTGCTCGGCAAGCCCGCCTATCCGCTTCGGCAAATCCAGGGTGTAGCAGGAGAATATGATCTCAAATTCGACTTTGTCATGGAGATGCGGTTCCGAGAGCAGGCGATCGATGTAGTAGTTCACCAGACGGTCGGCAAGATCGTCGGGGACGTCGCGCGGGATGAAGGAGTTGAAGCTGACACGCACATCGATGTAGGGCAGTCCGTGAAAGCTGACCATCAGCGGAAAGCTGCGCAGATTCTGGTAGCCGTAATTGTCCCGCTGATAGGCCCAGATGGCGTCGGTAATGAGTTCGCGATAGAGCGACAGCGAAAGCGGCCAGGGCCGCACTCCAATGATTTCGGCCGGATTCCAGTCCGGCATAACGCCGAATATCGCGCGGCTGCCGTGCAAGTAAGGATGCGGGCGGCTCAGCAGCTCGACCTTGCGCGCTACATCCGCAAGCGCGCTGTCGACCTTTGCGTCCGATACCCGCTCCTGGCAGTCGACGGCGAGCGGGCGGACTTGCAGAAGGTAGAGCTGCCCATCATCGCCCACGGCGAATTCCACATCGATTGCGTCACATCCGAGAAGGCTTTCCAGTTCGCTCACCAGAGCGATGACCGGCGCCAACGACGATGGGCAAGCATCAGGCCGCGACTTCAGGCAAAAAAAAGTCTCGAGATTCTCGCCGACACCGGCGGTTACACGATCGGTCAGGCCGGAGCGGTCGTCATAATTGATAACGAAATAAGGGCCGCCACCGGAATTGCGCGAGAAGACCACTCCGGCCATCACCACGCGGTCAAGCATGGGCTGCACGAAGATCTGATCGTTGTCGCTGCAGCCATCGGCAAACGAATCAATCACTCGCTCGATTGCCTGCGCCACGGCTGCGCTGCCAGCTACACCGAGTACGGAATCGTACCTTCCCGCCTGCGACTTCGCTGCGCTGTCCTCGCCGCGTGCACTGCTACGCACAATGACGCGATCTGCACCCCAGGGGACGGCGCCGATGGTAGCGAGCAGGCCAGCGGCGTCTGATCGCCAATCGCCAACCGAAAATCGAACTTGCGGCAGGACGCGCCCATTGCGCAGCAACGGCGCCAGCGCTTCCAGAGTTTCTGCCTTGGTCGAGAAGTGGAGAACGTGGGCTGGATGCTGCGTAGCCTCGTCATCGCGCCGGTCGCATACCGCCAGAATGCGATCGACCGCCGTGGCGACGTCGAGTGCTCCATGATTGTCGAGCACCAGGTCGGGCGCTTCGGGAGCCTCTGCCGGTACGTCAAGGCCAACGACGTGTTGCGCGTCGCCGCTCTGGGCCAGCGCGTAGATGCCCTTGCTATCCCGACGCCGGAGTTCGTCTATCGGCACCCGTAGGTAGATCTCGCGATAACCGGGGATGTTTTTTCGGTTCCAGCGCTGCACCTCGTGAAACAACGAGATAGTCGCGCAGACGACATCGACACCCTGCTCAGCCAGTAATCGGCACAGCCGCGCATTGCGCATCGCCGATCGCCGCCGATCCTGTGTACTGTGGCCAAGATCTTCGGCAATCACAGAACGGAGAGTGTCGCCGTCAAGGAAGGTAACCGTGCGACCGGCGGCACGCAGGCGGGCCGTCAACTCTCGGCCCAGGGTGGTTTTGCCCGCGCCGGATAACCCGGTAATCCAGAAGACGCGCCCCGCTGAAGTTTCCGGTTCGGCCCCCGTGTCGAGGCTCGCCCCCTTTATGGTAGTCAGCATTTGAAGTTATCTTGAAGTTGTAATGTTACTGTAACAAACTGGCTCGCCCGTTAGGAACCAAATTGTGCCAGGGACCGGGAAGGGTTCATCAGCTCATGGATAGCTTTTTGAGTGCGGGGGCGCGGCGAGAGTCGCGCCTTTCGTGCGGTCAATTCGCAGTCAAACGTTCGCGCAGTTCTTCGGTTCAGCTATGCCGGACCGTTCTTGGTTCCACTGACGATTAGAACCTCAGCAGGGAAATTCATCCCCCAGTCTGTCGAGTGCTCACGAAAACCTTCGAGCACCTCGCGCTTGGCTTCATTCGCCTGCTCCTGGGAAAGCGTGGCGAGCTTTTCCCGAAGCTTCTCAGACATCTCGAGTCGCAAACTCCAATAGTCTTCCACTGAGATCGGAGCTTGTATGTTGAATTGGAAGAGGCGCTCGGATATAGCCGTGGCGCCTGCCTCAGTAAGGACCCGCCCCAACTTCCCAGGATCGGCAAAGCGGAATGTGTCGAGAGCATCCGGCGCAACCGGTGGCGGAGCGACATACCGATCGACGACTCGCGACAGCGTGTAGTGGAAAGGGTTTCTGTCGGCGAAATGCCAGACCGCCAAGGCGAGTTTTCGCCCGGGCTTGAGCACTCTCAACATCTCGCGGACCGCGTTCACTGGAGACGGGAAGAACATCACGCCGAAGCGGCTGATCACGGCATCGAAGGTGTCGGCTGAAAACGGCAGTTTGTCTGCATAGGCGACGTCAAACTGTGTGTTCTTTAACCCGAGACGGTCGGCCGCTCGACGAGCGGCTTCCACCATCCCGGGAACTGGATCGATCCCGAAGGCCTTGCCCTCAGGTCCGATCAGGGCCGCCACGCTCAATGCGGGTTCGCCAGGGCCCGTAGCAACATCCAGAACAGCCTGCTGACTTCCAATCTGCGCATCCTCAACCAGGGCATGCGTAATTGGTGCAAACATTTGCCGAATGATGTCGCTGTGTTTCTCCCAGTACGGAGCGGAGCCGCTCCAACGGTTTATAGCTTCCTGGTCAGGTCGCATGAACAGAAATGATAGAGGTGTCTGGCTGCGCGTCATTTAGGGCCTTTAGTGTGGTCCATACACGGTCAACCATTTGTTTCGTGGACTACGGTGTTGTAACCTAACCGTTCATGTGCGGTATTACTTATTAACAGGGACCGTCCGGGCGCTCATTCTGTGGCTTCAATATCCGAAGTTAGTTTCATCCGTTTGGAAAGCTGGTGAAACCGCGGGTCATCGCGGAGTATCTTCCAACTCGGCATGACGTTGAGGTAGCACACCAATATCTCCCGCGCGTCGGCGGCGCGTTCGAGCCATTCAAAGGCGAGATCATATTTTCCTAACGCTGTCGCCGCCACGGCTATCGCAGCCGGCATCGGACTTCCCTGATTTGCGTAATCCAGCAGTTGATGGAGGGCGGCCTCTGCTCGCGCCGCGTCGCCATTCTTGACATGGGCCTCAGCCAGCCAGGCCAGCAGCAAGGGCACGCGGCTTCGATCGAGTCCCTCCTGCAACACATCGACAGCTTCCTGCGTCCTTCCACAAGCGTGGCAAGCCGTGCCCAGCGCATAATACAGCTCCCAGTGTGGCACCGTCTTCAACGCCTCACGCGCCAGAAGAATGCTGCTCTCATGTCTTCCCAGCCAGGTGTGGAGCATCGCCTGATTGCTGAGCAACGATACGGAGAGGGGATCGTATCTCAGCCCGCGCAGGGTCTGCGTCAAGGCCTCTTCCAGCTGCCCTTGCGTCATCAGGTAATACCCGTAGATCATGTACGACTCACCCCGCTCCGGTCGCAATGCCAAAGCCTTCTCGATCTCTTTTCTTGCGCCACTCCAGTCCCAATCATAGAACTGCAGCACGGACGCAAGGGCAAGATGCGCCTCCGGCAGACCGGGATCGAGCGCTATGGCATGCATCGCACTGGCGCGCGCCTCGGGCCATGCCTCATGCGGCGGCATCATGCCAAGACCGCCCAGCAGGGTGTAATAGTCGGCCAGCCCGGCGTGAGTATCGGCAAAGGATGCGTCGAGCTGCAGCGCTTCCTCGAAGTAACGCTTGGCCAGCTCAAGCCCTTCGCTGTTCTTTTGATTCCAGTAAAATCGCCCCTTGAGATAGGCGTCGTACGCATCTGCGTTGGGCGGTCGGTTAGAGGAAGAGCGATGCGGGAGCTCCAGTTTGCGCGCCAGCTTGTCCCGAATAGCTACTACGGTCGCGTCCGCCAGCTCATCCTGCAACTCGAACACGTTGCGCATCTCACGATCAAATCTTCCCGCCCAAATCTGAAAGCCCGTCTTTGTATCGGAAAGCTGGATCGATACTCGGACCTTGGGGCCAGCTCTGCGAACACTGCCTTCCAGGACCGTCTCTGCATGCAGAGCTTCGCCAATCTCCCGCAGGTCTTTGCGCTTCCCCTTGAAAGCGAAGGCGGAAGCACGCGAGGCAACGGATAGGCCAGATACCTGCCCCAACGTACTGATCAACTCATCGGTGAGCCCATCGCTAAAGTATTCGTTTTCGGCGTCCGCGCTCATGTTCTGCAGTGGAAGGACGGCAATGGTTGTCGTTTTCGACGAAGTCTGCGGCTGCCGGGAGGACGAACTCGGGAACTTCGAGCGGCCCGCTAAAGTTGCTTCGTCCGCTGTAACCATCGTTTCCGTCCGGTCATCACCATACGTCAAATCGACCGTAGCCTCTGGAAGTGCGCGGGGAATAGCAGGGAGGGGTGACAAGACCTGGACAAGTTCAGCGGCTGAAGCAGGACGCTCCCGTGGATCAATGCGCAGTGACCCGTCGATCGCCTGCTGCACCTGTATCGGGAGGTCGGGACGAAGACGGTGAACAGGCAAGAACTCCCCTCGACAAATGAGAGTCATGACTGTGGCGTGCGATGGATGATGAAACGGTGGACGGCCGGCTGCCATCTCGTACAAAACGACACCCAAAGACCATATGTCGCTTCGATAATCGACCGAGCCACCGGCCAATTGTTCCGGCGACATATAGGCGAGAGTCCCCACCACTTGGTTGGGGCGAGTGAGCTGGGACTGGTTCGTCAACCGGGCCAGTCCAAAATCGAGTATCTTCACCTCGCCGCTTGCGGTCAGGAAGATGTTAGCGGGCTTGATGTCGCGATGGACGACACCGGCCATGTGCGCCTCATGAAGGCCGGCGGCAATCTGCGCGCCGATGGAGAGGATTTGATCCGTGGGCAGCTTGCCGGCTCGAATCCGGTCCCAAAGCGTCTGTCCGCGGTAGAGTGCCATGACCAGGACGAGCGTCCCGTCGGGCATCTCCTCAATCGCATGAACCGTCGAGAGGTTGCGGTGGTCAAGCGCAGCGACCGCTCGCGCTTCTCGCAGAAATCGTTCCCTCGCCGCAGATTCATCCGCCTCTGCCCCATGCAGCAGCTTGATGGCGACATGCCGCCCGAGCCGGGTGTCCTCGGCCTCATAGACGGTTCCCATGCCACCTTCGCCGAGGAACCGCACAATCCGGTAATGAAGGAGGGTCTGCCCTAAGACTAGTTTTGTGCCAGTATGCATTCCAAAACCACGGCGATATACAGCGCTTAGCCTGACGCTGATCGACCTGCGACCTCAGAAACGGCACTCAGCGACGGCGTCGCTGCTCGATGAAAGATACGGGCCGAGAGATGTCTGTCTGCCGATCGGCTGAAATGTTCAAGAACATCCACAAAGAAAGCTTCCAGGTAAGAGACGGTCGCGATGCCACTCGCTGTCATAATGTCGCGCTGTATGAGGGTAAGCGACAACGAATCGAGCATTCTATCGAAGTCCGCCACGTGTACCCTATCGAGATGAGAATGCCTCAACAGCGTTTTCATCGACTCGACTGGCAAACCGTTCCGTGCAGCTAAGTCTTCCAGATATTCCGGCGACTTCGGATTCTCCACTACCGCAATGTACCCAAGAACTGCGACAGGATGCACGTGTCTGGCCAGGTAGTATTGTGCGCCAATAAGCGCCGACATACTGGTGTAAGGAAGGCGGCTGAACACCTTATCTCGATCAAACCCGAGAAAAGAGAGGTCGTCGAGCACCCACTCGTCGTGGCCCTGCTCCTCTTCTGCGTGAGCGTGAAGGTAAGGCGCCAATTGACGTGCAAGGGGGTCTGACGCTGCCAGTCGATCGGCTTCCAGAGCCGCCTGAAGAAGCATGGGAGTTGACGAAACAACCATCCCATAAATCGCGAACAGAAACTCTGGGTACAGCTCTCCGAAGCGCGGATGTGTCCATACTTCCTGGGCGCGCTCGGATAGCGTGCCGCTGGCAATAGCGATCGTTGCCCGCAGCCGTTGGCTGTTGGTGTGGTTTTCTGACATCCTGATTACTCCGCAGTGGCGCGAACGAAAACCCTTGGCGGAAGATCGTTTAGAAACAGGTGCCCACGAAATCAATCGGCTTAAACAGGCCCACTAGCTTGATATGGATCGAGATTAAGGCGTCGATTTCTACGTTGGTCAGAGCGTTGAGGGCTGCAATTTGTTCCGGTGTCAGCGGGTTCTGGCTCGGGAGTACTCCTGCTTGTATCAATTGCTCCACATTCGTCATGGGAGTTCCTTTCTCGGCGATTAGTGGCGTAAACGCCAGCGCGTAGGCCAGCCTAACACACTCACCCGGTGGGAGTCAGTGCTGCATTTCGAAGCATGCTGCATTTCGAAGCATAGGCCAAAGCAGTGCCGGCACCAGGCTGAGTTGCAGGCTGTTGAGCGACAACCCCTCCAGCCGCGCCATGACGGATTCTGCAAAAGGGGCATCAATTACGTCGCGCGCCAGAATATTTCCAGGGTTGGCGTAGAGATCGCAGGAGCCGCCAGGGATGAAGAAGCGGGGCACATGCAACCGCTCTACGGCGAGCCTTTCTTCCTCGTAGACCGACGAGACGTAATTCGCTGCTATCCGATAGGGTCGATCTGTATAGCTGCCGGCTGAGTCTTCCACGGACCGATGCTCCGTGGTTCTGCCATCCGCCAGCAGTATCTCGTTCAACCATATGGTGTACTGCAATGTGTCGCGGAGGAGGATCCGGGGCGCGTGCGAACTGCCCATGCGGTCGAGCCAGCCGCCGGCTCCGAGAAGATGGTCGCGCACCTCCACCAGCGCGCGCGCAGCTTTCATGAATCCTTCAACTACGGCAGGCACGCAGGAAATTGAAGAGTTCTCTCCACGGCGGTTCCCTTGGTCGATGAACGAGCAGGGGTTGAACGTGAGTGAGGCAGATCCGTTCTCATGGAAAATCCAAACCGGCAGCCGAATGCTCGCCACGCTCTCCGCATTGCCAAAGTAACCGGAAATGTCAGGTAACCCTGAAGCAGTGCCGCTGGCGCCAGCCGGAAGTAGGCCGGTGCGTGCCAGTTCCAGAGACAACCTCGCGACGGCATCATTCCCTGCCTCGCCCTCACCCAGATTCTCCGGCGTTGCCAGGCATTCCGCATCGACGACCGCGGGGCCCGTCGATGTCGCAAGAACATTGCCCATGTGAAGATCGGTCATATTGGCAACCCAGGCATGGCACAACAAGCTGCCCGCACTCCTCCAGTAGGCCAGCGGAGTGAGTTTGTCGTACGTCTTGTCGGGCCGCAGCGCATCCATCCATCCGTACTCGTAGGCCGATTCGTTCCCTCCCTGCAAAACTCTTGCGGCCGTCACTTCGCAAGCGGGATCGACCACTGCTGTCGCACGGGTAAGTTCAAACCAAAAGAGCTCACCCGCCACAGGTCTTGGCTTGTAAAAAATGCAGCTGCCATCCTGGAACTCGATTCGGACCGTCGCACCGCCTGCATCATGAAGGTCTGAGTTGGTAGCAGCTAGTGCTGTGATTCCTGGCAGCTCCGATTTGCCCTTCCATGCAGAAATCCTCGCCAGGTCGGTGTGCAGTCTCTTCAAGAAAAGCGCTGTCGCCGCGGTCCATTGCTGGATCACCATCTCAGCGTAGTCGTTGTACCTCGCCGAGTTGAGCGCGTCGGCTGGGCGAACGTTGAGCCAAGAGCCGTCACGCTCTGAGGTACGCCAGCATGCCGCTGCCGCAACTCCCATCAGTCGATGAAGTAGCGGAGCAAGCAACTGTTCGACAGGCAGGCGCTTCCGGCCCCACATGCGGTGTTCTTGCGGCGCTTCGTCTTGCAGCCGGCTCAAGGCTGCATCGAGCCATGGGCGAAAAGCTTTGACTGCCCGTTCCTCCTGGGCTGCAGACGCTTCTTCACCTGCCGGCCGCAGCGTGCCTTGCCAACCCAGTACAAGGATTCGGCACTTTCCGCTCATATCTTCCTGAGGCATCTAATCAAACTAGCCTACACCTGAACGCCGTCAAGCTCCCTTGAGGCGATTGTTTCCAGTTTCTTGCCGGCGGATGTTGCGATTGGGCAGGACAGAAGTGGGGACTGGCTCTCTGCGCGGGCTTGATTCGAGGGGACGGCCGACATCTTCCGCGAGTGCTAAGCTGCTTCGCTTCAATGGTTTATCGTCGCCAACATCTTTCCAACATATTCCTAAGCTTCTCTTAAAGACTCCCTGATCCATAACGGCTGTTTTCGCCGGCGTAGTGATCTTCTTGTATGGCACCGGGGTGGATTCGGCAACAGCAATCCCGGACGGACCTGGAGGTGAGGCAATGAAAGACTTCAAGTTCGAACTGCTCGACACGTCAGATCCCGCCGCCGTGCGGGAATACGAGGCCGCGTTCTACAACTCCTTCGCGAAAGTTGTAACTAACCGGTTAGTTAAGAAGCTGTGGGATTGGGACCACGAGGCGGGAAGGCTGAGGACGCGCGTTCCTTATGAAAGTCAACTTATCTGCGCTTTGCGAGATCCCTCCGGAGCCTTGCATTCGGCGATGGCCTTCAACGTAGCCCTGCGTGAATTTCAGGCCGCGGCTTATGGTTTCGCCGTGCCGGATGGCACGATGGGAGCCTTCGAGGTGCTGACCTTCTTCGCGGTGGCTGCTGAGACGCTCGAGGTGCGGGCAAACTTCTGGGCGCGCTGCGTCGCCCTGCTTAGCGCCTGCGGATATCATGCGGGCTACGCCACGACTGCCCGACGGCCACTCTCCATGTACCAGAGGGTTGGCTGGCGGGTGTTGGAAGAGCGCGAAATCGAATCGGAGAAGCGCTATTTCCTTCACTACAGTATCCCGGAATGTCAGCCGAGAGGCGAGGCATCTCGCCAGATGCTCGGGTTACTGATGGAGATGCAGTTCTTAGGACAGACTGCCCGGTTCCCCCGTCATGAAGAGGTCACGCCACCTATTGATTGAGCTTCCAACGCCGCTCGTAATGTTTGCTCTTTGCCCCTCGACGGCCTATGTTAAGGATTGGTTAAAATCGCCCCGATTTCTTATCGGTAGGTCGGAATCCATATATGGGTAGTCGTTCCCTGGGTTTGATCGCCATTTTGCTCGTTGTCACGTCGCTGGCTTACCCGCAAGCGCGATCGTTGGTCACCAGTTCAACACCGCCAGTCCAACTCCCCACCACCGCGAATGATCAGGTTGTCTTAGGCTCAGTTTCGCTGGGCAGGCCGCGCACTTTCAGCCTGTTTAACATTCAAGCAGCTGGAACCATATCGCCCGATCCCGACTTGAACGGCGCGGCCTTCCAGTTGCAATTCCTGGTTTGCGATCAGCCCGACTGCACCGGCGATATAAAATCCGATACACGAATCTTGCAGGATTCGGATTCGGCGACACCGTCACAGTTGATCGCGACCCGGTCGTTCGGAGTTTCCACCCACAATGTCAGACCGGTTGTCCTGTCTGACCTCCAGCCGCGAAATTCCAGCGGCACTCTCTACCTTGCCGTGGCGCTGAAACTTCTGCACAGCTCCAACGCAAAGCCGTTCGCCGGGAGATTGAACCTGCTGCGAGTCGACGTTATGCCGTAAATTGCAGCGGCGCAGTTCACGCTGTCTTTCCCTGCAGCACGGTCTTGAAGAGAAGCCCGCTTGACGTGCTCTTGCAACAGCCTGACTACTTCACCACAAGCACCAGAAAGTAATCCATCTCGTCGTCTACCACCAGATTGTCGTGCTCTTTCAGCAGCCGGTAGCCCGCCTGGTCGGCCTCGCGGAGAACGATCTCCTTGTGAATTCCGTGGTCTGTCCCATTGCCGTCGCGGTCGATGATGCCAACCCGCGCGCCTGGCTTCAGCGAGCTTCTCAGATTGCGGAGCAGCACAACGGGATCGGCGACCTCGTGGTACGTCTTCAGCAGGAGCACAGAGTCAATGCTATTCGGCGGCAATCCGGGATCGTCCGGCTTGTTCAATATGGTTTTGACATTGTTCAGCTTGGCCTTCTGGACGCGCTTGTCAATGTACTCGATCGCCTGGGGATTAATGTCGACAGCGTAGACCATTCCCGAGGCGGTGACGCGTTTGGCGGCCCGCACCGTAAACCATCCCGAGCCGGCGCCGATATCGGCCACGGTCTTGCCCGGAGTTATGGAAAGAGCGTCCATCACGCCATTGATATGGAGTCTTTGGTCGCGTTCAGGCGTCTCGAAGATGGAGAGGTCGCCGCTGTAAGGCGTGCTGGTGGGTCGATGTTGTGCCTGCGGCGTGGCTGCGCTCTGCGCGGATAAATTAGGCGCAGTCGCGAAAAGCAGCGTAAACAGGAGCAAAGCGTGGATGGATGTGAACCGACTGATCCCCATCAGAACTTCCTGTTCTCCATCATCGCATTGCCGGGGTGGCTGTGAATGGCTATCGGGCACGCTTTTCTGCGGTTCATTTGTACATCGGAATGACTGATCGCCGTCGTGACAGCAAAGGGCTAGTTTCCCGCACCCGGAAGCAGTCCATACACGCTGACTTGGTTTGCGGTCCCAACAAACACCTTTCCATCCGCGACGGTAGGAACGGTAAACTTCGACGCTTGACCGGGATTGTCGCGTGCGAAGCGCTGGTTCGAGTTGTACAACTCGCGTCCCAGGTTCTTCGCGTCATAGGCGTGAAGGACGGCAGGTCCCTGGTGTGCGTCGTAGTACGCATCATTGTCTACAGCCCACACGATGCCGTTGCCACTGCCGTTTGCCGACACACTCACGGTGCTGCGCGTCAGGTGATAGATGGCAGCGGTCTGCGAGACGGGCGCAGTCGACAGCGTACCGTTGCGCAGAGCGAAGGCCTTGATGGAATCCTTGTGCGGACTGATTCCTGCCCCAAAATACAGTCGTCCATTCCAATAGGCGGGCGTTCCCATTTGCTGCCTCAATTGCCCCGACACTTCCTGCACTGCCTGCGGATTGTTCTTCAACCCAACGCCATATCCGCCGAGAGTGTCGCGGTTCAGCAGGTAGATGTGGCCGTTCTTGCCGCTGGTAATCGCCAGGTGAGGATAGGAACCCGGTTGATCAGGCAGCAGAACCACGCCGGCGGAGCCGAGGTCCAAATCATCCTTGGCCATGTTCGCTTGGTTGAAGGGAGTGAAGAAGTCCGCCAACGCGATTCCGTGGGCGCCCGGCTTCAGTTTCACGACACTGTCGCTGAAATTCGAGCCCGGTTCTTCGCCGTAGGCGTCGAACGGCCCATTCGCAACCGACAGATAGAGATTGCCGTCTTTGTCGGCGGCGCTTCCGCAGCCGCTCATCCAAACACCGCCCTGATAGCCGTTGGGCGTGGAGACCCACGCCCCAACTTGCCGCATGGTGGTAGCGTCGAAAGCAATCACCCAGCCGTGATAGAGCCCTGAGTCAGCGTTGGACGCGAACGCCACATACACTTTGCCCTTGGAGAGCAGCAGGGCCGCTCTCTGCAATTGAAAGCGCGAAGAGAAACTAAGCACGCCGTCGTTGGCGTCCTGCGCATTGCCCGGATAGGAAGCCTGAATGATGCGTGGACCGCCAAACTTCTCCGCGCCCGAGGTCATATCCAGAGCGTGCAGCCGGTGATAGAACACCCCGCTCTCTTTGGTGGCTGCGACCACATACACCGTGTTGCTGGCGACGTCGATCACCGGCGTGCTGGTGATTCCGATCTCGGGCAGAATGTCGCTGACGTTGACGTCATCGGGCGACAAGGTGGTTATTCCGGCATCAGGATTCAGGAAATTAACGCGCCACAGCGGCTCGGGCGTTGGAGAATCGGCGTCGAAGGCGTAGACACTGTCATGTTGTGTCGCCACGATCACGACATTGTGGATTCCATTTCCCGGGATCGCTACCTGCGGCATGTACAGCGGCTGGGCGTAAATGTATCCGTCCACAGGAAACGAATAGAGCCGGCCAAAATGCGCCGGGCTCACGTTGTCGGGCGTGAGGACGGTTTCGATCGCGTTCTGGCCGGTGCGGGCATTGTCATTGTGGTAGGTCGCAACCACGGCCAGGCCGGCAGCGGTCAATGCCTCGGCACTCATACTCTGCGGCTGCCCGGAAGGATTGGCCGCGGCAAAGAAGTCATCGCTCGTAATGTCGCCGGCGCGGCCTCGACTCGAGGGAGAAAGCTGCAGGACGAGGACCACCATCGCCACCAATACTCCAACCGAGAGCAACTGCGCACGGTTGCGCGAAAGCAGCGCCACCTTCTCCCAGTTGTGCAGCGTGAAATACACGAGCACGCCCAGGCAGAGACATAGCGCCGCCGGCAGCGTTACAGATTCTGAAAGTAAGAAAATAGCGTGTTGCAACATGAGTCGGGTCAGCCGATACGTTCAACGCTTACCGTCATAACCCGCACGCCACGGAAAAGTGACGCATGCCCAAAAAAAGGAGCGCGCTCGAGGACAGAGGGTCACGTCGCGTCGATCAGATCTCATCCCAGTATGGTGGGCATATACCCACCTTATGAATGATGCTGTTCAATCCTTATCTGCATCAGTTTGGAACCATAAAATATTGTAAAGAATTGTAGCGGCCTGCGCGTGAACTTCTCGTTCGAGATTCTCTTGCCCGTTCTTGCGCTGTAAATGATTCTTCATACACGTACAACAGTATCGCATGTAGAATCTACGCATGGTCTTTCGCGGCGCCAACGACGGCAATCATCATCAAGGCAGAACTCCCCCTCCTGACGATACTCACCAGGAAGCGGCCTACCTGAAGATGCTGGGCGAAAAGCAACGTCCGGTGCGTATCAAGCTGATGGGCGGCGAAGTGGTACGCGGCTGGATTGAGTACTACGACCGGCGCATGGTGCGGCTGACGCGCGAAGGAGCACCCAACCTTTTCATCTACAAACACGAAATCGCCTACATTGCAGAAGAAGCCTTGCGCAAACCGCGCTCCGAGGCCGCCCCGCACAACGGCGATTCTGTGAACCCGGATAAATGAACTCTTACCTGCCAGATGTGGAAGCGATTGCGCGCGAGGCCGGCAAGCTTCTTATGGGCTACTTCGCCCGCCACGTAACCATTGAGTACAAAGGCGAAGTCGACCTGGTGACCGAAGCGGATCGCGCTTCGGAAAAGCTGATTGTCGAACGTCTGCGCGCGCGCTGGCCCGAGCACGGCATCGTGGCCGAGGAAGGCACGCGCAGCGAAATGGATGCGGAATATCGCTGGTACGTCGACCCGTTGGACGGGACTACGAACTTTGCCCACGGCTACCCGGTGTTCTGTATCTCGATTGCGCTGGCCAGGCAAGACGGACAGCTTGCCGTTGGCGTGCTCTGCGATCCCACTCGCGATGAAATGTTTGCCGCGGAGCGTGGGCGCGGTGCGACACTAAACGGCAAACCGATTCACGTTTCCCAAACAAAGGCGCTGGCGGAGTCGATTCTGGGGACGGGCTTCCCCAGCCATAAGCGGCACAAGAACCCCAACATTCACTTCTATCACCAGATCACACTCCGCTCCCATGGAGTGCGGCGCGCTGGTTCGGCGGCACTCGATCTGGCCAATGTCGCCTCTGGCCGCTATGACGGCTTCTGGGAGTTCAACCTGAATCCGTGGGACACCGCTGCGGGCGTCCTGCTGGTGCAGGAGGCGGGCGGCAAGGTGACGCGTTTCGACGGCTCGCCGTTTCGCCTCGACAGCCGCGAGGTGCTCGCCAGCAACGGCCTTATCCATCAGGAGCTGCTCACGAACTTCGAAGAGATCTTCGCCGGGCGCGGGCTGGAAGAGCTGCCGTCGGTCGCGGAGTATGTGAAGACGCGGGAGTAGGTCGCGATTTCGAACGCCCGTTCGGCTTCATCACAGGCCCTTGTGACTGGGGTAAAATTGTTCGGTGAACAATTCGTTGTTGAACCGCACCGTTGAGAAGCGCCCTGACATGGTCCGTCTGCAGGGGCGAATCCTTTTCCTGACCGAAGATCCCGAACTGATCAAGCGGCAGCTTGCAGGGGAAGACCTGCCATGGGACACGCAGCATCCTGAGCGCAATCCCAAGCTGCGCGATGACATCTCCACCGACGAGATCACCCCGGCGCACATCTGCTTCTTCTTCGACGAAACGCTGGGCGAATTCCCTTACCTCGGCCTGAAGTGCGGCAACGAAATGCCCATCAAGCGCAACGACGTGAAGAATGGCGGCTTCGTCTGCGCGGTGAGCGGTAAGCGGCGCGGCAAAGGCTCCAGCCGTGAGGCCTCACCTTACGCCGAGATGTGTGCCGGCATCAAGCTGGTGATCGCGGAAAACATCGAGCGTATCTACAAGCAGAATTGCCAGAATCTTGGTGTGCTTACCTCCACCGAGTTCTCGCTTATCGACCAAATCCGCCGCGGTGAGGAAATTCCGCTAGCCGATTTCACCCAGGGCGAAGACGAGATCACGCGCCAGGTCATCGAATACGGCGGGCTGTTCCCGTTCAATGTCGCGCGCATGCAGGGCAAAGTCTTTTTGCCGCCGATCACCACCAAGCCGCGCCCCATGACGATCGCGGAGAAAATCTTCGCGCGGCACATGCTGCACGACACCAACAAAGTCGGCGTCGAGGCGGTCAAGCCGGGCGACAGCGGCTTCGCGCGCACCGATCTGCGCTTCAGCCACGAGTACGTCACGCCCATGGCATCGATCTTCTTCGAGCATTTCCTGGGCAAAGATGCGAAGGTGACCGACCCGGGCACTATCATGTTTTTCCGCGACCACCTGACCTTCCTCGACGAGGTGATCTCCGAAGAGAAGCGCAAGATGGGCCTGCTCGATCTTGCCGGCCAATTGAAACTGAAGCAAGAAGCCTTCGCCAAGGTGCAGGGCATCAAGCTGCACGGCGAGCTGCGCGATCGCAAAGGCTCCGAAGGCATCTGCCACTCCATCGTCACCGAGAGCTATGCCCTGCCCGGCCAGCTCAACGTGGGCAGCGATTCGCACACTCCGCACGTCGGCTCCATGGGCTGCGTCGCCTTCGGCATCGGCACCACCGACGTCTTCAACGCTTGGTTCACCAAAGACGTGCGCGTGAAAGTTCCCGAGTCGGTGAAGGTCATCATTCGCGGCAAGAGGCGCGAGAACGTTGCCGCCAAGGACTTCATCCTTAAGCTGCTCTCGCTCGATTACATTCGCAACGGCCACGCGCTCGCCAAAGTCATCGAGTATTCCGGCGAGGCCATCGAGGCGCTGGGCGTTGACGAGCGCGCCACCATGACCAACATGGCAGCCGAAATCGGCGGCTTCACCGGCATCGTCGCACCCGATCAGAAGACGGTCGAGTTCCTGATGGAGCGCCGCGGCATGAGCGAGAACAAGGCGCAGACGCTGGTGGAAGGACTGTACAGCGATCCCGATGCGCACTACGCCCACGTGATCGAACTGGAGGCGTCCGAGATTTATCCCATGGTCGCGACCCCAGGCGATCCGGGCAATGGCAAGTTTGTCCGCGAGTTGAATACTCCTGTGCCCGTGGAGATTGCCTACGGCGGCACTTGCACCGCAGGCAAGAACGAAGACATGGACATGTACGCGCTGGTGCTGAGCAACGCTCTGAAACAAGGCCGGCGAGTTGCGGAGAGCTGCAAGTTCTATCTCCAATTCGGATCGCAGGAGACCCGCGAATACTGTGTGCGCAAGGGCTACCTCGATATCTTCCAGCGCGCGGGCGCGCAGGTGATTGAGCCGAGTTGCGGCGCCTGTATCAACGCCGGCCCGGGAGTTTCCACGCGCCCGGACCAGGTAGTGATCAGCGCACAGAATCGCAACTTCCCTGGCCGCAGCGGTCCGGGCCAGATGTACCTTGGCAGCCCGTTGACGGTGGCTGCCAGCGCTATCGCGGGCTACATCGTGGAATATGAACCGGCAGCAGAGCGGGAGCCTGCAAACGTGGCCTGATTTCTACGGGCACATATCCGGCAGAGCGCCATGCCACAATGGCGCAGTTTTTGATACTATCGATTTAACGACTTCGAGCGAAATTTTCCAACTGAGAGAGACTTCAGGAGACATTGTTCTATGGCTTATGTGATCGCGGAACCTTGCATAGGCACCAAAGACACCGCCTGTGTCGATGCCTGTCCGGTGGACTGCATCCACCCCAAAAAGGACAGCGAGAAGTTCGCGGCAGAAGAGATGATCTACATTGATCCGGTGGAGTGCATCGACTGTGGAGCGTGCGTGCCGGTGTGTCCGGTGTCGGCGATTTTCGCGCTCGACGATCTGCCGGAGAAGTGGAAAGAGTACACCGAACGCAACGCCAAGTATTTCGGCCGTTAAGCAGCGTCCAGAAATGAAGCAAGGCACACCTGTGCTGGTGTGCCTTTTTTGCGTGCGAGCGGAACGGCTGGCAGTGAGCCTCGGCTATTGCTGTGTGCGCTGGTAGTGACGCCGGGCTTTCTGGCGATTGCCGCAACTGGTCATGTCGCACCAACGGCGACTGCGGTTGCGGCTGTGGTCGAGGAAGAGCCATTCGCAATCCGGAGCTTCACAGAACCGCACCAGTTGCAGTTCCGGAGAAGTGAGCAGATCGGCGGCCGCTTGCGCTACCTCCCATAGAATGCGGTCGAGCGGGTTCTTGCCATCCGGCCGCCATTCCCACCGATAACCTCCGTTCGAGCGCGCGAGGCAGCGATGCCGCAGCGCCTCGATGGCGAAATCATTCATGAGATCAAGATCGCCGGCACTGGCACTCTTGCCCTGCGCGATTGCCGAGAAGACGCGGTACATCACCTCTCGCAATGTGATGGCCTTGCGGAAACTGCGAGCGGCTTCGACGGCGTGGCTCTCGATATAGTCGCGAAGTCCTTTCGCCTGTTTCACGGAAACGATTTCCGATTGCCTGGCGAAGGCGACGATGTCGGCGTAGCTCTCCAGATGTTCCTTGCGGCGGTCGGGATCGTGGCGCCGGCTGACCGTATTGGCAAAATTCAGGGCCAGCTGTCCGCCGGTCAGGTCGAATACGTACTCAGGTTGACGCTTGGTCACTGCCTTGATTGTAACTGTTCTAGTCTGATTCGGAGGTTAGCCAGCATGAGCCTCGATCGCCAGAATGACTGCGGTCATGCCTGACTCGGAGCGATCTCGGAATTGGCTTGTGTCAGGGCACGGCTTTCAGCCGTGCCGTCCGGTCGCGAAAGAAATTTGGGCTTTAGCCCCTGCTAGAGAAACGTTGCAGGGGCTAAAGCCCGGGACTTTTCCGTGCCGTGTTCGGCACGACTCAAAGTCGTGCCCTGACAAAAGGCAAACGATTTGTGCGATGAGCTTCTGCCTTCCTACATCTCCCACAGACATTGCCCGCCGCGATACATCGAGATCAAGCCGTCTTCGCTGATCTTGAGCACTGTGCCGTAGCGTGACGCGGCGATAGCGGCCGTCGTGCGTCCGCCTTCGACCGTGCGATTCAAGGCCTCTTCGGTGGAATCGTGATGCAGGATGGCGCCAAAGGACAACAGGTTGGCATCGGGACAAAGCACCACGGCGCCGTCGATGCGGGCAATGTTCTCCAACACCGTGGAAGGAACGTCGAGGATGCTCTTGTCGCGCAGCAGATAATGTAGTTGATCTTTGCTGGTGACACCGTCGTCGGCGCTGTCGCCGCTAAGATTGTCGAGCAGATCAGGCTGCGACACCAACACACGCGCCGACTCGCGATCGTCGAGCACAACAAAGAGCGCGCCGCGGCGGCTCTCGGTCAGGTTCAGCGCGACGGTAAACAGCCGCTCCGCCAGTTCAGCGTTGCCGATCGCTTTCTTCCACAAGCCGTAACGATGGCGCGCGTCCACCAGACGCCACGTGCCGTCGATGAAACGGAAGACGGGGACCCCGTCGGAGTAAATCTTGATCTCGCCGTTGGGCGAGAGGATGAGGCAGATGTGGCCGCCGCATAACGTGGCACGGCAGTGGTCCGCATAGGCGGCCGCCGGTGGAACGGTCAACGGCATATCGCGGTAAGGCTCGGCCCACTCATGAACGTCGACCAGTTCCGCCAGTATGCCGTTCTTGTCGACGAGCGCGATAGTTCGCAGGCCGTCGCACAAGCGGTGGAAGCTGCGAATGCTGGTCAGCAAATGCGAATAACGCAGTGCACGCTTTGGAGTACGGGGCGGCTCATGGCAAGGCTCCGGCATGGAGCCGAACAGCAGAACGCCGGTGGCGATGCGGCGGTTCTCATAGGTGCTCATGCTGCTGGTGCGCAGCACCTCGATCGCATCGGCAACGCGATCGGGAAGTTCGGCAATGGCCTGGGCGCTGCTATGGGGTGTGGGGTCGAGGAAGGCGGAGATGAAGCGGTCCTCCGGCAGCCCGCGAAACAGCTGAAAGCTTTGCGCGGCCAGTTCCTCGTTGGTGAGCAGTTGATAGCGCGCCGACAGCACCATGCCGATGCTGCGCAGCA
>Ga0181526_10001373_pt1 | contig 23168 bp, 17 predicted proteins | sample PEATcosm2014_Bin_35_FD_119750 | JGI IMG/M metagenome (GOLD analysis project Ga0181526, IMG submission 119750) | Peatland microbial communities from MTU Mesocosm Facility, Houghton, MI, USA - PEATcosm2014_Bin06_30_metaG | ecosystem: Environmental > Terrestrial > Soil > Wetlands > Peat | place...
GGCGCCGAGGCCCTCACCGACACCTATCGCAACTTCTACCAGCCGATCGAGGTCAGGGACCAGGCGGCCTGGCTGACCAGCCCGGTCAAGGGCCCCGCCCCCGTCCTCTTCTTCATCTCGAGCCACACCGGCATGAAGGTAAAGCGTGCCGCGGTCGGGGCCGAGGGGTACGCCATCGACCACTACGACGCCGCCACCGTGCAGAAGTTCATCCGGGAGGTCGCCGAGCCGGAGCTGGCCGCCTGCGGGCCGAACACACCGACCGCGGTCTTCTGCGACAGCCTCGAGGTCTTCAACACGGACTGGACCCCCAGCCTCCTCGACGAGTTCAAGGCGCGGCGGGGCTACGACCTCGCGCCCCACCTGCCCGCCCTGGTCACCGAGGCGGGACCCAAGACCGAGGACATCCGGCGCGACTGGGGCCGGACGCTCAGCGAGCTCTTCACGGAAAACTTCGTCGCACCGATCCAGGCCTGGGCCGCCGGCCACGGCTCCCAGTTCCGGATCCAGGCCTACGGCACGCCCCCGGCGGCCCTCTTCAGCTACGCGGCCTCGGGGCTTCCCGAGGGCGAGGGAGGCGGCTGGAGAGGCTTCGGCCCCATGCGGTGGGCCTCCTCCGCGAGCCACCTCCTGGGGAAGCCCGTCACGTCCAGCGAGACCTGGACCTGGCTCCACCGGCCGGTCTTCCGCGCGACCCCGCTCGACATGAAGGCCGCGGCCGACACGTACTTCCTGCAGGGCAGCAACCAGCTCGTCGGGCACGGCTGGCCGTACACGGCCGAGGGGGTCGCCTATCCCGGATGGCGGTTCTATGCCTCCGCCTCCTTTGACGAGAGCAACCCCTGGTGGATCGTGATGCCGGACGTCGCCTCGTACCTCCAGAGGACGAGCTTCCTGCTGCGCCAGGGCAGCCCGGCCAACGACATCGCCCTCTACCTGCCCAACGACGACGCGTGGGCGTCCTTCGTGCCCGGCCAGGTCGAGATGAGCTCCAAGGTCTCGGGCCGGCTGGGGCCCGACATCATCCGCGCCATCCTCGACTCGGGGCACAACTTCGACGGCTTTGACGACGAGCTGTTCGCCCTTCGGGGCAGGGTCGACGGCGCCAGCCTGGCCTTCGGCGACCTGCGCTACCCCGTCGTCGTCCTCGCCGGCGTCGAGCGGATGCCGCTGGCGACCCTCCGGGCGCTCGACGCGTTCGCGCGCGGCGGCGGGATCCTGATCGCCACCCGCCGGCTGCCCGCGATCGTGCCCGGATTCACCGCAACCGACGCCGAGCAGGCCGAGCTCCGCCGGATCGTGCGCGGGCTCTTTACCGGGCCCTCGGCGCCCGGGATCTTCGTCCCCGACGAGCAGGATTTCGCGGCCGCATTGAACCGGCGCCTCGCTCCCGACGTCGGCTTCCCCGCCGCCCTGCCCGACGTCGGCGTCGTGCACCGGCGAACGGCCGACGCGGAGATCTATTTCCTCGCCAACACGGCTGCCGTGCCGGTCCGCACGGAGGCCGCATTCCGGGTCGCCGGTCTCCAGCCGGAGTGGTGGGACCCGATGGACGGCCGGGTCGAGGCGGCCGAGGTCGCCAGCCGGACCGGCGAGTCCACGACGGTCGAGGTCAACCTGCCCGCCTTCGGATCGCGCGCCCTGGTCTTCACCTCGCGCCATCTCCCCGCCGCGGCCGCCCCGGTCTTCACCGGAATGTCCCCGGCGCCGCTCGACCTGAGCACCGGCTGGACCGTGACATTCGGGGAGGGGTCGAAGCCGGTCGCCATGGACCGCCTGCAGTCATGGACGGAGAGCGAGGCCACGCGCAGCTTCTCAGGCGTGGCCACCTATGAAAAATCGATCACCGTGCCCGACGGCATGCTGGCGGCCGGGCTGCGCCTTGAGCTGAGCTTTGGCAAATCGCGGGCGGGCCGGGCCGGCGGGTCCCGCCAGGCGCCAGCCGCGCCGGACGGCGCGCCTCCCGCGGCGGGAGGCCGCGCGCGCCGCGCCGGCCCCGCCGGCGGCGCGTTTGAGAACTTTGAGGCGCCCGTGCGCGAGGCGGCCGTCGTCTACGTGAACGGCAGGCGCGCCGGCTCGGTCTGGCATCCGCCTTACGTCCTGGATGTGACCGGCCAGCTGAAGGGAGGGGACAACGCCATCCGCATTGAGGTCGCCAACCTCGCCCTTAATTCCATGGCCGCGCACCCGCTTCCCGACTACACGGCCCTCAACGCGCGCTACGGGCAGAGGTTCCTGTACCAGGAACCGGGCCTGATTGCAGCCCAGCCGGCCGGCCTGCTCGGGCCGATCACTCTCGCCGCGAGTCCCGCTCCTTGATCGCCGCCGGGGCGGCGCGGGCTTTGCAATTGACCGCGTTCCGGCCAGCGGAGAGCGTGCACCCCCCATGCTCAAAGCCGGCATCGTCGGGCTGCCCAACGTGGGCAAGTCCACCCTGTTCAACGCCCTCACCCGCTCGCGGAAGGCCGAGGCGGCGAACTACCCGTTCTGCACGATTGAGCCGAATGTCGGCGTGGTGACGGTCCCGGACGACCGGCTCGCGGTCCTCCAGAAGATCGCCAAGACCGGCGTCGTCATCCCGGCGGCGATCGAGTTCGTGGACATTGCCGGGCTGGTGGCCGGGGCGAGCAAGGGGGAGGGCCTCGGCAACCAGTTCCTGGGGGCCATCCGCGAGGTGGACGCCATCGTCCACGTTGTCCGCTGCTTCGAGGAGCCCGACGTCATCCACACGATGGGCTCCGTCGACCCGGTCCGGGACATCGAGGTCGTCACCACCGAGCTGGTCCTCGCGGACCTCGACGCCGTCCAGAAGCGGATCGACAAGACCCAGAAGAAGGCGAAGAGCGGCGACAAGGAGGCCGTCGTGGAGGTCGCGCTCCTCGAGCGGCTGGCGCCGCACCTCAACGCCAACAGGCCCGCCAACGTCCTCGGCGCGAACGAGGAGGAGGCGAGGCTCCTCAGGCATTTCCAGCTCCTGAGCGCAAAGCCCGTGATCTACGCCTGCAATGTCGCCGAGGCGGACCTCGCGACCGCCGAGGGCAATCCCTTTGTCCAGAAGGTCGCGGAATTCGTCCGGGCGCACCACGACGCGGCCTACGTGCCGATCAGCGCGCGGATCGAGTCCGAGCTGATCGACCTGGCCCCGGACGAGGCGAAGGCCTTCCTGAAGGACCTCGGGGTCGACGACTCCGGGGTCTCGTCGCTCATCCGGGCCACCTACGCGCTGCTCGGCCTCCAGACCTATTTCACGGCGGGCGAGAAGGAGGTCCGGGCCTGGACGATCAAGAGGGGCTGGAAGGCCCCGCAGGCCGCGGGCGTCATCCACTCGGATTTCGAGAAGGGCTTCATCAAGGCCGAGGTGGTGTCGTACGCGGACCTCTCGACCCTGGGCAGCGTGGCCGCTGCGCGCGAGGCCGGCAAATACAGGCTGGAGGGAAAGGACTATGTCTTCCGCGACGGCGATGTCGCCCTCTTCAGGTTCAACACCTGAGGGCCGTAGGCCAATGCCGGAACACCCCATGAAACGCCCGCTTGCCCCCCTCATCGTCCCCCTTCTCATGCTCGCCGCCGCCGCGCGTTCCGCGCCGTCCGCGCGCGACGCCGCCCATGCCGACTTCGGCAGCATCTGCGCCCGCTGCCACAACCCGGACGGCAGCGGGTATGCCAACCTGGGAGTCCCGAGCTTCATCGATCCGCAGTGGCAGGGCGCCCATTCCGACGGCGAGCTCAGGCTGACGATCCTCAACGGCGTGAACGGAAAGATGCCCGCATTTGGGGCGGCCCTGCCACCCGCGGAGATCGACGCGCTCGTGGACTACGTGCGCGGGTTTGCGCCGATAGCGGCCGGCGGGGCCAAGCACCCCCAGGCGCCGCAGCCGCCCCCGGTCCCGATCGAGCCCAAGCTCACCCCGCCGGGACACGGCGCCGGGCCCGTCGTCCTCGGCAGCCTCGGGGTCTACACCCAGCACAACGACAACGGGCGCACCGGCGCCAACCTCGGCGAGACCGCGCTCACCCCAGCCAACGTGAACGCGCGCCAGTTCGGCCTCCTTTTCCGCCACGTGGTCGACGACCAGGTGTTCGCGCAGCCGCTCTACGTGCCCGACCTCGCGATCGCCGGCGGGCGCCACAACGTCGTCATCGTGGCCTCGGCCGCGAACACCCTGTACGCCTTCGACGCGGACAGCGACGGCGCGGCCTACTGGACCGTGAACCTGGGCCCGCCGGGCAGCGTGGAGCAGCACCACTTCTGGTGCCTGGATATCCTGGGCAACATGGGGATCATCGGGACGCCCGCCATCGACCCCGGCTCGCGGACGCTGTACGTCGTCGCCCTCACGCACGAGGGCGGCGGCTTCGTGCAGCGCCTGCACGCCCTGGACGTCGCGACCGGGGCGGACCGGCCGGGCAGCCCCGCTGTCATAGCGGCGGACGGATTCGACCCCATCCTGGAGAACCAGCGCCCGGCGCTGCTCCTTTCGCGGGGGAGCCTGTACGTCGGCTACAGTTCCCACTGCGACGCTGGCTTCTACCACGGGTACCTGTTCCGCTTCGACCCGCGGACCCTCGCGCAGACGGGCGTCCTCAACCTGAGCCCGGGAGCCGTCGGCAACAGCATCTGGCAGTCGGGCCAGGGCCCCGCCGCCGACGCGGAAGGCAACATCTTCTTTGTCACCTCCAACGGGACCTGGGACGGCGTGAGCAACTTCAGCGACAGCTTCCTGAGGGTCGATCCGTCCCTGCATGTGCGCGACTGGTTCACCCCAACCGACTACGAGGATCTGGACAAGCGCGACCTGGACCTCAACTCCTCGGGCGCAATGCTCCTTCCCGGGACCCACGAGGTCATGGGCGCCGGCAAGAAGGGCATCCTCTACCTGATCGACACCGCCCGGCTCGGCCACCTTGGCGACGAGCACGCGGTGCAGCACTTCCGGGTGGCCAAGGGGGAGGTGAACGGCGGGGCGGTCTACTGGAGGAGCGCGCAGAGGGGCGGCATGGTCTATATCTGGGGCCAGGACGACGCGCTCCACGTTTTCGCGTTCAACAACGGCCGCTTCGACCCGCAGCCCCTCGCGGTCGGCGCCGAGACGAGCGCCTATCCCGGCGGGATGCTCTCCCTGTCGGCGGACGGCGACACCCGCGGGATACTCTGGGCGAACGCGGCCCTGGCGCCGCACGGCGGCAGCCACATCAACGGGCCGGGCGTCCTGCGCGCCTACGACGCCAACGACGTCACGCGCGAGCTCTGGGACTCGAACATGGACCCGGCGAGGGACTCGCCCGGCCGCGTCTCCAAGAACGCCCCTCCGACGGTGGTCAACGGCAAGGTTTACCTGGCGAGCTTCGGGACCCTGCCCGTCGGCACCGGCGCCCTGTACGTCTACGGCCTGCTTCCGGCCCCGGGCGGCCCGTAGCCCCGCAGGCGGCTCGCCGTCGTCCCAAAGTGCTTCTTGAACGCCCGGCTGAAGTCGGGTGAGTGGCGGTAGCCCAGGGCGAAGGCGACCGACTTCACGGGCCTCTTAGCGCCGAGCTGCTCCCGGGCCCACTGCATCCTGACCTCCTGGCCAACGGCGCGCGGGCCCTTTCCCGTGTGGTCCATGAAGAGGCGGTACAGGGAAGCCCTCGAGACCTGCAGGTACTCGCAGAGGCCGCGGGTGGTCTGCCGCTCACCGACATGGTTGCGGAGGTACTCGAGCGCCAGGCCGAACCGCAGGTCGCCCTTGGGGGCCCGGCCGTGCTCAAGGGCCTCGAGGAGGCAAAGATCGAGGAGGAGCCGTATGGCCCGCAGCTGCAGCATGCTGCGCTCATTCGAGTCGGCCACGGCGTCCCTGCACTGGAAATGAAGGCGCTTGGCCCGGCGGATCTGGTGGGAATCGAGCGTCAGCCTGAGGCACCCCCCCCTCTCCGGCCGCAGCGCCGAATGCGCCGGCGGCGTGCGCCATATCCAGGTGAGCATCTCGCAGGCGCTGCCCGGCCGGTCGCAGTGCCCGATCGGGCAGCCGGGGTCTCCGATGCTGATCACGCCGGGCCCGGTGGCGACCTCCCTTCCGTTCAGCACCAGGCTCGGGCTCCCGGCCAGCACGAGGAAATAGTGCCACCCCTCGTGGGTCGTGGGCTCGAGGGCCGGCTCGCCGTAGTGGCGGCGCCCCCAGGAGAGGTAGCTCAGCTCGAAGGGCTGCGGCCGGGAGAGGCGGACCAAGGCCGTCCCGTGCTTGCCGCTCTTTGGGATCGGCCCGATCCAGCTATCCCTGGGGAAAGGGGCGGATTCGGGCATCCCAAAGGGGTAGCATATTCGCTCACGGGGTCAACTTTCCGCGCCCCGGCCCGGCGCGCCGCGCGCGGGTTCCGAGCATCCCGGCCCGATAGCACAAGGGTTCAGGATCAACCGCTGCTATCCATTGGCCGTTGAAAAAGCCGGCCGGATTGCGTTTAACCAATGGCCTTCGAGACGCGGCAGCCGATCCCATGCCTGTCCCGCGCCCGCCCGCTCCAGCCATCATCCCATGATCAATCTTCAAGGAAAGCGCGTCTGCGTCATCGGCGGAAGCCGCGGCATCGGCCGGGCGGCCGCCCTCATGGCCGCGGAGGCCGGGGCAAACGTCGCCCTGACCTACCAGCGGGACGGCGAGGCGGCCCGCGCGGCCGCCGGGATGATCGCGTCCTTCGGCCGGAAGGCCTTCGTCTTCCAGGCCAATATCGACGCCGAGTCGGAGGTAGTTGCGGCGGTCAACTCGGCGGCAAAGGCGCTCGGAGGCCTCGACGGACTGGTTGTGTCGGCGGGGATATTCGAGGGCCGCGCGATCGAGGAGATGACCCTTGAGTTCTGGAACCGGGTCGTTGGCGTGAACCTCACGGGCACGTTCCTCGCGGTGAAGGCCGCCGTCCCTCACCTCCGGGGCCACGGGAAGGGCGGCAGCATCGTCGTCTACACGTCGACGGCCGGCCAGGCGGGAAGCCCCGTGTACTCGGCCTACGCCACAAGCAAGGCCGGCCAGATAGGCTTCATGCGCAGCATGGCCAAGGAGCTCGCCGCCGACCGGATCCGCGTCAATTGCGTCGCCCCCGCCTGGACCGACACCGACATGGCGCGCGGGCCCGTCGAGAAGATCGGCCGCGAGAAGGTGATCGCGGGATTCCCGCTGGGGCGGATCGGCCGCCCGGAGGACGCGGCCGGGGCCACGGTCTACCTCCTTTCGGACCTCGCGGAATTCGTGACGGGCATGACCCTCACCGTTGACGGCGGCAAGGACATGCGCGGCTGAGCGATGAAGCGGACCGAGATCAAGATCGCCTACATCGGGGGCGGAAGCCGCTACTGGGCCCGCGACCTTCTCGCCGACCTGGCGCAATCCCCCCGGCTCACCGGCGAGGTAGCGCTCTTCGACATAGACCGCGCCGCCGCCGAGAAGAACGCGGCCATCGCCGACGCCATCTTCCGGCGCCCGGACGCGCGCACCGCGTTCTCCGTGCGCGCGGTGGCGCGGCTGCCCGACGCCCTGCGCGGCGCGGATTTCGTGGTCCTTTCCATCGAGCCCGGGCCCACCGAGATGCGCTACGCCGACCTCGTGATACCCGCCCGCCACGGCATCGTGCAGCCGGTCGGGGACACGACGGGGCCGGGCGGGATCTCGCGCGCCATGCGCGCAATCCCCCTCTATACCGGCTTCGCGCGCCAGATCGCGAAATGCTGCCCGAGGGCGTGGGTGATAAACTACACGAACCCGATGACGCTTTGCACGGCCGCGCTCTACGCGGCCGCACCCGGGATCCGGGCGTTCGGCTGCTGCCACGAGGTCTTCCACACGCAGGACCGCATCGCGGACCTCGTGGCGGCGTGGTTCGGCTGCGCGCGTCCCGAACGGAAGGAGATCCGGGTGGACCTGAACGGGATCAACCACTTCACCTGGGTGACCGCGGCCTCCTGGCGGGGGCGCGACCTCATGCCGCGCCTGCGCAAGCTTGCCTCGGAGCCCACGTTCTTCCGGTCGCGCAGGCGCCTGGCCATCGCCAACCGGGACGCGGAGCGCTGGTTCGAGAGCCCGGGCCTGATCGGGTTCGACATGCTGCGGCGCTTCGGCGCGCTCGGCGCCGCGGGCGACCGCCATCTCTCGGAGTTCATGCCCTGGTATGCGTCAAGCGAGTCCGAGCTGCACCGCTGGGGGGTCGTCCTCACCCCGTATTCCTGGCGCCTGCGCCGCTCGCGCAAGACCGACGCCGGGATCGCGGACTATTCCAGCGGCAAGCTGTCGGCCAGCGGCGAGGAGGGGGTCAAGATCATCGAGGCCCTCGCCGGGATCGCCCCGCTCGACACGAACGTGAACCTTCCGAACGTCGGCCAGTCCCCCGACCTGCCCGCGGGCCACGTCGTGGAGACGAACGCCCGGTTCCGTCGCGACAGGGTGGAGCCCGTTGCCGCGGGGGCCCTGCCTCCCGCGGCGGCCGCCCTCGTGCGCCGCGTGGTCGAGGTCCAGCGGCTCACCCTGCGGGCCGTGCTGGAGCGCGATGCGGACCTTGTCTTCCAGGCCATGCTCCTTGACCCCCTCGTGTGCATCCCCGTCGACGACGCGCACAGGATGTTCCGGGCGATGATCCGCTCCCTGGCGCCGCAGCTGCGCGGGTGGCGGCTGACGGGCCTGGGCTGACCGGCGCCCTTAGTGCTGGGGGGCGTCCTCCGCCAGGTCGACCGTGGGGCCCGGCGGGACAAGGGCCATGTAGAGGGCCATGAGGATGAGCGTCACGGCCGCGGTCGCCGTGGCCTGCAGGGTCGTCAGCGGGAAATAGAGCATCGAGACGCCGATGAACATCATCGTGGATGCCATCAGCTTGTCCCTGATGTTCCTCTCCCTGAAGAAGAGCCAGCCGAACACCACGGCGAGCACTATCCCGGAGCGCTTGATGCTGATCACGATCACGGAGTCCAGGTACTGATAGGACTCAAACTGGAGGAGGATCGTCGCCGCGTCGAGTATCCCCGCGAGGGCGATCCAGCGGATTCCGCCCGAGAGAACGGGAAGGAGGGGCTCCCGCCTCGCCCTCGCCATGAAGAAGAAGAATACGCTCATGCCGACGCCGAAGATGACGCACTGGGTGTAGATGTCGGTCATGAGCGACAGCTTCTTGTCCAGGGGGCTCAGCACGGCGAGGAGGACCGCCGTGTAGAGCATGTAGCGGCTTCCCTTGTCCCGGTAGATCGCCTTGACCGGCTCCTTCCAGCCGACGGCGAAGAGCCTCCAGTGCATCATCACGGACCCGACGGTGGTCAGCAGGACGCCGAGCAGCTTCGCAATGTCGGGAAGCTCGCCCAGGAGCACGAAGCCCGTGGGGATGATCAGGACCGACGTGAAGGAGAGGAAGGGGACCGCGGTCGACATGGCCGCCTCCTGGAGGGCCTTGAAGAAAAGCCAGGTGGCGAGGCCGTGGATCAGGAAGTCGATGAGCTCGTAGACGACAAAGATAGCCATCGGCGAGATGTGCAGGCCGGAGATCCCGAACAGGTCCCCTCCCCCGCGGACGTAGAAGCCGTAGCCCCGCAGGCGGTAGTAGCCCCAGGCGAGGACAAACACCAGGGTGTCGAATATGTGGCACCAGAACGCCGCGGGCACCAGGACGCGGCCGGTCGTGGCCTTCTTGCGCGCGACCTCCATAACCACGTTGGTGACCGCCATCAGCCCGGCCACGGCCAGGCCGAATGCGGACAACCGGGCGATGATGGGGGCGTCGGCGAGCATTTCCGGGGCGCGTGGGGTTCAGCGCACGATCGCGGCCGCCTAATCCCAGGGCAAACAGGATCGGCTTAGCCCGGGGACCGAGTGGCCCAGGCACTTGAAGTACTTGCGGTCGGGCAGGCCGAGCGTGAAGTGCGCCTCGACGGGCGAGTCTCCACGCTCCAGCTTGATCAGGACCTGGTTGGCGCCCTCGCGCAGCAGGCATTCCTTGTAGTTGGCCCCGTCGCCGCCCCCGTTTCCCTGGTTGGGGCGAAGGCCGGTCCTGCGCGAGGTCTCATGCTGGAAGATTCCGTTCACCCAGAGCTTCATCCGACCGGTGTTCGAGACGCCGATGATGACCGACGTCTCCATCGGCGAGTCGATGAAGTGCGCGAGGTAAACGAACCCGCGACGGCCGCCGAAGATCGCCTCCGCCTCCAGGTCGTTGCCCGCCATCCAGCGCCCCGTCCAGCCTGCCGGGGGGGACGCGAGGACCGACCGCTCGTCAAATTCCGCCGCGGTCTCCACCGTGCCCCGGTAGACCGGCGAGGAAAGCCATCGGTACCCCCCGATGAAGACGACCGGCAGGCCGGGAAGCGCGGGCCTCCCGGGCACCGAGATCTCGATCGTCCCGCGGTTGGTGTCCCTGATGGCCCGCGACGGCGCCGTGGCCCAATAGGTGAGGGACGCCGTGGCGAGGGGCTCCAGCCGGACCGCGACGGGCCCGGACGGCGAGAGGGTCCACCCGGCGGGCAGGTCCACCCTCACCTCCCCCTCCAAGGGCTCGGCATGCGGGTTCCGGAGCGAGACGCCGAACTCCCTGGGAACTTCGCCGAAGACCGCCGCGTTGTCCCTGTACCGCACCGCGCATTCCAGGGTGTGCAGGTCCCACGCGATCGCACCCGGGTCGTAGGGCTCGAACGGCCGCAGGCTGAACACGGGCGCCGGCGCGGCCGCGCCCTCCGGCGCCGCTATCACCGTGTCCGAGTCCCAGTAGCGCAGCACCCTGGGCGCCATCGCGCACACCTGGTCCGTCAGGATGTTCACGTCGGTCGGGGCGCGCAGGTGGCGGATGCCGCCGTTCGGCAGGTTCGTGCTTATCTCGTCGCGGAGCGGGGCCACCCACTCCCCCGGCAGCCTGGCCGCCCCGAGGATGATGCCGAGCATTGCCCCCACGGTCGCCCCGGTGCAGTCCGTGTCCCACCCGCAGTTGACCGCCTTGCATATCGAGTCCGCGAAGTCGGCGCCGTAGAGGAGTCCGATCGTCTGGAAACCCATGTTTATGGGGGAGTACTGCGCCAGGGGCAGGAAGAATTCCCGCTTTATCCTGTTGCGCGCCTCCACCCAGTCCACGCCCGCCTCAAAGAACTCCAGGGCGCGCGCGATCGCGCCGTGGGTCCGGCTCTCCGCCGGTATGGCGCCCAGCCCCGTCCGGACCAGCCTCACCTTGTCGCCGTCGACGAAGGCGCACGATTCGACGACGGCGTTGAACACCTCGCCGTAGACCGACTCGCCGCCGCCGTGGTCGCAGATCGCGTCCTCGAACGCGTACCTTGCGGCGACCTCCGGGGTCCCCGGGGCGACGCACGCCCAGATCTCGGAGCGGATGGGGCTGCCCATGCAGTCACGGAACCAGTTGTTGTGCCACCCGGAGACGGGCGGTGACAGGCCGCGGACGAGGTTGGCCTTGCTCAGCCCGTATTCGTCAAAGTTGTACCGGACGCAGTCGAGCCAGTAGTCGGCCAGGTCGCGCGAGGTGATCCCCGGCCCCCTGTCCTGGAGCGCCTGGAACCAGAGCAGCTGAAGCTCGAGGTCGTCGTTCGGGATCCCCCCCTCGGGCAGCTCGGGGTACCAGCTGACGTTGAAGAGCTCGTCGCGCCCGAATTTCTCCTCGAGTGGGCCCCCGAGGGTGCCCCCGATGTTCTTGCCGTGCCAGCAGCCGAGGACCTTGTCGCGGAATGAAGCCGGATCAATGCGGACCCCCCGCCTGACGATCTCGACCGGGCGCGAGGCCAGCCGCGGCCCTGGAGGCTCACTTGGCATGCTTTGCCAGCTTGCTCTGCGCGTCCTTAAGGAAGCAATCGAGCCGCTCCGAGCCGAGAAGCACGTTGGCCGGGTAGCTGCGGGAGAATTCCGACTTCTTCAGCCGCCCCATGTAGGCCCTGAGCTCGGCGACCGCCTGCCGGAGCAGGTCCCTGGGCGGCTCCTTCAGGAACGCCGGCCTCTTGTTCCCGCGCTCCTCGAGGAGGCGGCTGAAGATGTAGATCCTCGTCGTCAGGCGGAACCCCTCGGCGTAGACGCGCAGGAAGTCGAGGCGCCGGACCAGGTCCGCGTAGGCGGGGGCCCTGAGGCCCGGGTTGCCCGCGCTCGCCTGCCCGTGGAGCGAGACGGCCCCGGCGAGCGCCTCATCCTTCTCGTCGAGGATCTTCTTCGCGTTCTTGTCCTGCATGCCGAGCGCGTCCTCGGCCCCGGAGAACCAGTTCTTGAGGCTGTGGTGGGTTTCCGCGATCCACGTGGGCTGGCGGATGTTCACGTGGAAGGCGCTGTTGTCAGAGAACACGGTTCCGTTCACGAAGACCGTGCCGCACACGACGGCCCATGTCCGCTCAAGGAGGCCCATCGACCAGTCGACGCAGTCCTTGAGCGCCTTGGGCCCGATTCCGTCCTCGACCAGCTTCTCCTCGATGAGCCACCGCGCGTAGATGTCGCGCCGGTCGGCGGCCGGGTTCTTTCCGAGGATCGCCGCGGCGTACAGGTTGATGAGGTTCGGCGTGTCGAAGCAGGAGGTGTCCTGCACGCCCTCCCAGTCCGTGCGCATGATGAACCCGCTCACGTTGTTCCTCAGCCCGTAGTCGAGCCTGCGGGAGAGGTCGTCGGTCATGATGCTGGGCGTGATGCCCCAGCCGAAGTACTGCCCGTGGACGTCGTACTCGATCCACTGCTCCCGCTCGCCGACCTTGCCGATGAGCGGGTTGTCCGGGAATGTCGGGTAGAAGTCGTGGGGGGTGTTCTTCAGCGAAAGGACGATGTCGATCGGCAGCTTCTCGAGAGCCTTCGCGAACTGCTCCTGCTCCTCCTTCTGGTAGATGAAGTCCCGGATCACCAGGCGCTTTCCCGCCTTGCGGAAGGGCTTGTACATGCCGTTGACCATGTTGCGGTGCCACACGGCGGGATCGAGCGTCTTGCACTGCTCGCAGCTGCAGCTGAACATGTTGCTGATCGCGAGCCGGCTCTCGCCCGTGCCGAATGAGGTGACCACCCCGGCAAGCTGCGGCAGCATTATGAAGAGCTCCGTGTACTTCGCGGGGAGGAACTCCTCCCACCAGAAGCTCTTGCTCGGGCAGAAGACCCCGTTCGTCAGGATCTCCGGGTGGCTCTTGAGGATGAAGTCCTTGAACCAGAGCTCCTTGTCCTCAAGGTAGACCGCGACCCCGGAATCCGCCGACTCGGCGATCAGCTGGGTCAGGTAGTCCCGCCGGAAGGGATTCAGGTTCTCGCGGAGCGCGTATCGGTAGATGTCCGCGTCAATCTGCTGGTAGAGCTCGAAGAGGTTGGCCCCCTCTGACTTCCCGCCCAGGAACTGGGCCGGGAACACGATCTTGTCCACGATGCCCGGCTCATGCAGCACGAGCGTGTTCATGTCGTTCGCCACCATGAAACGCAGGCGCCTCCTCATCTCGTCCAGGTCCCATATCCGGACAAAATCGTGCACCTCGACCGCCCGGGTCTCGTATCGTTTCAGGGGAGCTTTCGATTTGTTGTTCGGCATGGTAGGTGGGGCCCGGGGAACCGGTGTGTTCTCCAACCCTGGGCCGAGACAATAGATGCCAAGGGGGCGGGCGCCTCAACCGTTAAGAGGTAGCACCAGTCGATGATGCACCCAATTGCTACCCCTTCCTCCGAACCGGCGCCTTGACCCGGGATTTCGGCCGCGCCCATGATCGGGCATGATCAAGATCCCGGAGGCGAAGCTTAATGACGGCCGCATGATCCCGCGGCTCGGGATGGGGACCTGGAAGATCCCCGATGGCGACGCCCCGGGGATAGTCGCCGACGGGATCTCGGCGGGATACCGGCTGGTCGACACGGCCTCGGAGTACAAGAACGAGCCCGGTGTCGGCGCCGGGCTGCGCGACTCGGGGGTTTCCCCCGGGGAGCTGTTCGTGACCACCAAGGTGTGGAACGCCCACCAGGGTTTCGAGCGGACGATCCGGGCGTGCGAGGACAGCCTGAAGGCCATGGGGATCGGGTACCTGGACCTTTACCTCATACACTGGCCCGCCCCCTCTCAGGACCGCTATGTCGACACGTGGCGCGCCCTCATCGAGCTGCGGGGTCGCGGCCTTGCCCGCTCCATCGGGGTATCCAACTTCACCGAGGCGCACCTCGAGCGCATCATCGGCGAGACCGGGGTGGTCCCGGCGGTCAACCAGATCGAGCTCAATCCCCAGCTTCCCCAGCGCAGGATGCGCGCGTACCATGAGGCGCACGGGATAGTCACGGAGTCCTGGAGCCCCCTGGCTCGCGGGCAGATGCTGGGCAATCCGGGCATCGTGGAGCTGGCTCGCAGGTACTCGAAGAAGCCGTCCCAGATCATCCTGCGCTGGCATATTGAGAGCGGCCTTGTCGTCATCCCCAAGTCGACCTCGCCTGCCCGGCTCCGGGAGAACATGGAGATCTTTGACTTCTCCCTGGACGCGGAGGCCATGGCCGTCATCGCCAGCCTGGACGAGGGCCGCCGGCTGGGCCCGGATCCGGACAAGTTCTGATCGGCCGCGGGGCTCAGCTCCTCACGGCGATTCCCGCCGCGGCCAGCGCGGCTCGGATGCTGCGCGCGAACTCGACCGCGCCGGGGCTGTCGCCGTGGATGCAGAGGGTGTCGGCGTCGATGGGGACCTCGGTGCCGTCCGAGGCCGTCACGATCCCCTCCGCCGCGATCCGGAGCGCCTGGCGGGCCGCAGCCGCCGCGTCCGCGATGACCGACCCGGCCTCCGAGCGGGGGGCGAGGGTCCCGTCGCGCCTGTAGGAGCGGTCCGCAAACGCCTCGCTTCGGACGCGCAGTCCCCTCGCGCGGCCGGCGGCGAGGAGCATGCTTCCCGCGGGGCCCACAAGGGCCCAGTCATTTCGCCCCTCGCGCATGGCCTCCGCCAGCGCTCCGGCAACCTCCGCCGCGAGCCCAGCATCCCGCGCGGCCATGTTGTAGAGGGCCCCGTGGAGCTTGACGTGGCCCACCCTAGCCCCAAGCGGGAGGGCGATCGCCTGGAGCGCCGCGACCTGCCCCACAACCAGGGCCCCCGCGGCCCCCGGCCCGAGGACGACCTCGCGCCGCCCGAAATTGGCCCTGTCGGCGAATCCCGGGTGCGCGCCGATGGCCACCCCGTGCCCCAGCGCGAGCGCGACCGTCCGGCGCATCGTCTCCGGGTCGCCGGCGTGGGCGCCGCACGCGATGTTGACCGACGTGACAAGGGGCACCAGCTCGGCGTCCGTACCGAATCCCTCCCCCACATCCGCGTTCAGGTCCATGAAGGCCGCGCCGCTCATGCGGGCCTGATCTTCTCGGCAAGGCCCTGGCGGAGGAGGCCGAGGTTGTGCTCGCGGGCGTGCACGAGCGCGTGCGCCTCGGCGAGCGTGGTGCGGACAAACCTGAGGGAGTCCCCGGGGGCCAGCTGCGCGACGAGCGGCAGGTCCGCCGCGATCACATGGGCGACGCGCGGATAGCCCCCTAGGGTCTGCGCGTCCGCCATGAGGACGATGGGGTTGCCGTCCGGTGGGACCTGGATTGTGCCCGGCGCAACGGCCGCAGAGACGAGGTCCCCGCCACCCGGGCGCATGAGCCTCGGCCCGCTCAGCCTGATCCCCATCCGGCTCGACTCCAGGGTGACCTCAAACCGGCCCGAGTGGAGCGCGTCGCCGTAGTCGCCCGCGTGGAGACCCGGCACCACGCGCACGCCGGGCTCGTTTGAATAATGCGGGAGGATGCGCTCATCGATGCTCCAGTGGCCGGTCGGCGCACCGCGGGACGGAGACGACTTGAGGATGTCGCCGCCGCGCAGGGCCCTCCCCTGGAATCCCCCAAGGCCCGCCGCCGGGAAGGTTCCCCTTCCCCCGAGGACCGGCTCGACGTCGAATCCCCCGGACACCGACAGGAATGCGCGGCAGCCCTGCAGGAGCCTGCCAAAACGGAGCCTGCCGCCCGCCTCGACGTGAAAGGGCCGCCACGCGGGCATCCCCTCGAAGCGGGCCCCGCAGACCGCCACCCAACCGGCCTCGGAGAACTCGAGCTCCGGGCCCGTCAGCGTTATCTCGAGCCCCGGGGAGTCCTCGGGATTGCCCACGAGCAGGTTGGCCACCCGCAGGGCGAACGGGTCGGCCGCCCCCCCCATCGGCACCCCCTCGGCAAGGTGTCCCCGGCGGCCAAGGTCCTGGACCGTCGTCAGCATCCCGGCTCGGATGACGCTCACTTCCATGAATCGAACTCGGCCTTTGAGATCTCCCGGAATCGCACGCGGTCCCCGGGCACCAGGAGCGCGGCCGGCTTTCTTGCGGCGCTGAACAGCGCCAGGGGCGTCCGCCCGACGATCTGCCAGCCGCCCGGCGACTCCAGGGGGTACACTCCGGTCTGGCCGCCCGCGATCCCGACCGAGCCGGCGGCGACCCGGGAGCGCGGCGTGTCCCGCCGGGGCGTGTGCAGCGCGGCGGGCAGGCCCCCGAGGTAGGGAAAGCCCGGGGCGAACCCGATCGCGTAGACGAGATAGTCGGCGCCGCAGTGGAGCGCGGCCGCGGCGGCCTCCTCCATCCCGGCCCGCTCGGCGACAAGCCCGAGGTCCGGGCCGAGGTCGCCCCCGTAGCAGACGGGGATGTCCACCGTCCTTCCGGTCGCCTCGCGTGCCCGGCCCCTTTCGCGGGCGGCGCAGGAGCTGACGAACCGGCAGACCTGGTCGAAGGCGTCGCCGGCGGAGGGGGAAAACTGAGCCGGATCGTAGAACACGGTGACCGTCGAGTACGCGGGAACCACGTCGACAATCCCCTTTCCCCGGGCGGCCGCGACCGCCTCGGCGCACCTGAGGACCGAGGCCAGGGTCGCGGGGTCGATCCCCGATCCGAGAGTGGCGACGACCGCCGAATCGCCGAGGGGCTCCAGCTTCATCGCCGCGAGCTCATCCCGCCCGCAGGAGCTTCTCCGCGTGGGCCAGGGCGCTCTTCGCGCCGCGGTCGCCAAGCATCCTGGCGAGCTCCGCCACCCGGGCCCTGCGGTCGCCGTGGATGGCCTCGATCGCGACCACGGCCCGGTCCCCCGACTGGTCCTTAGAGACGACCAGGTGGCCTCCCGCCTGCGCGGCCACCTGGGGAAGGTGGGTGACACAGAGGACCTGGTGGCGGCGGCCGATCGCGGCCATCCGCTCCCCGACGACGCTCCCCACCTCGCCTCCCACGTTGGCGTCGACCTCGTCGAACACGAGGACGGGGACGGCGTCCAGGTCCACGAGGACCGCCTTCAGGGCCAGCATGACGCGCGCGAGCTCCCCGCTCGAGGCGATGCGGCTGAGCGGGAGGGGAGCCTCCCCGACGTTGGGGGAGAAGAGGAATTCGCAGCCGCAGTCGCCCGTCGGGCCGAGTCCGGGGGCATCCGTGATCGATATCCGGAAATCCGCCTTGGCGAAGCCCAGCTCGGCGATGCCGCCGCCCGCTGCCGAGGCCAGGTTCCTGGCCGCCTTCTGGCGGACGACCCTGAGAGCCGCCGCGGCCTTCCTCGCCTCGCGCGCCGCCGCCTCGATCTGGCGGTCCAGCCGGGCGAGCGTGCCCTCGATGTCCCCCTGGGACGACACGCGCAGGCGGATAGCCTCGCGCGCGGCCGCGACCGCGCGGACATCGGGGCCGTGGCGGCGCCGGGCCTCCAGCCACGCGTTCATGCGCTCCTCGAGCGGGCCCAGCCCCTCCGGGTCGCCCTGGAGCTCCCGCCCCAGGGATCCGAACTCCGAGGCGAGCTCGCTGAGCTCCGCCGACGCCGACGCGAGGCGCTCCGCCAGCTCCTTGCTCGCGGGGTCGATCGACTCGAGCCTGCGGGCCTCCCTCACGAGCGCCGCCACGCGCGGGACGGCGCCCTCCTCACCGGAGAGCCCCTGCTCGAGAGCGGCCGCCGCCGCGGAGATCTCCTGCGCCCGGCTCATCCGCTGAAAGTCCCTCTCGAGGGCCGCGATCGCCTCCTCCGACAGGTCGAGCCGGTCCAGCTTGGCGAGCTGCGACTCCAGGAACGCGAGCTCGTCCGGCGACATCCTCGCCTCCGAGGAGAGGCGCTCGCTCTCCGACTGGAGCTCGCACCAGGCCCTGTACCGCGCCGCGTAGGCCTCGAGCGCCGGCCCGGCGCGGCCGAACAGGTCGAGGAGCTCGAGCTGGCACGAGTCCCTGAGGAGCCTCCTTGGCTCGCTCGGCCCGTGGAAGTCGATCCAGCGCTCGCCGATGCGCTGGAGGGCCGCGAGGGTCGCGAGGCCCCCGTTGACCGTGATCCGCGGCGGCCGCTCGCGCGACACGCTGCGCTTCAGGAGGAGAAGTCCGTCCTCGCACGCCGGCAGGTCCAGCTCCGCAAGCAGGGCGTCCATGGCGCGCGAGTCCTTGAGGTAGAGCGAGGCCTCGGCCTCGCACGCCGGCGCCCCCTGCCTGATGATCGACTTGTCCGCGCGCTCGCCCGCCAGGAGCGCGAGCGCGCCGATCAGTATGCTTTTCCCCGCGCCGGTCTCCCCGGTGACCGCGGTGAAGCCCGGCTCGAAGTCGACCGACACGTGGTCAAGGAGGGCTAGGTTGCGGATGCGCAGAGACTGGAGCATGGGAATCGGATCCCCCGGGGCGCGGGCTCCCTACCTCGCCTCCCTAGGGACCTGGGGAAGAAGCTTCTTTATGTCCTGCACCGAGTCCCGGTGGCACACAAGCACTGCATCGGGGGTCTCGACCACAACGAGATCCCTGACCCCGCATAGCGCGATCAAGCGGCCGTTGCTGACGGCGATGGTGTTGCTCGTTCCGACCGAGGCGACCGCGCCCCGGGCGACGTTCCCCGAGGCGTCGACCGCGAGGTGCTTCGGAAGGGAGGACCACGACCCCACGTCGTCCCAGTCGAATTCCGCGAGCACGGTGGCGACCGAAGCGGCCTTCTCGAGAATCGCGTAGTCCACCGACACCTTCGCAAGCGCCCCGAACTTCGCGGCGAGGTAGGCCGCGGGATCCCCCGCCGGAAAGTCCCGGATGAAGGCCGCGAGTTCCGGCGCCGAGCGGCCCGCCTCGGCGAGGAACTGCCCAACGCCCCAGACAAACATGCCCGAGTTCCACGCATAGCGGCCGTCGGCCAGGTAGCCGCGGGCGGTCGCCTCGTCGGGCTTCTCGACGAAGCGCCTCACGCCGAGGAGCCGGCTGCCTTCGCTGCCGCGGTCGATCTCGGGGCCGAGCTCAAGGTACCCGTATCCGGTGGCGGGAAAGGTGGCGGGCACGGCGAATGTGAGAAGGCTCGAGGCCGCCTTGCCGGAGCGATCCGCCCACCGGAAGGCCTGCGCAAGCTGCTCCCCGAACCGCTTTGCGTCCCTGATCAGCGCGTCCGCCGGGAGCAGCGCGAGGACGCCGTCCGGGTTGCGGGCGCGGACCAGGCCGGTCGCAAGCGCCGCCGCCGGCGCGGTGTCCCTCTTCTCGGGCTCGCCGACGATGTGGTCCCCGGGGAACCACGGGATCGCCTCCCGGATGAGCGGGACCTGCGCCGCGTTCGTGATGATCCAGATGTTCCCGTCGGCCACGACCCCCCTAAGCCTGAGGATCGTCTCCTCGAGCAGCGTCCTCCCCGAGAACAGGCGCAGCAGGTGCTTGGGGGATTGCGCGCGGCTCATGGGCCAGAAGCGCTCGCCGCTTCCGCCGGCGATGATGCAGGCATGGTACCGGGGTTCTGCGTTCATTGGGCACAGGCAGATTCATACCCCAACCGGCCTGCGCCAAGCCGGAATGAGGCCCGCGGCGCGTTTTCGGGCCGTTTCCTACATCCGGACGACGATCTTGCCGAACTGCCCCCCGCGCTCCATCAGGTCGAACCCCTCGGGGGCGCGCTCGAGCGGCAGGACGACGCTTATGACGGGCTTGAGCCGGTGGAGCTCCACGAATCCCGTCATTGCCGACCAGTCGGCCGGGCTTCCCATGGTCGTCCCCAGCAGCGAAATCTGCCTCCAGAACACCTTGCGCAGCGCCAGCTCGGGGACGCTTCCCCGCGTCGCCCCGAAGAACGCTATCCGGCCGCCCGGGGAGGCAAGGTCGAGCAGGCCGCCGAACCCGGCGCCCCCCGCGCTGTCGATGATCACGTCGAACGGGCCCGCCTCCCTCGAGGCGGCGGCGACCCACCCCTCGCTGTCGTACCTGAAGCCGCCCCGGGCCCCGAGCTTCACCGCGCGCGCGATCTTCTCGTCGGAACCGGACGTGACCCACACCTCGTTGCCCGAGGCGACCGCGAACTGCAGGGCGAAGAGCGCGACGCCCCCCCCTATGCCCGTCACCAGCACCCGCTCGCCCGGGGCCGCGCGCGCCCGGCCGACGAGCGCCCGCCAGGCCGTGAGTCCGGCCAGCGGGACCGCCGCGGCCTCCTCCATCGAGAGGTGCCCGGGCTTGGGGAAGAGCTGCTGCGCGGGCACCGCCACCCGCGCGGCGAGAGTCCCGTCGCGCGGCAGGCCGAGGATGGAGAACTTGGGGCCCTGCGCACTCTCGGACGGCCCCCAGTCAAACGAGGGGTTGATCACGACCGGCCGCCCCACCCAGGAGGCGTCGGCGCCGGGACCCACCGAGGCGACGATACCCGCCCCGTCCGAGCCCGGGATGCATGGGAACTTGAGCCCGGCATACTGGCCGAGCTTGATCCAGAGATCGCGGCGGTTGAGTGCGGCGGCCCTGAGCTCGACCACGGCCTCGCCGGGACCCGCGACGGGATCCGGCACGTCCGCGAGGGCGGTCCTCCCGATGGACTCGATTCGCAGGGCGCGCATCGGGCTCCAGCCAGCCTCAGACGTGGGCTACAACTTCCTTCGGGTCGTAGCGCACCTTGGGCGCGCCCGCGTATTTGTCGTCGGGTGAGCGGTATCCCGCGGCGCACGCGCAGAGGGCGCCGTAGCCCTTTGCGGCGAGCCCGAGGATCTCGTCGAACTTCGCGGGTTCGATTCCCTCCATCGGGCACGCGTCGACGCCGAGGAGCGCGGCCGACGTCATGAAGTTCCCGAGCGCGATGTAGACCTGCCGGGCCATCCAGCTGTCGAGGTAGCCCGCCGCGCGCGCCTGCTCGGCGCTGCCCTTCATGATGTCGCCGAAGCCCTTCAGGCTCTCGACCGGGACGCCGCGCACCCTCGAGATCCTCTCAAGGTAGTGGTCGACGTCCGGCGCACCCAGGCCCTTCCTCCCGGCGAATACAACAAAGTGCGAGCACTCGAGCGGCTGGGTCTGCCCGTGGGAGGCGGCCGAGAGCTTCTCCCGCGTCGCCCTGTCGCGCACCACGACGAATTTCCAAGGCTGGAGGCCGAACGAGGAGGGGGATAGGACGAGCGCCTCCTCGAGGGCCGCCCATGTGGCGTCGGGAATCGTCCGCGTGGCGTCGAATCTCTTGGTCGCGTAGCGCCAGTGGAGGGCCTCTGAAAGTGTCTTCGGGGATATCGGCGTGATGGGCATGGGACCAGAATGCAGCCCCGGTTCCGACATTTGTCAAAGTGCCGGGCGAAAAAACCGGCCCACGAGCGGCATGCGGACGAGCATCGCCTCGATCTCGGTTCGCCCCTCGATGTGCAATTTCCAGAGGACGAGCCCGTATACGGCCACGCCCAAGGGGATGAGGCCGATGAGGCCGATGAGGGCCGTCGCCGCCGGGCCTACCCCGAGGTGCCTTGCCCCGATCCAGCCAGCCTCCACGACGCCGGCCATGACCGCGGCGCCCAGGGCCACCTTGCCGAGACTGGGGAGCAGCGGCGCAAAGTGCATGTCCGGCAGCCTGCGGACGAGAAACCGCTCCAGGAGGATCGCCTGGGCGATGATCGATGTCGTGCTCGCGATCACGATCCCGACGACCCCCAGGAACGGGATCAGGGCGAGTGTCACTCCGATATTGATGACGAAGTCCACCATCGCCACGCGAACCGGGGTCCGCGTGTCCTTCACGGCGTAGAAAGCGCGAACCATGAGGTTGACGACGGAGAAGAAGGGAAGGCCGACGGCCATGACCGCCAGGAGGAGTCCCATGGTGCTTGCGTCGGCCTGCGTCGCCACGCCGTGGTGGAACACGAGCTGGATGATCGGCCCGCTCAGGAGCGCAAGGCCCACGGCCGCTGGAATATTGATGACAAGAATGAGCCGGATGCCCTTCTGGAAGTCCCCGGCCATCGCCACAAAATCCCCCCTGACCGCGTGGCGCGCGATCAGCGGGTAGATGACGGTCGAGACCGCAACCGCGAAGACCCCGATCGGAAACTCCATCAGCCGGTTGACGTTGTAGAGGTATGTGGCCGACGCGTCGTCGAGCGAGAACGCGAGCAGCCGCGAGACCGAGAAATTGATCTGGTAGATCGCGGTCCCCAGGATGCCGGGCGTCATCAGGTGGGCGATCTCGCGCACCCGCGGCGAGAGCCCGAGGTCAAACCGGGGCCTCCAGCCGTCAACGATGAGGACCGCGCCGGGCACGGCCATCTGCAGGAAGCCCCCCAGGAGCCAGCCCGCGCACAGGAGGTGGATCCCGCTTATGGCGCTCTTCGAATAAAAGAGTCCCACTCCCCCGAGGGCCGCGATGATGGAAAGGTTGAGCCAGATGGGCGAGAGCGCCGGCTCGAAGAACCGCTGGTGGACGTTGAGCGTCGCGCTGAACGCGGCCGACAGGCTGATCATCGCAAGGTACGGGAAGAGGATGACCGTGAGGTCGGCGGCCACGTACCACCTGTGCTCGAAACCGGGAAAGAGCGAGCGGGCGTGGCCGAAAAGCGCCATCGCGACGGCGACGAGGGCGCCCGTGATCACGACGAGCCACGAGGCGACCTTGGAGAGGAGCCGGTAGGTCCCCTCCTTGCCGTTGGCGTGCAGCTCCTCCTGGAGCGACGGTATGAACGCCGCAGTCATCGAGCCCTCCGCGAGCAGCCTTCGGAATAGGTTCGGAGCGATGTTCGCGGTCGTGAAGGCCGACAAGACCTCCCCCGCCCCGAAGATCGCGAACTGGATCGAGTCGCGAAAGACCCCCAGGACCCGCGAGACGACCGTCAGAAACGAGAGAACCCCGATGTTCTTGAGGCTCTTCGACACGCAGGCTCAGCCTTGCGGCCCCTTCAGCTGCAGGCCCGTGCTGTCGACGCTCACGTCGACGAGCTTGGACCAAGCGGCCGCGAGGTCGTCCGGGACAGGCTGAGCGAAGAGGAGCTTGGCCAGGGCCCAGTCCTTGACGAAAAGGAGCCTCTGCATGGGACACCCGCCGACATA
>Ga0181526_10001375_pt1 | contig 23160 bp, 20 predicted proteins | sample PEATcosm2014_Bin_35_FD_119750 | JGI IMG/M metagenome (GOLD analysis project Ga0181526, IMG submission 119750) | Peatland microbial communities from MTU Mesocosm Facility, Houghton, MI, USA - PEATcosm2014_Bin06_30_metaG | ecosystem: Environmental > Terrestrial > Soil > Wetlands > Peat | place...
GCCATCGCGCCAGATACGCAGCTTCAGCCAACTCGACAGCGCATTGACCACCGAGACGCCGACGCCGTGCAGCCCGCCCGAGACTTTGTAGGAATTCTGGTCAAATTTTCCGCCGGCGTGCAGCTGGGTCATGATGACCTCGGCGGCCGACACGCCTTCGCCCTTGTGAATGTCGGTCGGAATGCCGCGACCGTCGTCGCGCACGGTGCAGGAACCGTCGGGATTGAGCGTGACAGTTACTTCTTTGGCGTAGCCGGCAAGCGCTTCGTCGATGGCGTTGTCGACCGCCTCATAGACCATGTGGTGCAGGCCCGAGCCGTCATCGGTGTCGCCGATATACATGCCCGGCCGCTTGCGCACGGCATCGAGCCCCTTGAGCACCTTGATCGATTCTGCATCGTAATCGGACGGCGAAGGGATGGGTTTACGGACGGGTTCAGCCATGCATGACGCTTTCGAATCGCTCTGAAAAGGCGAAAATAAACGACAGAATCTTGTACACGAAAACAGCACCTGGTACAGCGCAAAGTCGTGCTGCATAAGATATTGTCAGATCGTGATTTTTCAAGGTTTTACCGGGCGCCGAAACAGGCCCCGTTTCGGCCCCGAAAAGGCCGCTCCTCATAACGCATGGTGAACGCGGAAATAAGGTCCGCGCAAGCAGGGCAATTACAATCCGGCGCGGCGTGGCGGCCGGTTCGGCGATGGGTTCAAAAGATACGGATCGGTTTGGTAGGTCGGGACCGGATGGGTAAACGAGCCGAGCGCGGCCGCCCAAAGTTCCATGCGATCGAGATCCTCGCGCAAGCGCTCGAGGCTTTCGATCAAATTGCGAACGATCAAATCTTCCGCCGGTTCTGGCATTGTTTTTCGGGCCCTTGTCCCTGCGAAGAATTTTGCGGCTTGTGGGGTTAAGACCCGGAGTGCGCGGTTGTTCCGGGATTGCCGTGCACCGTATGTGCGAATCATTGCAGTGCTTTGGAACCTGTTTCAATCCGAAACAGCATCAGCGGATTTTCGCTTGCGCCGCGAGTTGTCCGGAACGGACCTCAATCACCGCGGCATCGCCGGGGGCTTCCGCAAACAGCGCCGGATCGGCGCCCGTCATCCAGACCTGGGTCCGAAGCTGCAGCAATTCTTGGTGCAAAGCGTCGCGGCGGCCGGGATCGAGATGGGCGGCGACTTCGTCGAGCAGCAGGATCGGGGGGTGCCCGGTCATCTCGGCAATGAGCTTGGCATGCGCCAGGACGATGCCGATCAGCAGCGCTTTTTGCTCGCCGGTCGAGGCGTCCGCCGCCGGGATGGATTTCGCGGCGTAGCTGACTTTCAGATCGGTCAAATGCGGACCGTCGAGCGTCCGTCCCGCGGCGGCATCCCGGCCGCGATTGTCGCGCAATACCGCGCGGTAACGTGCCTCGATTTCGGCGGCCGGATAGGCTGGGATCAATTGCTCCATCCAACCGTCAAGCGCGATCGCGGCCGGCGGAAAGGCCGAGCCGGCGCGGCCCGCCAGCACGGTTTCGAGCCGGCGCACCGTCTCGATCCGCAGTCCGGCGACCGCAACCGCGAGCTCGGCGGTCTCGTGCTCCACCGCATCGAGCCAGTGGGCGTCGGGGCGCGGGTCCTCCAGCAACCGGTTGCGCGAGCGCAGCGAGCGTTCGAGCGCATTGACGCGGCTCGAATGCTCGGCATCGACCGCCAGCACCAGACGATCGAGGAAGCGCCGGCGTTCCGACGGCGCGCCAGCGAACAGCGCGTCCATCGCCGGCACCAGCCAGAGCACCCGCAAATGATCGGCGAAGGCTGCCGCCGAGGACACTGGTTCGCGGTCGATCCGATACTTGCGCTGGATCGAAGCGCTGTCCTCCGCCGGGCGCTCGATGCCCGTGCCCAGAGTCGCAAGCCCCAGCGCGCCTTCGATTTCGGCCGCGACCGCCCAGGAGCCATCGCCCTCGCTGAAGGCCACTTCGTCGAGCGTGGCGCGGCGCAGCCCGCGTCCCGGCGCCAGGAAGGAAATCGCCTCGAGCAGATTGGTCTTGCCGGCGCCGTTCGGTCCGACCAGCACCACCGTGGCCGCGTCAACGGCGAGCGACGCCGCGTGATAGTTGCGGAAATTGGTGACGGTCAGGCGGCGGACAGACATCACGGGTGCAGGGATCAGTCTTCAGCGACCGGGAATCAAGCCCCGACCCCCGTTGTCAGGTGCCTGATAGCCGTCAGACCCGCATCGGCATCAGGACATAGAGCGCGCCGTGCGCTTCTTTGTCCTGGATCAGCGTCGGGGAGCCGGGATCGGCGAGTTTCAGCACGGCGGCCTCGCTCTCGATCTGGGCTGCGATGTCGAGCAGGTAGCGCGAGTTGAAGCCGATATCGATCGGGTCGGCCTCATATTCGATCTCGAGCTCCTCGGTGGCGCTGCCGGAGTCCGGATTGGTTACCGACAACAGCAGGCGACCGGCGGTGATCGACAATTTGACGGCGCGGCCCCGTTCGCTCGACACCGTCGAGACCCGGTCGACGGCGGCCTCGAATTCCTTCTTGTCGACCACTAGTTCCTTGTCGTTGCCGAGCGGAATGACGCGCGCGTAGTCCGGGAACGTGCCGTCGATCAGTTTCGACGTCAGGATCGCCTGACCGACGGTGAAGCGGATCTTGCCGGGGGAAAGCTCGATGGCCACCTCGGCCTCGCTGTCTTCCATCAGCCGCTGTACTTCGCTGACGGTTTTGCGCGGCACGATGATGCCCGGCATGCCGGCCGCGCCTGTGGGCAGCTCAAGCTCCATCTGCGCCAGCCGATGGCCGTCGGTCGCGACCGCGCGCAGCGTCTGCGCCTTCGCCGTGCCCGCAGCATGCAGATAAATGCCGTTGAGATAGTAGCGGGTCTCTTCGGTCGAGATCGCGAACTGGGTCTTGTCGAAGAGCCGCTTGAGCTCGGCGGCTTTCAGCGTGAATTTGTGCGTCATCTCGCCCGGCGCGAGATCGGGAAAATCGCTTTCCGGCAGCGTCTGCAGCGTGAAGCGCGAGCGCCCGGCGCGAATAGACAGCGCGGCGCGGTCGCCGGACGACTCAAGGATGACCTGCGCGCCCTCGGGAAGCTTGCGCACGATATCGAAAAACATATGGGCGGGTACGGTAGTCGAGCCGCCGGGCCCGACCTCAGCCGCGATCGTGTCGGTTACTTCGACGTCGAGATCCGTCGCCTTCAGTGCGAGCTTGGAGCGGTCCGCCTGCAACAGCACATTAGCGAGGATCGGAATGGTATTGCGGCGCTCGACCACGCGATGGACGTGGCCCAGCGATTTCAGCAATTCGAAACGCTCTACCGTGACCTTCATCGCGCAATCCGTTGACGAGCAAGTCTGTTGTAAGTCCCTTTGGCGGACGACAAAAGTGGCGTGGCGGGATGCTTTCGGCAAGGCCGAGTCCCAATTGACCCGGCCATTTTCGGTGTTTTCCTTGGCTTTTCCCGGCTTTTCCCGGCCTTTTCACAGCCCGCTGGGGCGCTCAGTCCTGCAGCTGGCGCTTGAGCGCCTCAATCTCCTCCGCAAAGACGCTGTCGTTGCCGGCCAAATTCTCGATTTTACGGACCGCATGGAGGACGGTGGTGTGATCGCGCCCGCCGAAGCGGCGGCCGATCTCGGGCAGCGACCGCAGCGTCAAAACCTTCGCCAGATACATCGCGACTTGGCGCGGCCGCACCACATTCGCGGTCCGCCGCGACGATAGCAGATCGGCACGACTGACATTGTACTGCCGGGCGACGATGCGCTGGATATCCTCGATCCGCACCCGCTTCGGCTCGGCCGGCCGGATCAGATCGCGCATCTCACGCTCGGCCATTTCGAGCGTGACCGGTTGGCCGGTGAGTTTGCTGTGGGCCAGCAAGCGGTTCACCGCGCCTTCGAGGTCGCGGCCGTTATGCGTTACCGCTTTGGCAACGAAGACCAGGACCGGCGCCGGCACCTCGAATCCGGGGTGATGGAGGCGGGCGGCATTGATGCGGCTCTTGAGGATTTCGAGCCGCAGTTCCTCGCCGAGCGAGCCGATCTCGACGACGAGTCCGCCGGCGAGGCGCGACCGAACCCGATCGTCGAGACTTTCAAGATCCGATGGTGGACGATCGCTGGCGATGACGACCTGCCGGCCGGCATCGATCAGCGTGTTCAGCGTGTGGCAGAATTCGGCTTGCGTCGAGCGGCCCTGCAAGAACTGCAAATCGTCGATCACCAGCACGTCGATGGCGCGGACCGCTTCCTTGAAGGCCAGCGTGGACTGGCTGCGCAGCGCCGAGACGAAGCCGTACATGAAGCGTTCGGCGGTCAGATAGAGCATCTTGCGATCGCCGCTGCGATTGCCGGCCCAGGTGATGGCCTGCAGCAGGTGCGTTTTGCCGAGCCCCACCGCGGCGTGGATATAGAGCGGATTGAACATCAGTGGTTCGCCGCGCGGGCTGGTCGCGACTTGCTTGGCGGCGGCATGCGCCAGCGTGTTCGAGCGGCCGACAATGAAGCTCTCGAAGCTCAGCCGCGGATCAAGCGGTGAGCCGCCCAGCGCCTCGTGCACCGACAGGAACGGCACGCCGTTACGGCCATTGGCGCCATCAAGGGAGCCCTCCCGCATCTCACGTGCCGGAGCCGGCTCCGGCCGGGCCTTGGCGGCGGGAAGGCGGATGGTCGCCGAACGCACGCTCAATTCCAGTCGGGTCACGTCGTTCTCCTGCTCCTGCCACTGTGCCAGCACCCGCTCGCTGTAATGCGACTGAATCCAGTTGCGCAGGAAACGAGTCGGCACCGAAAGGCGCACCACGCCCTTTTCCACGGCGTCGAGCTCCATGCGTCCAAACCAGCTGGTGAAGACGTCATCGCCAAGTTCGGTGCGCAAGCGTTCTTTGACCCGTCGCCAGCGATCCTGATCCGTGTTGGTCATTTCGATCTGCTTCTTTTCGTCCGAGGAGGTTGGGCCTGGCGCGACAAACGGCGTCGATGGACCGTTTCCCGACTTTGCCGAGACGCAACGCGCTTGGATTTCGAGGATGGTGGTGGCGGCAATCGCCATTGCGGATGAGCCGAATGCGATGGCCGGCCGGTGAAACGGCAGAATTAGCCGCTTGATGCGGCTCTAGGCCAAAAGCTTCCGCCCCCAGCGAGGTTCGCAGTCCGATTTGATCTATGCTTCGTCGTGGTCATGCCCCACCTCCATCGCTCCCAGATTCGATGGTTATCGCTGACTTGCTTGCGGAGTTTCGCTACCAAATGGCTGTCGGCGGCGTTCGAGCAGACCGTCGAGAACCTAAGCTTCCCCTCTTGGCTTAGCATCCAGCACACTACAGTCGTCGGATTTGCACTGAACCGCACATAATTCACCCGCACCCATTCCACGATGAGTCAGCGCTTAGGCCGATTTTTGAAAACCTTCGACAACCGAAGGGAAGGGAAAGGTAACACCAGATTTGCGGCCCGCAACCGTAAAAACCCTAACAGCATTGAGTTTTTGGAACCTCGAGCCGGCAACCTGCGCGGCCGTCTCATGTTCAAAGTATTGAAGCAATTTGCGATTCACATTCCTGCAATATGTGACAGGGCGCTGAAAATCTAAATTCCGCGGCCTCGAACAAACAAACCGGCGCGGCTCCGATTCGCACTCGACTCAAAGCCCCGCGAATTGCCATGGGGCTAAGCCTTTCCAGACAAATAAATTCTTCTGAGCAATTTTTTAGGGTAGCCGTCGCTTATCAAATATGGAGCAAATAAAACGCGACGCGGACACAATACGTGTGTCATTATCGCGGTATTCCGTGACAGTTGCACAACAGATTGATGGCAATCCACTATTTGGATCGCCTGTGTGGGCCGGAATTCGCTGGAAAGAGCAGCCGAGGAATTACTTTTTTTCGAGCTTGGCGATGCGGTGAGCGAGCCGTGAAACCTTGCGACGCGCTGCATTGCGGTGCACGATATTTTTTTGCGCTGCACGAATGAGCGCCGGCTCGGCAGCGGCCATGGCGGTCAGCGCTTGCGAACGATCGCCGGCAGCGATCGCCTCCTCCACTTTGCGGACGGCCGAACGCACGCGCGATCGCCGCGCTTTATTGACGACAGTACGGCGCACGGTTTGGCGAGCGGCTTTTTTGGCGGACTTGGTATTGGCCATCAGTATCGGCTATCGGCGTTGTGAACGAGAGCGCGGCTTATAAGGCCCTAAAACCCCAGCGTCAACGCCAGATCCACTGGCCGCGCTAGGCCACACGCTTGGCCCGGACCGCGTCATAGCCGGCAACGACCGCGGCGCGGTCGGCCGCCGGGAACGGCGATAATGGCGGTTCGACCCGTCCCCACTGCGGCTCGCCGTGGATATGGGCCAGGAGCGCCTTTATGCCGGGGACCAAGGGCTTGCCGTCGAATAGTTTGCGGATCGCAACCGCATCGGCAAGTGCAGCCGCATCGCCGCTACGGAAAGCCCGCGCGCAGAGATCGGCATTGAGATTGGCAGTCGCGGAGATGCAGCCCGCGAAGACACCGGAGCGAGCCTCCGGCAGCGCGGCCTCGGTCGACGGAAAAACCTTGAACCGCGGCGTGATGGCCGCGGCCGCTCGCGCATAGGCCATATCGCCCGAGGAATCCTTCAGGCCCGCGAGGCGCTCGCCGAACGCGTCGAGCAGGCGGCGGATCAGCGCGACGTGCCAGTGCAGGCCCGATTGCGCCGGGAAATGGTAGAGGTAGATCGGAATCGGCCGCGCTGCTGTCGCCGTCACGATCGCGTCGATATAGGCGACCAGCCCGTCGTCGTGCACGCCTTTGTAATAAAATGGCGGCAGCACCAGCGCGCCGGCAAAACCGAGTTCGGCGGCATGCTTGGTCAAAGCAATAGCGTCCGCAACCGCCGCCGCGCCAGTGCCGACCATCATGCGGTCGAGCGGCAGCCCGCCTGCCGCATAGGCGCTCATGACGGCTCGGCGCTGGTCGAGTGAGAACGAGGTTGCCTCGCCCGTGGTCCCGAGCACATTGAGGCCGTCACAGCCGCCATCGAGCAGGTAGCGGGCCAGCGCGGTCGAACGCGTGCTATCCGGTTCGCCCTTTTCGTCAACAGCGGTTGCAATCGCGGCGATCACGCCGTGGAGCGGTTTGGTCATAGTCTTAGCTCCTGGTCTTGGCCCTTGCCGTTAAATCGTCTGCACAAGCGGCGTCGCTTGCGCCGGCCGCCGATCCAGTAAAGCATGCGCCGGCAAGGTTCAATCAAGGGCCGGGGCCACGCAAGGCCGAGCAAGGCCAACGAAGATCGAGGGTGGGTGGAAGCGCAATGACGGAAAGTTTCGATGTCATCATTCTCGGCGCCGGTGCCTCCGGGTGTGTGTTGGCCAACCGGCTCTCGGCGCGTTCGAGCCTGCGCGTGCTGCTGCTCGAAGCCGGCCGCGATGTGACGCCCGGCGCGGAGCCGGACGATGTCCTCGATTCCTATCCGCGGTCTTACTACAACGACGCTTATTTCTGGCCCGGCCTGAAAGTGCATTGGCGGCGCAAGGATAACTCGCCGCCGGTCGGTTTCTCCCAAGGCCGCATCCTGGGTGGCGGCTCGAGTGTGATGGGCATGGTCGCCTATCGGGGTACGCCCGACGATTATGCCGAATGGCAAACGCTTGGTGCTGCCGGTTGGGGTTGGGATGACGTTCTGCCCTATTACCGCAAGCTCGAAACCGACTGGGACTTTGATGGCGCGATGCACGGCAAAGCCGGGCCGGTGCCGATCCGCCGTACCGCAGCGGAAGAATGGGCGCCGCTCTCCAAGGCGGTCGATGCCTTCGCGCAAGAGCGGCAGATACCCTTCGTCGCCGACATGAATGCCGATTTCCGCGACGGCTACGGCGCGGTGCCGATGAGCAATTGGCCGCAGAAACGCGGCTCGGCGGCGATCTGTTACCTCACGGCCGAGGTGCGCCGCCGAACCAATCTCACCGTCGCGACAGGCGCCACGGTCACGGGCCTTAAGTTTGACGGGCGACGCGCGAGCGGCGTCACGGTAGCGCTTGGCGGCGAGCAACGCGAGTTCGACGGCCGCGAGATTATTGTTGCGCTCGGCGGCATCCATTCGCCCGCCTTTCTGATGCGCGCCGGCATTGGTCCCGCTGTGGCGCTGCGGCAAGTGGGCATCGAGGTCCGTGCCGATCTGCCGGGTGTCGGCGAAAACCTGTCCAATCATGCGATCTTGTTTATCGGCCTCTTGCAAAAGCCCGGAACGCGGCAATCCGCAAAGATCCGCCCGCACCCGATGACGGCGTTCCGCTATTCGTCGGGGCTGCCTGGCGCATCGCCGGCCGACATGTACCTTAATGTGCAGTGCAAAACCTCATGGAGCCCGCTGGGGCACCAGGTCGCCAATCTCGCGCCGACGCTGCTCAAGCCGATGGCGCGCGGCCGCGTGGCGCTCACATCCGCGGATCCAGCGGTCTACCCGCTGGTCGAGTTCAACTTCACCGGCCACGATCTCGATCTGAAACGCTTCATGCAGGGCTTTCGCCGCTGTGTCGAAATCCTGCAGCACGATGCCGTGCGCGCCATGACGACGCTGACCTTTCCGGTAAAATTCAGCGACCGGCTGCGGCGTCTCAACCGCATCACGCCCGGCAACAAGATCATGAGCGCGGCGATTGCGGCTCTGATCGACATGGCGCCGCCGCTTGCCGGGCCGATCTTCGGAACGCTTGCCGATCGCCGGGTTGATCTCGCCGCATTGGTCGAAGACGACGAGGCCCTGGCCGATCACGTCCGCAATAATGTTGCCGGCACGTTCCATCCGGTCGGCACTTGCCGCATGGGCAGTACGGACGATCGCGACGCGGTGACCGATCCTGAAGGCCGGGTGCGTGGCGTCGAGCATTTGCGCGTGATCGACGCTTCGATCATGCCGACGGTGCCGCGCGGCAATACCAATATTCCGACCATCATGGTGGCGGAAAAGCTAGCCGATCGGATGCTGCAAGGATTCGCTTAGCTCAATTCGCGTCACCGTTCAGGCCGGCTACTCCGCCCAACGGTGACGTAAATCTGTCCATCGCGCACCGCGACCGGCACCGGCGTCAGCCGTGTGCTGGCGTCGCCGGGATGGCAGCCGGTCGCCAGATCGAATTCGTAGCCGTGCCAGGGGCAGACGATGTGACGCTGTTTGCCGAAGCGCAGTCCGGCACTCTTCTGGTCAGGCGTGATGATCTCCTCGACCTTATGGAAGATCTTGCCCTGACAGACCGGGCCGCCGGCATGCGGACAGATATTCTCATAGGCCAGCACTTTGCTGCCGGTGCGGAAAATGCCGACCTCCAGATTCTCCAGTGCAAAGACTCGGTAATCGCCGTCGGCGATGTCGGTCAATTTACCGACTGCGACTTCCTCCATCGCGTTCTCTCCTTGTAAGCGCGGTTAGTCGATTCCCGGCGGGCGGTGAAACCAGATCGCTACGTCGAACATGTTGAGGTCGGCGGCGCGGATCAAGCCGCAGGCGGTCACGACGGTTTCGGTCGCGGTGACGGTCCCCGGCGCGAATGGCGCCACGTCGTGGCCGCGCCGCTCGACTTTCGCAGCATAGACTTTCACCGCGGCGGTGAGCACCTGTTGCAGCGCCTTGTCCGAAATCGCATCCGGCTCGCCGCGCTTGAGCGCATTGCGCGCGGCCGTGCAAAAATCCGCTGCGGGCGGGCGCGGCGGTTTCGCCGCCGGCTTGCCGGACCGCTTGATCGCCTTGGATTTACTGAGCGCGGGCATCGCCGCTCAGGCCGTAACCGGCACGCGCGCCGGTTTGGTCTTGCCGGCGGCGGGCTTGATCAGTTTGTGCTTCGGCACCTCGAGATTGAATAGCCGCGCGGCATTCAGCCCCAAAATGTTGCGCTTTGCCTCTTCGCTCAAAAACGGCAGTGTCGTGATCGAGCTCGGCAGATCGAAATCCCAATGCGGCCAGTCCGACGCGAACAATAGCTGCGTATCCGCTTTGATCGCCTCGAAAGTCGCCTCGGTGAGTTTCAGGTTCGAGCGCTCCAGCGGCTGGCTGGTGAAATACATGTCGGCGATATATTCGCTCGGCCGCCGCTTCAGGAGCGGCGCCTCCGACGACCGCATCATGTATTCGGAATCGAGCCGCTGCATCAAAAACGGCAGCCAGGCGAGCCCGCTTTCGATCCACAGCACTTTGAGTTTCGGAAAGCGCTCCGGCAGCCCGTTGATGATCCAGTTGGTCAGGTGGATGATGTTGTAATAGACGAACGAGATGGCGTGCATGGAGATGAAGCGGTTGCACTGCTGCATCGACTGGTCGCCCCAGTGGAAGCCGGAATGAAAGGCGAGCGGCTTGCCGGTCGCTTGGATGGCCGAATAAAGCGGCATGTAGCTGTCGTGATTGACGGCGCGAAAGCGTGTCGAGGTGACCGAGAAGCCGATGACGCCGGGCGTATTGGCATACATTTCGACCGCCTTCAGGCTTTCTTCCGGATGATTGAACGGCAGGTACAGCATCGCCTTGATGCGCGGGTCCTGCGGCAGGATCTCCTCGGTCAGCCATTTGTTGAAGGCGTTGCCGATCACGACCTCGGTCTCGACCTGCGGATGCATGCCGAGCACCAGCATCGGGGTCGGAAACACCACCATGTAGTCGATGCCCATGGAATCCATGGCGCGTTGCACTAGCGTCACCTGGGCGTGGGTGCGCCCGCCCGGCACCGCTTCGCCGAGCCGCTGCTGATGTGGAATGCGGCCGAAAACGTCCTGATACAGCATACCGGGCGTAGCGTTGAGCAGGCCGGACGGCGATCCGCCGCGTTCCTTGAAGGCGCGCGCCATCTGTCGGTAGACGTCGCTGTCCATGCTGTCGACAACTTCCGACCAGAACGCGGTCTCGGTCACATGGGCGTCGACGTCGACGATGAAATAATCGTCGCGGCGTTCCTTGGCGGCGTGCGCCAGGATATCGCGGGTATCGGTCAGGTTGTTGATCTTCGGCAGCTCGGTGACGGCGGGTCGATTTTTGCCGTTGCCACCGCCATTTTTGCCACTGTGTCGCTTGCCGTCTTTACTGGCGCTCGGCGTTCGCTTCAGCATCGGCTTCCTCCAGGATCGGAACGGCGCGTAACCGCGCATCGTCATTTGCATGGCAGATTATCAGTAATCCCGCCGTGGCAACATGCGGTTGACCCCGCGAAACGCCGGATGTTAGGAAATGCCTGAATTACCGAATGTTTCTGCGCTGCGAAGCAGATCGGGCCGGCCATGAAACTTCCGCCCTTCGACTACGCATGTCCGCCAAGCATTGCCGAAGCCGTGGCGCTGCTCGCGGCGCATGACGGTGAGGCGAAGCCGCTCGCCGGCGGCCAAAGCCTGGTGCCGATGCTGGCATTCCGCGTCGCAGCCCCGGCGCTGCTGGTCGATCTGCGGAAAATCGTCGAGCTGCAGGAGATCAAAATCACCGATGTGGGCGTCACGCTCGGCGCCATGGTGCGCTGGCGCGATATTCTCGGCGACGGACGGCTGCACAGCGCGCATCCGCTCTTGGTCGCCGCCGTCGAGCATGTCGCGCATTATCAGATCCGCAACCGCGGCACGGTCGGCGGCAGCCTGGCGCATGCCGATCCGGCGGCCGAACTGCCGGGCATTGCCGTCACCTGCGAGGCGAAGATCGCGATAACCGGCCCGGCCGGCGAGCGCGTGATCGCGGCTGCGGATTTCTTCCAGGGCCCGCTCACGACTGCGCTGCAGCCCGACGAACTCATCACCGAAATCCGTTTTCCGGCGTGGCCAACGCGCCGGCGGTTCGGCTTTACCGAATTTGCCCGTCGACGCGGCGACTTTGCGCTGGCGGGCACCGCTTTGTTCTACGACGAACATGCCGGCAAAGCGGCCAACATTCATGTCGGCGCGATCGGCGTCGCCGACCGGCCGTTGCGGCTTGCGGCGGTGGAAGAGGTCCTCAACGGTACCGCAATCGACGACGCGACAATCGCCAAGGCGGAAGCCGCGGCAGCGGCCGCCGTCGATCCGGCGGACGATATCCATGCCACCGGCGCCTATCGCAAGGCACTCATCGGCGTCATGGTCGAGCGCGCCTTGCGCAGCGCAGGCGCGCGCAGCTGAACCGGCAACTCACTCTGAGGTGGCAGCAATGTCCGAAGCCCTAGACGCGGCGCGCTATGAATTGGCTCTCGCCAATCGCATCATCGCCCACGAAGGTGTGCTCGACGGTTTTGGCCATGTCAGCATTCGTCACCCGCACGACCCGAGCCGTTACCTTTTGGCGCGCTCGCGCAGTCCGGAATTGATCGAGCCCGCGGACCTTTTGGAATTCACGCTCGATTCGGAGCCCGTCGTCGCGCCCAAGGGCGAGATGTATGGCGAGCGGGTCATTCACGGCTGCATCTATCAGGCGCGGCCGGACGTGAACGCGGTCTGCCATCACCATTCGGCGTCGGTGTTGCCGTTCTGCGTGACCGGCATTGCGCTCGAACCGGTCTTTCACATGGGCCCGGTGATGGGCCAACAGGTGCCGTTCTGGGATAGCCGCGACGATTTCGGCGATACCGATCTCATGGTGGTGAAACCCGAAGAGGGCCGCTCGCTGGCAAAAGCGCTCGGTCCGAACTGGATGGTGCTGATGCGCCGCCATGGCGCGACGGTCGCGGGCCGGACACTGCGGGAACTCGTGTTCCGCACAGTCTATTCGAGCTTCAATGCCGAAATCCAATTGCGCTCGATGGCGATCGGCAAGATCGGAGCGCTGAATGCCGCGGAGCGCCAGCGCTCGGAGCCGCGGCAGCTTTCGCCGCGGCCGATGGCGCGGGCCTGGGAATATTGGACCGTGCGATTACAAAAGGCCGCCGGGCTGCCGCCGCAAACTAGGTCTGCAAGAGCCAAGCCGGTCAAAGCCAAAGCGAGAGCGGCCAAGTCCAAAAAGCGCGCCGGCCGCAGCCGCTAGCGCCGGTCAGTCCCCGACCGGCACGAACAGTTTTTCGATCGGAACCGGCGCCGGGATCAGGCCCTGGTCGGCCATGTAGGTGACCAGCGCTTCGAGCGTCGGCCGGTTCGGTTCGACGCCGTAGGGCCAGCAGTCGCCGCCGAACAATTCGTCGATCTCCTCAACATCGGCCGGCAGCCACGGCAGCATGTAACGTAGCGTGCCGGCGAAGCGCATTTTCTCCCACGCGCGATCCTTCGCGGCGGTGAATGCCTTGTAGAGGCTGTGCGCGACCTCGGGGTGCCGCGCATAGACGTCGTTGCGGATGACGACGAGATGCATGATCGGGAAAATGCGGGTGCGGCGGAAATAGTCCTGCTCGCGGGCGCGGTAGTCGGGAAAGAGCCGCACCACATCGGGATGGCGCTTGAGCGAATGCGGCAGATTCGAGCCGATGATGGCCTGAATCTCGCCGCTCGCCAGCAGATCGCTCAGCGACTTGCCGGTCCGGTTCGGCGTGATCTTGACCGGCTTCAAGAGCGGCATCACCGCCGGATTGCCATAGGCGCCGGGTTCGTTGACCGCGCCCTGCACCCATTCAATGCCCGACAGATCGATGCCGAGATCGTGCTGCATCAGGCCGCGGACGAACAGCGCGGCGGTCTGGGTATAGAGCGGCACGCCGATGCGCTTGCCGGCGAGATCCGCCGGCGACTTCACGAAATTGCGGTTGACGACGATGAAGCCGTGGCGAAAGACCCGCGAGGCGAACACCGGCAGCCCGACGAAGGGCAGCTTGCCGGCAGCGTACCGGCTGATGAATTCCGAACTCGACATTTCGCAGGCATCGAATTCGAGCCCGTTGGTCATGCGGTCGAAGATCTGGCGCGGATTGTCCATCACCAGGAATTTCAGGTCGATGCCGTCGGGTTTAATGTCGCCGGTTTGCAGCGCCTGCATGCGGTCGTAGAGGCCGCAGGCGAAAGTGATCGGCACGTTGGACATCGCGGCACCTGTCTGACCGGAGTGGGAGCGAGACTTGAAACGAGACCTGCGCACCTATCACACACCGCGCGCGCGCATCAAACGCGCGGTGCGGAGCGGCACGCGCGCTCGCGGTGAATCGTTTTCGTAAAATTTTCTCAACCATCCTGTCGATTTTTCTTGCAATGAATTTTCATAGCGCCTATGTGCCGTTCGCCCAAATTCGCACGTGCCTGTGGCCGTGTGTCGATCGGTAGGCATCCGGACAAGAGGCCGGACAGTCGCCTGAGGTTGGACCTGGAACTTCCAGGCTCGCAGCTTCACTACGTGATCGGCAGCCGGAGGCGAAACCGGCGCACCCCGCGCTCAACGGGGGACGCGGCTTAAAGCAACGACGGAGCGGGCTTTTTTGGTCTCGTTGGCTGTCCAAAAGTCAACACCGAAGAGGCTTGTCCATCTTGCCGGCCGTGCGGAACGGGTCTCCCGCTCCAATCCAAGGCAGCATCTCGGCCTAGAGCGCCGCGCGCCTCCACCGTGTCCCCATCGCACGGCAGGCGCCAAGCGATTTAGCCGCTGACGCCGGCTGTGCGCGCTCGCGCGCGGCCGAATTTCAACGCTGGGCCAATGGCTGCTTGCCGCTTGGTCCCTTGAACCTTGATGAAGGAGCGCGCCCATGACCGAGCGCATTCACGATTTCCTGCGCCGCCGCCGTGACCAAGGGCTGGACGATGGTCCGTGCCTCGTCGTCGATCTCGGCGTCGTGCGTGACAATTATTGCGCTTTCGCCAAGGCGCTGCCGGACAGCCGCGTCTTCTATGCCGTGAAGGCGAACCCGGCGCCGGAACTGCTGTCGCTCCTGGTCTCGCTCGGCTCCTGCTTCGACACCGCCTCGGTCGCCGAGATCGAGATGGTGCTCGCCGCTGGCGCCACGCCGGAGCGCATTTCCTTCGGCAACACGATCAAAAAGGAACGCGACATCGCGCGCGCCTTTGCGCTCGGCGTCCGCCTCTTTGCGGTCGACTGCAAGGCCGAGGTCGAGAAGATCGGCCGCGCCGCTCCCGGCGCAAAGGTGTTCTGCCGCTTCCTGTTCGGCTGCGCCGGCGCGGAATGGCCGCTGTCGCGGAAGTTCGGTTGCGATCCGAACATGGCGGTCGAGGTCCTCGATCATGCGCAACGACTGGGGCTCGAGCCCTGCGGCGTGTCGTTTCATGTCGGCTCGCAGCAGCGGCGCACGGCGGCCTGGGATGAAGCCCTGAAGTCGGCGGCGGCCATTTTCCGGGCCTGCGCCGACCGCGGCATCAATCTCACAATGGTCAATTTGGGCGGCGGTTTTCCGACCAAGTATCTGCGGGACGTTCCGGCGGTCGATTCCTATGGCCGTTCGATTTTCCGGGCGTTGCGCAAGCATTTCGGCAACCGCATTCCGGAGACCATCATCGAACCGGGACGCGGCATGGTCGGCAATGCCGGCGTGATCGAAGCCGAAGTCGTCCTCGTCTCCAACAAGAGCGAGCACGACCACGTACGTTGGGTCTACCTCGACATCGGCAAATTCGGCGGTCTCGCCGAAACCATGGACGAGTCGATCCGCTACCCGATCAAGACGCCGCGCGACGGCGGCGAGGTCGGTCCTTGCGTCCTCGCCGGCCCGACCTGCGATTCGGCCGACGTGATGTACGAGAAGCGTCCCTATGAGCTGCCGATCAGCCTCGAGATCGGCGACAAGGTGCTGATCGAAGGCACCGGCGCTTATACCGCGACCTACGCAGCGGTGGCCTTCAACGGCTTCGAACCGCTGCGGACCTTCCACATCTGACCCCCGCTTGCTCCGGCGTCGCTGTCTCAACCCTCCCCCGCCTGCGGGCGAGGGCAAGGCGGGGGCGCCGGGGCGCCAGAGCCGAAAGGAGCGGATCATGGTGACCGTCCGGGAAGAAAAAATCGCTGACGTCGCGGCACGCGAGGTGCTGCTCGACGAGGCCTATGGCGCGGCTCGTTTCGCCAAAGCCTCGGAACGGCTGCGCGAGGGTCGCCTGCCGGCAGAGGGACTGTCGCTCGTTGCTATCGAGCACGGTCGGCTGGTCGGCACCGTGCGACTGTGGAATGTGACAGTGGGAGCGGGACGTTCTGCTTTGTTGCTCGGTCCGCTCGCGGTGCATCCCGACTTCCGCAATCGCGGTATCGGCTCGGCGCTGATCGACCGTGTCATCGCCCGCGCCCGGCTCGCCGGGCACCGGGCAATCGTCCTCGTCGGCGACGCGCCCTATTACGGCCGGTTCGGCTTTTCGTCAGGCCCGACCGGTAGCCTATGGATGCCCGGCCCGTTCGAGCGGCACCGGTTGCTGGCGATCGAGCTCAAGCCCGGCGCGCTCGACGGCGCGCGCGGACTGATCGGCGCTGCCGGCCGGCTTTTACCCGCGCCGGACCTCGCCACCTTGGTGGCGCAGGATCGGCGCGCGGAACGGGCGCGCGCGCGCCGCGCTCGGGCGGCCTAGGCGCTGACGCGAAAATCGGAGACGCCGCGAATAAATCTGCGGCGCCTCTTCCGTTTCCATATCGCCGCAGATATCACCCGCAACATTGCTGCTGGAGGCTTGGCATATGACCGACTGGCCCGTTCACGCCCGCATCACCGGCCCTATCGTCATGATCGGCTTCGGCTCGATCGGCAAAGGCACGCTGCCTTTGATCGAGCGGCATTTCGATTATGACAAATCCCGTTTCGTTGTCATCGATCCCGAAGATAAGGATCGTAAGCTGTTGGATGACCGCGGCATCCGCTTCATCCATCAGGCCGTCACCCGCGAAAACTACCGCAAGCTCCTCAAGCCGCTGCTCACCGAGGGCGGTGGTCAGGGCTTTTGCGTCAATCTGTCGGTCGATACCTCCTCACTCGACATCATGGAATTCTGCCGTGAGATCGGCGCGCTCTATATCGACACCGTGGTCGAGCCCTGGCCGGGATTCTACTACGATTCAAAACTCGGTCCGGAGGCGCGCTCGAACTACGCGTTGCGCGAGACCGTGCTGGCGGCGCGGCGTAAAAACCCCGGCGGCACCACGGCTGTCTCCTGCTGTGGCGCCAATCCCGGTATGGTGTCGTGGTTCGTCAAACAGGCGCTGTTGAACATCGCCGGCGATCTCGGACTGAAGTTCAAAGGGCCGAAGACGCGCGAGGAGTGGGGCAAGCTTGCCAAGAAGGCCGGCGTCAAAGGCATCCACATCGCCGAACGCGATACCCAGCGCGCCATTAAGCCGAAGCCGCTCGAAGTCTTCGTCAATACCTGGTCGATCGAAGGCTTTCTGTCCGAAGGCATGCAGCCGGCCGAGCTCGGCTGGGGTACGCATGAGAAGTCGCTGCCGAAGAACGGCTTCAAGCACAAGACCGGCTGCCAGGCGGCGATCTACCTGACCCAGCCGGGCGCCAATACGCGGGTGCGGTCATGGACGCCGACCGCCAAGGCGCAATACGGCTTCCTGGTCACGCATAACGAGTCGATCTCGATCGCCGACTACTTCACGCTGCGCGATGGCCGCAAAATCGTGTACCGGCCGACCTGTCATTATGCCTATCACCCATGCAACGACGCGGTACTGTCGCTGCACGAGCTGTTCGGCCAGGCCGGCAAACGGCAGCCGGCGATGCACATTTTGGACGAGCACGAAATCGCCGACGGCATCGACGAACTCGGCGTGCTGCTCTATGGCCACAAGAAGAACGCCTATTGGTATGGCTCGCAGCTATCGATCGATGAGACCCGCGATATTGCGCCGTACCAGAACGCCACCGGACTTCAGGTCACCTCAGCAGTGCTCGCCGGCATGGTGTGGGCGCTGGAGAATCCGAAGGCCGGTATTGTCGAAGCCGACGAGATGGATTTCCGCCGCTGCCTGGAAGTGCAGACGCCCTATCTCGGGCCGGTGATCGGTGCCTATACGGATTGGACGCCGCTTGCGGATCGGCCCGGCCTGTTTCCGGAAGACATCGACAAGCGCGATCCCTGGCAGTTCAAGAATGTGCTGGTGAAGTAACGGCCTGGAGCCCGGTTCCGATTGAATCGGGCTCCAGCATTTTGTTTGAGCATGATGTTCTCCGAAAACCGGAGTCCACTTTTCGGGATCATGCTCTTGGATCGTCGAGACTGTCAGATGCCGCTGCCAAGCGGCGCCTTTTCGTTTTTCACCCGCACTATTGCAGCCGCTTCGCCGCCTCTTCGACCAGGCTGAGGTCGGAATGCGCTTTGACGTTGAAATCGGCATTGACGAAGCCGAGCTGGTGGGTGAGGTCGACGTTCTTCTGCAATGCGCCGAGGTTCGGCAGCATGTTCGGGTCGTGATAGACGTCGCGCTTGGTGAACAGCCAGTCGAAGATCTGCGGTGGCCGCTTGGTCAAGGTCGCGAGGATCTCCATCGCGGCCTCGTGGTTCTTGGGGTCGAGATACCAATGCACGATTCGCAGAGAATCCTCGAAGAAATCGACCAGCGCGGCGCGATGCGCGTCGATGAACGGCTTGCGCGCCGCCCACACGATCATGTCGGAGATGCCGATGGCCTCTTTCTGCACGAAGAGCGGGTGCGCGATATTGCGCAGCTCAGGATCGTAAGAGAACGGCAGCACCGAGGGGACGAGGTCCACTTTCTTCTCCGCCAGCATCGCCTTCATGGCCGGTAACGGCGCTTCGACCACCGTATAGTCGCGGTTGGGTTCGAGGCCGTGCTTGTGCAGCATCGCCTTCATGGCGACGTCGACGGCGCTGCCGGCCGCATTGGTGGCGACTACCTTGCCCTTGAGGTCTTCGACTTTTTTGATCGGACCGTCCTTCAGCACCATGTATTCTTCTGAATAGTAGTCGTCGACGCCATCCTGAAATTCGTCGGCAACGATACGCAGGTCGTCGAGGCCGGCGTTCTGCACGGCGATGCCGAGCGTCGAATAAGCCAGATTGGCTATTTCAATCTCGTTATTGGCAAGGCCGGTGATCATCGGTGGCGTGCCGACAAAATGCACGGGGTCCATTTCATAGGACTGCCCGAGGTGGCGGGCGAGGTCCTTCTTGGCGAGCCAGATCGAGGCCCAGTTACCCGGCGCGACCCAGGCGTTGCGGATGTGCACGGGATCGGCTTGGCTGCCGCCGCTCAAGAGCAACACAGGCAGAGTCACGAACGCGCACAGACCCGCCGCCGCAATCGTATTCGGACGCATGGCTTCCTCCCTCTAGGCAATGCAGGCCCGTTCGGCGGGCCTTGCGTGTGACCGACGTTACTTCAAGCGCTTCGCTGCCTCTTCGACCAAACTGAGATCCGAGTGCGCCTTGACGTCGACGCTCGCGTTGACGAAGCCGAGTTCGTGCGTGAGATCGACATTCTTCTGCAGCGCGTCGAGATTCGGAACCATATTGGGATCGCGGTAATAGTCGTTCTTGGTGAACAGCCAGCCGAAGCGCTCGGGCGGCTGCTTGGTCAGCCGCGAGGCAATCTCGGCCGCCGCGTCGTGGTTCTTGGGGTCGAGATACCAGCGCTCGATGCGCAGCGAATCTTCCAGAAAATCGACCAGCGCGGCGCGGTGCGCATCGATGAAGGATTTGCGCGCGCTCCAGGTGATGAACTGGGCGACGCCGATGGCGTCGTGGACGGTGAACAAAGGATGCGCGATCTTCTTGAGCTCGGGATCGAGCGAGAACGGCAGCACGGTCGGGATCATGTCGACCTTTTTCTCCGCCAGCATCGCGCGCATCGCCGGAAACGGCGCCTCGATGACCGTGTAATCGCGATTGGGCTCGAGGCCGTGCTTGTGCAGCATGGCCCGCATGGCGACATCGACGCCGCTGCCCGCCGCATTGGTCGCCAGGACTTTGCCCTTGAGGTCCTCCACCTTCTTGATCGGACCGTCGTTGAGAACCTGGAATCCGTCGTCGACATAGCCCGGAGCGCCGTCCTGAAACTCGTCGGCAATGACCCGGATGTCGTCCATTCCGGCATTACCGATCGCGATCGGTAGCGTCGAAAACGCCAAGTCGCCGATCTCCAATTCATTATTCGCCATCGCGGTGATCATCGGCGGCGTGCCGGCATAATGCACGGCCGTGAACACGTAGGATTGGCCGAAATGAACGGCGAGGTCCTTCTTCTCGGTCCAGATCGAAAACCAATTGGCCACCGGTGCGACCCAGGCGCCACGGATTTGCAGCGGATCGGCCTGCGCTACGCCGGCTCCGAGGACCAAAGCCGCAAGGCTCGCCAATAGGATTTTTCCACGCATGATTTCCTCGCAGAAGTTTCTGGTTTCGTGTGTTGTCGCCGTGGCGGGAAAGCCGATGGCACGATTGTGGGCGCAAAGCTCGCTTCGGCGCAAGCCTGCGGCTTGCCGCACCCGTAGCGCTGCTTTGCCGGCCAAATTCACGATCCCGTCAAGCACAGGTGTGTCATTTCAACTTTACCGGGCTGAATGTTACCGGGCGCGCAGGGTGCTCGACTGGTGTGGGGCTCGCGGTGACAGCAGCAAATCGCGAAAATCTGGCGCGCAACGTGCATGGCGCCACTCACGTCATTGCCGACTCGATATGGCCGCAACGCCGCTGCCCTACGACCCGGGCGCCATCCGCCAAGCAAGGACGCAAGTCATGAACCAAGCGCAAGTAGCAGACGAGGCCGCCGGGACGATGAAAAGGGCATCGGCTCTGCCGGGGCAGGTGGTCGTAGTGTTTCAAGGCGGTGGCGCCTTGGGGGCCTACCAGGGCGGCGTTTATCAGGCCCTGCACGAGGCCGGAATAGAGCCGAACTGGGTTATTGGCACGTCGATCGGCGCCATCAATGCCGCCATCATCGCCGGCAATGATTTTGACCAGCGGCTCGACCGGCTGCGCGAGTTTTGGGACCGCATGGAACGCAAGGCCCCGTGGGGCGCCGGACCGCTCGCCCTAATGGGCGGCGCTGCCGCGGCCCATATGATGACGATCTTCGGCGGTATCGCTGGCTATTTTGCCCCCAATCGGGCGCTGGCGTGGGGCCTGCAGGCACCAGTCGGCGTCGAGCAGGCGGGGTTTTATACGATCGACGCCTTGCACGAGACGCTGAGCGCCGTCGTCGACTTCGAACGTATCAATTCCGGGCAGCCGCGCCTGACGGTCGGCGCCGTCAATGTGCGTTCGGGCAAAATGCATTATTTCGATACCCGCAGCATGCCGCTGACGCTCAAGCACGTGTTGGCGTCCGGCGCGCTGCCGCCGGCCTTTCCGGCAATCCGCATTGACGGTGACCCCTATTGGGACGGCGGCATCTATTCCAACACGCCGATCGAAACCGTGTTCGACGATCACCCGCGGCGCGATTCCGTCGTCTTCACGGTGCAGATGTGGCACGCCACCGGGCCTGAACCGGAATCGGTCTGGCAGGTTCTCAACCGGCAAAAGGACATTCAATTCGCCAGCCGCGCCGACAGTCACATCGCGCGGCAGGAACATATCCATCATTTGCGCCACATCGTGCGCGAACTCGTCCGCCTGATGCCGGAGGAGCAGCGCGAGACTCCCGCAGTTAAGGACATGGCCGGCTACGGCTGCGGCACCTTCATGCACATCGTGCGGCTGAAGGCGCCGCGCCTGAAGAACGAAGATCACCTGCGCGACATCGATTTCACCGGCGCCGGAATCCAAGAGCGGTGGCAGGCCGGTTATGCCCATACGATGCGGGTTTTGCAGCGCCGGCCCTGGGAGGCCCCCGTCGACCCGATGGCTGGGGTTGCCGTGCACGAGACGGATGAATCTCCCGAAGCCGCCACGTGACGGAATGTGACCGACGATGCCGAGTCCCTCCTTCGACGACATTGCGGAAACCGTTTCGACGCAGGATGCCTCGCTGCATCGCGTACTCATCGTTGGCGGCGGCGCGGCGGGGCTGCACCTGACGTCGCTCCTCGGCGCGTCGCTCGGCCGCCGCCGCAAGGCCTCGATCACGCTACTCGACCGGCTGCGCATCCATGTCTGGAAGCCGCTGCTCCACGAAGTTGCATCGGGCGCGATGGACAGCGAAACCGACTCGCTCGAACTGATGGCCCATGCCCGCCGCCGCCATTACCGCTACCGCATCGGCGAGATGATCGGACTGAACCGCGCCAAGCGGCAAATCTATGTCGCGCCAAGTCACGACGAGGACGGCCAGACCGTCATCCCCCCACGCGTGCTGGGCTACGACACGCTGATCATTGCGGTGGGCAGTCTGTCCAATGATTTCGGCACGCCGGGAGTTGCCGAGCATGCCATTGCACTCGATACGCTCGATCAGGCGGCGCGCTTCAACCGGCGCATGATCAATGCCTGCTTGCGCGCCAATGCCCAATACGAGCCGTTGCGGCCGGGCCAATTGCATTGCGCCATTATCGGCGCCGGCGCGACCGGGGTCGAATTGGCCGCCGAGCTGCACAAATCGATGCGCGACCTCGCGTCGTATAATCTCGACCGCATCGACTTCGACATGCATATCAAGATCGATCTGATCGAAGCCGCGCCGCGCATTCTCGCCGCGCTGCCGGAAAGCCTTTCTGTCAGAACCGCGGAGCTGCTGCGCGCGCTTGGCGTCAATATTCGTACCGGCACCCGCGTTACGGCGGTGCGCGAGGGCGAGATCGTGCTCGATAACGGCGAAGTGCTCCCGGCCGAGATGATCGTCTGGGCCGCCGGCATCAAGGCGCCGGATTTTTTGCGCGATCTCGACGGTCTTGAAACCGACAGGCTCAATCGCGTGGTGGTGCGCCCGACCATGCAGACGACGCGCGACGACAATATTTTCGCGATCGGGGATTGCGCCTGCTGCCTATTGCCGGGGAGCGATCAGCCGCTGCCGCCGCGGGCGCAGACGGCGCGGCAGCAAGCCGATTACATGGTCAAGGTCATCAAGGCCCGGTTGCGTGGCGCGCCGCTGCCGGAATTCAAATACCGCGATCTCGGCTCGCTCGTTTCGCTTGCCGACTACAATGCGCTCGGCGTCGTGCTGAACGATCTGAAGCTCGAAGGCCTGTTCGCTAGACTCGCGTACCGCTCGCTGCACCACATGCATCTGAGGGCGCTGCACGGCAATTTGAAAGTGGCGCTCGATTCGATCGCCAAGATTTTCACCCGGCGCACCGAGCCGCGGATTAAGCTGCATTAGAGTCCGGCCTGTCGTTAGAGCGTGGCTGATTTTTTCTGAATCGGAGGGGATTCCCAGTTTGGGGCGAATATGATTCAAGATGCTGGCTGGAACGGAGGCCAGCATCCGATGGCC
>Ga0181526_10001380_pt1 | contig 23139 bp, 29 predicted proteins | sample PEATcosm2014_Bin_35_FD_119750 | JGI IMG/M metagenome (GOLD analysis project Ga0181526, IMG submission 119750) | Peatland microbial communities from MTU Mesocosm Facility, Houghton, MI, USA - PEATcosm2014_Bin06_30_metaG | ecosystem: Environmental > Terrestrial > Soil > Wetlands > Peat | place...
ACAGCCTCAATTGCGAAGCCAGGTGTCGAACCGATTTGTTGGGGCAGCATCACCTCTTGCATGTTGCGGGCGGCCTCCAACTCCGCTTGAGCCCGCTCCTGCTCACGGCTGGTTTTGTGGAAGCGATGCAAGAGCACAGCGGCGATGCTCAGAACGAACAGCAGGCCATCAATTTGGCCAATATTGATGGGAATTGGGCCTAATTGGAAAGTAGGAACGAAATCCGCGTCGGTGTCCCGTAGCCTGAGTTCATAAAGCAGCCACGCCAGACTATTCAAGATTCCGTTCAGATTAACGAGAAGGAGAGGAATAACAAGGAATCCGGCTTCTTTAAGTCCGCGAATATACCGCCAAAACAGGAGAACAGGAATTACAAGGGCATAAGGTAGCCCCCAGAGCAACACAGTCACGTCAGAGGCACTCAGACTAATTAAACCGGCGAAATACGCCGCAACCACCAGCGGGAGCCCCAACAGCGATAGCTGATAGGTGCGTAACCAGAGTGGAATAGACTGACGTAGAAATGCAAAAACGAACTGTAGCAGCAATACTTCACTAATAGCCATCAAGCCAACGTCGAGATACTTTATGGCTTGAATCGAGATGGGGGATATCGACTGGAAATCGTTGACGAAGATCCAACCGGTTATCGAGGCGAAGTAGGCCGTTATCCAGAGGTACTCGCTCTGCTTACGCTGAGTTCGATAGAGAAGGAGCAAGCCGGCTGCCAGCAGAATCGATAGGAACCCTACGCTAAAATCCGGCAACCACTCATAGCGCCTTTGGCTTTGCCAGGAACGGTATTCGTCTTTGACGGCACGCGTAGTGCCCAGCACCAAGCCGCGCTCCCCAACAATTCCGCCCCAGATATAACGCGACTCCCATCGCCACCAACACAGGAAGCGGATAGCAATGGTGATGTCGCCGCTGGCAGCCGAAGGAGGAATTTCGAAAACGCGGACCAAAGCTCCATCCACTCTCTCGTCAGGCGGTAACCGGCCGAAACGTCCAACTAACTGGCCATTGACGTAAACTTCGTATGGAAAGGCCGAATAGCCGAACAAGAAACTCAAGGGAGCATGCTGAAGCGGTAATCTCACATGCCGGCGGTACCAGAAGAAGTCGCGAGGCCGGCTTACTCCTTGGTCTTGCCACGACTGTTGCGTGGAAATGATGCGCCAATGTGAGTCATCGAAATCCGGGCGGGACCACCGGGAGTCGTCGCCTGGTTGAAAGGCCCAATCGCCCGAGAGGTTGATTGAGTCTCCCAGATCTTCGGCATCCACATAGGCTCTCGGATGCACGCCACTGGCGACTTGCCCCTGGCTTGCCAACGATACCAGCAACATCAGCGCCGTCGAAGCGAAAAGCCGCGAACCTACTCGCATATTGATCTGGAAGCGGAACCATCCACCTAGGCTGGATGTTCAGGAATTTCCTTTTCTCGCTCAGACGTTAGAGTCGAGGGTGCGAAATAAGTTACACGATGAAGGGCCCCGACACTCTCATCGATCGAGATGGCCGATCGCTCCGCATGTAACTTCCTACGACCTGCGAACATCGAATCGCTGATTTGTAAACAATGACGTCGCCTGTAGGCATTTCGTCTTGCGCTACAAACCAAATGTGAGAGGGGAAGAACGGAACATGAAAGCGAAGAACTTGGCTGCGGATCCCGGTAAGGAATCAACAAGCGAGTCGAATTCGGACGTGCAGGGAAAGCAGGTTACAAGAACTCCAACCGCCGAGGAGATTCAGTTACGAGCATACGAGATGTATGTCGAGCGGGGTGGAAGTCATGGACTTGACACGGACGATTGGCTGCAGGCGGAGCGAGAGTTGTCGGCTCGCAACACCTAAGAGAAAAGCTAAAGCAGCCGAACACGCGAGTTCAGCGAAGAAGGGATCATCCCAAAAGCACCACGCGCAACATTTCTCACAGTCCTCTGTTCGCGTGTTCCTTTTGTAACAGACAGGGATAACGCACTCGCGGAAAATGCCTGCCGGGTGCCAGGCATGAGTCTATTGAAATCCAAGTTCTTTGATAGCGCTGCCGCAGAAGACACGAAACCGTTCTGGCAGTTGATCCATCAATGCGAACGGATGGTCTACCGCGTTGCGCTCCGTATCGTGCGCAATGAGGCGGACGCCGAAGAAGTAGTACAGGAAGCAATGCTCAAGGCGTGCTGCAGTTTTTCCGGTTTTCGGCGGGAGTGCAAGTTCAGCACTTGGCTGGTCCATATCGTTATCAACGAAGCGAGGTTGAAGTTGCGTAACAATCGCCGCCATATTCGCACGTCGTTGGAGGAAGGATGGCGCATAGACGATGGAGATCACCTCCTAGCGCAGTTTCCCGATCGGAGAGAAATGCCCTTGGAAGCCCTTGAGAGAAAAGAACTCCGCGACACGCTCGCCAAAGCGGTGATCTCTTTGCCACGGAAGTATCGCTCGGTACTTGTCTTACGTGACGTAGAACAATACACAATCAAAGAGACGGCAGATGCGCTCGGGGTTTCTCATTCTTGCGTGAAGATACGGTTGCTGCGTGCACGAATTCGAATGCGCAGTATGTTGCCTCCCGAGTTCGGCGTGGTCTTGAGTCGTCCAGCTTTGTGAGATCAACGCCGTTGATGTGATCCACCGTCTTTCGAATTTGTTTACTCAACTGTTTCATGAGAATCGCTATCGCCTACCAGGAAAGAAACGAGGTTCTATTATGAGTTTGACAATCAATGTTCGTGAAGCCACAAATGCAACGATCTTGCAGCTAGCGGGCCGCTTAACCTTAGGGGCTTCCGGACCATCCCTTCGAGACACCGTCCGCGGACTGCTCGAAAGCCTGCGTAAGAATATCGTTCTCGACCTTAGCGGAGTAACGTACTTCGACAGCTTTGGTCTCGGCCAGCTGATTGCGAGCAACGTCGAAGCCACTTCTCAGGGCGGTGCGATCAAGTTATTGAACTTGAACAAACAAACACAGGATCTGATGTTGCTTACGAAACTCTACACTGTGTTTGCGATTTATACGGATGAATCGACGGCGCTCATGAGCTTCAACGTCGTCGCACCAGCTCACAGTTAGGTTTCGAATCGAACGGTATTCGCAATCTATGACAGGCGATGAATAGAACAGACGAGAATTCTTGGCCGGCAACGCGATTGCTCGCTGCGTGTTCGGACGAAAGGAAAAGATTCGGAGATCCCCGCCAATTTAGCGCACGGCTGAGCGCTGCGGATTCGTGATGGCTGTTAATCACAAGAGCATAAGCGGCCCAGCTGAAAGCGCAAAGAAAGGCCCGGAAGAGTGGAAGGGGTTTTGCAACAATGCGCACACTTCACCTAAAGTTTTGGGTCGTCACTCGAGAGAGCGCAGACCGCGCTCCGGAAGCTGAACCCGGGGGGACTTGCCGGGATGAGGCTTCATAATGACAGCCAATCATCTTCGGCGTTGAGCTCCCGCGCGCTGAAAGCTCTTGAGTACTGCCTCGGCGGGCGAGTGAATCGGAATCACTTTCGAATTCCCATAGAGCATTCGAATGGAGAAGGCGCCATCGATGACGCTAAGTATCGCCGCGGCCGCCGCCCTTTTGTCGATCGCGAAGGGCTTTAGCAGATCGATTAGATAGTCAAGAATCTTGTTTTGGTGTTCGATCGCCAGGCGATGGTACGGGTGGGCAGTATCCGGGTATTCGGATGCGATACGAAGGAACGGGCAGCCGATTATTTCGGGCCAGTTCGCCATTTGTTCGAATTTGGTCAGAGCCTCACGCAGATCTTTTGGGGGAGTGGGATGAGAGAGATAGTCCCAAAGAGCTCGATCGCGGTTTTCAAGGTACGCGAGCACGAGGGCATCCTTGCTTTCAAAATGCCGATAAAACGTCGCCTTTGCGACTTCGGCGAGGGACATGATCTTCTCGGTGCCGGTCGCGCGGACCCCCTCTGCGTAGAAGAGGCGGTCGGCAACCTTCAGTATTCTTGTGCGCGGATCGGTCTTCTGGCTCGCTTTCACAAGTTCAATTTTGACAGAGATAGAGATGTCTGCGTAGACTTAAATGGACGAGACAGACATGTCTGTCTCGTAATCAGTTGCATGAAAAGGTCCAAATGGCTAAGTTCGCGTTACTTGTTGAGTTGAAGGCTAAACCAGGAAAGGAATCGGAAATCGAGGCGTTTCTAAAGAAGGAGGCCGCGCTGGCAAGTGGAGAGCCTGGAACGGTGTCGTGGTGCGCGGCGAAAGACGAAGGTGAGCCTGGAGTATATGTAATCTTCGACACCTTTAATGATGAAGCTGGCCGCGACGCCCATATGAAAGGCGAGGCTGCAAAGGAGCTTGCGGCGAATGCGGAGAAGCTATTTTCCGTGGCTCCTAAGGTTCATCGGGTTCAGGTGGTCGCCGAGAAGTAAGGCCTTGGGGCTGCGCTTCGTTGTGAGACAAATGCCATTGGATCGCGAATCTCGATAGGCTCTTGCCTTCAGCGGTGGTCTCGGACGAGCGCTGCCCAAGTTCTTTGAGGAACACCATTGACAGAGAAGATCCACGACGTCCCAGTGATGGTCTTGCTGCTGGGTAATCGGACGATGCTTGCGCAGACCAATAAGCGCGTCGCGCGCCAACACAAAGGCGCAAGGGAGATTGTTTATGCAACTCGAACGAACGCTTGCCGAACTACGGGACAAGTTCGCAAAGATTATTCCGGACAGCGCTAGCGCCGTTATGGAAGGTCATATCAAATCCCTCCGCAAAAACGGAGCGGTTGACCATATCCTCAAGCCTGGCGCGAAAGCGCCGGCATTCACGCTGAAGAACCAGCACGGCGAGGACATATCGGCTGTTGACTTGATCAAGCACGGTCCGCTTGTCGTAAGCTTCACGCGCGGTAGCTGGTGCCCATTCTGCTCGGCGGAGGTACGCGCTCTTAACGAAGTGTATGACCAGTTTCGGCAGGCTGGCATAGAGCTCCTCGTGCTTTCTCCGCAAAGCCCTGACAGAACTCGAAAGCAGGCGACGGCCGAGAAGCTGAAATTCAATTTGCTCGTGGACAAGGATAACGAGATCGCCAAGGCCTTTGGGTTGGTCTACACATTCCCTGAGGATCTGAAGAACGTGTACCGGAACGTATTCAAGTTGGACATTCAGGCCATAAATGAGGCGAGTGGCTGGCAACTCCCGATCCCTGCCCGTTTCGTCATCGACGGCAGCGGTGTTATTCGCGATGTGAAGGCGGACCCGGATTATCGTTATCGTCCTGAGCCTTCGGAAGTGTTCGACATCGCAAAGAAAATCATTACAGAACAAACAGACATGTCTGTCCGTTAATCAGCTTCATGAAAGGGAGCCGGATAATGATCAAACTTTGCGGTTCGCGCGGAAATGACTTCGCGCGTGGGGTCGACGATGAATAACGTCACTATTTTCTGGTTGCAGCTTCTGACGAGTGTTTTCGTCTTCGGCATCATCGTGGCGTGGTACGCCTGGCCGTACCTAACCAAACTTACTCGTGATTCTGCTCTTATTCCGCTGCTCTGGGTGCATGTGCCCCGCTATGTGGGAATGATTTTGTTGGTCACGGGTATGGTCGATCCGAAACTGCCCAGAGAAGTCCTTTCCGGTGGTGCTTACGGTGATCTGTTGGAAGCGGCGCTGGCCCTCGCTTCCATCTATGCTCTGCGGAGCAATTGGCGTATTGCCGTTCCTCTCGTGTGGGTGGCCAACACGTGGGGATTCTTGGACGCGCTAAACGTATTACGCACCGTCTTGCGGGTGAATTTGCCGAGCTTCAACCTAGGTACCACTTGGTATATCTATACGTTTTACGCTCCCTTGGTAGTCGTTTCACATTTGATGATCTTTTGGATTTTGATCAAGTGGAAGAATAAAGGTTTCGGGTCTGCAGGTTCAGGAGCAATGTTATGAGCAGTTCGGCCACCCAAATTTCAGTGTCCCTTAATATTCCGAGGAAAAACATAGGATGAAACCCACTTTGCATACTACTCTGGCGTCTGTGGCCCTTGCCGCGATGTTCGGAGTCGTCTTGCCCGTCCAGGCACAGGATTCCGATCATCGGGCTGCCAAACCGCCCGCAATCAGCACTGCGATCGAACAGAGGGAAGTCATGCGCGACCTCTGGGTAGAACACGTTTTCTGGATTCGCAACGTCGTCATCGAAACTCTCGCCAACAACCCTGCTGCTGCGAAAGTCGCAGATGGCGAGGTCATCGCCAACGCGAAGCGGGTCGCTGAGGTGATTGAACCCTTCAGCGGCAAGGCAGCGTCAGACGAATTCTTCGGACTGATCGTTGGACACTACGAGCCGATCAAGCAGTATCTTGATGCAACGGTCGCCGGCAGCCCGGCGAAGCAGGACGCGGCTTTGAAAGATGCTGTCGCCAACGGGAATGCGCTTGCCGTTTTTCTAAGTGGAGCTACCGGTCTGCCCGTCGACGCGGCACGAGGAATGCTTCTCGCGCACGTCGGCCACCACGTGCAGCAGATCGAGCAGTTGCATGACCACCAATACGGGGCAGAAGCTCAGACCTGGACCGCCATGAGGCAGCACATGTACGTGATTGCAGACGGCCTGTCTAGCGCCATCGAGAAGCAGTTTCCGGCCAAGTTCAACACCTCGCCAACGCCTCGTTGATGAGCCAGTTGCGGTTGTGTCCGTTAGTTCGTGGTTCCAACGAAACCACGAGGGTGAGGAGGACGCTCAGGTCAAGATTGACCTGCTCTCAATGATACCAGCGCCGCGTCGAAGGCACATTCGCTGATCCGATGGCGGGGTGTCTCAGAATAGCCTTTTGAAGGAGATCATGCGATGACACAGAAAGACGAGCACGAGACGACGCCTCCCTGGGATGCTGCGTCGGTAAACCTCATCTCGAAAGAGATGGCGCCCGGCGTGTTTGCTGTAATGCCTGACGACGTATTCGCCAAGGATCACGTCGCTACGACCGGGGGCTTTGTAATCGGCGAACGAAGCGTTTTGGTTGTCGAGGCAATGCTGAACGGCGATCTCGCTTCCCAGCACATCGGCCTTGTCCGCAGGGAGACCTCGAAGCCGATTCGCTTCCTCGTCAACACGAGCTATCACGGTGACCACGCTTATGGGAACTACGTGTTTCCGGACAGCACCGTGGTGATCCAGCACCCCGCAACGAAGCGCTACATGGACGAGAAGTTTGAAGATGATCGCCGCTTCATGCTCGGCCTCATGGGCAAGGGCAAAGGTATTGAGCGCGTGCAGCCGCGCAGCGCCGATATCACTGTCTCGGACATGATCAGCGTCGATCTCGGTGGTCGCACGGTCGAGATTCGTCACTTTGGATTTGCGCAGACGCCAGGTGACTTGGTGATTTGGACGCCGGACGCGAAGGTTCTGTGGGTCGGCAACATGATCCAGGCTCCTTCTCCGGCGCTCCCGTGGCTTCTGGAAGGACGTCACCGGGAGACCATTGAAACGCTGACGAAGGTGCGCGATTTCCTCCCGAAAGACGCGACGATCATTCCGGGACACGGGCGCCCGATGCGGCCAGCTGATATCGACTTTCCGATTCGGTATCTGCGTGAGCTTGATACCGCGGTTAGCGCAGCAATCGCAGAGGGTCGATCTCTCGAGGCCACTATCGAGGCGGTCGGTATGCCCGACTATAGCGAATACAGCCTGTTCGAGTGGGCGCATAACTCTGTCAACGTCCCTGCGGCCTACCAGCTCCTACGAGATTTGCGCGACCGGGAGGCGTAGGAGGGACACGCATGGCGGCACGCGAGACAGCGAATCGTCTTCGAGGTCGGACCAGGGCTGGGATGGGCTCTGGCAAAGCGCCTTATGACCGAGAACATACAGGCGGCGCGGTTGCTCGCGACAAAGCGAAGCTGAATTCCCCGATCAAGTCTGAAGGCAGCCTCGACGTTCGGACTTATGCCGCCGACGTCTCGAATAGCGAAGATGTTCGCCGTGTTTCGATAGTGTCTCCTGGAACACCGTCGATCCGATTGTGTACGCAGGCTTCGGGGAGTTCATGTTCGACGAAACACACCGTCATCTCTAACCTGTACACACCCGACGAACCGGTCACGCCTCTAAACACGGTGACCGTCAAAACCCCGGAACGCTGGGGAAGCGTGCCACGCACTTATATGCACACATTACGAGGCCAGGGGCTGTTCCCTTCTCTCGAGCAACATGGATCAGCGAGGCGGACAAGTTTGCTCAACGAAACAGGACCGTCGTGCATAACATTGACGCGGGGCATTTGGCGTACATCACCCAGCCAGACCGGGTCGCGAAAGGTTTTTCGGACATCGCCAACGGTGTCGAAGGCGGCGAGTAGTTGTTGCCTTATTGTGGGGAGTACTCGCGCTGGGAAGTCGGAGAATTTCGAAAGTGGAGAAAGAGAATGTCTCGTCGCCTGAGCAAGGCTTTGTCGCTGTTCCTGGGAGTTCTGATGTTCATGTTCGGATTCCTTAAATTCTTCCAGCCATTCCGTGGATGGTTTGATATCCAGATTCAACAGAGTCATCTTCCCCATGAGGCGATTCTCGCGGGCAAACTGATGGAAATGGTTACCGGGAGCCTGTTCTTACTGCCATGGCTTCGGAGGTCGTTGACCGCAAAAAGCAGAGATCAACTCCTCCTGATCGCGTGTTCGATCCTCGTTGCTCAGATGGGCACGGCAATCTATGTCCACCTGCAGCCTCAGGTACCTGCTAGCGTTCTTCCTCTCGGTATCAAGCCACCTGTAATTCCCGTTGTTGTTCTCCTCCTCGGATTGTTCACTGCTTTTGGTGTTTGGAAGGATCTGCGAGGAGAGGCTAATGCTAGTAAGCGGATTCCAGATTCGCATATACCTTGGCCTGCGGAGCACGCACCCGCAACGGCGAGAGTCTTTGCACAGAATATCGTTGATGTTGCCGCCTCGCCTCAAGCTGTCTGGTCACAACTGATCGATTGCGTTGCGTGGCCGCAGTGGTACAAGCATTGTTCGGATGTGTCCATCCTTCGTGGCGGTTGGTGCTTGAGTTCCGATTCGAAGTTTCGATTTAAAACATTAGGCTTTTACTTCGAGCCCGAAGTCGTAACGTTCGAACCGCACCATACTCTTGTTTGGTCGGCCAGGGGGCCCGCAGGAACGAGCGGCTCTCACGCTTGGTATATAGAAGCGACACCCGGGGGCTGTCGCGTCATCACGGAAGAGTCGCAAAGCGGTCTGCTTCTTTTCTTCTTAGGAGCGCGCACGCGCGACCGGCTCTTGGTATCGCACGAAGAGTGGCTTCGTGCCCTCAAGGAACGTGCGGAAGAGATCAGAAACTAAATCGATCCGATGCGCGACTGCGATGCTCAGCGGCAGTTCGAGCCCAACCATTTTCGGTCAGAGCGCGGAGCAGGAATGTCGAACCTGATAGGAGTTCTTCACCGCCGGCTCATCACAAGCAGCCCACTGCATCGTTGAGCAACAGGAGCACAAAAATGGCGAATCTGTTCGAATCTGTTCAGCTTGGATCTTTGGTCCTGGCAAATCGCGTCTTCATGGCGCCCCTCACACGCAACCGCGCAGACGCAGATGGCGTGCCGGGCGAACTCGCGGCGACTCATTACTCACAGCGCGCTTCGGCTGGACTCATCGTGACCGAGGCGACGCAGATCTCACCCATGGGCAAAAGGCTACATCAATACTCCAGGGATTCATTCCCCCGAACAGGTGCGACGGTGCGGCCGAAGCAAGGAACGGGTAAGTAAGGACAGAAGGCTGAGAGGCGGAGATATGGGCGTGAAACCGCTCACAAACACGGATCACGCTGCATAGTGGTCCGCAACTGAGTGAAGGGGAACTTCAAGAACATGCGAAACGACAACGTGCGTGGCAGGAGGGCCGCAAGGAACTGTTCTACCCATACGGCAAGACCTACGCCCAGACGATCCACAAGCAGGATTGATATCGCTCGGCGGTTCTCTTTACCTCGTCGGCTACTACGGTAGGAAGGCGATCGGCGGAAACGAAAACCAACGGGTAGGTTGGGCTTTCGCGCCTACCTCCAGCGGGCAAACCGCAACGGATCAATACAACGGAGAACAACTCATCATGGACACTGAAAGACAAATCGAAAATAACGACTCTCCTAACTCGGGGAGTGGTCAATCGCTCAAGCCCACTATCGTGCTTGTGCACGGGGCCCTCGAAGACTCGTCGATCTGGACTCATGGAGTGATCCAGGGACTCCAGCGCGACGCCTACCCGGTCAAGGTCTTCTCCAATCCCTTGCTGGGCGTAGCGGTCGACGCTGCCTACCTGCGTAGCGTGCTGGAAGATCGAGGGCCCCGTGATCCTTGTTTCCCACGCCTACGGCGGGGCCGTCATCACCCAGGCCGGAGACGACCCCAAGGTCAAGGCCCTTATCTACGCGGGCTCCCCTATGCCCGGGGTAGGAGAATCTGCAAACGATTGTCTCGTACGGTTTCCCGGCGGCGACTTTGCCTCGTCCGTCGAGCTGACCCCATACACCCTGCCCGACGGAACCAGCGGCACGAATGTCCACGTCAAAGCCGACAAGTACCGCTACCTCGTCGCCGCCGATGTGCCTGAGAGCGTGGTCGCCCTGATGATCGCCACCCAACGCCCCATCAGCCTGGCAGCCCTCAACGAACCACTGACATCGGCTGCATGGACGAGCAAGCCGAGCTGGCAAATCAGGCCCCTGCTGGATCCCGTCATTCCCCAGGAAGAATTTAAGTTCGAAGCCGATCGTGCCCACTCTCACGTCATTGAGCTGAACTCTTCGCACGCCATCCCCATCACTTACCCGGACGTGGTGGTCGATGTGATCGAACAGACTGCCCGCGCAACCAAGAAGTAACGGCGGTCTGTTGGGTGGCGGTTCCTACGCCGCGTTGGCTGCGGCGCAGGAACCGAGTTTAGGGACCACAGGTGGCAGCACGCGAAAGCAGCCAGCGCCTTATCACCAGCAGCTTACGACGTCGGTGAACTACAGGAGCACCAAAATGGCGAATCTGTTCGAATCTGTTCAGCTTGGATCTTTGGTCCTGGCAAATCGCGTCTTCATGGCGCCCCTTACACGCAACCGCGCAGACGCAGATGGCGTGCCGGGCGAACTCGCGGCGACTTATTACACACAGCGCGCTTCGGCTGGACTCATCGTGACCGAGGCGACGCAAATCTCGCCCATGGGCAAAGGGTACTTCAACACTCCAGGGATTCATTCCCCCGAACAGGTGCGAGCGTGGAGCCGAATCGTGGAATCCGTTCATCAGAGTGGAGGCCGAATCTTCCTTCAGTTGTGGCATGTCGGCCGAATCTCTCATTCGTCCTTGTTGCCGAACAATGCACAGCCGGTAGCTCCCTCCGCAATCCGTGCCAATAGCCAGACGCTAATTGCTACGGGTCTGGCACAGGTTTCGGAGCCGGTTGCCTTGACGGCTAGTGAGATCAAAGAGACCTTGGCTGATTATCGGCAGGCAGCGGGCAACGCGAAAGAAGCCGGATTTGACGGGGTTGAGGTTCATGCGGCAAATGGATACTTGATCGATCAATTTCTCCGAACAGGATCGAATCGGCGAACCGATGAATATGGAGGTGTTGCATCGAATCGAGTCCGCTTTCTCACGGAGACGGTTGAACGCATCCTGGAAGTCTGGGATAGCAGGCATGTCGGTGTGCGAATCTCTCCGACGGGTGGTTTTAACGATATGTCTGACGAGAACCCGCGCGGAACCTTCTCTGTCACGGTTGAAAAACTGAACGGCTATAAGCTCGGCTACCTCCACATCGTTGAGACGGCGCAGAACAGCAAAGGAAGCAGCGAGGAAGATCTCGCCATGTCGGCTCACCTGAGAACGCTTTGGAAGGGTTTCTACATTGTTAATGGTGGGTATGACAGGCAAAGAGGAGAAGAAGCAATACGGACCGGGCACGCCGACGCTATCGCCTACGGACGCGCCTTTCTAGCCAATCCAGATCTCCCAAGGAGGCTGCAACTCGGAGCCGCTCTGAATGAACCGGACTCAACGACTTTCTACGGAGGAGGCGCTGCCGGCTACACGAGCTATCCCGCGCTCTCCTGAACCGTGCAGCATCAGGATGCTCCAAAGGTCTCGGCGCTTCGGAAGAGTGAACCACTTGTACTCGCCAGAAGTGTTCCAGAACAGGAACAGGATTGGGAGAGGCAGGGATCTATGAAGCATCTCCCACGCCATAGGCGCGGTTGGGTTTGGCTTTTCAGTGTCATCCCACCCCAGGCTGCTCATTCTTCGCCGTGCTGGCATTGAGCGGGTGGCCAGAGGATTCGCGAATCCATTTCCCCATAACGCTTCTGTGGGCCGGAGGGGCCTGGCGGGCGGATACGGGTTTTCTCCTCGCGAGCGATACAGGCACCCTGATCGGGGCCACAGCCATTCCGGTGTGGTCCGAGAATGGCGAGATGCTGCCGGCGCATTTCCTGACATCGGGCCTCGGCGGCTTTGCGGCGATTCTCGAGTTGTGCAGCTTCTTGATACCGGCGGCTCAAGTGTTCGGCTTCGCCGCGTCCGGGATTAAGAGGATCATCGGGATCTTCTTGGAGCTTCGCAAAAGGCCGGTCGATGCACCGCTCACCGCGCACGATTGGGCCACATTCTCCGAATCGCGGGACTGCTACAGGGCAGAGGCTAAGGGAAGCCTGATAAAGGTTCGAGGATCGTGTTCCGCATAACCTCCTCTTGATCTCCGGCGGCAAGTGTGGTCGTCGGAGGCCAAAGTTTTGGCGGATGCGCTGTACGAATTTCTTGGCTGCCATGAAACTTTTCAGGAGAGTCTTGTATCACACCGCTGTCGAGCTCAGTCCGGTCGTGGTGACGAGAGTGAGAGCCTAAGCGGGATCGTAGCCTGGAGTAAGAATTCAAGTACCCACCACGACACTTGCAAAAGGGGAACTAATGTAGACGGAAGATATCCCGGCATCGACGACTCGCCGATTGCCGCCGAGGCACGACGCGTTCGGTAGCTATGAGGAAGTACTTGAAATTAAAAAAAAGAGAGAAGACGGGGATATTCAGGTTATGCACAGGATCACGAGATGGGCGTTGATTAATTTCTTATGGATGACCGCAGCTTCAGCAGCGGTAACCTCAGCGTCCGCGCAAACCGAGAGCGTTTCTGAAAAAGAGCATGGCATATCGATGTCTCATGCCGTGGTTCAGTATTCCAGCATCAAAGTTGATGGACTAAATATCGCTTACCGGGAGGCCGGCGATCCATCGAGGCCCAAACTCGTTCTATTGCACGGATTTCCCGCGTCCTCGCACCAGTACCGCAATTTGCTGCCGGCCCTAGCAGACGAGTTTCACGTCATCGCGCCCGACTATCCTGGGTTTGGCAATAGCGACATGCCCGACCCCGCGACCTATTCCTACACGTTCGACAAGTTCTCGGAAGTGATCGAAAGCTTTCTCAAAATAAAGGGCTTCGATCACTACGGTCTCTTTGTCCAAGACTACGGCGGCCCGGTGGGCTTTAGAATCGTGGGCCGCCACCCCGAAGCCCTGGACTGGCTCATCATTCAGAACACTAACGCCTACGAGGTTGGCTTCACCCCGGCTTGGGCAGGGTTGCGGAACGCGCTGTGGGTAAACCGAACGCCAGAGGCCGAACAGGGTGTCGCCGGATTGTTGGCACTGGACACGATAAAAGCCGTGTACCTGACGGGTGCCAAGCGGCCCGAGCTCATCAGTCCCGACAATTGGAATTCTGATTTCGCATTCCTGCAGCGGCCCAACGCGCAACGCGTACAGCTCGATCTGTTCTACGACTACCGCACCAACGTTGCGCTGTATCCGAGATGGCAAGCCTTTCTGCGGAACCAGCAGCCCAAAACGATTATCTTCTGGGGCGAGGGCGATATTTTTTTCACTCCCGCGGGCGGAGAAGCGTATCTGAAGGATCTTCCCAAAGCCGAAATTCATCGGCTGGACGCTGGCCACTTCGCGGCCGAGGATAATCTCGACTTCATTTCTGAGCACATGCACAGTTTCTATCGCGACGTAGTGGCGAAGGCTCGACATTAGCATCGTCGTTAGCAGTCCGCGCAAGATATGAACAGTTGTAGGCTGAGGATGATCTGACACTTCGTGCATGAAGGTGCGGCTCAAACTCCATGGGGGCACAGGAGGTTTTCATGAACGGCCAGACGACGCACGCCCTGGGATTGCAGAATCAACCACTCGCTGCGGCGCCACATTCTCCCTTGTCCCATTTACGGGTGAAACTGCGAGCTTGAGAGTTCGGCTCGCAGAAGATGGTTGGAATTCGCGCGATCCAGAGAAGGTCGCGTTGGCCTACACGACTGTTTCTCTGGGGCGAGGCCCGAAAGTTTTTGACGGGACCTGTCGGGCCTCATTTGTATGACTCAATCGGCCCAACTCGCAAGCTCGCCCGATCCCACAATCCAGGACTCGGGAGATCGGCGCGTGCTGAGGCACTCTGCTCTGGTTCGTGCGACGCACTGGATCCATGCCGCCAGTTTTATCGCCCTGGTATTAAGCGGCATCGCCATTCTGCTGGCTTACCCACGCATGCATTGGGGGAAAACCGGGACGGTTGGAATGCCTTCGCTCTTTGACCTGCCACTGCCGTTCGTGCTCGATCTGGGCATTCGCGGCCCCGGTCGCTACCTGCATTTTCTGGCCGCATGGGCGACCTTATTTACCGGGTCGGTTTATGTGATCTCCGGACTCCACACCCGGCACTTTCGCAAAGATTTGCTGCCCAGGAGATCCGATCTCGGCTTACAGTCGATTCGAAAGTTAGTTCTCAATCATCTGCGTTTTAGGCGTCCCACCGAAGAAGAAGCCCGGAACTATAATCTCCTCCAGCGGCTTTCCTACCTGGGGGTGGTGTTTGTGTTGCTCCCTTTCATGTTCGTCAGCGGCTTCGCCATGTCCCCCGCCATCGTTTCGGTCTTTCCGATAGTGGAAACGATGTTCGGTGGCCGCCAAACTGCCCGCACGCTCCATTTTTTCGCCGCCGACCTTCTCGTTTTGTTTCTCGTGGTTCACGTCGCCATGGTCATCCTGTCCGGTTTCGTCAAGCGCTGCCGCGCGATGATCACCGGTTACGCCACGCCCCGAAAGGCGCGCTCATGAATAACAAAGTCTCCCGCCGAAAGATCATTACGACTGGGCTGGCAGCCCTCGCCGGGGTCTCTGGTCTGGGTGTTGCCGCAAAAATTGCCGATCGTTACGGCCTGCTCGCGCCCGACCATCAAGGTGCGTTCGGAGTCGGTGAAGCGCTAACTTATGGGACCCAGCGCCTGCTGATGGCCAGTCATTCGCTGGCCCGCGAATTCAGCCGTAGCGAAATTTCAAAAGTGCATCCTGTTAACCATGAGCATCCCGGCTATGACCCGTACAAGCGCCTGCTTTACGGAAAGTTTGCGGACTGGCGCCTTTACGTGGATGGCATGGTCGCCCACCCAGCCGCCTTCTCTCTCGACGGGCTGAAGCGCATGCCTTTCCGCAGCCAGATCACCGAGCTGGCCTGCGAAGAAGGCTGGTCCTACATTGGCGAATGGACTGGGGTTCAGCTTTCTTACATTCTGAATCTGGTCGGCGCCAGCCCGAAAGCCAAATGGGTTGTGCTTTACCCATTCAATGATTTTTGGGGCAGCATTGACATGCCCGAGGCATTGCATCCGCAAACCTTGCTAGCCTTCGGAATGAATGGTGAAGACCTGACCGCCGATCATGGCGCTCCAGTCCGATTGCGCATTCCGCGTCAACTTGGCTACAAGAACCTGAAATTCCTTGCGCGTATCTCCGTCGTCGACTCATTGAAGAATGTCGGCGACGGCAACGGCTCAGCCGCGCCGGAAATCGGTTATTCGTGGTATGGCGGCATCTGACGCCCTGCCACGAGCGAATTTCCAGCAGTCGTTTACGACGCGAACCAGCGTCGGACGCCGCAACATTGGTGGGCTGGTTGGCTTGGTGAGGCGGTCGAAAAGCAGGCACAAATCATGAGCAGAGAGATGAGCCCGATCTCAGAACGCGAAACTGGCGCCCGGGGTGACTTTTGCGCCGCATCTGGGATTGTCGTCGAGATTTCCCGGCCCTTCAGCTATTCCGGCGTGCGCTGGCTGTTTCTGCTGTTGGTCTTGTCCGCGCGTTGTTCCTTCGCTCAAACTCCCTCACAAGCCATCGTCTGGCATCCCTGGTCGGATGAAGTGTTTTCCCAGGCAGCACGCGAACACAAGTTCGTTTTGCTCGATCTGCAAGCCTTTTGGTGTCATTGGTGTCATGTGATGGATCAGGAAACCTACAGCGATCCAGCGGTGCGTGGGCTGATGAAACAAAGCTATATCGCAGTCAAGATCGACCAGGACTCGCGTCCCGACCTCTCTAACCGCTATGAGGATTACGGCTGGCCGGCGACGATCCTGTTCCAAGCCGACGGCAGCGAGATCGTTAGGGAAAAGGGTTTTATTCCGCCGAGGCGGATGGCGTCGCTGCTTCAGGCGGTCATAGATGACCCTTCGCCCGGTCCCTCCGTCACACCGGAAACCGCGATCACCTATGCCACCACTCCTTCCTTTTCGACGGAATTGCTGGCTGAGCTACATAAGGAGTTTGGATCGCAATACGATCTGCCCGACAAAGGATGGGACTTCGGCGTTAAGTACCTTGACGCGGACTCCATGGAGTACGCCAGCGAACTGGCGCAACACGGCGAAAGACTGGAGGAGCGGCGCGTCCGAGATGAATTACGGGCGGGACAGAAACTGCTGGATCCGGTCTGGGGGGGCGCATATCAATCGCTCGTGGTCCTTCTGGTGCTCGACGTTAATCCTCCGGTCGCCCAGTATGAACGCATTCAAATAGCCGGAGGGCTCGATTCCGGCGGCGATAGCTGGAACGATTCACACTTTGAGAAGCCGCTATCAGTTCAGGCTCAGATGATTCGTATGTACGCGCAGTCCTACGGCCAATGGCATACTCCGGAGTATCTGACCACTGCGGAAAGCGTGCACCGCTACGTGCGCCAGGTTCTTACCAGTCCGGAAGGCGCCGTCTATGCCGGCCAGGATGGCGATGCTGCAGGAGACACCGGCGCTGCCTATTTCGCATTGGATGATGCAAAACGACGCGCCCTTGGTGTTCCCCGGGTCGACCAGCACCTATATGCCCGGGAAAACGGATGGATGATCCATGCTCTATGCGCGCTTTATGCCGTTACTGGAGATGCGCCGACGCTGCAGGAGGCAGAACGTTCCGCCCAGTGGGTCATCACTCATCGTAGTCTGGCGAACGGAGGATTTTCTCACGGTGAGCACGACTCCGCTGGCCCATATCTTGGCGACACCTTAACAATGGGACAGGGCTTTCTGGCTTTGTACGAGGTGACGGGGAACCGTGTGTGGCTGCAACGCGCCAAAGCTGCCGAACATTTCCTAGCCAGAAATTTCGCCGCCAGCTCCGGCGCTGGCTTCGTCACCTCAAAGACTTCCACCAACCGGGCCTATAAGCCGCACGCTGAGCGTGGTGAGAATGCGCAGGTCGCACGTTTCGCTAACTTGCTTCATTACTATACCGGCGATGAGGCTGACAAGGAGACAGCAAAGCAAGCCATGCTCTATCTGGCGACGCCTGAAATCGCGAAAGCCGGGCTTTCCGCACCTGCGCTGCTGGCAGCGGCCGAGTTCAACGCTTCCCCTCTTCACATTACTATCGTCGGTGGCAAGAAGGACGCAGCTGCAGCGGCGCTGTTCAAGGCGGCTCTGAAGGGAGGCGTTGCCTACAAAAGAGTCGAGTGGTGGGACCGGACGGAAGGTCCATTGCCGCAGAGCGACGTTTCCTATCCATTCTTGAACTATGCAGCTGCGTTTGTCTGCAACGGCTCTAGCTGTTCTTCAGCCATCGTCGACCCACGGGATCTTGAGTCTCGTTTCGCAAAAGCAGTTGAATGAGAGTGGCGATCTGCGTTAAAACCTGTTTAGTCGACAGTGATCCGCTCGTGGCCCCGGACGAAGTTGGGCCTAGCGAATACACAATTGAACGGTCCCTGGGCGCCGGTACACTTGGTCTCATCTGGAGCTTTGTTACTTTCGACCTTCATGGCGCTTGCGAAATGCGGCAACCCTCAGTTTGTTACCGCAGATATCCATGCTGCACCAAGTCCTTGTACCGCTTTTGCTGGTATCGAGGAAGAAGAGCACACAATCGGGATTCTGGCACTTGCGAATGCGGCTTAAGTCGCGATCGGCGAGCAGGCGCGCGAAGGCAAGTGCTATCGGTCTTAAGACATCCTCGGCCTGTCCGACCGTCCATTTCTGCTGCAGTTGTGTACCTCGCTCCGTATGAGAGAGCGCAAAGGTCATCCGGGGTTCCCGCAGAAATCGATTCGTCTCTTCAAGCGCGTGTCTTCTTCCCACAACTCCGCGCTTAACGATGTGCTGAAGCGCCGTCCTCAATGTCTCTCGGTAATCTCTCGCGCAAGCGAGCGCGTGCTCCAACTGCGAAGCACCAAAACGGCGCTTAATATCTCTCAGAGATTGTTCACTCAGCGACTCTGACTCACGCAACCAATGCAGCAGATCTCCAGGCTGTGCCAGCAGATCGACTTCCATCCCCTCCTGGACGATCAGGGTGTTTACAAAGTCAATCGCGGGATCATTCCCCACCCACAAGAACTTTTCGCTTTTGGTTGAAACCTTCATTCCCATTGCGCATCTCACGGCTGTAACGGTCACAACTAAAATATATCGTTACACAACAAAACCCAACCGAGGAGACATAAAATGGCACGTTTAGATGTGATCGACCCGGCAAAAGCAACCGGCAAGGCCAAGCAGTTATTGGACGCAGTACAAGCCAAGCTGAAGATTACCCCGAACATGACACGGGTGATGGCCAACTCCGCCGCGGTGCTGGAAGGCTTTCTTTCCTTTAGCGGCGCCCTTTCCGGTGGCTCATTAGACGCGAAGCTGCGCGAGCAGATCGCTCTCGAAGTGGCTGAATTGAATTCCTGCCAATACTGCCTATCGGCCCACACGGCGATTGGGAAGATGGTAGGGCTGACGGACTCGGAAATTGGGGCCGGGCGAGATGGCAAATCTGACTCCCCAAAGACCGCGGCGGCGCTGCAGTTCGTCCGCCAGGTGGTAACCAACAAGGGCCGCCTGAGCGAAGGCGATGTCGAGGCGGTCCGCGGGGCCGGATTCAACGACGGCGAAATCGCAGAACTGGTCGCCAACGCAGCGCTGAACATCTTCACGAACTACTTCAACAACGTCACGGCCGTGGAAGTCGATTTTCCAAAAATCGACCTTCGCAAAGCTGCATGAGATACAGAGCGAGATGGCGGTCTTCGGCTAATGAGGATGATCGTGTCGCTAGCGGCGAGTGCCGGTTCGCGGAGACGCTGTCCGGTACTCGCCGCAACGCAGAGATGCACCGTTTTGAACCGGGCCACTTCGCTGTCGAAGACAACTTGCCGACCATTTCGGCACAAATGCACCTCTTGTATGCCGAAAAGGTCGCCAACTGCGACTGCAAGCGAACCGCACACGCAATAAGCGGGAACGCGGCAGCCTTCCCCAACCTGGCGGCGCCGATCCGCCGTCAGGCATTTTCATTGGATCATACGGCGATTCGTAATATAGGGACGGCCATCTGTGCATATCGCTGAGATTTGGCGTTATTCCGTCAAAAGCCTGGCTGGGGAACACCTCCCGGCCGCGGAAATATCGCGCCTTGGGGTGCCGCATGATCGCGAGATCGTTATCGTACGAGGCGATCATGTTGTAACCGCTCGAATCTATCCGAAGCTCCTGGGGTTGCGTGGCTCGCTCGATCCACAGGGTGCTCCCACTATCAACGGTCATTGCTGGGACACAGCGGAAGCCCAATCCCTGGTCGAGGAAGCTGTGGGTGGCCCCGTACATCTGGTTCAAGCAGACGGTCCCGAGCGATTCGACGTGCTTCCTCTGCTGGTAGCGACGGATGGCGCCATCGCCCGGCTTGGGGTTGACGGTCGTCGTCTTCGGCCCAACATCGTGATCGGCGGCGTGACGGATTTGCAGGAGCGCGATTGGCCGGGAAAGAAGATTCGAGTGGGTCCCGTCCTGATTGGCGCGGCACAGCTTCGCCAACGCTGTGTGATGACGACTTATGATCCTGATACGCAGATGCAGGATATGAAAGTCCTGAAACGAATCATTGCGGAATTCGGCGGGACAATGGCACTGGATTGTGCGGTGATTGCCCCCGGTCCGATCCACGTGGGAGATGCGGTAGAAATCATTTAGGAGAAATCAGCTATGAGCCAAATTCTTGTTCCTCCGTTTGACGAATCAAGCGCCAAAGCCAAAGTCCAGCTCGCCGAGGATGTCTGGAATACTCGCGACCCGGAACGAGTAGTTTTGGCGTACACGGAAGACACCGAATGGCGAAACCGCACCGAGTTTCTGCACGGCCGCGAACAGGTCAAACAGTTCTTGAAGCGAAAATGGCAGAAGGAACTCGACTATCGGCTGAAGAAGGAACTGTGGGGATTCCGCGAAAATCGCATGGCCGTGCGCTTTGAGTACGAGTGGCACGATGCAGATGGCCAGTGGTTCCGATCCTACGGCAACGAGTTGTGGGAGTTTGCGGATAATGGGCTGATGCGGAGGCGCTATGCCAGCATTAACGATGCTCCCATTCGGGAAGAAGAGCGGCGCATTACGTGACAATTTCGTGCCGCATAGTGCCAAGAAAGGCAAGAGAAGGTGTGACACGTTGCCGGTCCTGCTTCCGGACGCCGTCGAAATCGTCAAAGTCCAAGGCTGGTCAGGAATAGATCGATCTGTTGTTCGAATTGAGTCCGGTCGTAGGACACCAGGGCCATTCGCCACAGGCCCTGCAAGTAGGTGACGATGACGGGCACAACGAGCTGGGGGTCAAACTTTGCCGGTAGGAGCCCCGCTTCCTTTTCCGCGCTCAGGCGTCCGGCCATCCGTTCGGCCAACATTGTCATCTGCTCCTGCACGTACTTGCGCAGAACGGGTTCAGCCAATACCTCGCCATCGACGCTGCCTGCCATCAGGCAAAGTCGCGAGGGGGTGTGAGGGTCGTCCAGACAGTCGAGTACAGTCTTAAACAGCGCCCGCAACCCCAACGCAGCCGTAGGCGCTGAGAAAAAAGCCTCTCCGCGATGGCGGTTCACGGTCGCGTTGTAGTGCTTCAAACACTCGAGGTAGGCGTTCTTCTTGCTCTTGAGCGTGTTGTAGAAGGAGCCTTCGCCTATCCGCATCTTCTTGAGCAGGTCGCGCAGGGACGTGCTGGCGTAGCCGCTCTTCCAGAAGACTCGGGTTCCTCGTTCGAGAGCCGTCGTGTAGTCGAATTCTAAAGTCCGCGCCATAACCGCACAATAACATATTTGTAGCGTGCGTTAAAGATTGTTCTTGACATGGAGGACAGGCTGTAATAGGTTTTGTAGCACATGATACAGAATATCGACAGGAGACCTGCATGAACGCTCTGAAGAACAAAATTGCGCTAATTACAGGCGGAACGAGCGGCATGGGAGCCGCCACCGCCAAACGCTTCCATGAAGAGGGAGCGACCGTCATTGTGACAGGCTCAAGCAAAGCCAGCGTTGAAGCCGCGCGCAAGACAATGCCCTACGTCGAGGCAATCGCCTCGGATGCTGGTGACCCCAAGGCCGCCAAAGCACTGGTTGATCACATAAAGGAAAAGTATGGCCGCCTCAACATCCTTTTCGTCAACGCCGGGATCGCCAGAGTTGCTCCGCTCCCTGCCGTTGACGAAGCTCAGTTCGATGAACTTTTCCGTGTAAACGTACGAGGGCCCTACTTCCTACTCAAGTTTGCAGTTCCGGTGATATTGGATGGTGGCTCGATCATTCTCACTTCCTCCCTTGGAGCGGTTAAGGGTATGCCGGGGCTTAGCGTCTATAGTGCAACCAAAGCGGCCCTCCGCTCGCTTGGACTCACCTTGGCTGCGGAACTAGCTCCGCGCCTCATCCGGGTCAATACGATCACTCCTGGTCCCATCAACACACCCATTGCCGGCAAAATGGGCTTAAGTCCGGAACAGATCGCCGGATTCGGCCAAATGGTGGCGAGTGGGCCCTTCCACCGCCCGGGAGAACCGGAAGAAATCGCGGCGGCCGCCCTGTATTACGCCTCGGACGAGTCGAAATTTACGACTGGAACAGAACTGCGTGTCGACGGCGGCATCTCGGCGGTGTGACTCAGGGCATGGAGAGCTTTCTGCATTTTGGGGGAACAGCCAAGGAATTGTCCGAGGTGCTATTACATCTGACGGTTTACTGCGGTTTCCCCGCTGTGTTCTCCGGCTTCCGTGTTCTCCAGGGAATTAAAGCCGAGATCAGTTCCGTGAAATAGCAAGGCAAGCAATCAACCTAATACAAGTTATAACGAGAAACTCTGATGAGCATAAAGCAAGCGTTGGTAGAGCAGAAGGCAAGAGTTCAGGCGAGGCTGGGGGAGAAGTTCAATGTCATCTCCGGGGAAGTGGAACGCATCCGGGGGTTGGGCTTTCTTGACCCCTCGTTGAAGGCCGGACAGGCTGCACCCGGATTCACGCTGCCGGATGCGTATGGCAGGGAGGTCTCGCTCAAAAAGCTGCTGGCCAAGGGGCCGGTCGTGGTCAGCTTCTATCGTGGCGAATGGTGTCCGTACTGCAACATCGAACTGCATGGCTTGCAGGAAGCGCTGCCGAGGATGCAGGAGCTTGGTGCGACCCTGGTCGCAATCTCACCAGAAAAGCCCGATCATGGCGTCGTTGCGACCGAGAAGAACAAGCTGACCTTTCCGGTGCTAAGCGACTTTGGCAACAAGGTGGCGCGGCAGTTCGGGATCGTGTTTCAGCTTGGTGCGCAGCTGAAAGAGTTTTCGAAGAACGTTTTCAAGAACGACGTTGCCCTCCGCAACGGAGAGGATTCGTACGAGCTTCCTGTTCCGGCAACCTATGTCGTCGATACGAAGGGCATCATCCGCTTCGCGCATGCCGACGTGGACTATATGACAGGTCGCGCGGAACCCGAAGCGGTCGTCGCCGCGCTGGAGGCGATTGTGCGTCCGGTCGCTCACTAAGAGTTTCCCATGGTATGCGGGCGGTGCGCTTCCCC
>Ga0181526_10001385_pt1 | contig 23041 bp, 15 predicted proteins | sample PEATcosm2014_Bin_35_FD_119750 | JGI IMG/M metagenome (GOLD analysis project Ga0181526, IMG submission 119750) | Peatland microbial communities from MTU Mesocosm Facility, Houghton, MI, USA - PEATcosm2014_Bin06_30_metaG | ecosystem: Environmental > Terrestrial > Soil > Wetlands > Peat | place...
AACCAGTTCGTCATCAAGTACAAGGGGACGCTCTCGGGCGACTCCATCACCGGGACGGTCACCCTGCCCGGCTTCGACGGCGGCGAGAGCTCCACGGTCGCCTGGGCGGCGACCCGCTCCAAGTAGTTCAGGCGGTCCTGAAGCTGCGCCACTTCTCCAGGGGCAGGTTGGCGAGCGCGATCAGCGCCAACTGGAGCGCTATGAACGCGCTCAGCCACCAGAAGGCCGCCTCCGTGAAGCCGTAGCTGTGGAGCCCGATCCCGAGCATGTTGGTGCCGAACCAGCTCCAGCTGGTCACGATGTTGCCGAAGATGGCCAGGCACATGAGGCCGCGCTGCCTGACGAGCCCGCCCCAGCGGGCGTGCAGGATGAGCGCGTTCCAGATGACGATGATGAGGGCGCCGTTCTCCTTCGGGTCCCAGCCCCAGAACCGGCCCCATGACTGGTCGGCCCAGATCCCCCCCAGGGTGGTGCCGACAAAGCTGAAGAGCGTGGCGAAGCAGACGATCCCGTAGACCATGCGGGCGAGCGAGTCGGCCGTGGCCTTGTCGAGCGTCCTCGTGAACACGCCGCGCAGGACGTAGATGACCGCCAGCATCCCCGCGAGGAAGGTGGACGCGTAGCCCGTCGTCACGACGACCACGTGCGTCCCGAGCCAGAAGTTCGAGTCGAGGACGGCCCTCATCATCTCGAGGGTGTCCCCGGCGAGCGCGAGGTGGTGCGCGATGAGGAGCGTCGCAAATCCGATCATCCCCGCGGCCGCGGTCCCGATCGCGTTCTTGAACGCCGACTCGAGGACGAGGCAGAGGGCGACCGAGCCCCAGCCGATGAAGAGCGCCGACGAGTAGAGGTTGGTGACGGGCGGGCGGCCCTCCAGCCACATCCGGGTCGCGATGCCCGCGGTCAGGACCGCCCAGCCGAGCGCGACGAGCCCCCATGCCGAGAGGCGCGCGGCCTCGGGCCACCGGATCCAGGAGACCGCGGCGAAGAAAAACGCAGCCAGGAAGATCCACATCCCGGCGTAGAAGGGAGCCGCCGCGTTGAAGATCGTCTCGACCCGCGCCTTCCTGACCTGCGCGCCGTAGCGCGCCGCAAGGCTGTTGCCGTACATCTGGACGATGTGGCCGAAGCTCTCCGGCTCGTTCTGGCGCCAGGCGTATCCCATCCCGGCGTAGGCAAGGACCGACGGGTTCACGTAGCCCTGTCCGAAGGTCTCCAGGAGGGCGTGGCCCGCGTTGTTCCAGGCGCCCGGGTCGCCGGCCCCCTCGTCGGGCGGGATCGCGAGCAGGTCGGTCGCCTCCCCCATCTCCATGAACCTCTGGCCCTCGGTGATCATCGCGGCCGCCCGCGCCTCGTCGTGGGGCTTTCCCGCCTCCTTGGCGCGGACGGCGGCGACCCCGTCCGCGAGGCCCCCCTGGAGGTTGAGGAGCTCCGTCAGGAAATCCGCCGTGCCGTCCGGCGCAAAGGCCCGCCGCAGCCGCAGGTAGTGGACGAGGTTGCCGTAGAGCTGCACGACGGACGACTGGAAGCGGGTCCGGGACTGGGCGTCGACGGGCTCGGCCAGCTTCTCCTGGGCCTCGATGTCGGCGATGTGCGGGGCGATCTCGCCGAAGGACATCCGCTGGATCGAGAGGTCCGCCTCGTTGCGGCCGAGGAGCGACAGCAGGTCCTGGTTGTCGACCTCGAACACCCTGTAGGTGTCCGCCTTCTCCGGGGAAAAGAAGACGTCCAGGAGCCACTCGTCCGGCGACAGCTCGGTCCCGCCGGGAGTCGTGACGTCCTGGTACCCCTGGATGACGAGCAGCGTGCTGCGGGCCACCGAGTCGAGCGGCTTGATCCGGCCCTCGGCGAGCACGGGCAGGCGGCCGAACGCCGTCACGGCGTCCGTCTGGCCGCCGGGCCGCGTGAAGAAGCCCAGGAGGACGCAGGCGGCCGCGACCGCGACGGCGAGGAGCGGCATCGAGCGCGTCATGAGGGCCTCCTCCTCGCGAACCCCGCCAGGTGGATCAGGAACTGGATCACGAGCCCGAGCGCTATCGCGCCGCACGCGATGTAGGGGACGAGCCAGCTCGGGTTGCGCACGACCTGCAGTATCGTCGTGTGCTCGCCGTCGTAGCTCGCCTGGTAGTAGGTCAGCCCCGCGTAGCGCAGCGGGTTGTTCATGTAGATCAGGATCTCGCGCCCCGGGCCCCCCTCGGGCGGGTTGAGCCGGACCCTGCTCGAGAAGTTCTTCGGGATGTCGGTCCCGGGGTAGATGTCGTGGCTGAACTTCTCGAGCGTGACCGAGTAGGGCACGTAGTGCCTCTGCGCCCTCATCGCCATCCGGAACGAGCGGCCCGCGCACTGGAACCTCTGCGGCATCCCGAGGAGCGGCGAGACCACCCAGACCCCGAGCGAGCCGTCTGGCCCGACGAGCTCCACGAACGCCGCCGGCGTGTTGCGCTCGTCCTGCCTGTAGGTGACCTCGGCCGGAGTCACGGCGATCTGCGGCCCCAGGCCCTGGTTTGCGATCGACGGCGGGGCGCCCGGCGCCTGGGAGCGCATCTGGAGCGTCGAGTTCGGGTAGTATTCCCTCGGCACGACCCTGAAGGGCAGCCTGGGGACCTGGAGGACCGTCCCGTCGGCCAGTATCGACTCGGGGATCGCCACGACGTCGTCGAACCTCGGGTCGGTCTCGTCGACGATCGCCAGCTCGTTCAGCCGGACGCTCTCGGAGTAGTTCTTGGTCTCGCCCTCGTCCAGGCGCATCTGGTAGTCCTCCTGCACCAGGCCCGAGACGATCTCGCCCACGAGGAGCATGATGAGCCCGATGTGGGCCATCCAGATCCCGGTCTTCCTCCACCCCGCCTTGAACCGGTACGCGTGGGCGCAGACGAGGTTGGCCAGGAGCAGGCCGCCTATCAGGTAGCCGCCGGGATAGACCGGCACCTGGAGGTCGCCAAGCCTCACGAACACGAAGAAGGAGTGGAAGAACTTCTGCTGCACGGCCCAGACGCCAAGGTGCACCTGGTCCAGCGTCGCCCAGAAGATGAGGACGATCGATACCGCGAGAAGGACGACCGTCAGCCTGAGCGAGACAAGGATGCTTCGGGCCTGCCTGAGGATCTCGGTCATTGCTTCAGGTTGCCTTGACCGTGTGGAGGAGGTCGATGAACCCCGCCGGGGGCGGCGCGGCTGCGGCGGTTCCGGCGGATGGCGGTCGCGATGGCATGGAGGGGCAACGGTCGCCCTCAAGGTCCAAAAACTCAACCCCGATCGTCTCAGCGAGCCGCGCCCGGCCCCGATTCCGGCGGGTTCGGCGGCCCCCTCTTCACGGCCGCGGTGTGAATCCAGTACCGGCGCTTCCGAACACCCGGCCCATCGGGATCGGAAATTCCCTCAAGAATACCGCCGCAAGCCTCTATTACTTTCCGCGAGCCCGCGTTGTGCTCGTCGCAAGTGACCAGCGCCCTCTCAATTCCCAGCGATGCGCACACCGGGATCGCCTGCCGAAGCATCTCCGTCGCATAGCCCCTCCTGCGCCGGGAGGGAACGACCCCGTAGCCGATGTGGCCGCCGACCCTCGCCAGGAAGTCGTTCAACGAATGCCTGAGCGAGAGCCGACCGACCACGGCTCCGTCCACAACGCCGACGAGGAAGGTGTTCGGGACGAAGCCCTCGGGCAGGCCGATGCCCCGGGCTTGCCCCTCGAGCTGCCTCACGAAGTCGGGAAAGGCCAACGATTCGGAAAAGCCGAACGCAAACTGCCACGGGGGCGTCTCCCCGGCAAATTCCTCGACCGCCCTCCGGAACGACGATTCGTCCTCGGCGCGAAGCGGGCGCAGCCTGAGTCCTTCGGCGCTCACATCATTCTCCGATCCGGGAAAGGCGGCCGGGCCGCCCTAATCCGAGCGCAGCGGGACCCTGCCGTCGGCGAACTCCGCCTCGAGTTGCTGGCCGCTCGAGATGCCGGCGCGCCGGGTGACCGGCTTTCCCTTCGCATCGCGCACGATCGCGAAACCCCGGTTAAGGACGGATCCCGGGCTCGCGCCCTGAAGCCTCTTGAAGAGGGACAGGAGCCGGTGCGACTCGATCTCCACCCGGGTGGCGGGCGACGCCCGGTCGAGCCGCGAGGCCGCGTCCGAGAGCCCGTGGCGGCTCTGCTGGACCCGGGAGCGAAGCGCCGACGCGAGCCGGTTCGACATGTCGTCCAGCCGGAGGTAGCCGCGCTCCACGAGGGCCGCGGGCGAGAGGAGCCTCAGGCGGGAGCGCGCGTGGGCGACCCGCTCACCCGCGCGGCCCAGGGCCTCGACGATGGCGGACGAGACGGCCCGCCCGGCCGACTCCGTGCGCTCCGCGAAGCGCACGAACTCGCTCGAGATAAGCTCGGCCGCCGCGCTCGGCGTCTCCGCCCGCCGGTCGGCGGCGAAGTCGCACAGGGTGAAGTCTATCTCGTGGCCCACCGCCGAGATCGTCGGCACGCGGCAGGCCGCCACCGCGCGCACGAGCGCCTCCTCGTTGAACGCCCAGAGGTCCTCGATGCTGCCGCCGCCGCGCCCGATCACGATCAGGTCGAATATCCCGAGTTCGTCCGCGAGGCGGATCATCTCGGCCATCTCGGCCGCGGCCCCCTCCCCCTGCACCTTCGAGGGCAGGACGACCACCCGGCCCCTCCAGCCCCGCCGGATCAGTATCCGCATGAAGTCCTGGGCGGCGGCGCCGGTCGGCGAGGTCACGAAACCCACGGTCCGGGGCATCTGCGGGATCGCCTTCTTGCGCTCGGCCGCGAAGAGGCCCTCGTCGGACAGCCGGCGCTTGAGCGCCTCGTACTCCCGCTGCAGAGCCCCCACCCCGTCGGCGACGATCGTCCTGACGACGAGCTGGTACTGGCCCCGGGCCTCGTACACGCCAACGTCGCCGTGCGCCACGACCTGCAGCCCGTCCCTGAGCTTCACCGTCTGCCGGGCCGCCTGCATGCGGAACATGACGGCCGAGAGCTGCGCGCCGGCGTCCTTGAGCGAAAAGTAGACGTGCCCGCTCGGCTGGACGCGCAGGTTGGACACCTCGCCCCTCACCCAGCAGGCCTCGATGCCCCCCTCGAGCACCGCCTTCACCCTTCGGGTGAACTCGGTGACGGAGAGCGGCCGGCTCTCCGCCCCCTGCGGGTCCCTCTCAGGCGGCGGGGGCGGCATAGCGCTTGCGGATCCAGTGGACGCAGACCGAGGCCACGACGATCACCCCGACCCCGTAGAGGACCAGCTGGAAGTTCCCGTTGAAGATCCCCTTGCCGAGGACGACGAAGGCGACGGCCCAGGGTATGGTGCAGAGGAAGGAGACCACCATGTAGAGGCGGAACGGCACCTCGGCCAGCCCGAGGATGTACGACTGCATGAAGTACGGGGGCCCGGGCGTCAGGCGCAGGACGAGCGTGATCGAGAGCGCGTTGCCCGGCGTCACGCGCGGGATCGCGTAGCCGTACCTCTCGGTCACCCGGGACAGGATCGGCCGCAGCGCGTATCTGGCAAGCCAGTACGTGAAGGCGAGGTTCACCGCGACCGCAGCAAGCACCGCCGCGACGACGCCCGGCATCGTCATCTGCCTGCCGAAGGCCTCACCCGCCGTGAGCGAGAAGGCGCTCAGGGGGGCGCCGAAGGCCGGCGCGACCGCGGTCACGGAGAAGAACGCCCAGGGCCCCGCGTCGCGGATGTAGGCGAGCACCCGCTGCGCGAGGTCCACGTAATTGACGCCGCGAAGGGCGAAGAACGCCACGGCGGCCAGGACGGCCACCCCGAGGGAGAGCTTCACCAGGGGCAGTTTCCTTCGTTCGCGGGGCTCCTCGGGTGGCATGGCATCCAGCCTGCCCGCCCCCGCGCCGAACCGTCAAGAACTCGCACTCACCCCCCGGGGGGCCACAACGGGCTCGCGTGGCCGGACGCCCTGGGTTGTCATGGAAGGCGGTGTCAAGTACCGGCCCCAACACGGGGGTTTCCCCCGCGCCCGGCCCCTCCCGCCGGGGTCTTGCCGTCGCGCTGCCCGCGGCCGTGGCGCTCGCCTACGCCCTGGGCCACCTGGACTGGTACCTGGGGACGCCGCTCGGCCGCGTGCCCGTGCTCGACGAGCGCGAGAACCTCGACCTGGCGGCGGCGATCGCGGGGGGGAGCCTGCCCGCGGCCCCGTTCTACCGAGCGCCCGGCTACGCGCTCGCCCTCGCCTGCCTGCGGTGGGCGGGCGTCCCGGCCGCGGGGCTCTTTCCCGCGGCGCTCTTGCTTGGAGCGGGGCTCCACGCCGCCGACGCGGCGCTCGTCGCCTCCATCGCGCGGCGCTGGTTCGGCAACCGGGCGGCCCTCGCCGGCGGGCTCCTCTTCGCCCTCGACCCCGTGATGGTGCATTTCGCGACGCAGGCGCTGGACGCCACTCTCTCGCTGACGCTCTTCCTCGCGGGGCTCTGGTTCGTCGCGGCGGCCCTCGACGCGCCGGAGAGGGCCCGGGGCTGGGCCGGGGCCGGCCTTTCCTGGGCGGCCGCGACCCTCGTGCGCCCGAACTTCCTCCTCGTCTGGTGCGTGCTGCCGGCGCGCGCCCTCTTCCGGAAGGGGCCGCCCGGTGTGCGGGCGCGCATCGTTGGCGCCTCCCTCGCGGGGATCCTCCTCTTCGGCGCGGCATCCGCCTGGCAGTGGAGGGTCAGCGGCGTGCCGGGATTCATGCCGTGGCAGGGGGCCTACAACCTCTGGGCGGCGAACCGCCCGGGCGCAAACGGGCGGTACTACACGCAGCGCGTCAGCCTCCCGCCCGAGCTCGCGCGGGCCAACCCCGCGCGCGCCGAGTCCATACTCCTTTACTCGCAGGAGACCGGCGGCCAGCCGCCGGACATCCCGCTCATGAACGCGCACTGGCGACGGAGGTTCCTCGACGAGGTCTCGTCGCACCCCCTGCGCTGGGCCGGGCTCATGGCTCGGAAGGCCTACGCGCTCCTCAACAACTGGGAGCAGTACAACAACAAGACGTTCGCCTTCCACAAGGCCCTCTCCCCGTGGCTCTCCTGGAACCCGGTCTGCTGGGGGATCCTGCTCGTGCTCGGGGTCGCCGGGGCGGCAAGGCTGGCGGCCGAGTCTCCGAGGACCGCGTGCGCGCTGGCGGCCGTGGGGGCCGCGTGCGCGGCGTCGATCCTCCTCTTCTTCGTGAGCGCCCGGTTCCGCCTGCCCCTTGCCGCCATCCTCGCCGTGCTCGCCGGGGGCGCCCTGGGCTCGCCCGGCTTCTGGATGGGCTGGCCCCCGCTCCGGCGCGCCGCGCTCGCCGGCTCGGTCGCCCTCGCGGCGATCGCCGCCTTCACCGACTTCGGGGGCGTCCGGGACCCGTCGACCTTCGTCCAGGACCATGTGCTGCTGGCGAGGGCGGCCTACACGGTCGGCGACGACGCGACCGCCCTCTCCGAGGCCGGGGAGGCGCTCCGGATGCAGCCGTGGCACCCCGACGCGCTGGCGATCAGGGACGCGGTGAACGCCGAGGCCGAGAGGAAGGCCCCGATCCGATGAGCGCGCCCGCCAGCCCGGCCCGGGCAGGCCCGGCCCTGTGGCTCTCCCTCGGCGCCTGCGCGGCGGCCGCCTTCTGGATCTCGGAGGGCGTGGCCCCCTGGGACGGCGACGTGCGCAACGCGTGGCACCACTATGAGTACCTGGCCGAGGGGTTCGCGCACGGCCACACCTACCTCTCCGTCGCCCCCGATCCGCGGCTGCTGGCGCTAAGGGACCCCTACGACCCCTGGGCGAACGAGGCCTACAGGTACTGGGATGCGAGCCTGTACCGCGGGAAGTACTACCTCTATTTCGGCCCGGTCCCCGCGCTGTTCATGGCGGCGGGAAGGATCCTGACCGGCCTGATGATTCCCCAGAGGCTCGCGGTGGCGTCGTTTGCGACGGCGGGCATGGCGGCCCTGGCGCTCCTCCTCCGGGAGATCCGCAGGCGGCATTTCCCGGGGCTCTCCCCCGCCGCGCTGGCCGGGATCCTATTCGTCGCGTTCAACGCCTCCTGGCTCCCGGTGGCCCTGCGCCGCTCGGCGGTGTGGGAGCTGCCGATCGTCGCCGCCGCGGCCTGCCTGTGGTGGGCGATCTATTTCCTGTGGAGGTTCCATGACTCGGGGGGCCGGGCCCGGTGGGCCGCCGCCGCGGGTGTCGCCGTCGCCCTCCTCATGGGCTCCCGCGTGACCTGCCTCTTCTCGGCGGCCGCGGTCACGCTCCTGTTCCTGGTCCCGGTCGCCGGCCCCGGGACGGAGGCGACGCGAAGGTGGGGCATGGCCTCCATCACCGCGGCGCTCGCGTTCGCGGGGGGCTGCGCGCTCCTCCTCTACAACCATGAGCGCTTCGGGGGCTGGCTCGACTTTGGCGACTCCTACCAGATGAGGGGCTTTGACGAGCGGGCCATCGCGCACTTCAGCCCGGGGTACGTGCCATTCAACGCGCACGCGTACCTCCTGTCGCTCCCGGAGTTCAGCCCGTACTTCCCGTTCCTCCATCCCTTCTGGACCGACGACACGCCGCCCGGGCACCTGGGCTCCGAGGAGATCTACGGCGTCCTCTTCATGATGCCCGTCCAGCTCGCGGCCCTCGCGGCCTTCAGCTGGGCGTGGCGCGGCCGCGGGGCGGCCGAGAACCGGCCCGTCTCGATCGTCATCGCGGCGGCGGGCTGCGCCTCCGCCATGAGCGCGCTCATCCTCTTCTCATTCGCCGGTGCCTGCTCGCGCTACATAGTCGAGATGGCCGGGGGCTCGACCGTGGCCTCCTCGATCGGGCTCATGGCCGTCTTCGGTTCCGCCGAGGGCCCCCGCCTCGGACGGCGGGTCCGGCTCCTCGCCGCGGCGGCGTCCTGCTGGACGGTCGGCTGCGTGTGGCTCGCATCCGCGGATTTCCGGGGCTTCATGAGGGAGACGAACCCCGGGACCTACCACGCGCTTGCGCACGCGCTCGATTACCCGAGCGCCTGGTGGGCCAGGTGGCGGCAGGTCCGCTTTGGGCCCGTCGAGATGGACGTGAGGGTCCCCCGCCCGGCGGGAAGCGGGCGGACCGTCCTCGTTGCCGCCGGCCGACCGCTCTTTGTCGACCACCTCGTGCTGGAGCAGGCCGGCGGAGGCGAAGCCCGGCTGGCCCTCGAGGTCAACCTGCGCCGCGTCCTCGAGACGCCGGAGCTCGCGGTGCCCGGCGGGCGGCTGCACGTCCGCCTGCGCGCGCCGTGGCTCTACCCGCCGGCCGACTCCCCCTATTGGGACGAGGTCGCCGATCCCGCCTCCCGCCTGGACCGCCAGACGCTCTATTCGCTCCAGTGGGACACGGGCCGCGCGGAGGCCCATTCGGCCCTGTCGGCCGACGCGACCGCGTTTGTTCCGGCGGTGAGGGGCCCGGGCGCCCCGGACGCGCCCTTCGTCGAATCCCTCCGCCCGGAGGCGCAGGCTCCATGAGCGGGGACGAGCGCAATGCCCTACGAGGGGGCGCGGCCCCGCTCCTGGCCGCCTTCGCGGTCTGCGCCGCGGCGGCGTTCTGGATCGCGGACGGCGTGGCGGTCTGGGGCGGCGACCTGCACAACGCCTGGCACCACTACGAGTACATGGCCGAGGGATTCCTGCACGGGCACACCTACCTGTCCGTCGATCCGGACCCGGGGCTCCTCCGGCTCGCGGACCCCTACGATCCGGACGCGAACAAGCCCTACAGGCTCTGGGACGCGAGCCTGTACCGGGGGCGGTACTACCTCTATTACGGCCCCGCCCCGGCGATCGCGCTCATGCTGCCCTGGCGCATCCTCACGGGCGCGGAGCTTCCCCAGCGCCTCGCGGTGGCCGCGTTCGCCGTGTTCGGCCTGGCCGGGCTCGCCCTTTTTCTCTGGGAGGTGCGCAACCGCCATTTCCCCGGGCTGTCGGCCGCGGCCCTCGGGGGCATCGCCATCGTCGCATTCCACGCTTCATGGCTGCCCGTCGCGCTGCGGCGGCCGGCCTTCTGGGAGATGCCGATCGTCTCGGCCGTAGCCTTCCTCTGGTGGTCGATCTACCTCCTCTGGAAATTCCACGACTCCGGGGGAAGGGCCCGCTGGGCCGTCGCCGGCGGCGCGGCGCTCGCGCTCCTCATGGGCTGCCGCGTGACCTTTGCCTTCTCCGCCGCCGCGATCGCTCTCCTCTTCCTTGCGCCGGGCGCCGGCCCCCGTGGGGCCGGCAAACGGGGCGCGGCCCTCCTGGCCGGCGCGCTCGCCCTGGCGGGGGGCGTCGGCCTGCTCCTCTACAACCGCGCCAGATTCGGCGGCTGGCTCGAGTTCGGGCAAAGCTACCAGCTCTGGGGCGCGGAGTACCGCGGCATGCACTTCTTCAGCCTGGGGAACATCCCGTTCAACGCCCGAACCTACCTCCTGTCGGTCCCCCAGCTGGGCCCGTACTTCCCCTTCCTGCACCCCTTCTGGACCGACGACCTCCCCCGGGGGCACATGGGGACCGAGGACATCTACGGAGTCGTCTTCATGATGCCCGTCCACCTCGCGGGACTGGGGGCGTGCGCCTGGGCCTGGCGCCGCCGCGCCTCCCTGGGCTCCTGCGCGGCCTCCATAGCGCTCGCGGCCTCCGTGTGCTCGTCGCTGCTTGCCGCCATGATCCTCTTCTCCTGGGGCGGCGTCTGCTCGCGCTATGTGGCCGAGCTCGTCTCGGGCTGGACCGTCGCCACCTCGGTCGGGCTCATGTCGGTCTTTGGCGCGGGGACCGGGCCGGGCCCGGGACGGCCGCTGCGGATCCTCACGGCGGCGGCGGCGTGCTGGACCGTCGCGTGCGTCTGGCTCGCCTCGGCGGATTTCCGGGGATTCATGAAGCAGACGAACCCCGGGGCCTACGCGGCGGCGGCGCACGCGCTGGACCTTCCCAGCGAGTGGTGGATCCGCGGGCACGGGATCCGCTTCGGGCCCGTCGACCTGGCCGTTCGCATCCCGGACGCGCCGGCCGGGACCGAGGCCGTTCTCATGGCGAGCGGCCGCCCGCAGAGGGTCAACCAGCTTGCCGTGGACCGGGTGGACGCGGGCCACGTGAGGCTCGTCCTGCGCCAGAACGACCTCCGTGTCCTCGAGTCGCCGCCCATCGCGGTGGACGGCGGCCTCGTTCGCCTTCGCGTGGAGGCGCCCTGGCTCTACCCCCCTGCGGAGCATCCCTACTGGGACCGCACGGACCCGGCGCTCGCGCGCGAGCGCCAGACCCTGTTCTCGCTCGACTGGGGCTCGGGCTCGGTCCGCGCCCACTCGACGCATTCCGTCGACCCCGCCGGGTTTGAGCCCGCGGTCGAGGGGAGCTCGCTCGCCGGCCCCGGATCGCCCTATGTGGAGTCGATCGGCCCGGCGCCCCAGGACCCATGAATCCGCCCGGCAACCGCCCGATCACGGCAGCCGCCCCGCTCTGGGCGGCGCTCGCGGCCTGCGCCGCGCTGCTCTTCTGGATCGCGAACGGCGCGCGCATATTCGAGGGGGACAGGACCGACGCCTGGCACCACTACGAATACCTCGTCGACGGGTTCCTGGACGGACAGACGAGCCTTTCCGTCCGGCCCGCCCCCGAGCTCCTGCGCCTGCGCGACCCGTACGACCCGGCGCAGAACGGGCCGTGGCGGCTTCCGGACGCGAGCCTGTACCGCGGAAGGTTCTACCTCTACTTCGGCCCCACCCCGGTGCTCCTCATGCTTCCCTGGAAGCTCGCGTTCGGCCGCCACCTTCCCCAGAGGCTCGCGGTGGCGGCCTTCGCCTCGGGGGGGCTGGCGGCGCTCGCCCTCCTCATCGCCGGAATCCGCCGCCGGCATTTTCCAGGGGTCTCCCCCCTCGCGGCCGGCGCCATCCTCGTGGTCGCGACCTGCGCCTCGTGGCTCCCGGTCACCCTGCGCCGGCCGGACGTGTGGGAGCTGCCGATCGCCGCCGCGTGCGCCTGCCTGTGGTGGTCGCTTTATTTCCTGTGGCGCTGCCTGGAATCCGCCGACGGGCGCCGCTGGGCGGTCGCGGCCGGGGCCGCCGTCGCCCTCATGATGGGCTCGCGCCCCACGTTCCTCTTTGCGGGGGCAGCGGTCATCGCCCTCATGTTCGACCCCAGGCGCCCGGCCGACCGCAGGCTGCCCCTGGCCGCCGCGGTCGCGGCGGCCGGCGGCATCGCCCTCCTGGCCTACAACCTCGCCCGGTTCGGAAACCCGCTCGAGTTCGGGCAGAGCTACCAGCTCTGGGGCACCGACGAGAGGACCATCGTGCATTTCAGCCTGCGCTATTTCCGGTACAACGCGGGCGTCTATCTCCTCGGGCTCCCCGACCTGAGCCCCTACTTCCCGTTCGTCCTCGCCGTGCCCCCGGGCGGCGAGCCGGCCGGCCACCTCGGGGTCGACGAGGTGCACGGGGCGCTGGTCGCGATCCCCGTCCAGCTGGCGTCCCTCGCCGCGCTGGCATGGGCCTGGCGAAGCCGCGGCGACCCGGGAGCGGCCGCGCTGAGGCGCACGATCGTCGCGGCGGCGCTCGCCTCGGTCTTCGCGGCGCTCATCCTCTTCTGCTACGCCGGCGCCGTCACCCGCTACACGACCGAGATCTTCGCGGGGGCCACGGTAACGACGGCGATCGGCCTCATGGCCCTCTTCGACGGGCCGCCCGGCGGCTCCCGGCGCAATGTGGTCCGCCTCCTCGCGATCTGCGCCGGCGCCTGGACGGTCGCGTACGTGGCGCTCGCCTCCGCCGAGCAGAGGATCCTCTTCAGGAGGGAGAATCCGTCCGTCTATGCGGCCGCGGCGCGCCTCCTCGACTACCCGAGCCTGTGGGCGGCCCGGGCCCAAGAGGCGGTCTTTGGCCCCGTCGCGCTCGCGATAAGGGTCCTGCCGTCGGCTAGCGGTAGCGAGACGGTGCTCCTCTCGAGCGGGCGGCCGGGGATGATGAACCAGCTGATCCTTGAGCGGGCGGACCCGGGCCACGCGCGCCTCCTCCTTGCCGAGAACTACCTGACCCTCGTCGCGGCGACGCCGCCCCTGCCGGTCACCGGCGGCCTCATCGTCGCCCGGGTTGACGCGCCCTGGCTCTACCCGCCGCCGGAGAGCCCCTGGTGGGACTCCGTCGCCGACCCCGCCCTCAGGGCCGACCTGCGGACGCGATTCGGGATAGCCACCGCTGGAGGGGAGGCGGCGGCGCACACGGCGAGGTTCTTCGATCCGACGCGCCTCGAGCCCTGGGTCGCGACCCGCGGGTCGCCGGGCACCGCGGACGCCTGGGTGGAGTCGCTCGGCCCGCTCCCCGTTCCCGGCCGATAAAAGCTTCCGTTGCCCGCGGCCGCATTGCATTGTGGGCGCCCCTCCCCGATGAAGCTCTCGATCGTCATTCCCTGCTACAACGAGGCCAAGACCATCAGGACCATAATCGAGCGGGTGCGCCGTTCGCCGTACGCCGAGAAGGAGATCATCGTGGTCGACGACTGCTCGCGCGACGGGACCCGGGATCTCCTGCGGACGCAGATCGAGCCCATGGTCGACAGGGTGATCTACCACGACTCGAACATGGGCAAGGGCGCCGCGCTCCGGACGGGCTTCGCCGCCGCGACGGGGGACGCGGTCATAGTCCAGGACGCGGACCTCGAGTACGACCCCACGGAATACCCCAAGCTGATGCAGCCGATCCTAGAGGGCCGGGCCGACGTCGTGTTCGGCTCGAGGTTCATGGGCGGCGAGCCGCACCGGGTGTGCTACTTCTGGCACATGGTCGGCAACAAGTTCCTGACCCTGTTCTCCAACATGATGACCAACCTGAACCTCACGGACATGGAGACCTGCTACAAGGTGTTCCGCCGGGACGTCCTCAGGAAGATAACGATCGAGGAGGACCGGTTCGGCTTCGAGCCCGAGATCACGGCCAAGGTGGCGCGCCTGCACGTCGTCATCTTCGAGGTCGGCATAAGCTACTACGGGCGCACGTACGCCGAGGGAAAGAAGATCGGCTGGCGCGACGGGTTCCGGGCGATCTGGGCGATACTCAAGTACAACCTGGGCTGACCCAGGCCCGCCGGCGCGGAGATCATTGCCATCGGCCGCCGGTTGCCATGGCCTAGCGGGGCCCACCCCCCATGATCGTCGACACGCTCGTCTGCATCCTCCTGGTTTTGGGCGTCACCTTCGGCCTCTCGCTGAACCTGGTCGGTCTCTTCCGCCTGCGCCCGGCCGAGTCCGTCGTCGCCGGGGCGGCCCTCTCGCTCGTCGCGGCCTGGGGATTCGCGTGGGCCGTCTTCGTCTCGGGCGCGCCGCTCTGGGCGTACGCCCTCCTGCCGGCCTTCGCCGCGGCGGGAGTCGCCTCCACAGCGGCGAACCCGCGGTGGGCCGCCGGGCTCGCGCGCGACCCCGGAGCCCGCGACCTCCTCGTCGGCCAGCTGATCGTCACCGGCTGGTGCGTGGGATGGCTCGCGTTCGTCAGGTCCCACTCCGGGGGCGCATGGACGGGCGACTCGTACGAGCACTGGGAGCGGGCGCATTTCTTCCTGCGGCAATGGCCCGCCGACCGGCTCTTCATCGGCCTGTTCCAGATGCCGGCGAGGCCGCCCCTCGCCAACGTGCTGGCCGCGGCGTTCCTGCGCATGACCCGCGAGGACTACGCGCACTACCAGCTCATATCGGCGATCCTGAGCAGCCTCGCCTTCCTGCCGGTCGGGCTCCTTGCCGGGCGGTTCGGCGGCCCACGGGCCGCCCGGGTGGCGCTGGTCGCCATGATGCTGAACCCGCTATTCCTTCAGAACGCCACCTATCCGTGGACGAAGCTCCTTGCGGTGTTCTTCATCCTGACGGGGCTCTACTTCTTCCTGCGGGTGCGGGACGGCGGCCCGGCGCAGGGCCGGGCCTCGGCCGTTTGCGCCCTCTCGCTCGCGGGCGCGGTCCTGACGCACTATTCGGCGGGGCCGTACGTCGCCACGCTCGCGCTCCTCTGGCTCGCGATGGGCTGGCGGCGCAGGTGGGCGGCCCCCTACCCGGGGATGACCGCGGCGGCGGTGCTCACCGGGGCGTGCGTCCTCGCCCCCTGGTTCGCCTGGTCGGTCGCCGAGTACGGCTGGGGCGGCACGTTCCTCTCCAACTCCAGCGTCACGACGCTCGGAAGGTGGCAGGGGAGCCACCTCGTCAAGGTGGCCCTCAACCTGAGGGACACCCTCATCCCGCCCCAGGCCAGGGGCTTCAGGGGGACGCTCTTCAGGCAGTCGAGCCCGTGGGGGGCCCTGCGCGACCAGTGCTTCATCCTCTACCAGGTCAACCTCCCGCTTGCCCTGGGGTGCGTCGGGTGGCTCGCGGTCGCGCGCGGGGTTTGGCGCGAGTGGGGGGCGGCGGCGGCCCGCGACCGGCTCTTCTGGGCGCTGGCCATCTGCGGCTTCCTGGTGGGCAGCATCGCCGTCTACGGGGACCGCGAGCACTACGGGATCACCCACATCTGCCTGCAGTCGGTCGTGCTCCTCGGCGTGGCCTTCCTGGCGTCGATGTGGGGGCGGCTCGGGAGGGGCTGGAGGACCGCCCTCGTCGCCGGCTGGGCGGTCGACTTCTCCCTCGGGATCGCGCTCCAGTTCGCGGTCGAGGACTTCGCCATCGACCGGTGGCTCTCCCCGGGGCTCCCCCTCCCCGAGGTCGCCAGGACCTACAGCGGGGTGGCGCAGGCCAACCTGGACGAGAAAATCATCGCCCAGCTGCCATATTTTGCAGACATTCTGCCGGCTCCCCCAGCGCTTGTGCTGGCGCTCCTGGCCGCGATATTCTGCATGGCCCTGCTTCGCGCCCGCCGCCCGCAGGCGGATCCCGAACCATGACCGCCCAAAGACCGACCGTCGCCATCGTGATCCCCGTGTTCAACGAGGAGTCCGTCCTCCCGGAGCTGTTCGCGCGCCTGGAGGCCCTCTTCGGCGCCCCCTGCGGGAACGACTGGCGCGCGGTGTTCGTGAACGACGGGAGCCGGGACCGGTCCGCGGAGCTGGTCCGGGCGCAGGGGGCGCGCGACCCGCGGTTCGAACTGGTGGAGCTCTCGCGCAACTTCGGCTTCCAGAGCGCTCTCTCGGCCGGGCTCGCGCACGCGGCGGCGGCCGACGCCGTCGTGACAATGGACGCGGACCTGCAGGACCCGCCGGAGGTGATCCCCATGCTCGTCGCGGCGTGGGGCTCGGGGGCCGAGGTGGTCCGGGCCGTCCGCCGCTCCCGGAAGGAGACCGGGGCGCGCCGGCTCGCCTTCGACATCTTCCACTCCGTCTTCAGCCGGCTCACCGACATCCCGATAGAGTCGAACACGGGGACCTTCGGGCTCCTGGGAAGGCCCGCCCTCGAGGCGTTCTCGAGGCTGCCCGAGCGCAACCGGTTCTTCCCGGGCCTTCGCGCGTGGATCGGCTTCGCCGCCGCGGACGTCGCCTACGACCGCCAGGAGCGGGCCGCCGGCAAGCCGAAGCAGACCTTCAGGCGGCTCTTCCGGTACGCCGTGGACGGGTTCTTCAGCTTCTCCTACCTTCCCCTGCGGGTCCTGACCTACAGCGGGATGGCGGTGAGCGCCCTCGGGTTCGCGCTCGGCTTCTACTTCATCGTCAAGCGCCTGCTGGGGGTCGAGACCGCGAGCACCGGGTTCACGACGCTTGTCTCGCTCGTCACGTTCCTCGGCGGCGTCCAGCTGATCGGCATCGGCGTCCTCGGCGAGTACCTCGGCCGGGTCTACGACGAGGTGAAGCAGCGTCCCATCTACCTGATCAAGCCGCCGGGGCGCTGACCGGGGCGCCATGCGTCACTACCGGCTCCTCGCACTGCTGGGACTCCTCGGAATCGCGGGCGCGGCGCTCGCCCGCAACCTGCCCGGGCTCGCCCCGGGGATGTTCAACTGGGCGGAGCCCGGGAACGTCGCCGCCGCGCTCGTCCAGGGCCGCGGCTTCAGCGACCCGTTCGACGGCGGGACCGGCGCCACGGCCTGGGTCTCCCCCCTGCCGGTCTGGGTGGAGGCGGCCGTGTTCGCGGCCTTCGGGGTGAAGACGGCGGCGGCCGCGTGGGCGCTGCTCGCCCTCTCCGCCGCCGGCCTCGCCTGCGCCAACGGGCTCCTCCTCTCGGCGCTCGGCCCGCATGGCGGCTGGGCCCGCGGGGCGGCCTCGGCCTCGTTCGTCGCCTACTGCGCGCTGGTGCCCGGCGGGCCGCTCGCGGTGCTGAGCGAGGCGTGGCTCGACATCCTGCTCTCGGCGGCGCTCCTCTGGGCGGCCCTTGAGACCCGCCGCTCCCCGGCGCCGAGGGGCCCCGCAACGCTCGTCTGCGTGGCCGCGCTGGCCCCGCTCGACAACGCCGGCCTCGCGCTCTCAACTGGGATCGTGCTTCTCGCCCTTGCCTGGTCCTTCCGGGGGGACGCCCGGCGCCTCGCGCTGCCGCTCGCGGCCGCGGCCGCCTGCGCGGTCTCCGTCGGGGGCTGGACCGCGCGCAACGCGGCCGCGCTCGGCCGCTTCGTGCCCCTCAAGTCGAACTTCTGGTTCGAGCTCCACCTGGCGAACGTCGACTCGGCCGACGGGCTCCCGAGGATGGAGACGGTCCTGCGGCGCCTGCCCTTCTTCGACACCGCGGAGTTCAACCGGTACGCCGCGCTCGGCGAGGTGCGCTACGTGGACTCGTTCCGCCGGCCGGCGCTCGCGGCCCTTCGCGCCGCCCCGCTCCACTTCGCCGGCAATGTCCTGCGCCGGGCGGCCGACGCGGCGGTGTTCTGCCGGCGCGAGGGCGGCGGCGAGTTCACGAGGTTCCGGCCGCCTCCAGCGGACCGCCTCCGGCTCACCGCCTCCGGGGAGTTCATCTCGCTCGGGCCGGACGCGGGGGGGTTCTGGACGAGGATCGACGCGCCGCCGGCCGCGGAGAGGGGGAAGCTCCACGGCCTCGGCCTCTCGGACGAGGCGGGCGCCTGGCGCGACTGGGCGGAGAAGCGCCGCGGCTATGACGGCCAGTTCCGCGGGCCGGGCGGGCTTGCGGCGGGGCTCCTGACGGCCGGCATCCCGGTCGCCGCCCTCCTCCTCGGCGCGCTCCTGCGCGGCGGCCGGCTCATCGCGCCCGCGGCTTGGGCCGCCGCGATCGGCCTCGGTATGCTGCTGCCCTTCGTGCTCGTGAACCACAACGAGCGCCACCAGCTGCCGCTCATCGCGATGCAGGCGGTCGCGATCGGGGCGTGCGCCCAGGCGTGCGCCGACCGCCTGCGCGGTGCGCCCGCCGCGCCATGAAGCGCAGGGCCGCCACGCTCGTCGCCGCGGGCCTCCTCGGCCTCTACTGGTGGATGGCGACCAGCGTCTCCGACTCGGTGGGCGTGACCGGCGACGAGATCGCCCACCTGACCGCGGGCTACTCCTACTGGAAGACGGACGACTACCGGCTGCAGCCCGAGAACGGGAACCTCCCCCAGCGCTGGGCGGCGATCCCGCTGCTCTGGGGCAACTTCAGGTTCCCCACGCTTGACCAGAACACGTGGAGGACCTCCGACGTCTGGGACATGGGCTTCCAGTGGTTCTTCACGCTGGGCAACGACCTGGAGGCCATGCTGAGGGAGGGCCGCCGCATGATCGCCCTCTTCGGCGTCCTTACGGGGGCGCTCGTCTTCATGTGGGCGCGGCGCCTCTACGGGGACGCCGGAGGCCTCGTCGCGGCGGCCCTGTTCGCGTTCTGCCCCACGATGCTCGCCAACGGCGCCCTGGTGACGAGCGACATGACGGCCACCTGCATGTTCCTCGCCGCGGTGACGGCCTTCTGGGCGATGGCCCACCGGCTGGTCCCCGCGAGGATCCTCCTCTTCGGCCTCGTCCTGGGGCTTCTCTGCGTCTCCAAGTTCTCCGCGCCGCTCATCGCCCCGATGTGCGCGCTCGCCTGGGCCGCGCGGGTCTGGGGGGGCGGCGCGCTCGAGGCGGGCTGGCCGTTCCCCCGGCGGATCGCCGGCCGGGTCCGGGTGGCGTGCGCGCTATCGGCGGCGACCCTCGCGGCGTGCGCGCTCGCCGTCGCCGTCATCTGGGCCTCGTACGGCTTCCGCTACGCGATGTTCAGGCATTTCGAGCCCAACCGCATCCGCTCGCTCGTCGGCTGGGACGTGCTCGAGGACCAGGGGGGGCCGCTCGTCCCGGTGTTCCGGTTCGTGCGCTCGCATGAGCTCCTGCCCGAGTCCTACATCTACGGCTTCGCCCACACCTGGCGGTTCTCCCGCTACCGCAAGGCGTTCCTGAACGGGGACTACCGCAGCTACGGATGGGTGCAGTTCTTCCCCTACACGACGGCCGTGAAGACGCCGCTGGCCCTCTTCGGGCTGATCGCGCTCTCCCTGCTCGCCGCCGTGGCGACCGGCCGCGGCTGGCGCGAGTGGCGCGGGCGCCTCTACGAGTGGTCGCCGCTCCTGTCCCTCTTCTCGGTATACTGGGCCTTCTCCCTCACGAGCCACCTCAACATCGGCCACCGGCACATCATGCCCGTCTATCCGGTCCTGTTCGTCATGGCCGCGGGCGCCGCGGCCTGGGTGGGCCGGCCGCCGCGCTGGGCGGGGCTCCTCGTCGCGGCGCTCGTCGTCTGGTTCGCGGCGGAATCCGTGGCGATCCGGCCGCGCTACCTCGCCTACTTCAACGAGATCGTCGGGCCGCGCGACGCATGGAGGCACGTGGTCGACAGCTCGCTCGACTGGGGCCAGGACCTGCCGACCGTGCGCGACTGGCTGCGCGAGCACCCGCAGAAGGGGCCGGTGTTCATCTCCTACTTCGGATCCGGCGACATCAAGTACTACGGCATCGACGCGACGCGCGTGGGGGACGCCAGCTTCGACTTCCGGCCGAGGAAGGAGGCCATCCTGACCGGCGGCCTGTACATCATCAGTGTCACGATCTTCCAGCTCGACTACACCGAGGCGCGCGGCCCGTGGGACCTGGCGAAGGAGCAGCGCTACCGGGGCTTCCTGGCGCACGTCATGGAGCTCCAGAGGACCCAGGGGAAGCTCAGGTACGAGGACGGGATGCAGCTCGAGGCGTACCAGTTCGCCAGGCTCTGCCATTACCTGAGGGGAAGGGCGCCCATCGCCCAGCCCGGCTACACCTTCTTCATCTTCAGGCTGACGGACGATGAGGTCACGAGGGCCCTCTACGGGCCCGTGGCGCTGCCGTGAGCACCCTGTCGCGAAGGACGTGGGTCTTCGCCGCCGCCGCGGCCATCCTGGCGCTGCACTACGCGATGGCCGTCTGCAGCAAGCGCAGCGAGAGCACGACCGGCGACGAGCTCGTCCACCTGACCGGGGGCTACAGCTACTGGGCCCTCGACGACTACCGGCTGCAGCCCGAGAACGGCAACCTGCCCCAGCGCTGGGCGGCGCTTCCCGCATGGATCGCCGGCGCGAAGTTCCCGTCGCTCGACCAGGACTACTGGCGCGTGAGCGACGCCTGGGTGATGGGCCACGAGTTCCTCTACGAGACCGGCGAGGACCACTTCCCGAGGCTGATGGCCGCCCGCGCGATGATCGCGCTCTTCAGCGCGGCCACGGGAGCGCTCGTCTTCTGCTGGTCGAGGAGGCTCTTCGGGGTCCGCGGCGCCTTCGTGTCGCTCGCCTTCTTCGCATTCAGCCCGAGCTTCCTCGCGCACGGGGCCTACGCGACCTCGGACGTCTGCATGGCCTTCTTCATGCTGGCCTCCATCGGGGCCTGGTGGCGCCACCTGAACAAGCCCGGGCCGGGCGGGTTCGCCCTCTCCTCCCTCGTGTTCGGCCTGGCCTGCGTCTCCAAGTTCTCGGCCGTCCTGCTCCTTCCGATGATGGCCGCGTGCGCCCTCGTCCACCTCTGGACGCGGCCGGGGCGCACCCCCGCGGTCCTCCTCTCGGCCCTCGGCCACGCGGCGGTGGCGTTCGCGGTCATCTGGGCCTTCTACGGCTTCCGGTACAGCGCGTTCAACCCGGCCCTTCCCGCGGCGGACCAGTTCATAGAGTCCTGGCCCATCATGTACGCCCGCACGGGATGGGAGGGCCGGGTGATCCACTTCCTGGCCGGCGTCCACGCGCTTCCCGAGGCCTTCCTCTACGGCGCCGCCTACGTGGTCCAGACCTCGCAGATGCGCGGCGCCTTCCTGAACGGGGAGTACAGCGTCACCGGATGGCCGAGCTACTTCGTCTGGACCTTCCTGTTCAAGTCGACGATCGCGTTCATCCTCGCCTCGGCCTGGGCCTTCTGGCTGGCCGTCCGGGAGCGGATCCGGACGGCTCCGGGCCCAGGCGGCCGCCTGGCGGGCCTGCTTCCCCTCACCCCGCTTCTCTCCCTCTTCGCCGTCTACTGGCTCTTCTCCATCATGAGCCACCTCAACATCGGCGAACGCCACCTGCTGCCGGTCTACCCGGTCCTGTTCATCCTGACGGGCGCCCTGGGCCGGTGGTTCAATCCGCCCATCCACTGGCGGGCGCTCGTCGTCGTGGGCCTCGTCGCCTGGCACGTCGCCGAGTCCGCCGCGATCGCCCCCCACTACCTCGCCTACTTCAACGAGCTGGCGGGGGGTCCCGCCGAGGGCCACCGCCATCTCGTCGACAGCTCACTGGACTGGGGCCAGGACCTGCCCGGGCTCAAGGCCTGGCTGGGGGCCAACGCGCGCCCGGGCGAGAACGTGTACCTCGCGTACTTCGGGAGCGGCGAGCCCCGCTACTACAGGATCGGGGCCAAGCGGCTCGCCTACATCAACAACTTCCACGAGGACGAGCCCTACGTCGAGCTCGGGCCGGGGCTCTACTGCGTCGGGGCGACGATGCTTGAGCAGGTGTACAGCACGGTGCGCGGGCCGTGGACCGCGGCGCTCGAGGCCGAGTTCCAGTTCCTGCGCACGTACGAGCCCATGTTCAGGCTCTATGCCGGGGACCCGGCCGCCCGGGCCAGGCTCGAGAGCGAGCTGCCGGGCGCGAAGTGGATCGCGAGCCGCGACCGGTTCCAGCACCTGCGCTTCGCGCGGCTCTGCTACTACCTGCGCGTGCGCAGGCCCGACGCATCCATCGGCTACTCGATGTTCGTCTACCGGCTGAGCGCCGAGGAGGTGAGGTCGGCGACCAACGGCTCGCTAAAGGACTGGGCGGCGCTTATCGAGCGCAGCGGGGACGGCAGGTAGGGCGCCGGCGGGGGCCGCGGGGCCCCCGGCGGCAGCGGATCGATGGAGACTATCCTGCTGACCCTCGCGATCCGCATGCCGAAGCGCTTCTCGGCGATCGTCTGAAGGTGGTAGCCGGGCGGCATCAGGTCGTCGGGATCGATCCCGAACTCGCCCTCCCTTGACGTCGGCCGCAGCGCCTGGGCCACGAGCACGTCCTTGAAGGTCCCCTGGCCCAGGTGGTAGCGGATCTGCTCCCCCTTCTGCGCCCCCACGGCGCTGATGACCGCCTCGACGTGCCAGAGGATGAAGGGGATCGTCGACTTGTTGGTGACCATGAGCACGGGGCCGGGCCGCGACTCGATGATCCCGTGCTCCCACTCGATCTCCTGCATGGCCAGGTTCTGGTCCGTGTAGAGCCTGCGCGCCATCGCCGGAAGGCCCCCCGTGAGCATCCAGACCCCGAGCACGGCCGCGGCCAGCCGGAGGGCGGGCAACCCCCGGTCCTGCAGGCCCCTGACGAGCATGGCCGCGAGGACGGCGAAGGAGAGGCTGATCGGGAGCGAGAAGCGCGAGGCCGCGATGTCGTTGAAGCGCGCCCACCAGTAGAAGAGGAGCACGGCGAAGTGCGCGGCGACCCCGGCCCCGAAGGCGATGCCGACCAGATGGGCCGCCGGGATCGGGGGCCGCGGGTCCCGCAGGAGCCAGCGCGCGGCCTGGAGCCCCGCCCAGGCAAGCCCGGCGACCCCGAGGACGGAGAGGCACCAGGAGTTGGCGAGCTCGGTGCTCGTGAAGTTGAAAAGGAAGGCCAGGTCCCCGCGGAGGTTCCCCAGCATGTTCGAGGCGCCGAACGCCGAGGTCTGGCCCGCCTGGAGCTGCCAGAATATCGGCTCGGCGGCCAGCACCCGGCTGTGCCACGCGTAGGGCACCAGGAGCAGCGGCGCGATTATCACCGGCCACGGGAGGATGGCCCTGCCCGCGCGCACCCAGCCCGCGCCGAC
>Ga0181526_10001386_pt1 | contig 23030 bp, 22 predicted proteins | sample PEATcosm2014_Bin_35_FD_119750 | JGI IMG/M metagenome (GOLD analysis project Ga0181526, IMG submission 119750) | Peatland microbial communities from MTU Mesocosm Facility, Houghton, MI, USA - PEATcosm2014_Bin06_30_metaG | ecosystem: Environmental > Terrestrial > Soil > Wetlands > Peat | place...
CCGAGCCCAGCCTCTACGACGCGGTGGGCGACGACCTGTGGGCGCTCGGGCTGGCGCCGGAGCGCACGGCCATGCATCTCGCCCGCGAGCGGCTCGAGGCGATGGGCGTGACGGTGGCGGCCGGGCTGGAGGGGTGCGCCGACGGTGACCGGGTCACCGTGGCCGGCGTGGTGACCCACCGCCAGCACCCCGAGACGGCGCGTGGAGCCGTCTTCGTCAACCTCGAGGACGAGACGGGGCACGTCAACGTCGTCTTCTCCCGTGGTGCCTGGGCCCGCTGGAAGCACGTGGCCCGCCACGCGCCCGTGCTCGTGATCCGCGGGCGCGTGCGCAAGGGGCAGGGCGCGGTCAGTCTGGACGCCGAGCGGGTGGAGTCGCTGGTGGTCGGGACGGCGGTGCCGGCGAGCCGGGACTTCCGCTAGGGAGATTGATGACGCATTCGCTTTCGGGACGGCTGCGTTTTCGCCGGCCCGGTGTCCGGGCCTCGTTCTCTTCCGAGAGTCCAGGACTACGTCGCCCTCTGATCATCGAAAACCCCGATGACGAGCAACCAAGCTGCCGTGACCATGTAACAAGTGTTGGTCACGATGGCAATCGCTGCAATATAGAGACCGGCCAAGTAACCGAAGAAAAAGAGGGCCGCACCGATCATCTCAGTCAGGTGTACGAGGCTTCCGCCAACTATCCGAGAGAATCTCAGACCATCACTCATCCTGATGGCGTTCACGTAGCCTCTGACGAAAACCGCCGCCGAAATGCCACAGACTACGAACAGTTCTGCGCCTATTGCCCGATGGTTCTGACCTCCCATGAGCACAAGCGCACAGCGCATGAAAACCAGGGCCAGGCCCGTCAGAGTGTTGATGGCTCGATGACGATGGGTTGCATCGATGGCGATCGCTTTGACGTTGAGCGACATCGCCACAAAAACCAGGCCGGTCAGCGTGACTGCGCCTGTTCCGACCAGAAGGAAAAAATTCGTCCACTGCCCAGGCCTGAAAATATCGGCTGCAATCACCACCCAATTGTAACAAGTCGCAAAAACACATCTCGTTGGCGGTCAGAGTGTGTGACTGCCCCATCGCTGGGCCGGGTGTCACCCTGCAGCTCCCCCTATGGACTAACCCGGAGACATTTCTCCCGGACGGATCCTGGAAGTACTGCCTCCGTGCAGCGAGTCAGCGGCGTATCGACAGCACGAACTGATGGGAAGCGTGCCCCATTGGGTCGGCGACCTGTGTGCTCCATTGTGGAGTGAAGCCCACCTTTGAGAGCAGGGCCAGATTCGCCTTCTCATCGAAGTGGCTCCAGAACATCGGAACACCGAGCCAGCTGTCGGGATCGCGGTCCTCGGGAAGATCGCCCCATCCGAGGCACAACAAGGCTCTTCCATCGCGTCGAAGAACCCGATGAATCTCTCTGAACAGGGCCTCATGCTCTTCTCTCGGCACATGGATGATTGCGTAGTACGAGACAACCGCATCGAACGAGCCGTTCGAGCGGGGCAAATTGGTCAGGTCCCCTTGGACGAGCTGGCACGTGGCGAGTTTCGATCGAGCCAGGGACAGCTGGGCTGACGAAAAATCGAGGCCGACGACATCGTGTCCCCCTTCGAGGAGCCGCCTGGCCACCGGGATACCTGATCCACATCCTGCGTCGAGGACCCGACTGTGGCTCGGGAGGTCGTGCAGCACCTCCGCGAGCAGAGCGACGTCTTCTCCGTCGTGGGGCCGAGCCCGGAGGTAGGAGGTGGCGACCCGGTCGTAGCCCTCCCGAACGACCTTCTTCTCCGGCCCCGTCATGGTGTGAGTCTTGTCGCTCGGAGACCACAGGGCCCCGGACCTGAGTCGCTGTTGAGGCCCGCTGAGTCGGGCTGCCGAATCGATGGCGACCAGCCCATCAGCAGCCCGACCCTCGGGCGAGGCGCCCCGGCTGGGAATCGAACCCAGTGCGATCCCTTTGTCGGAAGGGGCGCAGCCACTCAGATCCGGGCCCATCGGAGAACGGTCTTCGCAATCGAGAGACGACTGGTATCCTGGCGAGGAGTCGGAAGGATGCAGTCGTGCGAAGGGGCCCACGGGCCCCTTCTGCGCGCCAAGGGACACCCTTCGTCTGGGGTGCTCCGGTCTGCCGGCTCGGTGGTGCTTCCCAAAGGCTCGAGTTCGGGCGTGCGCCACGGAGGAAGTCGGAACCAGACACAATGCAGAGTGGTGAACCCAGTCGTCGCCGAAGTTCGTGCGTCCCTCATTCGACAGTGGGAGCTGATAGCGGACGTCGTCGACGGGATCGACCTCTCGACGGCGAGCCGATGCGCTGGGTGGACGAATCGTGAAGTCCTCGCCCATCTTTACGTCCAACCACACCTGGTGGCGAGATTCCTTCGAGCTGCAAGCACCCACGAGGCTGCGTTGGGGGTCGCAACAAATCTGTCAGGTACACGGTCTTACAGCGAGCTGATCGACGCTTCAGCCCGCGAAGGTGCAGCCTTGAACAAGGTCGCGCTGGGCGACCAGTTGCACGTGGTTCGCCCGCTCGTCCTGGCGGCAGACCTGGGCGCCACGATCACGACGCTGCAAGGGTCGATCTCGGTCTCGGACTATCTCATCACCAGGTGTGTCGAGGCCGTCGTGCACGGGGGCGATCTCGTTCCGCCTGTGGCACCAGATCCCGCCGCACAATCCATCACCTCGAAAGCCCTTCTCGACACCCTCTGTGTCTCGGCGCCAGAGATGGTGGCGGAAGCAGGCGCGCTCCCGATCGGGCAGTGGATCGACCTCGCCACCGGAAGAGCAACGGCGACAGGCCGTCTGGCAAAGGTCCTTCCGGTCATGGCGTAGATCGTCCGGAGTGCCCCTGTGCCTGTGCGCCGGGATGGTCGGGCACACTCTTCGACGCCACGACTCGCGCGGTCCTTGGTTCCGAGTTGCGAGAACCGCCCTTCGGCTTCGGGCGCCGGTCAGCCGACCGAGACGGCGAGGGTGGCCGTCACCTGTGCCGGCAACGTGACCCCCGGAAGCGCGAGCGTCAGGCTGGCGGTATCGCTGTAGGCCCCCCCGCCTCCACCCGGGGCGGCGAAGAACACCGAGACCGGCTTGCCCACTCCCGCGCACGAGCGCGTCACGCCGCGCACGACGTCCGCCGGGTTGCCCGCCACCATGGTGGGAGCGGGAGCCGACGCGCACAGCTGGACACCGGCGAGCGCGGCCGCGCTCACGCCGTCCACTCCCTGGAGCGAGATGGTGGCGTGCCAGCCGGCGAGCGACCCCCGGGCGTCGTTGACGGTGACCGGGGAGAGGTCACCCCGGTAGACGGGCGCGTTCTGACCCAGGAGGCCGACCTGCGACAGCGTGACCGCCTCGGTGGCCGGTGAGACGGTCATCACCCCGGGGAGCACCGAGACGCCGATGGTCTGTTGCACCGAGCTGGCCGGGCCGGCGGAGATGCCCGAGGAGCTCCCGGCTGCACCGGCGGGCGACACGGAGGTGGCACCGGGGAGCACCGACACCCCGATGGTCTGCTGCCCCGAACCGGCCGGACCGGCCGAGATGCTCGAGGCCGTCACCGCCGCGGCGGCGGGCGCCACGGTCGTGGTCGGAGCGGTGACCGGACTCGCGGTCGCCGCCCAGGTCGATGACTGGCTCAGCGGAGCTGCCGACGCGCCCTCGGCGGCATGAGCGGCGAAGCCCCCCAGGACGAGCCACGGAGCGAGGAGCGCGGCACCGATGAGCGCATTGCTGCGGCGGTGACGATTCGCTCCGGTCGTCTGGTCCGTGGGCACATAATTCTGTCGTCGTCCTTGCCCAACGCACTAACCACGGGCGCCGGTTCTTTGACGCGAATTGTGCGTCCATGCGGGATGGCATCGGAGGGTGCGCGCCCGGCAACCGGACGGCAACGCCGACGCCACGTTCGAGCCGGATCCGACCGTCAGCCGTCGTCGGCGTGCGCGAGCGCCGCCGCCTTGGCCGTGAGGTAGTCCCGCTCCCGCAGGTTGTCGGTGCCGGCCGCGGCGGCGGCGTACTCGGCACGGGCGCCGTCGGTGTCGCCGGTGCGCTCCAGGAGGTGGGCTCGCACCGCGTGCACGCGATGCGAGCGCAGCTGCCCGGAGGCGGACAGATCGTCGAGCAGTGCCAGCCCGGCGTCGGGGCCTTCGACCATCGACACGGCGACGGCGCGGTTCAGCCGCATCACCGGGTTGTCGGTCATGCCGTCCAGCACCGAGTACAGCGCGAGGATCCGCTCCCAGTCGGTGTCCTCCTCGCGTGGTGCCGCATCGTGCAGTGCGGCGACCGCGGCCTGCAAGGCGTACTCGCCGACGGGCTCTCCTTCCAGCGCGGTGGTGGCCAGCCCGGTGCCTTCCGTGATGAGTGAGCGGTCCCAACGGGCGCGGTCCTGGCCGGCGAGGGGGACCAGTGCGCCGTCGGCTGCGGTGCGCGCCGGGCGGCGCGCCTCGGTCAGGAGCATCAGCGCCAGCAGCCCGGATGCCTCGGGTTGGTCAGGCAGCAGCTCGTGCAGCAGGCGGCCCAGGCGGATGGCCTCGGCCGCCAGGTCGGTGCGGTCCAGGTCGGGACCGGCGCTCGTGGCGTAGCCCTCGTTGAAGACGAGGTAGACCACCCGGAGCACGAGTGCGAGGCGCTCGGCGTAGGTGCCTTCGTCGGGGACTGCGAACCGCGCTCCGGACTCGGCCACGGTGCGCTTGGCCCGGCTGATGCGCTGGGCCATGGTCGCCTCGGGGACGAGGAACGCGGCCGCGATCTCGCGGGTGGTCAGCCCGCCCAGGGCCCGCAGCGTGAGGGCCACGGCGGACACCGGGGACAGCGCCGGGTGGCAGCACATGAAGAAGAGGGCCAGCGTGTCGTCGCGGCCGGGCGCCGGATCGGACGGCTCGCGCGACGACGAGGCCGCCAGATTCTCGCGTCGGCGGCGTGATCCGGCGCTGCGGGCGAGGTCGGCCATGCGGCGCGACGCCACGCGCAGCAGCCAGCCGAGCGGGTTGTCCGGGACGCCGTCGGCCGGCCATTGGGCGGCGGCGGCGGCGAGCGCCTCCTGCACGGCGTCCTCGGCATCGGCGAAGCGCCCGTATCGGCGGACCACGGCGCCGAGGGCCTGGGGGGCGAGCCCGCGCAGAAGGCTCTCGACGCCGGTCTCCCTGTTCACACCTCGGGGTTGGGGGCGCTCATGACCTGGCGCACCTCTATGCGCTGGCGGATCGGCGCGCCGCCCTGGCCGGGTGCCGCCGAGACCTCGGCCGCGATCGCCAGGGCCCGTTCGGGGGTGTCGACCTCGACGATCCGGTAGCCGGCCAGGAGCTCCTTGGACTCGGGGAACGGGCCGTCGGTCACCAGGGGCGCCGAGACGCCGTCGGACACCACGAAGCGGGCGTCGTCCGGCCCGGCCAGCCCCTGGGCGTCGACCAGCTCGCCGAGCTGCTCCAGACGCCGGTTCAGGGTCTGCTGGAACCGAATGTGGGCGTTGACCTCCTCGGGGGTCCATTCGTACATGGGTGCGCAATCGGATTCCACACCCCCGTAGTTCTGCAGCAGCATGAATCGCATGACTCCATCCTTCCCTCTCCGGCGCCCCGCTGGCGCCGTGTGGGGGAACGTCGGAGCTGGGCCGGTCTTCTCGACACGCCGGTACGACATTTTCGGGGCGTAGCTGGCAGACTGCCGGGACCACGCCGACCAGAGGAGCCAGCGACATGATCCGCCTCAGCGTTCTGTACCCCGCGACCGAGGGCGCGACCTTCGACCACGACTACTACCGGGACAAGCACGTCCCCCTCGCCGTGCGGACCTGGGGGCTCGACGGGGCCGAGATCGACAAGGGCATCGACGGCCCCTACGTCGCCGCTGTGCACTTCAGGTTCGAGTCCCTCGAGGCCCTGGGGGCGGCCATGGGTGCCGAGGGTACGGGCGACGTGCTGGCCGACGTCGCCAACTACACGTCGATCGCCCCGGTTCTGCAGACGAGCGAGATCGTCGACTGAACGGGGCCGCGCCGCGCTGACCCGGGCTGGGCTTGCACCGGCGGCGGCGGCCGCCGGTCAGGCGACGACGAGGCCCCGTCCGGTGATGGGTGGCAGGTCGAGTGCGGTGACCAGACCGGGCCGGGCGGCGACCACGGCCGGGATCGCGTTCACGAGCCGCATGGCCGTCGCCTTCAGTCCGGCCGTGTTGTGGTCGCCGTCGGTCCCCATCAGCTGGAGATCGAGCGTGTAGTTGGGCTCGCCGGTGATCTGGACCCGGTAGCAACCCTGCCCGGCCGGCTGGGGCCAGGCGGCGCCGAGGTCGTCGCGCAGCCTGGTCACGTGCTCGAGCACGACGACGGGCCGGTCGCCCACCATGCCGCGCACCTCGAAGTGCAGCGCGGCCGCGGTGCCCGCCTTGATGGTGCCGGCGGGGATCTCGAAGTCCTCGGGCGCCGGTTCGCGCTCGTACCACTCGGTCACGCCGGTCAGGGTGACGCCGAGGCCGGCGGCGATCTGGCGGACGACGCTGCCCCAGGCCATCGTCAGCACGCCGGGCAGGAGCAGCATGGGCACGTCGTGCAGGTCGCGGCCGAAGCCCATGATGTCGAAGAGCACCATGGGCTGGTTGTAAGTGTTGTAGTTGAGCACCTCCGAGCAGCGGACCTCCTCAATGCGCTCGCAGATGCCGGAGAGCACGAGAGGGAGGGCGTCGTTGGCGAAGCCCGGGTCGACCCCGTTGACGAAGAGGGAGACCCCCGCTGCGGTCGCCGCCGCGATGAGCGGTGCGGCCATGGGGTCGTCCGCCTCGGGGTACTGGAGGAAGACGGGTCCGGAGGACACCACGTTGATGCCGGCGGCCAGGAAGCGCTCCAGGTCGGCCACGGCCTCGCCCAGCCGGTCGTCGGCCATGGCGGTGTGCACGATGCAGTCGGGCTTCAAGGCGAGCAGCACGTCGACGTCGCTCGTGCCGGACACGCCGAGGGTGCGGCCCAGGCCGGCCAGCTCGCCCGCGTCGCGGCCAACCTTGTCCGGGTTGGACACGAAGAGCCCCACCAGTTCGAGCTCGGGATGGGCGTCGATCCCGGCCAGCGTGTTCCGCCCGACGTTGCCGGTGGCCCACTGCACGATGCGGTAACCCATGGCGCTGTCTCCTTAGAGGTCGGGGAGCGGGAACTCGAGGTTGGGCGACTGCAGTCCGCCGTCGACCTCGATGATCTTGCCGGTGACGTAGGCGCCGGCGGGTGAGGCGAGGTACAGGATGGCCGATGCGATGTCGTCGACGTGGCCGAGGCGCCTGAGCGGCGTGGCGTCCTCCATGGCGGTGCGCAGCTCGTCGCTCGACATGACGATGTCCAGGGCCGACGTGGCGGTCGACCCCACGCCGATGGCGTTGACACGAATGCGCGGTGCGAGGTCGCGCGAGGCCAGGCGGGTGTACTGCTCGAGCGCGCCCTTGACCGTCCCGTAGGCGAGGTAGCCGCGTCCGGCCACGTGGCCCATGACCGAGGAGATGGAGACGATGGCACCACCGGGGTGGTCGCCCTCGAGCATGCGAGGCACGGCGGCCCGCACGAGCGCGTGGCCGGCCGAGACGTTGAAGCGGAAGGCCTCCTCCAGGAAGCGGGGCGACGTGTCCAGCAAGGGGCGCGGCATGGTGCCGCCCATGTTGTTCACGACGATGTCGAGCCGGCCGAACTCGTCGTGCGCCCTCTGGGCCAGGGAGGCCATGAGGTCGAAGTCCGTGAGGTCGCCCGGCACCACGACGGCGCGTCGGCCGGCGGCCTCCACCTGCGCCGCGACCTCCCGCAGCTGGTCCTCGGTCCGGGCGGCGAGCACGACGTCGGCCCCAGCCTGGGCGAGCGCAATGGCCGAGGCGGCGCCGATGCCGCGCCCGCTGGCGGTGACGATGGCGACCTGGTCGGTGACGAGGAATCGATCGAGGATCATGCGAGGAATGTAGTTGGCCTTGCGCTCCTCGGCCCGGTGACCTGCTCAGGACGGGGGCGCCCGGTCATGGTCCGCGTCACCGGGTGCGGGTGCTCCTTCGCTCGAGTCCTGCCGTCCCACGCGGTCGAGCAGCGAGAGGTCGGACTCCAGGATCGGGAACGGCTTGGGCAGGACCTTCTCCCTCACGTCGTCGGGCAGGCTGAGGTCGCCGCCCGTGTGCCCGACGCTGAAGACGCGCTCGGGCCGGGCGCTCCCGACCATCGAGGTCCCCCAGCGCCACAGCGCGGCGACACGGTGACCGAAGCCATTGAGGAACGCCACGTGGACGAAGAGCCACACCACCCAGCCGGGGAAGCCGCTCAGGTGCAGCCCGCGCACGCTGACGATGGCCTTGAAGCGGCCGACGGCGGCCGCGCTGCCCAGGTCTCGGTACTTGAACGGGACACTCTCGCGGCCCTTGAGTCGCCGTTTGATCGTGTTGGCCGCGTGGAGGCCGCCCTGCATGGCCACCTCGCACACGCCGGGCAGGTCGTCGATGGTGGCCATGTCGCCGAGCGCGAAGACTTCAGGATGGCCGGGCAGCGTCAGGTCCGGGAGCACGGCGACCCGGCCGGCCCGGTCGGTCTGCGCCCCCGTGGCCTGAGCCAGCAAGCCGGCCAGCGGCGAGGCCCGGACCCCGGCGGCCCAGATCGTGGTACCGCAGTCGATGCGGCGCTTCTCACCACTGTGGCCCTCGGTGTCGACGCCGAGGGCGTCGACACCCACGACGCGCTCGCCCATCCGGAGCTCGACGCCCATCTTCGTCAGCTCCTTGGCGGCTCGCTCGCAGAGGCGGTCCCCGAAGTTGGCCAGCGGCTCCTTGCCGCCGTCGATCAAGAGGACGCGGACGTCGGCTGGGTGGATGTGACGGAAGTCGCGGGTCAGGCTCCGGACGGCCAGCTCGCGGATCTGACCCGCCAGCTCCACACCCGTGGGCCCGGCGCCGACGATGGCGAACGTCATGAAAAGGCGCTGCTGTTCGGGGTCTGTGAGTGTCTCGGCGATCTCGAGGGCCCCGTAGACGCGGCGCCGGAGCTCCATGGCGTCATCGATCGTCTTCATCCCCGGGGCGATCAGTGCGTACTCGTCGTGGCCGAAGTAGGACTGGCCGGCGCCGGCGGCCACGATCAGGCTGTCGTACGGGTAGTCACGCACTTCGCCTGGAATGGAGGTCGTGTGCACGACACGCCCCTCGAGGTCGAAGCCGGTCACGCTGGACAGGACGACCTTGACGCTCTGGTAACGGCGCAGCAGGTGGCGCAACACCGGCGCGATGTCGCCTGCAGAGAGAATGCCCGTGGCCACCTGGTAGAGCAGCGGCTGGAACAGGTGGTGATTGCGCCGGTCGATCAGCGTCACGTCGAGCCCGGCGTCGCCGAGCACCCGTGTCGCAGGCAGGCCGCCAAAGCCGCCACCGACGACGACGACCCGGTGCCGCGCTGCGGTCTTCATGGCGTCCCTCCCGTCAGACGGGGCTGGTGTCGCGCTCTGCTTCGATGAGCCGGCCGACCGCGTCGATCAGGGCCAGGTGGGTGAAGGCCTGAGGGAAGTTGCCGAGGTGCTCACCGGTGGCGGCGTCGATCTCCTCGGCGTAGAGCTGAAGCGGCCCGGCGAACGCCAGCAGCTTCTGGCACAGGGCCCGGGCGCGTTCGGACTCGCCGATCATGGCCAGTGCCGTCACGAGCCAGAACGAGCAGATGGTGAAGGTCCCCTCTTTCCCCTCGAAGCCGGTGTCCGTGGTGTCCACCTTGTAGCGCAGCACGAGGCCGTCCTCCGTCAGCTCGTCGGCGATGGCGAGCACGGTGGCGCGCACCCGCTCGTCGTCGGGAGGCAGGAAGCCCAGGATCGGGATCAGCAGGAGCGACGCATCGAGCTCCTCGTTGCCGTAGCTCTGCCGGAAGCGTCCCCGCGAGTCGACGCCCTTGTCGAGTATCTCCGCCTTGAGCTCGTCGGCCGCCTTGCGCCACCGATCCGCCCGGTCTTCGTCTCCGCGGGTGTGGGCCATGTCGGCGCCGCGATCCATGGCGACCCAGCACAGGACCTTGGAGGCGGTGAAGTGCTCGGGGTCACCCCGGATCTCCCAGATGCCCTGATCGGGATCGCCGGCGTGTGCGATGGCGGAGTCGACCAGCGTGCCCAGCCCCTCCCAGACGGGGACCACGATCTGTGCTGCGCCCTGGCGAAGGTGGATGTCGACGGCATCGAGGATCATGCCCCACACGTCGTTCTGGTGTTGGTCCCAGGCACCGTTGCCCACCCGCACGGGCCGGGAGTTCCGCCAGCCCGAGAGATGGTCCAGGGTGTGCTCGGTCAGGTCCTTGCGCCCGTCGATGCCGTACATGATCTGCAGCGTGAAGTCGCCGCTGCCGACCATCGCCTCGAGGACGAAGGCGAAGTACTCGAGTGCCTCCCAGTCGAAGCCGAGCCGGTAGAGCGAGCGCAGCATGAACGAGGAGTCGCGTATCCACGTGTAGCGGTAGTCCCAGTTGCGCGCCCCTCCGGGGGTCTCGGGGAGCGAGGTGGTTGCCGCCGCCATGATGGCCCCGGTGGGCGCGTAGCTCAGACCCTTGAGGGTGAGGGCGCTGCGCTCCATGTAGCTGCGCCACGGGTGGTCGGGGAAGTGGCCGTTGGAGAGCCAGTCCCTCCAATATGCGACGGTCGCGTCCAGCTGGACCCGGGCCTCGTCGAGGTCGGCGACCGGGTGATCGCCCCAGGACAGCGACACGAAGGCCGACTGCCCCTTGTCGAGCGTGGAGCGGCCGTAGCAGCGTGCGCCGGCGGAACCGAGGCGCAGGGAGGACGACACCGTCACCACCGGGTCGCCGGGCGGCGGGCGGACGGTCATGCTCTGGTAGCCATCCCCCTCGTAGGCCCAGATGCCGGTCTGGGTCCCGTACTCGAAGACGGGCACCGCGTTGGCCACCACCTCGACATGCCCCTCGAGGCACGTGGCCAGGCGCAGCAGGGTCCCTGTGGCGGCGGAGTCGCTGGGTGCCCGGCGGTAGTCGGGGCGCCGAGCCCCGTCCGTCACCGGCTGCACCACGAGCAGGTCCTCCACGAGGAGCCAGCCCGTCGGGGTGTGCCAGGTCGTCTCGAGCACCATGGTCCCGGGGATGTAGCGGCGGTGGTGGGGTACGCGGGTGCCGTTGGGCCCGAAGCGGAAGTTGCCTGCCGCCCGGTCGAGCAGGGCGGCGAAAATGCTGGGTGAGTCCGGCCGGGGGAGGCACAGCCACTCGACCGATCCGTCCGGGGCGACCAGGCAGCTGTTCTCGCAGTCCGAGAGGAAGCCGTAGTCGGCGATCGCGGGAAAGCTGTCGGTTCGGCCCGATTCGGTGTCGTCAGTCACCCCCTCGATGCTACGGACCGCGGGATGCCACTACCAGAGCAAATTGTCCCACCTCGGAGGGCGGCTCTTCCCTCCGGCTGGACGGCTCGATATCGTCCGGGCATCGCATGAGAGCGCGCCCCAACGGGTGTGGAACGGAGGCGGCCCATGGCCGAGGACCTGCAGGGCAAGGTGGCCATCGTGACCGGTGGCAACACGGGCATCGGCAAGGCGGTGGTCTGCGCCTTGGCGGACAGGGGGGCGAAGGTCGTCATCGACTACGTCGCCAACGAGGAGGCGGAGGAGGAGCTCGAGCGCAAGATCGCCAGCCTGGGGGAGGTGGCGGCCGGGATCGAGGCCGACGTCTCCAAGGTGGAGGACCTGCAACGCATGATCGACACCGCCGTCTCGAAGTTCGGGCGGCTCGACGTCATGGTCAACAATGCGGGGATCGAGACCCGGACCTCGGTGCTCGACACCACCGAGGCGCAGTTCGAGAAGGTCATGGCGGTGAACCTCAAGAGCGCGTTCTTCGGCACCCAGCTGGCAGCCAAGCAGATGATCGCCCAGGGCGGCGGCGGTCGGATCATCAACATGACGTCCGTCCACGAGGACTGGCCCATGCCGGGCAACACGGCCTACTGCCTCTCCAAGGGCGGCATGCGCATGCTGACCAGGACGGCAGGCGTGGAGCTGGCGCCGCACAACGTCCTGGTCGTCGGCGTCGGTCCGGGCGCCGTGAACACCCCGATCAACGCGCAGACCGTCGCCGACCCGGCGGCGCTGGCCACGCTCGACAGCGCCATCCCGATCGGCCGCATGGCCGAGCCCGAGGAGATCGCGTCCGTGGTCGCGTTCTTGGCCGGTGACGGAGCGAGCTACATCACCGCCACGACGATCTTCGCCGACGGCGGCATCATGCAGAGCAGCCCTGGGCTCTGAGTCACCGAGTCACCCTGGACCCCGGAGGGCCGGCCGCTCAGGTTTCGGCCGGCACCTCGGGGGACTTCTCGGCGACGTCGTCGCCACCCACCCTCGGCACCGCGAGGCGCTTGCGGAAGATGTGGTAACCCCAGGCCTGGTAGATCAGCACGATCGGGAAGAAGATCACCGCCACGACGGTCATGACCTTGAGCGTGTAGGGCGGGCTGGCCGTGTTGTTCACCGTGAGGGTGTACGCCGCGTTGGTCGTCGAGATCATCACCCGGGGGAAGAGCTCCTGGAAGATCGACCCCACCGTGGCGCCGATGCCGACGGCGGCGGCCACGAAGGCCCATCCCTCCGCCTTGACCGAGGCCAGCCACGCGGCTGCGATCACCGCAATCAGGCCGAGCGCCTCAATGGGCTTGGGCACGAAGCCGTTGCTCAGTCCGACGTGGATCCACGTCATGAACCCGAAGGTCACGACGACGGCGACCACGCCGATGGCCGCAGCAGCCTTCTGGGCCCGCTCGCGGAGCTCACCGGTGGTCTTCAGCGACAGGTACGTGGCGCCCATCAACAACGACAGGACCAACATCGTCACACCCGACCACAGCCCGAACGGCGTGAGGAGGGTGAAGAAGCTGCCGGTGAACTGGTGCGCCTTGTCGATGGGCAGTCCGTGCAGCAGGTCGCCCAGGGCCACGCCGGCAAGCAGCGGGATGAGCGCGCTGCCGATCGTCAGCGACCAGCGCCAGGTGGAGCGCCAACGCGGGTCGTCGATTTTGCGCTGGTACTCGAAGGACAGCCCGCGCAGCATCAGCGCGAGCAGCAGCACCACGAGGGCCAGGTAGAAGGTCGAGAACATGGTGGCGTACCAGCCGGGGAAGGCGGCGAAGATCACCGCACCGGCCACGATCAACCACACCTCGTTGCCGTCCCAGACCGGTCCGATGGTGTTGACCAGCACCCGCCGCTCCGAGTCGCTGCGACCGAGGAACGAGTGCAACATGCCGACCCCGAAGTCGAACCCTTCGAGGACGAAGAAGCCGACCCAGAACAGCACGTCGACGATGAACCAGAGATCTCCCAGTGTCATGGCAGGCTCCTAGTAGACGAGGGCCGACTCGTCCTCATCGGACGACTCGTGCTCGGTGGACGATGGACCGGCGTCGCCGCCGGGTGACACCAACTTGGCCAGGGGGTCGTGCCCCAGCTCCCGCCGGCCGTAGCGCAGCATGAGCCAGGTGTCCGCGACGCCGAGCACCAAGAAGATCAGGACGAAGATCACCAGCGAAATCCAGATGTCGGTGGCCGACACCGACGGGGACACGCCGTTGGCCGTCTTCATCAGCCCCTGGACGATCCAGGGCTGGCGCCCGTTCTCGGCGAGCATCCAGCCGGCCGTGTTGATGAAGAAGGGCAGGATCACCACCCACGGCGCTATTCGCAGGAACCATTTGGCCTGGTCCATCCGCTTGCGGTAGAGCAGCCACCCTCCCCACAGGGCGAAGACGAAGACCAGGGTGGCCAGGTAGGCCATCACCCGCATGGACCAGTACTGAATGAAGACGTTGGGGATGTAATTCCCCGGCCCGTACTCCTTCTGGTACTGCGCATTGAGCTGGGTGAGGCCCTCCACCTTCCCGTTCGGGCTGTTGGTGGCAAGGATGGACAACAGGCTCGGGATCTCAATGATCTGGGTCGGCGTGTGGTCGTTGTTCCCACCGCCGATCTGGAAGGCGGAGAACGAGCAGTGGCTGTCACAGGTGTTCCACTGCGCCTCGGCCGCGGCGATCTTCATCGGCTGATAGGTGGCCTCCACCACGCCGAGCTCGCTCCCGACGAACAGCGCAAGGATGACGGCCGGCAGCAGCACGGCGAGCGAGATCATGGCGGAGCGGCGGAACGCCTCGACCTGTTGCTTGCGGCGCATGTGCCACGCGGAGACGGCGAGCATGATCACCGCCCCCGTGACCAGCGAGGCCAGGAGCACGTGGATGTAGCTCCACACGAAGACGGGGTTGGTGAACAGGGCCCAGATGTTGTTGAGCTGGGGCTGACCCGTCTGGTGGTTGATCACATAGCCGACGGGGTGTTGCATCCAGGAGTTGGCCGCCATGATGAAGGCGGCCGAGAGGATCGTGCCCGCCGCCACCAGCCAGATGGTGGCCAGGTGTGCCTTCTTCGACAGCCGGTTCCACCCGAAGATCCAGATGCCGAGGAAGGTCGACTCCAGGAAGAACGCCACCAGGCCCTCCATGGCCAGCGGGCCGCCGAAGACGTTGCCCACGAGCCGCGAGTACGCCGACCAGTTCATGCCGAACTCGAACTCCTGAATCAGCCCCGTCACGACGCCGATGGCGACGTTGATGAGGAGCAGAGCCCCGAAGAAGCGGGCGAGGCGGCGGTACGTCTCGTCCCCGTTGCGGTACCACGAGGTCTGGAGGAGCGCCACCAGAAAGGCCAATCCGATCGTCACCGGGACGAAGAGGAAGTGGTAGATGCTCGTGATGGCGAATTGCCACCGGGCGAGGTCGAGGTTCACAGTGTGTCGCTCCCTTCGGTGATGGCCGCCCTCAGCCCGCCGGGAGAGGCACGGCCCGGGGACGGCTCGTCATGGATTGGTCGGTCGCTCATGCGCTCTTCCCACCACAGGCCGGCGTAGCGGCCGCCCGAGGCGAGGAGCTCGGTGTGGGTGCCCCGCTCGACGACCCGGCCGCCGTCGAGGACGACGATCTCGTCGACGCGCTCGAGGCCGGTGAGCCGGTGGGTGATGAAAAGTGTCGAGCGCCCTTCGGTCAGGGCGAGGAGGTCGGTGGTCAGGGCGTCGGCGGCGGCAGCATCGAGGTGCTCGGCCGGCTCGTCGAGCACGAGGATCGGGAAGTCGGCGAGGAACGCCCGGGCGACGGCCACCCGCTGGCGCTGGCCACCCGACAGCCGGGTTCCCATGGAACCGACCTCGGTGGCCAGGCCCCTGGGGAGGCCCGAGAGCCAGTCGCCGAGGCCGACGCGGGTGAGGACGCCGGCCAGCTCCTCGTCGGTGGACGAGCGTCGGCCGATCCGGAGGTTCTCGGCCAGGGTCGTGTCGAAGAGATGGGGATTCTGCTCCACCAGGCCCACCACGCGTCGCACGTCGTCCGCGGCCAGGCGTTCCATCGGGATCCCGTCGAGGGTCGCGTCTCCGGCGTCGACCGGCAGGAAGCGCACGAGCACGTCGGCCAGCGTCGACTTGCCGGCGCCGCTCGGCCCGACAAGTGCCACGCGCCGGCCCGGTCGGAGATCGAGGTCGACGCCGCGCAGCGCCGGGCGGGCGGAGCCCGGATAGGAGGCCCACACGCCGCGCAGGGCGAGTGAGTGGGGACCGTCGCCCACCTGCACCGGGACGTCGGGGTCGACCACCACCGGTGAAGCGTCCATGGCATCGAAGACGCGTCCCGCCGCCACCCGGGAGCGCTGCAGGGCCTGTGTGGCGGCGGGCAGCGGGGACACGAGCTCGAAGGCCGCCAGCGGGACGAGGGCGAGCACGGCGAGGAGCGCGCCGTTGAGCGATCCGGCATGCGTGGCGTGCACACCGAGGGTCAGCGCGCCCCAACTGGCCAGACCGGCCAGCGCGGTCGTGAGGCCCAGGCCGATGCCGGTGGTGCCGGCGCCGCGCCGCGCGATCGATCGCAGCACCCCGTCCGACGCGTCAATGCGCGCCAGCTGGCCGTCGGTCGCGCCCATGACCACGAGCTCGGGCGCTCCTTCAATGAGGTCGACGACTCCGGCCGAGAGCTCGCCTCGCGCCGTCGCCTGCCGCGACTCGGCGCGAGTGGCGAGGCGTCCCGTCAGCCATGGCACCGCGGTCGCCGAGACCAGGAGTGCGATCAGGAGCACGAGGCCCGCCTGCGGGAGGAGCCACCACATGGCGGCGACGGTCGTGACGCCGACGAGGATGGCGACCGCGAACGGCTGGATCACCCGCAGCACGACGTCCTGGAGCGAGTCGACATCGTCGACGACGCGCGCCACCAGGTCGCCGCGGCGGAAGGTGGGCAGACCGGCGGGCGCCAGCGCCTCGAGGCTCCGGTAGACGCGCACGCGCAGGTCGGCCAGCACACGCAGCGCGGCGTCGTGACCGACCAGGCGCTCGCCGTACCGGAAGAAGCCGCGCGACAGGCCGAAGAACTGGACGCCGACGATGGCCAGCGTCAGCGAGGCCTCGGACGGGTGCTGCGAGGCGCGGGAGATCAGCCAGGCGGACGTCCCCATGAGGGCGATCGAGGCACCGATCGCCCCTGCTCCGAGGAGGGAGGCCTGGGCCAGGCGACGGCGCGCGGCGTGGGCGATCCCGAGGGTCCGGCCCACCGATGCCGGGTGGTCACTCATGCCGGCACCAGGGCGGCGGGGAGCTCGACCACCCGGTCCGCCAGCGCGGCGAGTGCGGGTCGGTGGGCCACGATCAGTGCCGTCCGGCCACTGACCAGCGTGCGGATCGCCGAGAGCACGTCCGCCTCGGTCTCGTTGTCGAGGCTTGCGGTCGGCTCGTCCAGCAGGAGAATTGGCGCATCGCGCACGAAGGCTCGCGCCAGTGAGACGCGTTGGCGCTCTCCGGCCGAGAGGCCCGCGCCGCCCTCGCCGAGGGGCGTGTCGGCGCCCAGTGGGAGACGGCGCACGACTTCGGTCAGCCCGGCGGCGTCGAGGGCCGCCGCGACCTCGGCGTCGGAGGCATCGGCCCGGCCGAGCCGGACGTTGTCGGCGACCGAGCGCGCGAAGAGGTGTGGTCGTTGGGGTACCCAGCCGATGTGGCGCCGCCAGTCGGCCAGGTCGAGGTCGGTGAGGTCCACGCCGCCCAGCGTGACGGTGCCCGCGTCCGGGAGTCTGAGCCCGAGGATCACCGAGAGCAGGGTGGACTTGCCGCATCCGCTCGGGCCCGTGAGCGCCACGGTCTCGCCCGGCTCGACGGCCAGCGCGGCGTCGTGCAGTGCCGGCAGCCGACGGCCGGGGTAGGTGACGTCGAGGCCGGCGATGCGGATGGCGGTGCCCGCGGGACGCGTGGCGCCGCCTGTCGGACCGGCCTCGGGTTCCTCGAGCAGCTCGAAGATCTCCTCGGCCGCCTTCATTCCGTCCGCGCTGGCGTGGTAATTGGCGCCGAGGGCACGGAGCGGCAGGTAGGCCTCGGGAGCGAGGACGAGCACGAAGAGCGCGTCCTCGAAGCTCATGTGCCCACCGAGGAGGCGCAGGCCCACCGCGACGGCGACGAGCGCAACCGACACGGTCGCCAGCAGCTCGAGTATCAGAGAGGAGAGGAAGGTGAGCCGCAGGGTCGCCATGGTGGCCGAGCGATAGCGGTCGGTGACCGCTGCGATCGATCGCGCCTGGGCCTTGGCCCGTCCGAAGACCTTGAGGGTGGGCAGTCCGGCCACGACGTCGAGGAAGTGGCCCGCCAGCTTCTGCAGCGATCGCATGCGGGCGGCGGTGCGGTCCTTGGTGGTGGCGCCGACGAGCGCCATGAAGAGCGGGATCAGCGGGAGGCTGACCGCGATCAGGGCGGCGCTCACCCAGTCCGCGCCGGCGACGACGCCGATGATCGTGACGGGGACGATGACGGCGAGGAAGAGTTGAGGCAGGTAGCGCGAGAAGTAGCCGTCGAGCGCGTCGACCCCTGTGGTCATGAGCACGCTGAGCTGACCCGTGTCGCGGCGCTCGAGCCCGCTCGGGCCCAGGGTGGCCACACGGGCGGAGGCGGCGCGCCGCAGCTCGGACTTGGCCGATGCCGAGGCACGGTGTGCGGCGCGTTCGGCGGCCCAGGCCAGGGCGGCCCGGCCGGCGATGACGGCCAGCAGCACGGCGATCGGCGTTCGCAGCGAGGTCACCGAGCGGTGCTCGACGAAGGCGCCCGCGACGATGGTGGCGATCAGGGAGGCCTGGGCCACCACCAGGAGGGCAGTGGCTCCGCCGACGGCCACGGCCAGGACCACGAAACGGCGCGTCGTGCGCGCGTAGCGCAACAGCCGGGAGTCGAGTGCGCCACCGCGTCGTTCTCGGGTCGCGCCATGGGAGGGATCCCTCCCTGTCGCCTTCGCCCCTGCGTCCACCGATGCGTTCCTCCAGTCGGTTGTTCCGGGGACGCAAGGCCGCGACGCACGACACTCGATCCCGCGAAATCAAGTCTGCGCGGCAGTCGGGGAAGGGGACTAGGGGACAAGGTCCCTAAACCTGCACCGTCACGCTGTACAACTCTGGGCAGACCTTGACGGGCCGCGCCGGCGCGCACCAGGGTGGCCCCGTGGCCCGCCTCCTCTCCAACACGGACGACGCCCTCCGTCGGTGCTGGCACCCGGTGGCCCGTACGGCCGAGGTCACCGGGCAGCCGCTCGGTGTCGTGCTGCTGGGCGAGCCCTGGGTGCTGTTCCGATCCGGCGGCGAGGTGCGCGCCTTTGCCGACCGCTGCCCGCACCGTCGTTGCCCCCTCTCGTTGGGCCAGTGCGACGGGGACGGCGTGTTGCAGTGCGCCTACCACGGGTGGCGCTTCGACACCGCAGGACGCTGTGTCGAGATCCCGGCCCTGGGGGCGGGGGCGACCCTTCCGCCGGCGGCGCGCCTCGAGCCGGCCGCAGCCACGGCCGAGGCCCACGGAATGGTGTTCATGGCGCCCGGCGAACCGATCGCCCCGCTCGGCTCCATCCCCGAGGCCGACGACCCGTCCTTCATGGTCGGCGAACTCCCCACGTTGCGGGCGCGGGCCTCGGCGGGCCTCCTGGCCGACAACTTCCTGGACGTGGCCCACTTCCCCTTCGTCCACGCCGGGACGTTCGGCGCCGAGGAGGCGGCCGAGGTCCCTCCCTATGCCGTGGCGCGGGACGACTGGTCCTTCACCATGAGCTACGAGCACGCCTTCGCCCACCGCGAGGACCCAGGTGTCACGGCCGGTCACCGCCCGCTCGTCCAGACCCGGCGCCTGACCTACCGGCTGAACGCCCCCTTCCACCTCCGGCTGCGGATCGACTTCGTCGACTCGGGGGGCTCCAACGTGATCGGCTTCTTCATCCAGCCCGAGACCGACGAGAGCTGCCGGCTGTTCACCACCTTGTGGCGCGACGACCTCGACGGCGACGAGAGCCGCATGGCCGAGGCCGTGGCCTTCGAGCTCGAGGTGCTCCGTGAGGACCTGCGGATCCAGGAGGCGTACCACGAGCTCACCCTGCCCTTGGACCCCACGGCCGAGGTGCACACGAGAGCCGACCGCACCACGCTCGAGCTGCGCCGGGTGCTGGCCGACCTGGTGGCGACGGCGACGGCGACGGCGACGGCGACGGAGGCGGGCGCGTGAGCGGGGTCACGGTGGTCGACCATCCCGTACTGGCCCACCGGGTGGCCCAGCTGCGCGACCGCGCCACCGACGGCGACACCTTCCGCCAGCTCGTCTCCGAGGTGTCCGGCCTCCTGGCCTACGAGGCGATGCGTGACCTCGGGACCGCGGAGGTCACTGTCGACACGCCCGTGGCCGACGCCGCCCTGGCGCGTCGCGTGACCGAGGTCGTCCTGCTCGTGCCGATCCTGCGCGCCGGCCTCGGCATGGTGCAGGCGATCCAGGAGATCGTGCCGCTGACCGAGGTGGCCCACGTCGGGCTCCGCCGGGACGAGACGACGTTGAGGTCCGAGGTGTACCTCAACCGCCTGCCCGAGAACCTGGGCGGAAGGCGGGTGCTCGTCTGCGACCCGATGCTGGCGACGGGTGGCTCGCTCGGGCAGGTGTGCGAGCTGGTCGCTGCACGCGGTGCGGCGGAGGTCATCGCTTTGTGCGTCCTCGCCTCGGAGCCGGGTCTGGCCGCCTTCCGGGGCGCCCACCCCCGGGTGCAGGTCTATTGCGCCGCGGTCGATCCCGGTCTCAACGACAGCGGGTTCATCGTGCCGGGCCTCGGCGACGCCGGTGACCGGCTCTTCGGGCCGCCCGACTGACGCTGGCGCCGGCTACTCGCCGATGTCCTCGTGCCAGAGCTCGGGGTTGACCGCGATGAACCCGCCCAGGAGCTCCATGCACTCGGCGTCGTCGAGTACGACCACCCGGCAGCCGTGTTCGGCCACCCACGTGTGGCCACCTTCGAAGGTGCGCGCCTCGCCGATCACCACGGTGCCGATGCCGAACTGGCGGAGCAGTCCGCTGCAGTACCAGCAGGGTGAGAGTGTGGTGACCATGACGCAGTCCGCGTAGTGGCGCCGGCGCCCGGCGGCCCGGAAGGCGGCCGTCTCGGCGTGCATTGAGGGATCGCCGTCCTGGACGCGGCGGTTGTGCCCGCGCCCGAGCAGGGTGCCGTCCTGGTGGAAGAGTGCGGCGCCGATCGGGATACCGCCCTCGGAGAGCCCGTGGCGCGCCTCCGCGACGGCGACCGCCAGCATGCGCCGGACCAGGGCGTCGTCGAGTGGTTCAGCGGGGGACATATGCTCGGTGCAGCGTGATGTCCACGGCCGCCGATCGTACCTACACGACCACGGTCGGGAGCCAGAAGCTGGAGCTCCCGCTCGTCCCCCTCTCCGATGAGTTGACCATCGCGCTCCTGATCTGTGTTGATCTGGGGGTCTCGTTCGCAGAGACGGCAGGGCGTGAGCTGGCCGAGCTGATGCGGCCGTCCCGCCCCGAGATCGTCGTCTCGGTGGCGACCATGGGGATCCCGCTGGCCATCGAGGCCAGCCGGGCCCTGGGATTCGACGACTACGTGATCCTGCACAAGACGCCCAAGATCCACCTCGGCGAATCGTGGGCCGAACCGGTGTACTCCATCACGACGGACAAGCCCCAGCGGCTGCGCATGGATCCTGCCCGGGTCGACGCCGTACGCGGCCGGCGGGTGGCAGTGGTGGACGACGTCATCTCCACCGGGGCCTCGTTGTCGTCGGCGTTGCGCCTGGTGCGCCGCATGAACGCCGAGCCGGTGGTGATCGGGACCCTGATGACCGAGGGCGGCGGTTGGAGGGAGGCCCTGGGCCCCGATGCGGCACTGGTCCGTGCCCTTGGCGCCATGCCGCTGTTCCACCCCGACGGCGAGGGAGGCCTCACTGAGGACTGGGGCTGAGGGGAGAAAGCCTCCGACCCGGCCTACTCGGTGGCCGTGTGCAGGGCCCCGGTGATGTCGTCGATTGCCGACTGCTCGGCGTCACTGACTTCCTGACCGTGCTCCCGGTGGGCCGCGGCGACCTTGTGTGACAGGTTGACGATGAACCGGCGGTACTCGTCGACCTCCTCCGGCGACGCCTTGCTCGCGAGCAGCGCCACCGAATCCCGCAGGTGTTGTAGCCCGTGCTGCCTCAGCTCCTCGGGGGAGTGGTAGTGCGTGTGGTCCCGCTCGGGTTTTGCCGCGACGATCTCATCGAGAAGCTCGCTCTTGCCGTGCTGCTGCCGGGCCTCGACGTAGGCCTTGGCCATGGCGATCGTCTCGCGGAACGAGCCCCCTCGTTGGGCCGTGACCACGATCATCCCTGCGCTCGGAGGCGCTTCCAGGATCAGCTCCCATTCCTCGGTGGTGAAGTTCGACTTCGAAGTCATCCACTCTCCCGTCTCTGCACTCGTCGCTCCGGGCGTATGGACGCACCGTAGCGCGTGGCCGCCCTGCAGATCTGGGCCGCGCCGTGCTGACATTCGACCGAGTTGTCGGACCCTCGGCGGCCCGAAGGACACCTGTTGCGGGACGGTGGGGGGTATCGTCGAGCATCGAGTCTCGGGGAGGAGCCAGATGAGCATCGTGAACGTGGTCCCCACGACCATTCCGAATCTCATCACCGGCGGCACCCCGGTCCCGACTATTCAGGGTGGGTCGTCAGGGAGCGTCATTCAGGGCGGAGGGTCGACCGTATTTACGTCTTCGAGTCCCGGGCTCAGCTTGACCACACTGGTGAGCGTCTTCGTCGAGCTCTTTGCGGTGTTGGTCGTGCTCTCCTTGGTCGGTGTCTTCGTGATCATCGTCGTCGCCAACCGGGCTGATCCCGATCCGAGCGGCCGCCGACCGCAGTCGGTCTATTACTTCGCCGTGTCGTTCGTGACGCTTGCAGTGGCGATCCTCGGTTCTGCTGTAGTGGTCTCGGGGGTGGTCGTCCTGGTCGGCAGTCATGCGAACTCGGTCACGAATTCCGCGGCCCGCGCCATCGTGTTCGGCGCCCTGGCAACCCTCGTCGGCGTCGCGCTCTTTGTGCCGCATCTGCGTCGTGGTCTTGCCCTTGCTGCCGCCGACCGCCACACTCAGGGCCCGTCCCAACGGGTGGGCCAGAGCTACGTGTCTGCGGTGGCCTTCGTCTCGGTGCTCTCGCTTCTCGTCCTGTTCGTGTTCTCCGCGTACCTGGTGTTCGCCCTAGCCGGGCCGGGGGTGTTCGGATCCTTCGGTGGCCGGTCGGACACGGTGCGAGTGCTCATCGTGGCGCTCTATCTCTGGGTGGTCGCCGCCGTCGTGCTGTGGACCCATCGCACGCTGGTGACACCCGAACTCCACATTCTCGGCGCCGGGGCCCGACCTGAACCACCCGGACCCGAAGGTGGCGCCGGCGCGTAGCTCCGGCCGAGAGGGAGAGGCCGACCGCTGGCAAGGAGGTCGGCGCGAGAGCTTGCGAGGCCCAAGACGTGGGCCCTCGGCGTGGGTGGCGGCGGGTCCTCTCAGCCGGCGAGCAGACCCTCCTCCGTGAGGAGCTCCTCCTGGGCGTCGGCCTCCTTGTGCACCTTGCGGACGGCGAGCACGAGGTAGACGAGTGCGGCCACGCCCATGCCGAGGAAGACGCTGAAGTCGCCGCCGTAGTGGTAGGCGTCCTGCGTGTGGTCGGTGACCTCGTTCATCCAGCGCGGCACGCGGAAGTAGTAGG
>Ga0181526_10001387_pt1 | contig 23016 bp, 16 predicted proteins | sample PEATcosm2014_Bin_35_FD_119750 | JGI IMG/M metagenome (GOLD analysis project Ga0181526, IMG submission 119750) | Peatland microbial communities from MTU Mesocosm Facility, Houghton, MI, USA - PEATcosm2014_Bin06_30_metaG | ecosystem: Environmental > Terrestrial > Soil > Wetlands > Peat | place...
CGGCGGGCGTCGAACCACCAGAGCGCCGCGAAAACTAGGCCTGCGGAAGCGAAGAACAGCGCGGCTGCCGCCTCGGGAAGGCCCTGGCCGGTCAGCGCCGCGTACGGGAGGTAAAGGAGCACCACCGGGACGACGCCGAAGTACAGGTAGTAATGGTCGCGGTACAGGCTCGCATCCAGCAGGAAGGGCGCGTTTCCAGGCCGCTCGCCGGGAGGCAGGGCCAGCAGCGCGGGATCCGGCGCGGCGTCCATGTACAGGTGCCCTCTCCGGAACCCCTGCGCCAGCAGGTTATAGTAGTCCCGCTTCGGACCCAGGAATTCCAGCCTGTACCCCGTCGTCGACACCGTCCACGCGTAGAAAAGGACCGATGCAGCGAGCGCCAGCGCCGCGGCGGGCAGCACGAGCCGGGGGTTGCGCAAGGCGATCATTTCGTCTCGGAGGCCACCCGCAGCCCTTCCTGGCGGACGTCCACCACGACGCAGGTCAGGCGCGGCGCGGCCATCGTCGAGCCGGCGGCGTTGCGGCCAATCGCCAGCGTGTCCGAGCGGGCCACGTTGTATTGCACGGTCTCGTCCCAGATCCCGCGGCCATCGAGCTGCGCAATGAGGCGGCCCGTCCCGGAATTCGCCGGCGATCGGGAGTCGAGCCGCGGGAACGACGGCAATTCGAGCCGCACGGTGTGGATCCGGTCGACGCTCCAATCAAAGGGAGCACTGTAGACCGCCGCTGCTCCCCAATGGTCGTAGGCCAGGCGCGCACGCCCTCCCGGAAGCCACTCCACGGCAAGCGTGCCGGCCAGACCCGGCGGCCCGGTTGCGACCAACGGCTCGCTTCCCTCGCCGCGCCCGGCGAGATCCAGTTCCACCGCGCCAAACGCCCCGGGAAGCCAGCCCGACGGGACCGGGCCCCTGTCCCACCCCCGGACCCTACCCCCAAAGAAAGGCGCCATCGCGGTCGAGCCAATCGCGTTTGTGGCGAGTTCCAGCGGCGGATTTGCGCCGATCGCCCCACGGCTGTGCAGCCACCAGACCGGGGCGCCATTGAGCCAAACGACGATCGAGTCGCCCAAAACAGCGCCTGGCAACCCGCCGTTGGCCCGGTACAGCTCGCCCATGCGGACGCGCAGGCTGGCGTCGCGGGTTCGCGGCACCGCGAGATCACCGCTTTCCTCGACGCCGATGCCCCAGCTCTCATAGGCGAGCCTGAAGTGATCCCGGTCGATCATTCGCAGCCCGATAAGGTCGGCCGCACCCGGGCTTCCCGCGACAATGAGAGGCTGGGTCAGCGGGTCGGTTCCGTTCGGGAACGTGAATTCCAGGCGCACGTCCCCCTCCTTGTTGTCCCCATTCTCCGGCCGGTGGAATTCATCCCGTCGCACATTGGTAATGAGGCCGCCAAACCGCGCCCCGTACGTGCCGACTCCCTTGTCGCGTCCGATCTGCAAAGTGCCGGGCGACGCCTCGCGGGCCTCCCCAAAGCTCTCGAGAACGGGGCGGCCATCCACCGCGATCGTCACCCAGTCCTTCACGGACCTCACTTCGAACGACCTCCAGCCGTCGTAGGCGGGGTGGCCCTCGGGCGGGAAAAGCGATCCCATCTCGATGCGCAGATGATACCGCCGTCCCGGCTCGACCGAGATGTCGCCGCTGAATACCGGCGGGCTGCCGGAGGCGGCGTACACCAGCTGCACAAGCCGCGGCGACTTCGAGAAAACGCACACGTAATCGGCCTGGTATTCGACGCCCGTCACCACAAGCGGCGCATACGACCCCGTAAGCCGCTCGGGAAACATGACGTCCATCTCAAGCGCCCCCATGCGCTGGCCCGTGTGCCTCTCCCAGATCGCAGCGGGGATGTCGAACCAGCGTGAAAGCCTGATGTAGGCGGACGGATTCTCGAACTTGAGGATTTCATGGATGTCCGCGCTCTGAAAGAAAGCCAACGCGCATGAGAATGCCGCGCATGCGCCGCAGGCGGCCGCCAGCGCCCCGGCCGTCCCGCGCAATCCCCGGTCCAGCAGGTCCCTCTCGAGCACGGCCCATCCCAGCAGGCCGAGCCATACCCACCACGGCAGGAAATCAGCGACGTAGCGGCCGGCGGCCGTGTTGAAGCAGAGAAGAAAGCCCGTCGTTCCCAGCGCGACCAAGAGCAGGAACCACCCAAACGCCGCGGGTCCACACGGGTTTCGCCGGACCAGCCAGCGAGCGGAAAGCGCGCACAGCCAGATCACTGGGCAGACGACGAGCGCCCCGTAGACGTATTCCCACCCGTAGTATCCCCCGGGAATCGCCATGTGGCGTATGGGGTGGACGAACGGGAAGTACCGTCCCCACTGCGGAGCCGCCCAAAAATAGACCGCGAGATTGAACGGCACATAGGACAGGCTGAAGTGCCGCACCTTCATCTCGTCGCCGCCCCCGGTCAGCTGGTAATTGAGCCCGAACTCGAGAGGATTGCCGAAACGGGCCGCGTTGTACCAAAGAAGGCCGACAACCACGGCGGCGAACGGGATCCCCGCGGAGAGAACGCAGCGAAGCAGGCAGGGGATCCGCTTGCCGCGCGGCGCCCCGGAGCATTCACGCAGGAAAACGGCCCCGACGAGGAAGGCCATTCCGCCGCCGCCGGCAGCGAGCGTCGGGCGGCAGCCCGCCGCGAGCCCCAGCGAGAGGCCCGCGACCGCGAGCCACGGCCAGGGGCGCCTCGACCTAAGCGCAAGGTACGCGGCCGCCGCCGTGCAGATCATGTGGAAGCCGCCGGCGGCTATGGGGATCTCCCAGAAGCTGGTCCTGCGAACGAGAACGAGCTGGCCGCCGGCGAGCCCCGCGGCGAGCAGCCCGGCCAGCTTTGTGGCAAGACTCGCACGCGGGAAGTTGTCGCGCACGACCCGGAGCCAGAGCCATGCGGCCACCCAGAAGGCACCGAGCCCGTAGACCAATGCGGCGACCGGCATCGGAAGGTCGCATCCAGTGAGGAAGCTGAACGGCCAGAAGAGGGTGACGACCGGCACGACCCCGAAGTACAGGTAGTACTTCCCCTTGTAATAGCTGGCATCATGGAGGGCGACGCCCGGGGGGCGCGCCGCCGGATCGTACGGATTCTTCAATGCGGCCAGCGCGTCGGGCACCTTTGCGTCGAGGGCCAGGCTTCCCTTCCTGAATCCGGACACCAGGAGGTTGAAATAGTCGTACTGCCTGGGGCCTAACTCCGGCAGTCTCCACGCCCCGAGGGCGGTCCACGCAATCAGCGCCGATGCGCCGATCGCCGCGAGCAGGGCGGCAAGCCGATGCCAGGACGAAGCTGACTCGGCCTCCTGCCCATCCTGCGCGGCCTTGAACACCCTGTGCCGCAGGAACAGGTAGCTCGCCGTCATCTGGATGACATTCGCGCCGCCGGCGGCGACCCACCCCCGAATGCCGAAGAGCCCGTGCAGCAGCGTGAAGGCCGGCCATTGGATGAGGAAGGTCGCGACGACCGAGAACAGGTACTCGCCGATGTGCCGCGCGCTCGTCGCGCGGCGGTCCCCGAACGTCCAGATCTTGTTCAGCGTGAAATGCAGCGCCAGAGCGGGCGGATACGAGGAGAGGAACGCGGCTTGCGCGCCGAAGCCGAAGCCGCGGGCGAGCAGCGCATTGAGCGCCATGAAGAAGACCGTCACGGCCCCGCCCACGCACGCGAACCGCAACAGGCGAAAGGAGGCCGCGCGGTCGATCCCGGAGAGACCTTCAGCTTCTGGAGAACGTGTCGGCACCCTTCACAGCCAAACCGGAGCGCGCCAACCCTGACAAGACTCAACGCGGCTCTCCGATCGCGCCGCGAGCCCGGCGTCCAGGCCGCGTCAGGATTTCCAGTACGCGAGGTCCCCGTCGGCCGCCTGCCTGCCGGTCAGCGTCCCTCGAGGGCTTTTCGGGTTGATCTTCGTCCCCGCATTGGCAGACGCTGGTCGCGCATGTCCCCCGCAGAAGACGCGCTGCTCAACTTTGCCGTCATAGGCTGCGGACTGATCGGAAAGAGGCGGGCCGCGGCGCTCGCACAGGTTCCGGGAGCCCGCCTGCGCTGCGCATGCGACCTGGACGCGAAACGTGCCTCGGAGGCGGCCGCCATGGCCCCGGGATGCGCGACCGCCACGGACTTCCGGAGCGTGGTCGACGACGAGGGCGTCGACGCGGTGGTGGTCTCGACCCTGAACGCGTCGCTGGCGCCCATCGCGCTCGCGGCGGCGAAGGCGGGAAAGCACGTGCTCGTCGAGAAGCCCGGCGCGCTCGGCGCCGCGGGGCTCCGGGAGGTCCAGGCGGCCGCCGCGGGCCGCAACGTGCGCGTGCGGATCGGCTACAACCACCGCTTCCACCCCGGTATCGCCAAGGCGCGCGAGATCGTCGACTCCGGCGGCGTCGGGCCGCTCATGTTCATCCGGGGCCGCTACGGCCACGGCGGCCGCAAGGGCTACGACCGCGAGTGGAGGGCCGACCCGAAGCTGTCGGGCGGCGGGGAGCTGATCGACCAGGGGGTGCACCTGATCGACCTCGCCTCGTGGTTCCTCGGCGAATTCACCTCGGTAAGCGGCCATGCGGCCACGTACTTCTGGGACATGAAGGTCGACGACAACGCGTTCCTGAGCCTGCGCACCGCCACCGGCCAGACCGCATGGCTGCAGGTGAGTTGCACCGAGTGGAAGAACATGTTCTCGCTCGAGATCTACGGCCGGAACGCCAAGGTCTGCGTCGACGGCCTAGGAGGAAGCTACGGGGCGGAGCGGACCACTCTTTACCGGATGCTTCCTCAGATGGGGCCTCCCGAGACGACGACCTGGGATTTCGCCGGAAGCGACGGCTCATGGGCCGCCGAGACCGCCGCGTTCGTGGACGACATCCGGCATGCGCGCGCACCCTCGCCGGGCTTGCAGGAGGGCATAAGGACTCTCGAAATAGTCGAGTCGATCTACAAGAAGAGCGGCTACCCCACCCCATGATCATCACACGCTCGCCCCTGCGCGTCTCACTCGGAGGCGGAGGCACCGACCTCCCCAGCTACTACAGCGCGCACGGAGGCTTCCTCGTCGCCGCGGCCATCGACAAGTACGTTTACATCACCAAGCACACGACCTTCCAGGAGGAGATCATCGTCAAGTACTCGAAGCTGGAGCGGGTCGGGTCGGTGGACCAGATCGAGCACCCCATCGTCCGCGAGGCGCTCAAGCTGACGGGGGTGACGGACCCGCACATCGAACTCACCTCGATGGCCGACATCCCCGGGGGCACCGGGCTCGGCTCGTCGGGCAGCTTCACGACGGCGCTCCTCAAGGCCCTCCACACCTTCAAGAAGAACCTCGTCTCTCCCGCGGAATTGGCGGAGCAGGCCTGCGAGATCGAGATCAACAGGCTCGGCGAGCCCATCGGCAAGCAGGACCAGTACATCGCGGCGGTGGGCGGAATCACCGCGTTCACCTTCCACAAGGACGGCCGCGTGGAGTTCCGGCCCTGCAAGATCACGGAGGAGACGATCTACAACCTGGAGGACAACCTGCTTCTCTTCTTCACCGGGTACTCGAGGAGCGCCTCGTCGATCCTGAAGGACCAGGACGACCGTTCCAAGAAGAACGACTCGTCCATGCTCGACAACCTCCATTTCACCAAGGAACTGGGCTACAAGTCGCTCGAGTGCCTCGAGGCCGGGAACCTGGAGGAGTTCGCGATGCTCATGGACGTCCACTGGCATCGCAAGAAGGCGAGGAGCGTCGGGATGAGCAACTCGCAGATCAACCAGTGGTACACGCACGCGATGGCGAACGGGGCCCTCGGGGGCAAGCTGATCGGCGCCGGGGGCGGCGGCTTCCTGATGTTCTACGCGGGCGACAAGAAGCGCCTGCGGCACGCCATGCGCGACAAGGGCCTGCAGGAGGTGCGCTTCAGGTTTGACTTCGAGGGCACCAAGGTCGTCGCGCAGAACTGACCGCCGCTTGAACGCCTCGGATCTCCCCGTTGCCATCCTGGCGGGCGGACTGGCGACCCGCCTCAAGCCCATCACCGAGAAGGTGCCGAAGCTCCTCGTCGAGGTGGCCGGCGAACCCTTTTTCTCGCACCAGATCCGGCTGCTTCAAAAGTCGGGGCTGAGCCGGATCGTGGTCTGCGCCGGCTACCTGGGCCAGCGGATCGTGGAGCAGTACGGCGACGGCTCCAAGTGGGGCGTCAGAATCGGGTACTCCTTCGACGGCCCCAGGCTCCTCGGGACCGGCGGGGCGCTGATCCGGGCGCTGCCGGCGCTGGGCGGGGCCTTCTATGTACTCTACGGCGACAGCTACCTGCCCATCGACTACGCTGCGGTCGGCCGCGGCTTCATCGAATCCGGGAAGCTGGGCATGATGACCGTATTCGAGAACCGCGGACAGTACGACGCCAGCAACGTCTGGTTCGAGGGGGGCGCCATCAGGGCCTATGACAAGGCGAAAAGGCTGCCCGGCATGAGGCACATCGACTACGGCCTGGGCGTCTTCCGAGCGTCCGCTTTCGACGGCTTCCCTAGGGACGAGGCCGTCGACCTATCCGACGTCCAGAAGGCCCTGCTCGCCAGGGGCGAGCTCGCGGGCTTCGAGGTCTCCCAGCGCTTCTACGAGATCGGCTCCCACGCGGGCCTGGAGGAACTCGACCGGGTGCTCCGAAAAAAAACCTAGCGCCTCATTGCCGCCTCGCATTCCGGTCTCCCCCGCGCATTCTTTTTCCCCATGTCATACTCAGCACAACACCTCAAGGAAACGGCCGAGATCGTGGCCAAGATCAACCCCGCCGACTGCGAGAAATGCGTCGCCGAGCTGCGCGCTGTGCGGGAGCACGGCGGGCGGCTGTTCCTGCTGGGCGTCGGCGGCAGTGCGGCCAACGCATCCCATGCGGTCAATGACTTCAGGAAGATCACGGGGATCGAGGCGTACGCGCCGACCGACAACGTCTCCGAGCTGACGGCCCGCACAAACGACGACGGATGGGCCAGCGTGTTCGTCGAGTGGCTGCGCACGGGAAAGCTCAACAGCAGGGACTGCCTGTTCATCCTCTCGGTCGGCGGCGGCAACCTGGAGAAGAACGTGTCGCCGAACCTCGTCGCCGCCATGCAGCTGGCAAAACAGGTGGGCGCGAAGATCATCGGGATCGTCGGCAAGGACGGCGGCTACACGGCCAAGGTGGCCGACGCGTGCGTCATCGTGCCGACCGTCAACCCCAACAACGTGACCCCCCACAGCGAGGCCTTCCAGGCGGTCGTCTGGCACCTGTTCGTCTCGCATCCAGACCTGAAGGTCAACCAGACCAAGTGGGAGTCGGTGACGGCCAAGCCCTGAGCGGGATGGCGCTTCGGCCCGCAGTATTCCTCGACCGGGACGGCACGCTAAACGTCCAGACCATCCGCGACGGAAAGCCGTACGCGGCAGACAGGCTGGAGGACTTCAGGCTCTTCGACGGGGTGCCCGAGGCCTGCCGCGCCCTAAAGGCGGCCGGCTTCCTCCTCGTCGTCGTGACGAACCAGCCCGAGGTCGGCCGCGGGACGGTTTCCGAGGCCACCGTGGACGCGATCCACGCGCGCCTGCGCGAGCTCGTGCCGGAGATCGACAGGGTGGAGGCGTGCTACGACGCCGGGCGCGGGGAGGGATCCCTGCGGCGCAAGCCCGGGCCGGGCATGGTCCTCGACGCCGCGAAGGCGCTCGGGATCGACCTCACGCGTTCCTGGATGGTCGGCGACCGGTGGCGCGACGTCGAGTGCGGCAAGCGGGCCGGCGTGAAGACGGTCTTCATCGACTTCCAGTACTCCGAGAAGTTTACCGCGGCGCCCGATTACACCGTGGACACCTTCAGGGAGGCGGCCTCCCTGATAATCGGGATGGCGGGTGGGGCCGGCCCGGGTGTCTATTCTCCTTGCCCGATTTCCAACAGTCACCTCAATTCCGGATTAAGAAAACCCATGAAATCCCTCAACGACCTGAAGATACAGCTCTATGCCGACGGGGCGGACAAGGCCGGCATTCTGGACCTTTACTCAAAGCCCTACATCAAGGGCCTTACCACCAACCCGAGCCTGATGAAAAAGGCCGGAATCAAGGACTACGAGGCCTTTGCGAGGGACATCCTCAAGACGGTGACGGCGAAGCCGATCTCGCTCGAGGTCTTCACGGACGACTTCACCGACATGAAGAGGCAGGCGCTCAAGATTTCGGCGATGGCAAAGAACGTCTACACGAAGATCCCGATCACGAACTCCCGCGGGGAGTCCTCGCTGCCCCTGGTCAGGGAGCTCGCGAAGCAGGGCGTGAAGCTGAACATCACGGCCATCCTCACCCTCAAGCAGGTGGCGGGGGTCGCCGAGGCCCTGAACCCCGCGGTTCCGTCCGTTGTCTCGGTCTTCGCCGGGCGCATCGCCGACACGGGCGTGGATCCCATGCCCATCATGCGCGCCAGCTGCGCCCTCCTGCACGCCCACGACAAGGCGGAGCTCCTCTGGGCGAGCACCCGCGAGGTGCTCAACATCTTCCAGGCGCAGGAGAGCGGCTGCGCCATCGTCACGGTGCCGCACGACATCCTCGGCAAGGCCGCAAAGATGCTCGGCATGGACCTGACAGAGCTTTCGCTCGACACGGTCAAGACATTCGCAAAGGACGCGGCCGAGTGCGGCTACAAGCTCTGACGCGCCAACTTCGTCATTTACCTGCCGGGCGGACTCCTGCAAATCTCGGGGTCCGACCGTTTTCTAATGCCCACACGGACACGCCTGTTCAGTCTCCTTGTCGCGGTGCTGGCCCCAGCAGCGCCTCTTGCCGCCGCCAACCTTGACGGGTCGCCAGCGGATGTTGGAAACGCCGAGGCGGCAAGGCTTTACACGGAGGCCAACGATTATGTGACCACCATGTCCGAGGGGAGCTACTCGTACGCCTACCTCCAATTCTACTGGAAGAACGCCCAATCCAACGTCGATCGCGTGCGCCGCGTATACCCGGGCTCAACCACGGCCCGGGCGATTGCGCGGGGCGACCTGAAGCTTGGGCCCTACCCGCTCGACTACTTCAAGCGCCGGGTCCTCTTCAACCTCGAGCGCAAGCGCCTCGGGGCCTTCGACGACGTCAACTGCGCCATATTCCTGTATGGCCTAGACGAGAAGCGCAATGACCCGATCCGGGAGGAGGCCCTCGCGGGCATCCTCGAGGTGATGGCCCGGCGCCAGCGCTGGGGCGAGGTCATGGCCTTTCCGGTCCTCGAGGAACACCGGCCGCTGCTCCTGCGCAGCATCTTTCGCGTGGCGGCGGACTACGACCAGAAGAAGATCGTCGAGGACCTGCTGAAGAACACGACGCCGGCGGAAAGGAGCGCGGCGGGCTTCGACCCGATCATGGCCGAGGCGCTGGTTCTCCTCGGCAAGCCGCGTTCCGATCTGTTGGCGTTCGTTGCGGCCCACCCGGGGGACGATGTGCGGACTGCGGCGCTGCGGGCCGTCGTCGCGCGCGCGGTTCTCATCCACCGCAGGGAGTCGCTGCGCCTGTCGCTCGGCCAATCGATACCGGACCTCCACTTCAGCGTCCAGCGCCTGGCCGTGCGCGACGACGTCCCGGCAATGGCCGCGCAGCTCTTCCCGGGCAGGCCGGAGACCGCCGCGCCGTTTCTCGATGTCTACCGGGCGGCCCTAGGCACGGAGCCCGATTCCGCGGCCCCCACCGCCGCCCATCTCGCCTACCTGACGTACCTCGCCGACGAGGGCCGGCTTGACGACATGGCTTCGTACGCGCGCGCGGGCGCCCTTGGGGCCCAGGCCAGGCGGGCGTGCGGGCTCAAGGCGATCGAGCTCTACGCCGAGGCCGGCCGCTCCGGGGACGCGGAGCGGGCTCGCAATGAGTTCGGCTCACGCGGCACGGGCGAGCGCGACCAGGCGGCCCTTGCCGAGTTCATCGGGCGGATGGATTCGACCAGGGTCCCTCTCGTCGTCCGGGAGAAGACGTTTGCGGACCTGCCGATCTCGGATCCCTGCGTCCTGGCGACCGCCATCATGGACTGGAGCCTTTCACCGAACCGGTCGCAGCGGGGCGCAACGCCGTGGGACGCCGTCGTCTTCAAGGTCGCCGGCGGCTTCGACAACCTTCCCGAGCCCGAGTCAACCGCCGTCAGTGACGCCGCGAGTGTCGTGAAACCGTACTGAACGGCCGCCGACCGGCCTCCTTCCAGGTGAACATCCTCTTCGTAAACTACGGCGATTTCACCACCAACAGCCTGAACCACATAGGCGGCTTTGCAAACGCCCTGTCGGCTCAAGGGCACGCCTGTGTCGTGGCGGTCCCCTTCGGAAAGGATTCGCTCTCGGCGGTGCCGAACCCGGTCTTCATCGCCGCTCTCTACGAGGAGCTCCTGGTGGAGCCCGCCTTCTTCCCCGACCGGGGGCCGGCCGACGTGATACACGCGTGGACTCCGCGGGAATGCGTGCGCAAGTTCGTCCTGGCCTACCAGAAGTCCGCGGCGCAGCCCGCTAGGCTCGTCGTCCACCTCGAGGACAACGAGGAGAACCTCATCACGGCGTACGCCCGGCGGCCGATCGGGGAGCTCAGGAGGATTGGCTACGAGGATCTCGACTCGGTCCTCGCCGACAGCCTCCCCCACCCGGTCCGGCACCGGATGTTCCTGCGCCTCGCCGACGCCGCGACCGTGATCGTGGACCGGCTGAGCGAGCTCGTCCCGGCCAATGTGCCGTGCGCGCTCCTGCAGCCGGGCGTGGACCCCAGGTATCTCGGGTCCAACGGCGCGGACCCGTCGCTGCGCAGGGAGCTCGGCATCGACGAGAACGAGAAGCTCGTCGTCTTCACGGGCAGCAACACGTTCGCAAACGAGCCGGAGATGAGGGAGCTGTACGTGGCCGTCAGGCTCCTCAACCAGCGCGGGACCCCGACCCGCCTCGTGCGCACGGGCTTCAACAGGCCGGAGTTCCTCGAGGGCCTTCCGCCCGACCTGAAGGCCCACGTGCTCGATCTCGGGTTCATCGCGAAGGCGCGGCTGCCGAAGCTGCTGGCCCTGGCCGACGTGCTCGTCCAGCCGGGCAGGCCCGGCCCTTTCAACGACTACCGGCTCCCGTCCAAGCTGCCCGAGTTCCTCGCCTCGGGCCGGCCGGTCGTGCTTCCCCCGACCAGCATCGCCCTCGAGATGCGCGACGGGGTCGAGGCGATGTTCCTCTCGAGCGGGACCCCCGAGAACATCGCCGACTGCTGCGAGAGAATCTTCAGGGACCCCGCCCTCGGCGAGAAGCTGGGGAAGGCCGGCGCCGCGTTCGCGCGGAAGCACTTCGACCTGGAGACCAACGCTGCCACCCTGCTCAAGATCTACAAAAGGGCCTCCGCGAGGTCGCAGCGGCAGTGCTGGGCGGCCATCCGGGAATCGGGCGGCTCCGAGCTGACGGCGGCGGTCTGCGAGCTGGCCGAGGCGCTCGGGCCGGCAGGCGAGAGGCGCGCCCAGCGCCCGGCCGACGTCGCGGCGCTCGCCGCGGACCTGGCGGCCGTCGTCCGGGTCGAGGACAAGCGCCAGTCACGCGCGACGGAGGAGCGCGACAGGGTGCGCCAGATCCTCGAGGAAAAGGTGCGCCATCTCGAGCTCCAGAGGGACCTCACGAACCAGCACTCCCAGAACCTTGAGGAGAAGATAGCGTCGCAGGAGCGCCACCTCAAGCTGCACAAGAAGCTGACGGAAAGGCATATCCAGAATCTTGAGGCCCGGATCATCGGGGTGGAGAAGATCGCCCGCTCCCAGGCGGAGGCCTCCGCTGCCGCAGCCGCCGCGGCCTCCGCCGACCACGAGAGGCTCGTGGCGCGCATCCTAGAGATGGACGCCGAGCTGAAGGCGCGCGAGGAGCGCCTGAAGTCGATCGTCCGGTCCCGGTCATGGAAACTGTCGGCGCCGCTCAGGGACATCGAGAGGCTGGTCGGGCGGCTGAGTTCCCGGGCCCGGCCCGAGGCGCTGGCACCGGCCCGGGAGGAGGCGAAGGCGCCGGCGCCGGCCGCGCCGGACGCCCCTCCCGCCCCCCCCGACTACCACTACACCTTCAACTTCGACCACCCGAGGACGTGGAGCACCGCGTCCAACAAGCTCCTCATCCTCGGCTGGTGCTACGAGAACTCCGGCTCGCCCATCCTCGGCATCCGCGCCCACTTCGCGGGCGAGACGACCGAGGGGATCTACGGCTCGAAGCGCCTGGACGTCCTCGCCTCGACGGGAATGAGGCAGGCGGAGTACTGCGGCATCAAGATCGACGTCCGCACGCACCTGGGCGACCACCCGCTCATCGTCGAGGTCCGCCACGAGGACCGCTGGAACCCCTTCTTCCAGACGATGGTGCACGTCGGCAAGGCCGGGGACCCCACGGAGCTCAGCGAATACGAGAAATGGTGCCAGCAGCACGAGACCCTTTCGGAGGACGACGTCGGCGCGATCGCGAGGCACATCGAGGCCTTCCGCTCGAGGCCGCTCATCTCGGTCGTGATGCCGGTGTACAACACGCCGGAGGGCCTGATCGCGCAGGCCATCCAGTCGGTCTTCGACCAGCTGTACCCCAACTGGGAGCTGTGCATCGCCGACGACGCCTCGAGCGAGCCCCATGTGCGCAGGGTCCTCGAGGGCTTCGCCTCGAAGAATCCCCGGGTCAGGGTGGCCTTCAGGCAGGCCAACGGCCACATCTGCGAGGCGACCAACACGGCTCTCGCCCTCGCCACCGGCGACTACGTCGCCCTGTTCGACCACGACGACGTGCTCTCGCCGACCGCGCTCTACGAGGTGGCGGCCGAGATCGACGCGCACCCGGACGCGCAGCTTGTCTACTCCGACGAGGACAAGATCGACATGGAAAACCGCCGGTTCGACCCCTACTTCAAGCCGGACTGGAACCCGGACCTGAACACCGGCCAGAACTACACGTCCCACCTCTCGGTCTACAGGACCGACCTCATCCGTTCCGTCGGCGGCTTCCGCAAGGGCTTCGAGGGGAGCCAGGACTGGGACCTCGTCCTGCGTGCGATCGAGCGGATACCGGCCTCCGCCATCCGGCACATCCCGAAGCTGCTCTACCACTGGAGAGCCGCCCCGGGCTCGACCGCCCTCCAGCTCGCCGAGAAGAGCTACCCGATCGAGGCGGCGCGGATGGCCCTCGAGGACCATTTCAGGCGCACGGGCCAGGCGGTGGACCTGCTGCCGGTGCCCGGCGACCACTGGCGGGTCAGGTATCCGGTGCCGTCGCCGGCACCCCTGGTGACGCTCATCATTCCCACGCGCAACGCCGTCAGCCTCCTGCGCCGGGCGGTCACGAGCATCCTCGGCGTGACCGACTACCCGAACCTCGAGATCGCCGTTGTCGACAACGGCTCGGACGACCCGGAGACGGTGGCCTACCTGGCCGACATCGCCCGGGGCGCCGACCCGCGCCTGTCCGTCCTGCCCTACCGCCAGCCCTTTAACTACTCGGCGATAAACAACCTCGCCGTGCGAGAGGCCCGCGGCGAGGTGATCGGGTTCCTCAACAATGACGTGGAGGCGATCGAGCCCGGCTGGCTGACGGAGATGGTCAGCCACGCCGTGCGCCCGGGGATCGGGGCCGTCGGCGCCATGCTCTACTATCCCCTGAACACCGTGCAGCACGCCGGCGTCGTGCTCGGACTGGGCGGCGTCGCCGGCCACCCGTTCAAGGAGTTCCCCCGCGGCGACCAGGGCCAGAAGAACCGCCTGCGCCTCGTCCAGAACTACAGCGCCGTGACCGGCGCGTGCATGGTGATCCGCAGGGACCGCTTCCTTGAGGTCGGCGGCTTCAACGAGAGGGACCTGCCGATCGCGTTCAACGACGTCGACCTCTGCTGCAAGCTCATCAGCGCGGGATACCGGAACCTCTGGACGCCCCACGCGGAGTTCTACCACCACGAGAGCGCCACGCGCGGCGTGGAGGACACCCCCGAAAAGAAGGCGCGCTTCCAGGCGGAAATCGATTACATGATGAACACCTGGGGAACGCTCCTGATGGCCGATCCCGCCTACAACCCCAACCTGACACTCGTCGGCGAGGACTTCTCGCCGGCCTACCTGTCGCGCGCGGTCAAGACATGGATGGCATTCCTCCAGTGAGCCCGGCCCCGGGCGGCCCGGATCCGCGCGTTGCGGCCCTGGAGGCAGAGCTCGCGGCCGTGAGGCGCCGGGAGGCGGAGTTCCGCGCAAAGATGGTCCACGAGTTCCTCGACCGGGGCGAGCGCAACACCTACCTCCACGTCCTGCACGAGGAGCGTGCGGAGCTCATCAAGCGCCAGCAGGAGTCCTTCGCGGACCTCGAGGACCTGACGCGCAGGCTCGAGGCCGAGTCGGCGAGGGCCGCGGAGCTCGAGGCCGCGCTCGGCGAGGTCAGGGGGTCGTGGGCATGGAGGCTCGCGGCCCCCCTGCGGGCCGCCGCCCGGGCGATCAGGCGCAAGGCCCCCGCCCCCGCCGCGGGGCGGGCCCAGGTCGAGGGCGGGGTCTTCACCTACTACCTGCACACGTCGCCCTTCCGCATATACCGGGACCCCCGCTTCACGCTGCGCGGCTGGGCCTGGCCGCAGGACGGCCGCGCTGTCACCGCCGTCAGGGTGTGCATCGACGGCCGCGCCTTCGACGGCCGCCACGGTCTCGAGGAGCCGGAGGTCGTGAAGCGGTACGGTCCCCAGCCCTCGAATCCCCGTCCGGGCTTCGAGGTCACCTTCGAGACGCCCGCCGGCCGCCACTCGCTCAGCCTCGAGGCGCAGGTCGAGGGGGCCGCGTGGCGCCGGATCATGGCGACCTCGATCTGGTGCGAGCCCCGCGGCCGATGAGCGACGAGGCCAAGGCCCGCTGGCAGGCCGCCGCCTCCTCGCTCGGGGAGCGCTCGGCGTACAAGAAGGTCTGGGACCTGCAGGCGCGAGACCCGGACGTGGCGTCCCTCTCGGTGGCCGGCCACACGGACGAGGCGACACTCGAGCTCACGGCCCGCGGTTTCATCGACACGCTCAGGTCCACGGTCGGAGTGGGCCCTGACGACGTCGTCCTCGAGATCGGCTGCGGGATAGCGCGCGTGGGCAGGCCGCTCAGCCGCGAGTGCCTCCACTGGTTCGGGGCCGACATCTCCGCCGAGATGCTCGGCCACGCGGCGGCGCGCCTCGGGGACCGGCCCAACACGACGCTGGTCGAGCTGTCCACCGTGGGCCTCCAGGAGTTCCCGCGGGACGCCTTCGACCTGGTCTACTGCACCGTCGTCTTCATGCACCTCTTCGAGTGGGACCGCTACCGCTACGTCGAGGAGGCCCTCCGGGTGCTGCGGCCGGGCGGCCGCTGCTATTTCGACAACTTCAGCCTCGACTCGGAGCATGGCTGGAACGTCTTCATGGAGGGGGCGCGCTACCCGCTTGAGCGCCGCCCGGCCCACTTGAGCATGTCCTCGTCCCGGGAGGAGCTCGGCACCTACCTGAGGAGGGCCGGGTTCACCGACGTGCGGGTCCACGACCTGCCCAACGAGCTGATCGCGGCTACGGGGCGCAAGCCGGACTGAGGCGCCGGCCTAATGCAGGTTGTACTTGGCGATGAGCTCCCTCGCCCGGTCCATGGGCAGCCCAGGGATTCCCGGGACTGAATGCGGGTCGGGGTTGGCCTCGGCCAGGAGGATGCGGCGGGACTCGGCGCCGCGGGACTCCGAGAAGGGCGCAAGCGTCCGGGGCCAGAGGCGGCACAGGTGCACGGCCAGGGCCGCGAGGATGCCCGCCGCGCAGATTCCCCGGAAGACCGCCCCGACCGGGATCCGGTCCCACTGGCGCGAGAGCCAGAACGCCGCCAGCGGCGCGAAGCCTATAAGCGAGGCGTACTGGTAGCGCGAGCTCGCGGCCGCCGCCAGGCCGGTGTGGTAGCGACCGATCCCGAGGAGCGCCGCGTTGCCCAGGTCGAGGGCCACGAGGAGAAAGAAGAGAAGGCGCTGGCGCCCCTGGCTGCGCAGAAGCGCCCATCCTACGATCGCGAGCTTGCATATCCCAAGGGCGGCGGCCGTGCGCCAGCCCTGGGACTCGACCGAGAAGAGCAGGTAGGCGGGATTGAGGCAGTAGTACCAGGCGCCGAAGGCCGCAGCCTCGCCCCAGTGGCCGGCCATGTGGTGCTCGTTGCCCGTCGAGAGGGCCGCGATCAGGGCGCCCACGCCGACCGAAGGCAGGACGTACAAGGCGACGCGCGCCGCGGTGCGCCCGGGCGGGACCCGCCCGCCGCCCCCGCCCGGCCAGAGGCATCCCGCCGCGAGAACGGGCCCTGCGAGCACGCCGCGCGAGAACGACAGCGCGCTCGCGGCCGACCAGACAAACGAGCCCGGCCCGGACGGGGACCGCAGGAAGCCGTCGAGGGCGAGGAGCATGAACGTGGCGGAGAGGACCGCCGACCACTGGACGGACCACCCGAGCGTCTCGAGGTTGGCGGGCGTCAGCCCGAAGGAGATCTGGGCCAGGATCACGGCGGGCCACGGCAGGGCGCACGCGCGCATCACGCGCCCGAGGAGCGCGACGTTCACGGCGTGCGTCAGCCAGACCAGCGTGATCATCGCGAGGTACGAGCCCCGGAAGACGACCACCGAGCCCCCCCAGCCGAGCTTGAACAGCGGCACGAAGTTCTCGGCGAAGGCGAGCCATGTCCAGCGCCAGAACCCGACCCTGTCGATCTGGTCGATGAGGTCGAACTCGTCGCCGAACCAGAACAGGCGCCCGAAGAGGCCGAGGTGGGCCGCGAATGGGGCCAGGGCCAGGAGGCCCGAGGCGGCCAGGATCGGCCAGTCCCAGTCTCTGGGCGCGGCGCCGCGGGCGGAATCCCCACCGGCGCTCATCGGCCGGCGCTCTCGTCAAAGCGCATGGAGGCGACGTACGACCAGCCCCAGCGGTTGTCGCCCGGCAGGCCGGGCTCCATGCGCAGGACGATCCGTTCCGGCCGATCCGCCGGCACCGCCAGTCCGACGCGCTGCGTTCCCCTGTCGCCGGGGCTCCTCACCGGGTCGAGGAGGCGGCTCCACAGGCGTTCCCTGCGCCCCCCGGGCCAGACCCCGTCCAGGTCGAACCGGACACCGGAGGTGTGCCCGTCGCCGGTGTAGGCCCCCTCGCGGATGCCAAACTCGCAGCTGAGCCGGGAGGCCCCGGCGGGGACGGCGACGACGACCTCGCCCTCGGCGTGAAGCATGATCGCCTTTCCCTCGGCGACGTCGAAGACCTCCGGGTCGAACACGGAGGCCACGGACACCGGGCGCCGGTCGAATATGCCGAGCTCCACGAGGCGGCCCAGCGGCGCCGACGGGCGCAGCTCGATTGCCGGCAGCTCGAAGACTCCGACCCTCACGGTGCTCCAGAACTCATCCTGGCCCGCCGGCGCCTCGAAATGGAAAGACCTCACCCACGAGTACTCCTGGCCGGCGAGGAAGGACGCGACCTCGTCGCCGGTCTCGAGCGTCGGCGCCAGGATGAATCCGTCGCGGGCGACCCGGGGGAGGACCCGCCACAGGCGCTGGGCGCCGTCCCGGTCGGTGGTCGCGATCTCGAGCGCCGCGGGCTTGTAGAGGAGCGCCCTCAGGCGGCCGAGGTCGTTGGCCACCGGGTCGGCCCGGAGCCAGATCGGGTGGCTGCGGCCGGGCGGGAGCTCCACCTCCTCGGATAGCCTGACGGTCTTCTCGAGAAGGAGGCGCCGCCCGGCCGGGGCCCTCGGGACTGTCGCGACCCTCTTGAGGAGCCAGTATCCCCCGTCCTCGAGAACGGGCGCGTAACATCCCGGAAGCGCCGCGACGAGCGCCGCGTCATCCTGTCCGGGATACCGGTCGTCGATCCGCTGGTCGCCCCAGATGAGGAAGTCCGGCGCGCGGTCCGACTGGTAGAAGCGCAGGTTCCAGCCCTCGAGGCCGGGGGTGTACGCGGTATAGCTCTGGAAGATCGGCCTTGGGGCCAGCCTGAAGCCGTTCAGGAGGGCCACCCCGGTGTTGAAATCGTAGACGTCCACGGTCCGGTCACCGATCGCGCCCCGGACCAGGGGCAGCGACTCCTGCGCGCAGGCCTCCTCGTAGGAACGCTCCCAGTCCTGGGGAAGCTCGCCAAGCCTTAGAAGAGCCCTTGTGTTCCCGTAGATGCGCTCCCACTCGACCTGGGGCCCCTGCTCGTAATAGCTGGGGTCGAAGCACGCGACCGCCGCCAGGCAGCCGGGGATGGCGAGATCGGACCAGTGCCAGCGCCTCCCGGGAAGAACCAGGGCCGGGACGACGGGCGCCAGGCAGAGGACGTACACGAAGAAGCCGAAGACATGCCCGCCGAGCGGCAGGAGGTCCGCGCGCGTGAAGCTCTCCTTCCACATGACGAGGAGCGAGAAGGCCAGGTAGCCGCATGCGCCGGCAGCGAAGGCCCGCTCCGGGATGCGCCGCCACGCCATCCAAGCGAGGGCCGCGCACGCGAGGGCCAGGCCGGCGCCACAGGCGAATGCGGGCCACGGCTCGTCGATCCCCATCGCGTCCCCGTAGGCCGACGCGATCTCGAGGCTGCGCCGCAGGTAGGGGTAGAGGTTGTCGGGGTCCTGCCCCGCCGCGACCCACGCCCCGAAGACCGCCGCCGCGAAGCCCGCGGCCGCGCCGAGGGCGCGGCCCCGGCAGCCCCGCCCGACCCAGCAGCCCGCCGCCGCGAGGACGCCCGCGGAAGCAACGACCATGTACGTGAACTTGAGCTGAGCCAGGAACCCGAGGACCACGGCCCACGCCACGAGGCGCGCGGCCGAGGCTCCCTTTTCCATCATGCCGGAGATGACGATGAGCGCCATGAGGACGAAGTAGGCGACGTCCAGGAACAGCCAGTGGAAGCCGAGGAAGAGGACCGCGAACGCGACCCGCCTCCAGGGCGCGAGCCGCCGCGTGAGCAAGACGAGCGCGAGGGCGATCCCGAACTGGCCCGCCGTCTGCCAGGCTAGGATCGGGACCGCGCCGACGCGGCCCAGGTGGTGGAGCGAGCAGAGGTAGCCCCAGGGACCCCAGGTGAAGATGAGGTCGCGCCCGAACTGGGCCCCGTGCGCCCGGGCGTGTATCAGCATCTCCTGCCACGAGCCGTCGAGCGACGCGTCCGGCGCGCCCGGGATTCCGACCAGGGAGATGCCCAGGACGAGGGTGAGGACCGCGGCCCCGGCGGCCGCGGCCAGCCGGGGGCCCGCGCGGGTTGACTGGGGGGCAAAAGCACTCATGGATCGTCGCCGCATGAACTTGTACGACAAGCCCACCGAAACAGGCGATTGCCAAAAGACCCGGCGCAGATGGCCCTGAGCGACTCCACCGCAGTCACGGTCTCGGTCATCGTCCCGGTTTACAACGAGATTTCGACGGTCCGGACGGCGCTGGACGCCCTCGTGGCGAAGCGGATCGCGGGGTTCGATCTCAGGCTGATCATCGTCGAGAGCAACTCCACGGACGGGTCCCGCGACGCCGTCCTCGCGTACAAGGGGCATCCGTCGGTGACCGTGATCCTGGAAGAGGCGCCCAGGGGCAAGGGCCATGCGGTCCGGGCCGGGCTGGCGGCGGCCACGGGCGACATCGTCATGATCCAGGACGCGGACCTCGAGTACGACCTGGCCGACTACGGCAAGCTCCTTGCGCCCATAGCCGGCGGCGAGCATGCGTTCGTGCTCGGGTCGCGCCACACCAAGAAGGGCTGGGCCATCCGCAAGTTCACCGACCAGCGCCTCCACGCCCTTGCGCTCAACCTCGCCCACTGGACGTTCGCCCTGATGATCAACGCCTCGCTCGGCGTCTGGCTGAGCGACCCCTTCACGATGTACAAGGTCTTCCGCAGGGACTGCATCGCGGGGCTCAGGCTCGAGTGCGACCGGTTCGACTTCGACTGGGAGCTCCTGATCAAGCTGGTGAGGAGGGGCTACCGGCCGATCGAGATCCCGGTGTCGTACCACTCGCGCTCGTTCAAGGAGGGCAAGAAGGTGTCCCTCTTCCGCGATCCGCTCACGTGGATGCGCGCCCTGGCGAAGTACCGCTTCCAACGGCTGTGATTACCGGGCACAATCCCCCCACATGACCAAGACGCTCCTCGTCACCGGATCCTCCGGGCTCATCGGCTCGGAGGTGTGCCTGTACTTCGGCCGCGAGCTGGGGTACTCCGTCCACGGGATCGACAACAACCAGCGCGCGGTGTTCTTCGGCCCCCAGGGCGACACGCGCTGGAACCAGGAGCGCCTGGGGCGCGAGCTCAAGGGGTTCAGGCACTGGGAGCTCGACATCCGCGACCGCGCCGGGATCCTCGCCCTGGTCAAGTCGCTCAGGCCCTCGGCGATCGTCCACGCCGCCGCCCAGCCGAGCCACGACCGGGCGGCGGCCATCCCGTTTGACGACTTCGACACCAACGCCGTCGGCACCATGAACATGCTCGAGGCCGCCCGCGCGGCCTGCCCCGAGTCGCCGTTCATGTTCCTGAGCACGAACAAGGTCTACGGCGACGCCCCGAACAGGATCGCCCTCGCGGAGCTGGCGACGCGCTGGGACTACGCCGACCCCGCCTACGCGAACGGCATCTCCGAGAGCTTCACGGTCGACCAGTCGCTCCATTCGCTCTTCGGCGCCTCCAAGGCGGCGGCCGACCTGATGGTCCAGGAATACGGGCGCTACTTCGGGATCCCGACGTGCTGCCTGCGCGGGGGGTGCCTCACCGGGCCGAACCACTCGGGGGTCGAACTCCACGGCTTCCTCAGCTACCTGGTCAAGTGCAACCTCGAGGGCCGCGAGTACAAGGTCTTCGGGTACAAGGGGAAGCAGGTGCGCGACAACATCCATTCGCTCGACGTCGCCAGGTTCCTCGCGGAGTTCGCCGCGTCCCCCAGGGTGGGCGAGGTCTACAACCTCGGGGGCGGCAAGGCCAACAGCACGTCGGTCCTCGAGGCGTTCAAGCTGGCGGAGTCCTTCACGGGGAAGGCCCAGGTTTTCACCTATGTCGACCAGAACCGGACCGGCGACCACATCTGCTACTACTCCGATCTGCGCAAGATCCGGGCGCACTTCCCCAAGTGGGACATAACGCGGTCGCTCAGCGACACCGTGGGCCAGATCGTCGAGTCCTGGCGCCGCCGACCGCGGGTTTGACGTATCCATGCGGATCCCCTAGCGTCTCAAGTCCTTGATGAGTAAACCCAGAACCCTTGCGGCGGGCGCGCTCCGGCACCTGCGCGTGCTCGCGGTCGCGGCCTCCGGGAGCGCGGCCGCCGCGTTCGGCCAGGGGGCCCTGGCCGCCAACTCCCCGTTCATGCCCTCGGGCGCAGCGGCGGCGGCCGGCGCGGCGGGAGGCGAGGCCTACGAGCTGGCCGGCTCGAGCGTCCAGGGATCCGACGTCGCCGTCTGCATCTACGAGCGCCAGGCCAAGCACAGCCAGTGGATTCCCGTCGGCGGGATCGTGGACGGCATCCATGTGATCAGCTACGACGCCGCGAGCGACAAGGCCCTGGTCACCATCGCGGGCTCCTTCAAGGAGCTGGCGATGCGCAAGGCGACGGTCGCCCCGCTCAGCCCGTCGTCGGCCGCGAGGGTGGCGGCGTCCGTTCCGGAGAACGCCGCGCCCGCCGCCCCGGTAGCCTCCGCGCAGCCCGCGTCCCCCGCCACCGTCCTTCACGACCAGCAGGAGGCCCGGATGCTCGTCAGCGACCTTCTCGAAATCGGCGTCCAGCAGCGCAAGGCCTACCAGGAGGCCAAGCAGAAGGCCGCCCAGGAGGCGACTGCGCAGCCGGCCAAGTAAAGGCGAGACGGGCGTGCGCATACTGATCTCCGGAATCTGCGGGTTTGCGGGCAGCGCGATCGCCCGGGCGCTCGCGGCCCAGGGGCGGGGCCACGCGCTCTTCGGGTTCGACAACTTCAGCCGCCCCGGGAGCGAGGGGAACCGGGCGGAGTTGAAGCGCCTCGGGATCAGGCTCGTCCACGGCGACGCCCGCCTGGCGAGCGACGTCGACGCCCTCGCGCCGGCCGACTGGGTGATCGACGCCGCGGCCAATCCGAACGTCCTGGCCGGCGTCGACGGGCTCTCGAGCTCGCGCCAGCTGGTCGAGCACAACCTCGGCGGCACCGTCAACCTGCTCGAGTACTGCAAACGCGCCCGCGCCGGCTTCGTCCTCCTGAGCACGAGCCGGGTCTACAGCATCGGCCCCCTCTCCTCCCTCGCGATGCACGTCGAAAGCCGCGCCTTCCGCCCGGACGCCAAGGCGCTTCCGGCCGGGGTCACGCCCGCGGGGCTCTCTGAGGCGTTCCCGACCTCGGCGCCCGTGTCGCTCTACGGCGCGACGAAGCTTGCGAGCGAGGCCCTCGCCCTCGAGTACGGCCAGGCCTTCGACCTGCCCGTCTTCGTCAACCGGTGCGGGATCCTCGCGGGCGCGGGCCAGTTCGGCCGCCCGGACCAGGGCATCTTCGCCTACTGGATAAACAGCCACCTGCGCCGGCGGCCGCTCAGGTACATCGGCTTCGGGGGCAGGGGCCACCAGGTGCGCGACTGCCTGCACCCGGCGGACCTCGCCCCGCTCCTCGAGGCGCAGTTCGCGGCTCCCAGGATCGACGCGGCCGACCGCGTCGTGAACGTCGGCGGGGGCGCGGCCTCCGCCATGTCGCTCCTGCAGCTGACCGACTGGTGCGACGACCGCTTCGGGCACCATCCCGTGGCGTCGGACGCCTCGGCCCGGCAGTTCGACATCCCCTGGATCGTGCTCGACGCGTCCAAGGCAGGCCGGCTGTGGGGATGGAAGCCCCGGATCCCCGTCCAGTCGGTCCTGGAGGAGATCGCGGCGCACGCGGGCACCCATCCGGACTGGCTGGAGCTGTCGGCGCCCCTTGGATGAGCCTCAACCTGCTCTCGATCGTGATGCCCGCGCGCGACGAGGCGGAGTCGCTGCCGTCGACCCTTGGCCTCCTCCACGCCGAGCTCACGCGCGAGGCGGTGCCCCATGAGATCGTCGTCGTCGACGACGGGAGCACGGACTCGACGTGGCAGGTCCTGCAGGGCCTGAGGCGGGA
>Ga0181526_10001390_pt1 | contig 22984 bp, 18 predicted proteins | sample PEATcosm2014_Bin_35_FD_119750 | JGI IMG/M metagenome (GOLD analysis project Ga0181526, IMG submission 119750) | Peatland microbial communities from MTU Mesocosm Facility, Houghton, MI, USA - PEATcosm2014_Bin06_30_metaG | ecosystem: Environmental > Terrestrial > Soil > Wetlands > Peat | place...
ACACGCCCGCTGGTCGAACGCCAGCAGCCATGTCTGCCAATCACCACCAGTTGATCTCGTGGCCGCGACTCGGCGGGTTGCATCACCGCTACACGGTAGCCGCCTGAAACCATCTCAGCGGTGAATTAGACTCGTGGGTCATCCAGATGAAGGAAGATCCTTCTCCGGAGCTTGTGAGTCGGACTTCCTCGCTCGTTTCCCGAGGTAGCCTTCGCCCTCGAAAACCACTGAGTACAGCTCCGTGCATTCGTCAGAAGCGCGTTGCAGCGAAAACCGGGCCGCGTTTAGTTCTGATGAGGCACAGCTGTGCTGTGCTGGATCGCCATTCTCGGAGGCTTCTGCTGCATGATTCCTATTCGGAACTCTTCATGCTCTCCGCTATTCCGCTCCAAGGAATGCCGCTGGACTCATCCTGTACCATACCGATGATGCCGTTGGGTGTGATGATGGGCGAACCAAAAACGGTGGAATCCACATTGACCGCAAACCGAATTCGCCCGTTGTCCAAATAGGCTGAGGTCAGAATGACCTCAGGCGTCAGTGCGCCTGAGCCAAGGCGTGGGAAACGAAGCAGAGCGACCGCCTCCCAACGTACCAAAAGCGGAAGGGGCGCAATCCTCGCCGTGGGAATCGCAGAAAGAGCGTCGGTTGTCTTCAGAAATGTAATGTTCCTGCTACTGGCGCGTACGTTCAGCTTACCCTTCTGCGGTAGGCGCGAATGGGTCAGAAGCATCACTTGTGTGGTCGCCTGAACTGTTGGACGGGTCCCGTGTAATTGCCTCCCCAGTTGCAGCCCACCATCTGTGGTCAGGGGGCCGGGCGCCGCCTGTCCGCTCGGCCAGGTCGAGAGCCTGAACGTGTCCGGCTCCAGCGTATAGGCGCCGCTTTGTACGGCCGTGGCTATGTCAAGGTCGAAACTCCACGGTTCCAGCGCCTCATCCGGCAGCACGATCTGCGTTGGCGAGACGCGGAACGCCACGCCAGTCCATGTGAGAGGCACCTCCTTTCTTTGTGTGTCTTTTACGGCGTATGTCACCACAACTGCAAAAGTTGCTGGTGCATATTGCTGCAGCACGTCACTCCGCAAACCCGGCCATATTCGGTCCGAAGCCGAGACCCCTGCAAGCAAATGTTTTAACGCCACATCCGCAGTTTCCAGCACCGCAAGAGCCGCCGTCTTCGAGATCGCTCCGCCGGGAATGGCCACGGGGACCCTCTGTTGCAGCTTCATCGGCACCACGGCCTTAAAGGTTCCTAGAGCAATCTTCGCGATCGGGCTCAGGTGCACCGATATATACAGCTCACCGTCGAGCGTTGCAAAACCGTCCATCAGCGCTTGCGAAAGAGGCTTGGTGCTGGTGAGATCGTGTAGGTAAATCGTTACCAAAATCGGTTGTGGAAGCTCTACCTTTTGCCCTCTAATAAGGTGAATCGGGAGTTGAAGCGGTGCCGCGAAGACGGGCAGACCATTGAAATGCAGATTTGTCAGAGTGACCTCGTTGAGCTTCATGTCCTGGCCAGCGTCAACAGCCACTTTGAGCGCAAAAACCACTTTCTCCGTATCGATCTGCTGCAGTGACATGCCAATGCAGTCCGCGATCACCTGGTGCTCCCCATCCGGTGGCGCAATGGTCGCATTAGGTGAGCGGGCGAAAGCGAACGCACAGAGACAGGCGAGATACGCAACAATCCTGTATCTGAGCTGAAATACCTGTCGTATATTCACTTCGCCTCTACATTTCTAGGCAGCTTGCTCATGCGATCCGCGATATACCGGTCAATGAGTCGGGGGAGTTCGGTATTCATACGGTCCACCATGTGATTTTCTGCCGCCTGCAGTTTGGGGTCGATCGAATCCAGCTTCTGGTCGAGCGCCTTCGTGCGCTGATCTAACTGCGGCGAGAAATACTGCACTGAATTGGTCGCCTGCTGTTGCAGGTTCATGATGGCCTGTCTGTTTTCGGCCACCAGCTGGTTCTGGTACACAAGCAATCCGGCCATGACCAGAACGAGAAAAAGCAATACCAGGGTCAATTGGTGTAAGCGCTTGAGCTTCTGCTCCATACGGTCGTCCTCGCTGCGAGATTTGGTTCTGACCTGCTGCTACGTCATGTGGGTCTTCTATGGATGCCGCAGCAAAGTCGAGGTTAGGATCAGACTGAGAGATGACAATGGTCGGCATGGGAGCATCGCTTTGGCAACGTCGACGCGGCAACTTATTAAGGTGACTGCTCAGAGGCCGCCGGCGGGCGGGGCAGGGTCCCTGATGCCGAGACAAAGATCTTCGCAATTGCCATTGATAACGGCAAGTTGGACGAACCCGCAAGGCCGCTTGCCCTTCTCGTCGAGCATCACTTGCGTCGCTGATTCTTATCGGAAAGGTCGGCCCCGACTGCAATGTGGCGGCGCGAAATTCAACCGTCGGGATTGTGAAGTCGCTCTTGAGATTGCCATGCATGCTGTCCTCGCTGCGGAACGCGACCTAGCCTAACATCGCTAGCAACAGTCACGTGCCAGCCCGAAGGTTAGGGCAACGCGACATCGGGTCCGGGGTCGCAGTCCTCAACTGTCCAATCCGCAAGCGCGCATTTTCGAGGTCCCACGAGCGGTTGCGTTGTGTATACAAAGATCAAGTCAGATGTTCTCGTCTGCGAATCGCAAGTGCTATTGCGGCGATCATCAATATGATAAAGACTCCCTGAATGCAGAGATACTCCGGCATCGCGTCGGGCGCACTCAGATTCTTGGCCCGAAAAAACTGATAGGCGCAGGCCTCCTGCCCATGCGGGCTGGTTATGGGGGACATCGAACCTGCAGCGTCCCCAGGATGTAGCGTGATCGTCACATTACTGAGTAGCGGGAAGCGGTAATCGACTGCCTGGCCGCTGACTGGATCATGTACGTACAAATCAGCCAGACCTTCCAAACCCCAGCGGGCGACCATCAGCGGCGACAGCACATTGGCAAGGACTGCGGGCATCGCGCGCTGGTTGTCCGTCTGCATGACCTCGACAATGCCTGGATGTTTGGCGTCCGAAGCCGCGAGTGACTGCGCATGGACAGGAATCAAGAGTCCCGCCAGTAGCAACTCTGGAATCATCACCAAAGGGAAAGCGTAGAGCGCCGCCTCACTCGTCGGGGCAAGGGAAGAGATTAGCAAGCCAATTAGGCCTCCTTGGATACCGATGATCCACATCATCATCCACACGGACAGAAAGTGTCCCTGCAGCGCCCTGCCGACGATGAGGATGCAAATGAAGACAAAGCTCTGCGCTCCCGCCACTCCCGCCAGGTAGGCCAGCTTTGCCGCGAGATAGCTCGTGGGGCGAAGATTGCGCTGACGTTCCCGCCTGTAAATGGCCCACTCATCCACCACTTCGCGGACGTTTGCCGAACAACAGAACCACATCGCCACCAGGATCGTAATCAGCAGCGTCATGGGCTCGTTGGGACCGGTCTTCATAAAGCAGGCGAGGATGCCAATGACGGCAGGCGGCAACAGCAGTGTAGCTACGGATGACAGGTCGCCGATGCGTAGCGCAACTTGCCGAGCCAGCACGGTCTTCATTTGCCTCAGCCATGAAGTTCCCTTGGTACTCTCCTTTACAGTTTCGAGTGCCGGAGGGAAGGATGTCCTGCCCAAAAGCACGGCTTCCTCAATCGGCTGCCTCACATGTTCGGCACAAACAGAGGAGGCCAGATAGCGCTGCTTCCACTCGTCCGCAATGCGATCCTCCTCTGCGCGATCGGATCCCGGCGGCGCCAACAGGTAGTACACCTCCAGAGGTCGTTTGCACTGGAAGTAAGCCAGCATCTCCTCCGCCGGACCGAAGTAGACAAGCTTGCCGCGCGCCAGGACCGCTACCTTGTCAAGTAAGCTAAAGAAGCTCAGCAAATGCGTGTTGATTACCACCGTCGATCCCCGATTGGCCAAGTTGCGGAAGAGCTGCATCATCTGCATTTCTGTCGCAGGGTCCTGTCCTGCGGTGGGTTCGTCCACATACAGAATCGCCGGGTCGCTCAACATCTCGATGCCTAGACTGGCTCGCTTACGCTGGCCGCCGCTCAACGAGCGAATTCTCTCGTCCGCCCGCTCCGTGAGCCGCAGTACATCTAATACCCTCGCCACTTGGGCGCTGACCTCGGCATCGCCAAAGTCTGACGGCATACGCAGCTGCGCCGAGAACTCAAGGCATTGGCGCACCGTCAGTGCGGTGTGGAGGATGTCATCCTGCGGCAGACAGCCGATGAGCGAGCGCAGCAGCTTGGGGTATTGATACAAACTGCGATCATTCATCATCAACTGGCCCTCTGGTGCTGGGCGGAAGCCATTCATCGCATCCATCAGTGTCGATTTGCCAGCGCCTGACGGCCCCAGCAATCCAACGAACTCACAAGGATTCAGCACGATGGAAATGTCGTCCAGCAGGCGAATCGTACGACCATCACCGTCGCGGATGTCTCTCGTCAAGCCGCTCGCAAAAACGTGCACCCCCTTGCCGTCAGCCTCCTGCTCCAGTTGCAGCCCGTCGAACGTTAACTGCACTCCACCGATTGATATGCGGTCGCGGCGCTCCAGCACCTTGCGCGCCACCCGCGTGCCGTTCACGAAGGTGCCATTTGCCGAGTTCAGGTCAACAAGCTCTAGTCCTCCACCATCCAGCTTGCGTATTTGCGCATGCCGTGAAGAGACAGTGGGATGGGTTAAATGAATATCGCTGCCTGCGGCGCGTCCGATCACAATCACCGGCTTGTTGAGGTCGAAATCACCTAGCGCCTGCCGCCGCTTCCCTGCGTCGCGAAAAAGGAAGAGCTGGGTGTCGCAGGCGCCCAGTTGAATCAGATCGCCGTCCTCCAGGCGTTTGCTGTCAGTACGTGCACCATTGACAAGTGTCCCACCCGGAGATTGAAGGTCCCGAATCGTTACGTTTCCGTCTGCGCTCACCACTATCAGGGCATGTGCTGGAGCGACACTGCGGTCGTCTACTTGAAAAGTGTCAGGTGCTCTTCTGTTCCCCAGATATAAGCTGCCGAGTCGAAGCGGTATATCGCGCACCGCATAACGGTTCAGCACCAGTTGCAACCTGCACCTAGTTGCTGCGGGAGCGTTGTCGTGCAAAACGATACTTTGCTGGGGTTGCGGCGGCTTGCTCTCCTTAATCCCAGGTACCGTAAATATGAACGACATCTCCTTGTTCGATCCGAAAGCGAGAAGACAACCCGGGCGCAGACTCGCACTGCTTACCCGCTGGCCATCGACGAAAGTGCCATTTGCACTGTGGTCTTCCACCGTCCATGTCCCGTCCCGACCGCGCACCAGATGCGCGTGACAACGGGATATCTCATCATCGTTCAAGACCAGGTCGTTGCCTAACTGCGAACGGCCAATCACAAACCTCTCTTTGTTCAGCTTCACTTCTTGGCCCTGCTTTGGACCAGCCGCCCTCAAGAGGCTCGCGAGACCAGGCATCGAATCCCTGCTATCCATGAGATAAACTCCAACAAATGCCGAAAAGTGCCATCACACAGCTTCAACTGCACAAAAACCTGGAGGGAAGATCTGAATCTCCTCCAGAATTGGTTTAATCTTGGTGAAAATAAGCGGAGTCTATCATCCAATTCAATCCGATTCGAGAAAAATTGATGCTGATGACCTGATTGATGTCAAAATAGCCGACACCCACAGCCGGGGGCTAGCGCGTAACAGATGTTAGGGCTCTCGCGACAGACTTGTGCTCGCCTGTACCTGCTGTAAGCTGTCAGGCACGCTCGCCTGGATGTGAAGTTGCCTTGATCTGATGGACGGGTTGGAAGAGACTGGTTTCGAGCAGATTGAGCATTTGATCTGTCGTCTACTACAAGAGGGTGGGTCTTGCTCGAAGTCCAAGAGCAGACCGTACGGAAATACAAGGCGCGATAATGATTGCCCCGAAAATGCAGATGTCGTCTCCGCCGCCTTTGCAAGTGACTGTTGGGACGCCCGGCCTGGAGGATAAACGATTTGAATTTACGGAATTGTTCCGCATTGGGCGGACCGAAGAATGCGAGGTATGCGTTAATGATGAGCACGTGAGCCGCATTCATGCAGAAGTGAGCTTTGAGAATGGCACTTGGCAGATCCGCGATCTGGGTAGCACCAACGGACTGTACTCCTTGGGACAGCGCCTTGAACGTATTTCCATCATCGAAAGCGTGACTATAAGGCTTGGGATCGAAGGACCAGAGGTCAGATTCCAGGTGGAGCCGCCGGCGGGAAAAGACGAGGACCTGTCTCCTGATGGAGCTGTCATAGCCCGTTATGTCGAACATTACTTCGGCAACTCCAACGAGCCAGTGGGCGAACACACCATGTTCGTCCGCGAAGCCTTCGCGCGCGTGCAGACGAAGCAGAAGCGAAAACACGGCTTCATCGTGGGGGCACTCGTTCTTTGCATCGTAGCCGCAGGTACGTATGCCATTTATGAACGCCAGCAGGTCAAGCGACAAAGGGCCATGGCTGAAGACCTTTTTTATGCCATGAAATCCATGGACGTCGACATCGCGAAGCTCGAGAGCGCAGTTGTGAGTTCCAATAATCCGGAGGGCATAGAAGAGATTCGGAAATATGAGAAACAGCGCAAGGACACGGAGCGCAACTATAATCAGTTTCTGGCCACGCTCCACGTCTACAACCCTAAGATGACCGAGCAAGAGAAGCTCGTGATGCGTGTTGCCCGCATCTTTGGGGAATGCGAGCTGGATATGCCGCCGGACTTCATGGCTGAGGTTAGTAAGTACATCAAGCTCTGGCAGTCATCGGGACGATTCGCAAGAGCGATCAACGTTGCCAAGAAAAACAACTATACCTCTACCATTTCGCAAGAATTTCTAGCTCAAGGTCTCCCGCCGCAATTTTTCTATCTTGCCCTCCAGGAGAGTGATTTTGACCCTTATATCAGTGGTCCCTTAACTAGAAAAGGAATTGCCAAAGGCATGTGGCAATTCATACCTGAAACGGCGATTAAGTATGGGTTGCATTTGGGGCCGCTGGTTGATCTCCGTCGCCCCGATCCGGGCGACGATCGTCACCACTATGACAAAGAGACCAAAGCGGCAGTGAGCTATATAAAAGACTTATACAGTACGGACGCACAGGCATCCGGGTTGCTGGTCATGGCTTGTTACAACTGGGGCGAAAATTCAGTCCTGCCGCTGGTTCGCAGTATGCCTGCCAACCCGAGAGAACGGAATTTTTGGCAGCTACTTGCGCAGTATCGTGACAAGATCCCCCAGCAAACTTACGATTACGTCTTTTATATTGTCTCTGCAGCTGTGATTGGAGAGAACCCGCGTCTGTTTGGATTTGATTTCGACAATCCTCTCGCCGATTTGGAAAGCAAGGATCCTCCGGCATTTGTGCAAAATGACTTCCTAGCCGACGACACTTTGCTTACCGGAGAGTCCGCAGAGCGGATACCATTCCGCCTTCCACGCTTTGGGGCTGACGCAGACGGTGTATTGCTAGGCAGAACTTACTCCTGCCTTGGTCCTTGCACTTCCAAGGACTTCGCGGTAATAATGCAGCGCCACGAGGCTGTCCCGTGAAACTTGTAATCCAAGCGGCCGCGAAGACGGACGTCGGAATTGTGCGTAGCAACAATGAGGACAATTTTGGCTATAACATCGCACATGGCATATTTGTTGTTTGTGACGGCATGGGCGGTCAGGCGGCAGGCGAGATCGCAAGCAAGATCGCCGTCGACACCCTGTTGAATCATTTCCGCCACGATGATGGGGGCAGCAAAGCGAAAGTCTTGGGACAGGCGTTCGGAGGCGTCTCTCAACGAGCTAACAGGTTAGCCAATGCTATCCAGCTTGCGAACTATGCCATTCGGCAAGCTTCAGGTCTGAACGTGGGCCATTCGGGCATGGGCTCCACGGTTGTAGCCGTTCTGGCGGATAACCATGGGTTTTCCGTCGCACACGTGGGTGACAGCCGCGTTTATCTGATTCGTGGGGAACTGATCCAGCAATTGACCAGCGATCACTCTCTGGTAATGGAGCAGGTACGACGAGGGCTGATCACTTTGGAGGAAGCCGAGAACTCGAAGATGCAGAATGTCATCGTTCGTGCTCTGGGATCGGATGAGAGCGTAGAGCCCGACTTGCAGGACCGCGAATTCGCATCTGGCGACACATTGTTGCTGTGTAGCGATGGTCTATCGCGTTACGTAGACGATAGCGCGATGCTGGAATTAATCCAGGCTGGCGAGAAACTGGAATGGTCTTGCGAAAAGCTGATACAGGCAGCCAAGAGCGCAGGCAGTGACGACAATATCACATGCCTTCTGCTGCGGGCGCACGACAAACCCTGGGGTGCACGGCTGCTCAACCGCGTAGTATCGTGGAAGGATGCGGGACAGACTTCAGTATGACAGTCAATTCAAGTTTGACTACTTCGCAACCGTCGGTACGCAACGCAGTCCAGACAACTCCGATGTGTGGAATGGATTTAAGCCGGTGACCCGCAACTCGTACATGTAAGACTTGCGCTTACCATTAGGTAAGATGATGTCGTGGCCATTGTTCTGAATCACCCATTCTAAGTCGGTCACGGGACCCGCCGCCTGAGAACGTGCGTCGGCCACAAATCGGAAGATTGCCCATGGGCCGTTGTAAGACTGAAGAATATCGCCGCCTTTAGTAGTGACCTGAACTTCCTCACGGTTTCCAGTCCAAGTGAATGTCTTTTCTTGTCCCGCGCCGGAGAGTGTGTCAGCACCGACCTTGAGCATTAGCCCTTCGAGGTTGCTGGGCAACTCCTTCAAGGTGTAGGAGAAATGCGGCGTCGTTGACGACGGATACAGCGTCTCACTCAGCGCAACCATCCGATTAAAGGAGCTCAAGAAATCGGGATTGATATGGACAGCCGTCGGAGCTGACGAGTTTACTACATATTTTGCGCCTTCCCTGATGAGATAGGTACTTAGCTTCGCGTCGTCATAAAAGGCCCACAGCCCCTTTCCGGGCGCGAAAATCATATTCAACTCATCAACAGGCAGATCATTTGGTGAAGTTGGATTAAATGGGTAAAATCCGCGAAGCCGGTCAAACTTCTGGCAGAGGCCCTGCCCTGCAGCATTCAAGGTTTCTTGAGGCCCTTTGGTTAGGCCACTCTCGGCCAGCTTTATTGGTTCCTCCAAAAGAAGCCGAACTGCCTCTTCCGTGTGAAACTTTTGATCAATGTGGCTGCTCGTCACGGCTTTTGCTGCTGAATCGGCAGCGCCAGCCGAATTCAAGGCCTGATCGCTATGGTTTGGGTCCGGGGCTCGCAGATAGTTGGCAATATCTTCCTGAAGTTTAGTGAGCGCTGACACATAAGGAGTGTTATCGGGCGTCACATACGCTATCGGGTTTGGAGTGGGTTTTTCGATCGCGTCTACGGGAGCAAACACATCCGCGACCTCTCGCACGCCGACGTCCGTGTTCAGGGCAATGAACCACAAAAGCTCCAGCAGCGGCGAGCTGGAACTAGTAAGCTTGTCCAGTCTGTCCACCGCGTCAGGAAGCTTAAAAACAGTGACGTGTGACATTGTTAGAACGCTGCGCCACTCGCGGATGAACTCCTGATGGTACTGTGTGGTCAGCTTCTGTTGGAGGGTCGTCTGATCTAGTTCCGATGCCGTGATCTTTCCCAGTACCCAGTCCTCCCCGCTGTTGTAGTGAGAAGAATTATGGATTGCTTCGGTCATGGCTGCAAAACCGGCCCTGGTAAAACCTCCGCGGACTTTGTGGTTGCTGGCAATCACTCCGATAGAATTGGAAAACTGCTCATTGAAACTGGCGTCAGGAAACTTGCTCGATACCTCGTCGAACATCGGTTTATAAATGTGGTCTATACCGCCGAACTGTCCTAAATAATCCCGTGCACGCCTAACCGCGATATCGTCGGACTTTGAAGAGAAAGGGTCTGCGGACGCGAGCTCCGTGCTATAGAAATCAAACTGGGACTTCGCCAGAGACTCAAGGTCGGCTGCCGCATCTCTCCCTCGCTTCCAATCGTTCGTCAGGACAGGAGACAACCATTCCCTGGTGCTCTTTTCATGCTTGCTGGTGGTGATTAGATAGGCCTTGAGGTCGTCGTAGGTGATGGCATAACTGTCATTGGGACCGGGTTTCGCGGGGACAGAGCGCAGACGGCCCAGCAATCGTGACTGCGTATCGTCGAACAACAGATTGCGGAAACGCTCGAAGTAAACCCTCTTCGCATCGGGATAAATCTCTTTCCCCATATAGAGACCCCAGCGGAGATGCAGCGGAATTCCATGCGTCTGGTAGCTGGACAAAGTGACAAGTTCCTGGCGGAGGCGCTCGAGTTTTTGCAGGTCACCAAGGCTTGGAAGTTGGTTTGGCGGGAGGTGCGGCACGGCCCTCAGCTCCTCGGTTGCTGCCTGGAGGTTACTCTCGAGCGTATGGTTGCCAACAAAGGAGATTAGGAAACCCACCGCACACACGATACTGACAAGAACCACAAACCCTAACGCAATCCGGCGCAAGAGATTTACACGGGAACTAAAGCCGCTGGCGGCCAAGGCAACTCGGTCTTTGACGATCACGTCGTTGAATAGTTGCGTCAGGAAGACCCACTGCGGAATCTTCCGTGAGCCAGATATGCGGTTGGGAGCCGCAGCTTGTGCGATTTGACGGCCGCCGCCGCCGCTGAAAATGCGGGTGGCGCCGGCATCAAGCCCGGCTTCTGGATCTTGCGCCGGTGCCTGCGGGGCCACGTGGACCCCGTCTTCCACGATCACCGGACGGACGCCCGAGAAGTAGAATCCCCGAAGGAATGGGTTCACCGTAAGCTGGCTTGGGCGCGCTAGATCTACCAGAAACTGCACCAATAAGGCTCGCAGTTTTCTCAACTCGCGCGGGAATTCATAGATGCCGGGTAGCTTCTCTATTTCGTGCTCTCGACCGAGCAGATCGAGCCGCTTCTCCGCCAAGGAGTAGAAGATCTCGTCGAAGGCCTTGGTCAGTCGATTGGTTTCCTCCTCGGCATACACGCCCGTGGCGAGCGAGCGGACCGCCAAGGTGGCGCCCAATACTTCCGAAACTTCCTCTTTGCTGAGACCACGAACGAATTCTGGAAAGAAGGAGATCCTGTCCACCTTCGTAAAAAGCACATATACCGGAAAGCTGATACTCAAGAGTTGAGAGATTTCTTGCAAACGGACGGCCAGCTTGCGTGCCGCGGAAAGCGTAGCTTCACTGGCGCCTGGCTGGAGAAAATTGTCGCAATCAAAACAGACAATGGCGGCGCGCGGAGCTTGCTGCCCTTTTCCCACGGCGCTGGAGGCTCTACCGGGCTGGACCAGTTTGACGAGACGTTTCCAGCGGTCGGGCAGCGCCAGCAGACTACCGGCTGGATCCACGAAGATGGCTTCACGGGTATACCAGATGTTGGCTACCCGAGTAGGCAGTATCTTGTTGTCCTGATAGACGTGTCCCGCCAGGAGTTCTGGGTCGAGAGCGGAATGAATTATGGTCGTGGTCTTGGTAGAACCAGATTCGCCGAGCAGAAAGACCAGGGGCAGATTTCCGAGGTTAGTGCCGCGGCCCAGGGTCGAGCTTTTCAGACGCCGAACCGCTTCGTGTACCACCAGATCGATGTCAGCAGATCCGGATTGTTCCACGGGCCCAGTTTCAGCGGGTGCTTGACCTTCCTTGCTCTTGCGGTAAAACCACAGGAAACTACCTGCGCCCACCAGGCCGATGAGCCAAAGTCCGCCCCGCAGAATCCACAGGTCGGAACCATGCAGATGCCACCAGGTCCCAATGAACCAGACCAAGACCAGGTACACGAGCAAGATCCCGCCGGTTACCCAGTACACGACCATGTGGCCCCCTATTTCGTAAACTGCATAGTCGACGCGGAAAGTTCGGACGCGCCCGAAATCAATAGAAATTTAAAAACCAAAAAGACGGCCAAAGTCAAAAGGGGAGCGGCCACGGCTGCGATAGCCAGCCTGCGGACCCAAGGGTCTGACTGGACCAGGCGGAGCGCCTCGGCCGGAATTCCTCCCCGCGGAGACAGTGCAGCGAAAGGGTCGCGCACTCGCCGCATCTTGTCCTGAATCCCTGCCATGATTGACCGCAAGTCACCACCCGCCGCGTAACGTCCTTTGAAGCCGAGCAATAAGCAAAGATAGTAGACCTCAAGTAAATCCGCGGTTTCCGGAGAGTCATTCCGGGTCAGGGTTTTCTGCAGTTCCTGAAAAAACACCTCCCCGGCCAGTTGATGGCCGTACAATTCAGCCTGCAATGGCAGTCGCGCCCAGTCAGCAAACGCAGGGTTGCGGGAGCCCAGCGCTGACTCGTCGAGGAATGCGACCACGGCGAAGATCGCGTGCTTTACATCCTCCGCGCTGCAGCCGCCACTCCGGGCCTCTTGTTCAGCGACTCGGAGAGCTTGCTTCATCTGGGCGCGGAACGATTCCGCGTTGGAAACCGCCTGGCGGTTGTACCGTAAGCGCACAATCGCGGTGAATACTTCCTGAAAGGCAAGAGCAAGATTCCAGCCCCGCCGGTCCAGCGCAGGACTTGAACCCCGATAACTCCCCAGAGCTGATCCACGTGATGACGACATATAGCTCAACTCTCCAACAACACGATCAAATCCATCTCGGCGGAAGGCAACTCACCGGGGACATAGACACCCAAGCTACGAGTCTGCATGAGGTGGTCCCAGCAGGGTCCAGCTCGGCTGATCGTGAAATACTGGCACTCCACTTTGACGGCGACCGCAGAGGGCGGGACTTGAAGATGGGTGAGAGTAAGGCCGGGAAGAGCCCGTTTCACAAGCTCAGGAACGAACTTGGCCGAGCAGACTTTGACTAGCTGCGTAGTCTTGGAAATCAGGTCAGCCTCACCCACCGGCGAGTGGATACCGAGGATCCAGCGCGCACGACCAAAGCAGCGCTGGTCTTTGATTTCACCTTCATAGAAGTAGCGTTCCACCGCCTTCAGTGGTATGGAAATCGCCTGTGAAGGAACCACAATCTCAAGATGGCGCCGGATGTGCTCATCCAAAGCTTCAAAACAAGCACTGGGGTCACGGTGATTGTAGAGAGGTAGCGATCGGGGGTGCGTTTCGAGGCCGAACGTGCAAAGCGCGCCCGCTAGCCGGGACATTTCGCGAAACAGTTCTTCTGGATGTCCGTGTTTGGACAGCAACAGATGCCGCAACGGCGGCAGGCTCGAGTTGATGGCATGTAGAAACCAAAACTGCGAGACGTGGCGCGCGGACATCCCGGTCTGAAATTTTCCGGTTGACTGCTGCTGCTCCTGCGAAACGGCGGCACTTTTTTCTTCCAGAATTTCGACCAATCGCTTGAGGCTATCGGTCACGTATTCACTTGTGCTGAGTCGGAGGGAGGGTGCGACGAACTTGGCGTCGTAGATAAAATGACCGGAGCCGTCTCGCACGACACGAGCCAGCGGCAGCGTCAAGAGATTCTCGGCATCGTCGCTCTCCGATACTAAACGGATATTCTTGCGACCCAGTTGAACCGGCTTCTCATCGCGGCCGGTGTTTTCGTCATGCCGGATCTCGACCACGCGACTGTAGCGAGTGTTCTCGTCCAGGCTGCCCTCAAGATTGCAATTCTGCCCATCAGGAAGCCAACGGGGTACAGCGAGAGCAATGAGCAAGTGATCGGCGGTTGGAGAGAACCGCTCTCCGATATTGCACGGCGCAGGTAGCGGATCGCTGTTCGGCATGTCAAATGTCAGTCCGTCCTCAAAAATCCCGCGGGCATACAACAAGGCGACTGTTCCATTGCGTAGCGCATCGGCATCGAGTTCGTATTCGGAAAGGCCGTAAGCATTGTTCCAGAGGCTGGCGGTGGCTAAATACGTAGACTCTTCGAAATACCGGTTTTGTGCCTGGAAATGGTGAGGGGCCAAATACATCCCTTCCGCCCACACGATCTTGGACAGCAGCCTCATGCTGGAATCACCTGTTCAAACCGAGAAGCCATTCTCTCTCGAAATCACTAAATTTGAGAACAAGAAATTTAGTCCACGAATGTGCGCAGGACGACTGGGCGGAGGAGTCCCGGATCCGTCTGCCGTCATGGCGCCCCATGCTTCCTCAAAGAAACGGCGTGAAGCAACCCTGTTCAGATTTCGATCGGTCCTGATTGAACATAGCTGGATGACAGAGACCACAATGCTTCGTCGCAGTGATTGTACTGCAAAGCTCCTGCGAGGATAGTGCGACCCAGTTGTTTGCCCTTTACTGCCAATGAAATGCAGTGTAAGTTGTAAAGCATTGGCGGAAAGCGGAGGCACGGACCACGACTCTGGCGTTGGCCCGGTCAGCCTAGATGCAGCCTCCCCTTTTCAAAATCCATGTCATCTCAGTCCAATCTATCGTGGATCGCGCTGCTTAGCGCCCGAGCATGAAATTCGCAGCCAAGTACGAAATCCTTGAACCCGTGACACGCGGTTCGGTGGAGACATTTGTGGCGCGGTCTATAGCTACAGATGAGCGCGTTCTAGTGCATATTTTCGAATGTCCGGAACAGAGATCCGACCAGCCGACAGTGCAGTGGGTTCTCGAATCATTTCACGCGGTTGCACCCGCCCCCGCGGAATTGGTGCTCGCCACCGGAAGGTACAGCGGGACGTCTTATGCATACCTAGCAACCAAGCTGCCCGACAGCGCAAAACTGCAGGAGTGGGTTCGGTCCTATGAAGAGCGGCAGGAGACGGAGGAAAGGGGGACACCTCTAGAGCGCGCCTCAGCGTCTGAACTCTCTCATGAACGAGAGGAGAATCCACTTCCGCCCGCTTCAGAAGTTGATCAGTCCACTGTCATTCGCGGGGTCGACCAACCCAAGGAGATGACCATAGTCGAGGAGTTGCGATTGAATTCCAGCACTCCGTCCGCGACGGAGGCTCCGATTAGGCGACAGATAATACCTTCAGATTTGTCGGACACGATCATTGATTTCAGCGGAACTGATTTCAGGCTTATGGCGAAGATCCAACAACGAGAGCCGGGTGAGTCAATCGAGCAAGTTTCCGGAGTTGAGAATACGCCCGAGAATCCAGCTCAAGCAGCGTCACCGATAATGTCGTTCCAAGAGGAACAACCCCAATCAGTAACTCCATCGGACGAAGTCTTGAGCCTTGTCGGTGCGCCAAGCAAACCGGCTGGTATGGGGTTGCCTAATGAAGCGCCGAGCGATGTCGCTCGCGAGGCGACTCCCGATTTTGCAAATCCCGCGGGATCGGCAGGCATAACCGATTTGTTCAGGTTCAGCGACGCATCACAGCCGCAGACCTCGTTGGAGACTGCTTCCAGCAACCAAGGCGACGCCAAAAGTGGCGAGTTCACCCGCTTCTTTCAGGGCCCGTTTCACGGAGAGCGGCCCTCTGAGACTCCCAATCTTTCGCCTTCTTTGCCGCGACCAGATAAGCAGTCCGGCGAATTCACGGAGATATTTGGCAAGAGTGAAAATTCCCCCTCCCATGGCACGTTCGCACGGGAAAGTCCCATTCGTGACGTTCCTATCAAAGACGACCCTGGGGGGCTCACGCATTTATTCGAAAGCGCCGATACTGGGCCGAAAATTGTGGAAACTTATGAACCGAGTCCTCAACATACCGAGATACTGGAAAACAGCCGCAAGTTCCCTGCATTCATAGAACCAGCATCGCCAAGTGCGCCCGTTCTGCCGAAAACTTCACTTAATTCTCCTGCTGAACCGCCAGTTCCGAAATTCGATAGCGGGGAAATCAGGCGTGATACCGAAGAGGCCTTCGCGTTTCGCTCCGAAGCCGATGCAACCCGTGTTTTTTCTGCGCCTGGAAGGGGATTAGCAGATGTTTCATCACCCTCCCAGGCCGGTCCCAGTGACTTCACAAGAATCATTTCGGGGGGATTGATGGGCCCTACTCCTGTAGAAGAACCTCCGATGACAACCGGGTCGGGTGACGATTTCGTCGAGAGACTGGCGGCGGCCCCAGCCATTTCTCTACACTCGCCATTGCCAACTGCGCCATCCACACCACAATTGCAGCCACCTGGTCACTTCCCCCAGATGCCGGCGCCCACGGGAGTTGCGACATCCCATGCTCCCACAGCCTCGCGGTTGGGAACCGCGTCTCCAAAATCGGCGGGCGTGCCTTGGGCACTTATCATCATCATAAATGGGCTTGTCATTATCGCGGTTATGCTGGTGCTTTATTTTGCGCTGAAGCACTGAGCCGAGCGACTCTTCACTCTGCCTGCGGTAGCAGGATCAGCAACTCCAGTTTTGGGTTGGGAAAGTCATCCGGTACGTAAGCAGCAAGATTGCGAGCGCGCGTGACCGCTTCCCACGCTGGGCCCGACTGGCTGAGGCTGAAGTACTGATGCTTCAATTTGACCGGCAGCGCGTCGGGCGGGGTAGGCAAGTGTTTGAGCTTGATGCCCGGCAGAGCCTGCTTGATGAGGTGCTCAAGGTGGGTGGCCGAGCAGACCTTCAGTAACCGCGGCACGTCCCGGATTATGGCATCCTCCGCGGTTTCCGCGGTCACCGCAAGATACAGGCGCGTGTTGCGAAGGTACTTCTCGTCATCGATCGTCGCGGCGTAAATCGAGGTCTTCACAAGTTTCAGTGGCAAAGACACCAAGTTCGTAGGCACCACCGTCTCCAGCATGGAACGGAGCTTCTCATCGAGTTCAGAAAACAAGGGTCCCAACGAGTCATGCACGTACAAAGGGAAATCGCGCGGGCGGAGCTTGGGTGAGAATGTCGTTAGCGAACCAGCGAGTGCAACCATAGCCGCGTATAGTTCTTCAGGGTGACTGGTTTTGCTCTCGAAGAGATGGCTGAAAATGGGGAAGTGTGAATTGACCGTATAAAGCAGCCAGAAATTGGCGATATCAGTAGCGGTGAAATCCGCCAGGCCTTGATTCTTCTGCCTGCGGTTGGAGGCCAGATGGCTGCTCCTGACAGACAAGATCTCGATCAATCCTCGCAATATTCCAACTAAGTATTCGCTGCCGTGTATTTCTATGAGCGGCGGGATGAATCGGGGATTCAGGCGGAACGTGCTTGCTTCGGTTCTCACCACATTAGCTATGCGCAGAACTGAACAGCCTTCGCGATTCTCGTTTTCCGCCAGCAGGCGTAGGTTTTTCCGCGCCACGCGGACCGGTTTGTCGCCCGTGCCCGTATTTTCATCGCGGAAAACAGTGTCTTCCACAACATAACGACTGTTGCCATCTGCCCCAGCAGAAACATTCAGCCCCCGCAGCCGGTAGTCGGGAACACTCAGATAAATGTCCATACCTTTGATGCCAGGTTCAAACAGTTCCGCGAGCGCCTTCGAGGGGGGCGGCGGGTCCGCATCGGGAATCTCGAACAGCAACCCGTCAGGAAAGATGCCGGCGGCTCTCGACACCACCAACTGCCCCTCGGAAAGCATCCCTTGATCTATGGTCAGCTCACTGAAGCCCCAGGGACAGAACTTGAGCGCCTGCAGACGGAAGTTGAGGGTGTCCTCAATGAACTTGTCTTGCACCTGCAAGTGTTGAGGAGTGAGAAACGTACCTTTGGCCCAGATGACAGGCTGCAGTTGCTTCATAGGAGTTCCGACCGGTGCTCACAATAGCAATTCCGTGGCCGAGAAGCAAACCATTCCAAAACCAAGCCGCCGTCAACCGAAACCCTCGAGCGAACTTTCTCGATTTCGAATCGCGACAGCCAGCGGAACTGTCCATCCGCTCTTCGTTTCCCTAACATGATGCCGGGCGTGACTGCGTCTCTCACCTCGATGAACGTCAATGCCTGGAGCCGGGCAAGTCAGGGTTCTTGACAAGGCCCTACCGGGGAGGTAATGACGGGGCATTCCCCGTCAAGCCTCGATATCTCGCCTTGCAATCAATCGATGCATGAGGCGGGCGCGAACCCGAGAATGGAGAAGTTTCCCTCCGGCCCCAGAATCAACATTAGAGAAGAGATCCAAGAGCCGCCGTGGGCCGATCCTGAGACTACGAGAGAAAAACTGGACTTCGCGTCAACAGGCGGCATATCGTTAGCTCGTACGAGTGACTGCCGCACCGCATGGTCAGCGCGCCGGTGTTTAGAATTCGCGCCGGTGAAGGCTCGAGAGGAGTAGCCTATGACGCGGCGTTTCAACTTTGGTGAAATCAAGCTCACTGCTGGCGACGACGGATTGCGTTCGATTCCCCAGCCCCATGCGCCTTTCTGCATTGTGGTTCTCGGTAACTTCAGCGGACGTTCCACGTTCGGCGCTGTAAATGGCGGCGTTGGCAGGCGGCGGCCGGTGCTGGTGGACCGCGACAACTTCGACGAAGTGCTCGCGAAAACGGGAGCCGCGATCAACCTGCCCATTGGCGGCACTACGCCGCCAACCCTACGATTTTCGGAGCTGGATGATTTTCATCCGGACCGCCTCTTCCAGAACGCCGCGATCTTCCGCCAATTGCGGGAGGTTCGTGGTCGACTGGAGGATCCGGCCACTTTCGCCGCAGCTGCGGAGGAGCTAGGAGCAAAGACCGCAAACCTAGCAACTGTAACTCCACCCGCATCGGCTGCATCCGCCAATGGCGTGGCTTCCGGCGTCCGGCAAACCCGCTCAGGCGGTTTATTGAATGAAATTCTAGAGCAAGCCGAAGGTGGCGGGGCCAGTGTTGCGCCTTCCCGCGCTCCCGACGAGTTGCGGGAATTCGTTCGGCGCGTGACACAGCCGCACCTCATGACTGCTGCCGACCCGCTTCAGGCCGAAACCATTGGCATGATCGATCGCGCGTTGAGCGCGCAGATGAGGGCCCTGCTGCACGTCCCCGATTTCCAGTCGCTCGAAGCGGCATGGCGGGCCATCTTCTTACTCCTGCGCCGGATCGAAACTGGTTCCCAGCTTCAGCTATACCTCATCGACATCTCTCAGCAAGAATTGGCAGCCGATTTGAAATCATCACAAGACTTGTGCGCGTCAGGGACCTACCGGCTGTTGGTTGAGAGAAGCGTAGGCACACCCGGTGCCGAACCGTGGGCGATGATTGTGGGCAATTACACTTTTGGACCGGACCGCGAAGACGCCGAACAGTTGGGCAGGCTTGCCAGAATTGCAAGAGCAGCCGGGGCGCCATTCATCGCGGCAGCCAACGCTCGCTTGCTCGGGTGTGCTTCCCTGGCCGAGACTCCACATCCTCGAGACTGGCGACTGACGCCGGAATCGGATACTGCTGCGGCCTGGGCTGAGTTGCGCGGACTTCCGGAAGCCTCTGCCATCGGGCTGGTGCTCCCACGATTTCTCCTGCGTCTGCCGTATGGAAAGAAAACCGATCCGATCGAGTCTTTTGATTTCGAGGAGATGCGGGAAGTGCCCGCGCACGAAGACTACCTCTGGGGTAACCCCGCGTTTGCCTGTGCTTTGTTCCTGGCCCAATCCTTCAACGAGCACGGATGGCAGATGCGCCCCGGTATGCACAGCCAGATCGACGGGCTGCCGCTGCACCTCTACCAGCAAGAGGGTGAGTCCGAACTGAAGCCTTGTGCGGAAGCGTTGCTCACCGAGGAGGGAGCCGAGCGCATCTTGGACAACGGACTGATGCCCCTGGTGTCGCTGAAGGGGCGCGACGCCATTCGCTTAGTGAGATTTCAGTCGATCGCAGATCCGCCGAAGGCACTGGCGGGTCGATGGAGCGGGTAAAGTTTTCCGTTTTGGATATCACTTAAGGAATCTCTGAACAACCAGTGTTGCCAAGCCGGTGAATGATTCCGAGGCGAAAATGCGCATCGGGGGTTCTTGGGGCTCGCTCCCCCTTTTGCGCTGCCAGCCGCTGGCCAGCGAGGGTTTGACTTGAGACTCACTATGGTGGGGGCAGACGTGGGCGGGTTTCTTGAGTGTGTAGAACAGCTCTCCGCCTAGTTTGTCCTTCAAAGTCGTTGGATCGCTCGGCGTCAAAATACCGACGAAAACGCAACCTGTCCCGAGCCGAATTGATGGTTCAAGATCAGCTAAATGAAGAGATTTCGGCGTACTCTCTTGGCTCTAATGGCTCTAAGCGTCACTTATGTGTGCGTGGCTCAGCAGCGCGAGGTGGCTATCACGTTTGACGATTTGCCGTACGTCAGAGAGGCTGACCGCCAAACCGACTACGCCTCCGATGCTTCGGGGGCCAGAAATATCAATCAGAGGATTCTGTCGGCTTTAAGCCGGAACCACGTTCCTACGACGGGGTTCGTAATTGAGAAACGTGTACAGGAGATGGGCGCAGCACACGGCACGTCCATCCTGCAAGATTGGGTAAAACACGGCTTCGACCTGGGAAACCACAGTTATTCGCATCCGGACTTCAACCAGCTCTCCATTGAGGAAGTCGAGCACGAGATCACAGCTGGAGAAGCGACCTATGTGCGTGTGATGGAAAGTGTCGGCAAGCAGCCACACTACTTTCGATTCCCCATGAACCGCACGGGCAACACACAAGAGAAGCACGACGCGATCGTGACCTTCCTCGCCGAACGAAACTACAGGTTGGCGACCTGCACAATCGACAACTCTGACTACCTGTTCAATGATGCTTACCTTCACATGCTCGCCAAGCGCGATATCGCGTCCGCAGTGAAGCTGCGCTCTGAATACCTTGCCTATACCAGTGCAGAGATCGATTATTACGCTGTGCTCAGTAAGGAAGTCTTCGGTTATGAGCCTCCGCAGGTGATGCTATTGCATGACAACCGCCTGAACGCTGACACGATCGAGCAGCTTCTTAAGTTGTTCCAGGATAAACAATACAGGTTTGTCACGCTCGACGAAGCGCAGTCTGACCCGGCGTACAGCACACCCGACACCTTCATCACAAGCTACGGTCCGATGTGGGGATACCGTTGGGCGGCCGAGCGTCGCGTTAAGGTGAACGGAAGGCTAGAGCCTGAACCTCCAGCGTGGATACTGAAGTATGGAAAGGATTGACTTGCCAGTCCAGAGTAACGACTCAAGGTGTCGCCTCCTAGGAGGTTAGATACCAAGGTCAGTCTCAGGCGGTGGTGTAGCGCTTCATTGACCGGAACACCTGCTCCGGAGGAACGGTGAGTCTGAACTGAAAGCCGCCGTCCCCATGTCGCTTCCCGCCGTACAGCGCGCTCTTCTGTTGAGGGGCAGCCCGCCCGACGTAAACTATCGATCCAACGGTGTCCGACGCTGGCTCGTCCGTACCCAACGACAGGGGCATTTATTATCCAACTGTTAATCCCAGAGCAACAGCACGTGCGAACCATAACGATGTTGATAATAAATAACTTATTGGCTTCGTTTGGTAAAACCATGATTTGTGAGGGCTTGTTGATCGCTTCTTAGCCCACCAACACACTGCTATCTTGTCGACCAACATCTGTTCCAGCATGCCAACTGGTCGTGAGTGTCCTCTTCCACAATGCAATGCCTCCGCTTCGCACCGAACGGAGCCTATCATGTTCGCTTTTACTTCGCCAGCGAGTTGGATCGGTGGGAATCTGGATTGACAAATAAGTAGGAGATCTAGAGGATTCTTTACTTTGTCCTCAGCTTTTGTTTGGCGACCCAAGCGCTGAATAAACCTAGGCCCATCCTTCTTTGGTGATATCCGGAAACTTTCGCAAGAAAGTTTCAGATAGAGAATCGTGTCCACTTTCGGGTGACGTCGCAAGGCTGTCTATTCAGACTTGGCCTTGTTCCATCTGGCGTTGGCTGCCTTTCTTGCTATCTCGCTACGCTCTTCTGGCGTCGTCCCTTCCCATCTGGCTTTTCCGCCGATCTTCCCGCCCTCACTGCCGAAACGAGCAAACAGTGCTCGCACGCCTTTGGGCAGTTGACGACGTTTCTTAGCCTTGCGCATGGGCAGCAGTTTAGCCGTGCGAGAGGCCCCCACGCAACCTGCTGATAACAAGCCCAATCGAGTTCTTGACATGCAAGAGGGGGTCTTGCATAATAACAGAGTCTGAAGTGCTAATTTCGAGGCTGTCGGGCCAAGAGATTGGAAGCGGATATGCCCAAACTACCACCGTCTGGAGGAACTGAAATGCCAAGAACAAGAGGTTCTGGGTCAATCTCTCCACGCAGGACGAGAGATCCCACGATATTCTGCGAGAAAATTTAGGTTTGGCCCGGCAGGTTTTAGGCGGTACTCTGCCTGCGCAGCTGGGCGAATCGCTGAAGAACTTGTCCCGGGACTTCGACTTTTCTCTTAGTAACGGCGAGCTTCAGGTCATTGGCGATTCCTGGTACGTAACGCACACGGGACTGGTCCGGTTAGCGCGTCGCAAAAGATGCCGCGGCATCCATGTCGAAGCCGTCGATTCCCTGTGTGATTCTGCCGCGAATCGTTTTGTACTCAAGGCGACAGTGTATACATCCAAGGATTCCACGGGTTTCGTCGGCTACGGCGATGCCGACTCTTCCAACGTTTCTCTTCTTGTCCGCGGCGCCGAGATGCGGGTCTCGGCTGATTCGGCGAGCGGTGCTCACGGGGTCTTCTTCTTGGTTTTCGACCACCTCGCGCGTGCGGCCCTTTGGGCGATTTCCCGGCGTTGCTCAGGAGAAAGTGCTGCGGCCCTGGCTGCGCCCCCTTTTCTTGCCCCCAGTTTGGACAACGCAACGGCGTGCGGGTTCTTTTTCTTTTCGGCCATGCCTTATGCGTCTATATATGCCTCATCCGGCAGGGAAAAACAATATCGAAGGTGGTGCTTGACATGCCTACACGAGCAAGCATATGCTTGCTCGTGTAGGCATTAATGGTTTTCATTTAAAGATCAACGAGGTGTTTATGCCTTCCAAGAATCTCGAGAAAAATAACCTCCAGCTAATACGCCACAACACTTCCCTAGTCAAGAAGCTTTACCCCAACATCAACCGAGCACGGATCCAAGCCCTAAAAGAGCTGACCAAACAATTCAGCTTCTCGTTCGCCAGTGGAGATGTGATCCAACTTGAGAATGGCTGGTTC
>Ga0181526_10001392_pt1 | contig 22972 bp, 29 predicted proteins | sample PEATcosm2014_Bin_35_FD_119750 | JGI IMG/M metagenome (GOLD analysis project Ga0181526, IMG submission 119750) | Peatland microbial communities from MTU Mesocosm Facility, Houghton, MI, USA - PEATcosm2014_Bin06_30_metaG | ecosystem: Environmental > Terrestrial > Soil > Wetlands > Peat | place...
AAGACCGTCATCCGCGACGTGCCGCCGGACGATCTCAAGCGGTCGTCGAGGGCCGCCAGGACGTCCTCGCCGAAGTCGTCGGTGAGGCGACCACAGGCCAGCTCGACCGGGCAGGCGATCTTCCCGAGGCTGCGATAGGCGTCGTGGCAGACGGCGTTGGCGAACACACGCGCCTCGTCGGCCGGCCGGCAGCGCAGCCGCACGCTCCCGTCAGGCTCGGTGTCGAAACCATGCTCGACGTACGCCTCCAGCACAGCGTGGTGAAGGACGGAAAGAGGGGGCTTCGAGGCGTAGTTGGCGAGGGCTTCCGCCTTCGAGCCGAAGCGCTCGCGCCGGCGAGCGGCACCGACCGAGAGGGGATTGCCGAAGTTGGCCGGCAGTGGGTCAAGGCTTGGCACGACGATGGGCTCGTAACAGTAGAGATGGCGAAACGTGCCGGGGGCGGCCTCTTCGGCGAGGAGGAGAGCAGCCCCCCCGCACGAATGACCGAAGGCGTACGGCTGTTGCAGACCGAGGCCCGCGACGACGCTGAGCACGTCAGCGGCGAGACCGGCCCACTCGCCGTTCCACGTCTCGGCCGCCCGCGAGCAGCCATGGGCCCGGAAGTCGATGCCGTAGCAGTGGAAGGAGCCGAGATGGCGGGCGAGCTCGGCCAGCACCATGGCGTGAAAGCCCGTGGCGTGCGCCAAGAGCAGTGGCTCGCCTTCACCGCCGAGGTCGAAGACGGCGATGTCCGAGCCGTCCGGTGTGGCGATGCGTGCGAGGGGCGCTGGATCGAGCACCGTGGCACGTTAGCGGTAGTAGAAACAATCCCCATGGACGGCGTCGTCGAGCGACTGGGCCGTTTCGTTCTGCAGCGCTCCGCCAACCTCGACCGCGTGGAAGGGGTGGTGGAGCTGAGGGCTACAGGCCGGCGGGCGTGACGGCTCTCTCGGCCGGCGACGTCGCCCTGCTCGTTGTCGCCGGCCTTGGAGCCGGCACGGTGAACGGCGTTGCCGGCGGCGGCACGCTCGTGTCGTTCCCGGCGCTGCTGGCGACGGGGCTGCCGGCCCTGCAGGCCAACGTCACCTCGACGCTCGGCATCTGGCCGGGCTACCTCGGCGGCGTTGCCGGCTTCCGCTCCGAGGTACGGGAGCAGCCGCCGCGCCGGCTGGCCGTCCTGTCGGGCGCCGCCCTCGTCGGCGCCGCCGCTGGCAGCGTGTTGCTCCTCGCCACGCCGGGCAGTGACTTCAGGGCGATCGCCCCCTACCTTGTGCTCGGCGCCTGCCTCCTCTTCGCCCTGCAGCCGCTCGTCGCCAGCTGGGTGAAGGGAAAGCTAGCCACGCTTGCCGACGGGCATCTCGGCATCGCAGCCGTAGGGACGCTCCTCGGTGCCGTCTACGGCGGCTACTTCGGTGCCGGTCTCGGTGTCATCCTGCTCGCACTGCTCGGGCTCACCGTTCCTGACGAGCTCGTGCGCACGAACGGGTTGCGGGTCGTGCTGTCTCTCGTCGTGAACACCGCCGCCGCCCTCGTCTTCCTCGTTGCAGCCCACGTCGCCTGGGATGACGCTGCCCTCTTGGCCGGCTCGAGTCTCGTCGGCGGGTATTTCGGGGCGCGGCTGGCACGGCGTCTCCCCGCCGTCGTGTTCCGCCTGCTCGTGTTGGCGCTCGGGCTCGTGACAGCAGCCCGCCTCCTCGCCGGCTGAGCGTGGCCACGGCGCTTCTTTCCGTGCGCGCACTGGGCTCGCCGAGGGCAGGGGTGACGACGGGCGAGGGCGGCTCAAGCGAGAAGGCCGGCGAACAGGTCGCCTGACTTCTCCACCCGCGCCAGGACCTCCTCCGGCGAGAAGCCGAGCCGCTCCTTGCTGCTGGCGCCCCTCGTCACCTCGTCCCAGGTGAGAGGCGTCGACACCGACGGCTGCGGGAGCGCCCGCATGGAGTACGGCGAGACGGTCGTCTTGGCCGGGTTGTTCTGGCTCCAGTCGATGAGGACCTTGCCGGTCCGGAGCGACTTCGTCATGCGCGAGACGACGAGGTCCGGCTGTTTCACCTCGACGGCCTCCGCCACGGCGTGGGCGAAGGCGTTCACCGCCTCACCGTCCCACCGGCGACCACCGAGGGCACCGTAGAGCTGCAGTCCCTTCGATCCGCTCGTCTTCGGGAGGAGGGCGATGCCCTCGGCGGCGAGGTGATCTTTCAGGAGGAGGGCCACCTGGCAGCACTGCACGATCGTTGCGGGCGATCCCGGGTCGAGGTCGAAGACGACGAGGTCGGGTCGCTTCGGGTGGCCTTGGCCGTCGATGCGCCACATGGGCGTGTGGAATTCGATGGAGGCGAGGTTGGCGAACCAGACGAGGGTTGCCAACCCGTCGACGACGGCATATTCATTCGTGTCGGCGCCCTTCGACCGGCGACTGATGACGACGGTTCGGATCCATTCGGGGGCGTGCTTCGGGACGTTCTTCTCGATGAAGGAGGCTGCGTCGACTCCGTTCGGGAAGCGTTTCGTCGTGACGGGGCGTCCGTGCAGGTGGGGCAGCATGACCGGGGCGATCTTGGCGTAGTAGTCGATCAGCTCACCCTTGGTGAAGCCGGTGGCCGGGTACATTGGCTTTGCCAGGTTGGACACGCTGAGCTCGTGTCCCTCCACAGTGACAGTGACTCGTTCGCTTGGCGGGCTCACACCACCATCCTGCCGGACCCCGCTGGGGGATTGCTGACAGGAGAGGAAAAGAGGGTGCGCTCTGCTCCCTGGCGATCTCGGCTTTCTTGGTCTTCTCGTTCTTCTCGCTGCCGGCTCGCTCGCCGGCGCGCCCGCCCGCAGGCTCCGGCACCGCCCTAGGCTCGGACCATGACGATCCCCGTTGAGCTGGCGGCGCTCCGAGGCCGCATCGAGGAGTACGGGCAACGCGGTTATCTGCTGACGGCCGGGCCGGACGGCCGGCCCCACAGCGTCGGCGTGGGCGTCCGCTGGGTCGACGATCTCCTTGTCACGGCGCCCGGCAACACGACCCTCGCCAACGCCAGTGCGCGGCCGCTCGTCGCACTCCTGTGGCCACCGGCCGAGCCGGGCGGCTACAGCCTCATCGTCGACGCCGAGGTGGTGTCCGCCAGCGGCAGCGGGCAGGGCGACAATGCCGTCGCGCTCCGGCCGACAAAGGCGGTGCTGCACCGCCCGGCCGCCGATCAGGCGCCGGGCGAGGAGCTGCAGCCGGGCTGTACGTCCGACTGTGTGCCGGTCTTCAAGCCGGGCCCCTAGAGCCACGGCCCCGGCGTAGACGGCAAGGGCGGTCGAAGGGCTGCCGGCACCGCCGTCCGGCGCGATGATGGCGAGGGTCGGCACCGCCGCGCCGGCGTGGCGCGGGGAAGAGGGGAGGCACGGGATGGAGATCGAGCGGGCGCGCGAGTTCCTTCGGCACAACCACCGGGCGGTCCTGCACACCTTTCGCAGGGACGGGTCTCCGCAGCTCTCGCCGGTGGCATGTTCGATCGACGACTCGGGCCGGGCGATCGTATCCACGAGCGAGACCTCCGCCAAAGCCCGAAACGCCCGGCGGGACGAACGCATCTCGCTGTGCGTCTTCCAGGACAGCTTCTTCGGCGACTGGGTGCAGATCGACGGGAGCGCCGAGGTCATCTCGCTGCCCGACGCCATGGACGGACTCATTGCCTACTACCGCTCGATCGGGGGGGAGCACCCCGACTGGGACGAGTATCGCAACGCCATGGTCACAGAGCAGCGAGTGCTCATTGCGGTGACGATCGAGCGCGCCGGGCCGGATTCGCCTCGGTTGAGGTGACGGCGTCCCCGGCTGGAACCTGGGCGCTCCAGCTTCTAGCGTGGGGCCAGTGAGCACGATCGCCGGCTCGACCGGCCTGACGCAACGGTCGGGCGCAGACGTCGCCATGCGGCGCCTGCTGCGCGTACCGGACGTACGTCCCACAAAGGGGGCCGACGAGGCGGCGCAACGCCTGTTCAGCACGTCCATCCTGATCTCGGCGACGCGCTGTCTCCTCTTCTACGTGATCTTTCCGTTCGTGCTACCGGCGCTCGTTGGCGGCGTGGAGCCCATCATCGGCATCCCGCTCGGGCTCGTCGCTCTCGTGTTCGATGTGATGGGGATCAGGCGCTTCTTCGTGGCAGACCACCGGTGGCGGTGGCCGATCACGGCGCTGTACTTCGCCATCATGGTGCTCGTGATCATCCTGCTTGTTATCGATGTCACCCACGTCGTCTGAGTCGTCCGAGCCAGCGCTCCGTCCAGCCTCTCAGCCCTCCGTAGGTGTTTTCTCAGTCTTCTCTCAGTTTCGACTGGTCTACTGACAACATCAGCCGGCTCGAGAGAAGGCGTCCATGCTGTTCACGTACCTTGCGCGGGAGCTCCGGAGTCGGAGCAAACAGGCCATCGTCATCGCCGCTGGTCTCGGGATCGGAATCGCCCTCGTCATCACGGTGAGCGCCACTTCTGCCGGCGTCAAAGCCGCCCAAGGCCAGGTGCTCCACTCCCTCTACGGCGTCGGGACCGACATCACCGTCAGCCAGACCGCGGCTGCGGGTTCGGGCGGCCCGCAGAGGTTCAGCTTCGGGGGCACTCCGGGCGGCGGCACTCGGCCGACGGCGGGCACCCATTTCTCTCGCAACACGCTGTCGCCCACGCCCGGCTCGGCAACCTTGGCCGTGACGACCGTCACCCAGATCGCGAAGGTCAGCGGTGTCGTTGCCGCCTCCGGCGGGCTGTCGCTCAACGACACGAGCATCTCGGGGACCTTCGGGTCCTTCGGCGGCTTCGGCGGAGGCACGACGTCGGCCTCCTCCGGCACCCCGCCGCCGGTCAGCTTCAGCTCGTTCTCGGTCGTCGGCGTGCAGCCGAACACGAACGATGTCGGACCGCTCACCAACGCCGAGGTGACCTCCGGCCGGCCGTTCACGTCGGCTGACAACACCTCCAAGGTCGCCATCCTGTCGTCGTCGTACGCCGTGCAGAACAAGCTGACGCTCAACTCCACGATCACCGTTGCCGGTACGAAGCTCTCCGTCGTAGGGATCGCCTCCCTCCCGAGCGGCTCCACGACGGACGTCTTCCTGCCCCTCGGGGAGGCTCAGACGCTCGCCAAGCTGCCCGGCAAGATCACGACCGTCTACGTCAGCGCCGCCAGCGCATCTGACGTGAACGCAGTGACGAGCGCAATCCAAAAGGCGTTTCCGAAGGCAACGCTGACGAACGCCTCCACCTTGGCGAGCGAGGTGACGGGATCGATCACGAGCGCCTCGACCCTCGCCACGAAGTTGGGGCTGTGGATCTCGGTGGCCGCCCTAGCGGTCGCCTTCCTCGTGGCCGCCCTCCTCATGATGGCGGCCGTCTCCCGCCGGGTGCGTGAATTCGGGACACTGAAAGCGCTCGGTTGGCGAACCCGCCGGGTCGTCGGCCAGGTCATGGGCGAAGGTCTCGTGCAGGGCGTCGTGGGTGGCATCATCGGCATCGGCCTCGGCATCGGTGCCGCCAGCGTCGTGTCGGCGGTGGCGCCGGGTCTCACGGCCACGGAGGGTTCCCCGGTGACGACCGGAGGAGGTTTCACCGGTGGCGGAGGCTTCGGCAGCGGCGGCTTCGGTGGAGGAAGTGGCTTCGGCGGCAGCACCTTCCCGCGCCGAACCGGCGGGTTCGCCACTGACCTGCCTCGCACCGTCTTGGTGCACCTGACTGCCCCGATTCAAGGCGGTTCGCTGCTGCTTGCCATCGGCCTCGCCATCGCCGGCGGCCTCGTAGCGGGTGCCTTTGGTGCATGGCGAGCTGCAAGGCTGCGCCCCGCAGCCGCCCTTCGCAGGGTCGAGTGAGGAGACGGACATGTACGAGCTGAGCGACGTCTCCAAGAACTTCGAGAAGAGCGGGCGCCCGGTCGTCGCCCTGCAGAACGTCAACCTCACCATCGCCGATGGCGAGATGCTCGCCATTCAGGGTCCAACCGGGCAAGGCAAGACGACCCTCCTGCAACTGCTCGGCGGACTCGATCAGGCCAGCTCGGGAGTCGTCGCCTTCGACGGCGACGACCTCGGCCGCCTCGGCGAGTCGCAGCTAGCGGATCTACGGGCGAGGGCGTTCGGCTTCGTCTTCCAGACCTTCAACCTCATCCCGACGCTGACCGCTCTCGAGAACGTCGAGGTGGCGCTCGTCCCGCTACACGTGAGCGGTCCTGAGCGCCGGCGCAGAGCCGCTGCCGCCCTCGACGAGGTCAGCTTGGGCGATCGCGCCACCCACCTGCCCTCCGAGCTCTCCGGTGGGCAACAACAGCGCGTTGCCATCGCCCGGGCGCTCGTGAAGGAGCCGAAGGTCGTCCTCGCCGACGAGCCGACCGGAAACCTCGACGAAGAGACCCGAGACGACATCGTCAATCTGCTCGAGTCCATGTCGCGGCTGCGCGGCCTCACGCTCGTCATCGTCACCCACGACAGCACCGTGGCGCGGCGCGCCCCCCGGATCGCCACCATCAAGAAGGGCCGCTTGTCGATCCGCGAGGCGCAACCGAGTCAGAGCAGGCGCTGACGCCCGGCTGAACTCGTCACACAGGGCGCACAGCGGCCGATCCGCCTAGCCGCCTGTTCGCCATGTGGCGAGGTGCCCGATCGGCTATTCCTCGATGACCTCGATCACCTCGACGACCTCGGGCGACCCATCGGCGGCAACGGCTTCGACTACGGCCACGGCGTCGGGCTCGCGTCCGCCGTAGAAGGCCAAATGGACGAAACCGGCAAGCGCTCCGCCGACAAGCGGGGCGACGATGAACAGCCAGACTTGCTTCAAGGCCGTACCGCCGATGACGAGGGCGGGCCCGAGGGCGCGGGCGGGGTTGACGGAGGTACCCGTGATCGGGATGCCGATGAGGTGGACGACCGTGAGGGTGAGCCCGATGACGAGGCCTGCCGTGGAGGCGTTGCCGATGGCGCTCTTGTGAGTGACGGCCAGGATGACGAACACGAACAACGCCGTGAGGATGACCTCGGCGATGAAGGCTCCGCCGGCGCCGACGTGGATGTAGCTTGAGTTACCCCAGCCGTCGGTGCCGAGGCCGATCTTCGACCGCGAGTAGAACGGCGAGGTGGCGAGGGTGCCCCACAGCGCCAGGGCACCGAGGATGCCCCCGAGGAACTGGGCGACCCAGTAGCCAAGGGCGTCATTGAGCGAGACGCCACCGGCAAGCCACACGCCCATCGTGACCGCCGGATTGACGTGGCAACCGGAGATGGGGCCGAGCGAATAGGCCAGCGCCATCAGGGTGAGCCCGAAGGCGAGCGCTGTCGCGATGACGCCGGCAGCGAAGCTCGTTCCCGTCGTGAGGAACCCGAACGACAGCGTCGCCACCCCGACGGCGAAATACACGAGGAGCGCCGTGCCGAGAAGCTCGGCCCCAATCTTCTTCGCCATTGAACGACTCCTTCCCCCTGTCGGTCCTCCACCACCCTAAACGGCGGTAGCGCCCGAGTCGATGACCGGTGCGGGCCCACCGAGCGGGCAAGACGGCCGTTGCCGCCGCCTGGCGTCGGATAGAACGTTGCGATGGAACTTCGCATCTTCACCGAGCCGCAGCAGGGTGCGTCCTACGAGCAGCTCCTGGCTGTGGCAAGGACGGCCGAGGAGTGCGGTTACGGGGCCTTCTTCCGGTCCGACCACTACTTGAAGATGGGTTCGGTGGACGGTGCACCAGGTCCGAGTGACGCCTGGATCACCCTGGCCGGCCTCGCCCGCGACACCGAGCACATTCGCCTCGGCACGTTGCTGACGGCGGCCACCTTCCGGCTGCCCGGCCCGCTTGCCATCTCCGTGGCCGTCGTCGACGCCATGAGCGGCGGCCGCATCGAGGTCGGTCTCGGCGCAGGTTGGTACGAGGAGGAGCACACCGCCTACGGAATCCCCTTCCCGGCGCTCGGCGAACGCTTCGATCGCCTGGAGGAGCAGCTCGAGATCATCACAGGCCTCTGGGCCACGCCGGCGGGCGAGACGTTCGACTTCGCCGGGCGCCACTACCAGCTCTCATCCAGCCCGGCCCTGCCGCGACCCGCTCAGTCGCCGCGGCCGCCCATCATCCTTGGAGGTCACGGGCCGCTCCGCACCCCGCGACTGGCGGCTCGCTTCGCCGACGAGTTCAACGTGCCCTTCGCCCCCGTTGAGGTCGTGGAACGCCAATACCGATTGGTTGACGAGGCCTGTGAGCGCCTCGGGCGGGATCCCGCTTCGTTGCTGCGCTCGGCCGCCCTCGTCGTGTGCTGTGGCGCCGACGAGCAGGAGGTCGAGCGCCGGGCGGCTCGGATCGGTCGACCGGCTGCCAGGCTACGGGCTGACGGTCTCGCCGGCAGGGCCGCCGAGGTGGCCGACAAGCTCGCTACCTATCGGGAGGCCGGCGCCACTCGGATCTACCTGCAGGTGCTCGACCTGGACGACGTGGATCACGTGCGCTTCGTGGCCGCAGAAGTGTCACCACTCGTGGGCGGCTTGTAGGCAAGCCCAGCGGTCGCGGAGCGGGCGGCGCCGAGCCTCCGCTCCGGGGCTCGATGCGAATCCGGCCCCCGTAACTAAGGGCTTCTGGCACTAGTCGTGCAAAAAGTCGCAACCTAGGATGGCCCTCGTGGCGCCCACGGCATCGTCTCCCGTGCCGGGATTCGTCCCGGACCCCGACGCCAAGCGCGCAGCGCTCGAAGACTTCGCCACGTTCCTGAACCCGCAAAAGGTGCGCGTGCTGCGCGCCGCCGGCCTCGACCTCATCGAAGCGGAGCGTTCCGGTCCGTGGGTCTTCGACTTGGACGGCCGGCGTTTCCTCGACTGCTTCACCTCGGCCGGGTCGTTCAACGTCGGCCGGCGCCACCCACGTGTCGTGCGTGCCGCCCATGAGGCGATCGACCGCCTCGATCACGGCAACTTCCTGCTCTGCTCGCGGGAGAAGGCCGCCCTCGCCCGCAAGCTCGCGGAGATCACCCCTCCATCGCTGGAGTGCACCATGTTCGGCACCGGCGGCGGCGAAGCGGTCGACTTCGCCCTCAAGCTCGCCCGCGGCGCCACGCGGCGCAGCCGCATCGTGTCGACCGTGAACGGCTACCACGGGCACACGGGTTTCGCGCTCTCTGCCGCCGGCCGGGAGCAGTATCGCCATCCCTTCGAGCCGCTCATGCCGGGCTTCACGCTCGTGCCCTTCGGCGACGTCGCCGCCCTCGAGGTGCTCGACGACAGCGTTGCAGCCGTCATCCTCGAGCCCATCCAGGGCGAGGGGGGCATCGTGGTGCCGCCTCCGGGCTACCTCGCTGCTGTGCGACGGGCCTGCGACCGTGTGGGTGCCCTCCTCATCCTCGACGAGATCCAGACGGGTTTCGGCCGCACGGGCCGATGGTGGGCGAGTGAGCATTTCGACGTCGTGCCGGACGTGATGACGACGGCGAAGTCCCTCGGCGGCTCGCTCGTGCCGATCTCGGCGACGATCTTCACCGAGGAGCTGCGCGAGTTCCTCATCCCGAACCCCTTCATCCACCTGTCGACCTTCGGCGGCTCGGACGTTGCCTGCGCCGTGGCGCTGGAGGTCATCGCCGTCATGGAGGAGGAAGGGCTCGTCGAGAACGCCGCCACGATGGGCGAGCGACTCCACGCCGGCCTGCGTCAGTTCGCCGCCGCTCACCCCGACGTCGTCAAGGAGGTGCGGGGACTCGGTCTCATGGCCGGTGTCGAGTACGGAGAGGACTCGATGGGGCCGAGGATGTCGTTCCATCTCGCCCGCCACGGGGTACTGGCTATCTACAGCGGCAATCAGCCCGCCGTCATGCGACTCATGCCCTCCCTCGTCGTCGGCGAGCAGGAGATCGACTTCCTGCTCGAGGCGCTCGAGGCGGCCGCCAGCGACCTGCTGGCGGGCAAGGGCCCGGAGGAGGTCGCCCCGAACCGGGCGCGCCGCCGCCCCGTGCGGCCGGCGGCATCGGCCCTCGGTCAGGGCTAGACGTGGCGAACTGGGACGAGCTCGCCGAGGCTCTCGCCGACTACACCGTCAGCTGCAACACGAACGAGCGCTTGCGAAAGATGCAGCGCGACTGGTCGAGAGTCCTCCATTTCGAGTGCTCCGACTCGCGCGATCGCTTCTTCATGGTCGTTGACCGCGGCGAGATCGTGCGGACGGGCGAGGGGCACGAGGGTGTCCCCGACATCGTGGTCACAACGGAGTCGGAGACGTTCTGCGACATGTTCTGGGGGGACCTCAACCCAGTCCAGAAGTATCTGCGCGGTGAGATCCAGGTGAAGGGATCACAAGAGGACGTCATGCGCCTCGACGCCATCAGCTACGTGATCTGGCCCGACGTGTGATGCGAGCGGCCGATGCGCCCGAGGAGAGCCGGGCCGTCGTGCTGCGAAGATCCGTCGGCACGGCGACGGCGACGGCGACCTCGGCGGGTCTCGCCTTCGCCGCCATCGACTATCTCGGCGTCGTGTCGGTGGCGACCTATGCGGGCGGGGCGAGCGCCTGGCTCGCCATTGCCATCGGGGGCGCCCTCGTCTTCCTCGTCTCGGGCATCTTCTCCGAGCTGAACGGCCTCTACCCGACGGCTGCGGGCATTCGGCTCTACCTCGGGCGCGCCATCGGCAACCGGACGGCGCTCACCGTGACCTTCACCTACATGACGACCGTGGTCCTTGTCATCGCGGCGGATGCCTTTCTCATCGGCGCCGCCGTGCGCCACGTGCTCGGGGAGCCGCCCGCCCTCGCCTATCTCTGGATCTTCGTGCTGCTCGGGATCGCCACCGGTGCGAACCTTCTCGGCATCCGCCTCGCCGGGGGCGTGCAGACGGTCGTCACCTACACCGTGCTCGCCTCGACCGTGGTGCTCTCGCTCGTGGCCATCCTTCACGTTGGAGGAGCTTTCCAACAGCCACTTGACCTCTTCGGCAAGGGTGGCTTTGACGGCGTGCAGGCCATCGCCTTCGCTCTCTTCCTGTACGCCGCCTTCGAGTGGGTGACGACGACGGCCGAGGAGGCCCGGCGACCGCAGGTCATCACGCGCGCCCTCTTCATCGCCCCCGTGCTCATCTGGATCGCAGGGAGCTTGTTCGCCCTGGCTCTCAGCCATCTCGTCTCGGCGGGAGCCGCGCACGGGAGCGCCTATCCTCAGCTGCTGCTCGGCAAGGCGGCGCTCGGGACGGTCGGCGAGATCTGGATGCTGGCGGTGACGGTGCTCACGGCGCTCAACACCTTCAATGGCGGCTTTCTCGTTGCTTCACGCTTCCTGTACGCCGCTGCCCGCGAGAACAACCTCCCACGGCCCTTTGCCCGCCTTAACATCCGCGCCGTGCCGTGGCTGGCCGTCGTGACGCTCGGGGCGCTTTCTGCCATCGTCGCCGCCATCGTCTTCGCGACGCACCAGTGGCTGCTGCTCGTCGCCGTCGGGGCCACGATCGAGGCGGGCATCTACTCGATCGCCGCCCTCTGCGTGCTCATCCTGCGGCGCCGCGAGACCCGCCAGCGCCCCTTTGCCCTCGCCTTTGGCAAGCCGCTGGCCGCCTTCGGGGTGGTGCTGTTCGCCGTCCTTGCCGTGGCGACCGGGTTTGCCAACCCGAAGGACGCCCACCAGCTCTCCGTCCTGCCCGTTGCGGTCATCGCCGTACTTGCTGCCATCTCGGCGGCCTATGTCCGGATCGTCGTCCCTCGCTTGCAAGCAGCAGCCAAGGCGCGAGCAGCGGCGGGCAGGCCGAAGCGGCGTCCGACGAGGCCCGTCGTCTCAGGCGGAGATATCGCCGGTGAGGCGGAGGCCGGCGAAGCGGGGGCAGGAGGTCCGTTGCCGGCGATGCCGCTGACGCCGGACTGAACCGGGCGGCCTTGCCGCCCCGAGTCAGACGGACTCTTCGGCCTCCTCGCCGACACGCTCCGGGTCGTCGAGCAGGACGCCGGCTTCGATCGCCTCGACGACGTCGAGGGGCAGCTGATCCTCATCCTGCTCGTCGTCGAAGTCGACCTCGCTGTCGAGCGACACGTAGTCGGCTGCACCAGGCGGAAGGAACGGATCCGGCCGCTCGACTGCTGGAAGGTCGTCATACACGTCGCTCACACATCCATCCTGCCACGAGTAGCGGGATTGGCTTTAGTTGGCGCCACGACGGGTGCACGATCCGCCCATCGCGCCTGGCAGGAGGTGATGGGGCGTCATAACTACACGAGTGTGAGTAAGTTGGGCGGATATGGTCGCGACCGCCACCCGCCGAGGCCGCCCGGACCCGCGCCGCAACCCGAAGACCGTCGTCATCTGCTGCGCCTTCTGCAGGAAGCCGACCGCCAAATTCGACGTGACCTGGGCGGATACCTTCCACCCCCGGGTGAAGGCGCGCCGCCACGCTCGCGTCGTGCCGCCCTGGGAGGAAACCGTGACACGGCCGCGCCGGCTGATCGACTACCGCCTGTGGTGCTCGCGGGCGAGCTGTCAGACGACGTATGTCCTCGAGGGCGACTGCCTCGAGTCGCTCCTCGTGCACGCTGCTCGGGCTCGGCAGCGGCGGGCCATGCTGCCGAAGCAGGCGCGTCTCGGCAGCATCGTGCCGAGGGTGTTCGACCCCTCGCTGCTGTAGTCCGCGGGGGACTGCTTGTATCCATCAGGGGCGGCGGACCCGGCTCGGTTCCGGTAGAGATCGCGGACGAGCAGCACTTCGGCGAGGTGATGGATCAGCTCCTGGTTGATGTGCAAGACCAGCGAGCCGAACGGGCTGGTGGCGAACGGCCCTCGGCCGGTCCGAGGGGCTGTGACCGCGCCTCGGGCTACAGCGCGGCCACACCCGAGAAGGGGAGTAGGCGGTGTCGAGCTGCGTGAGCGCTCCCGCCCCATCAGCCGGAAGGTCTGCCGTCCGGTAGTCGACGGCGGTACCGCCGAAATGCGAGGCGTTGCGCATTCCGAGAACGCCGACGAGCACATGGGCGAGGCGCCAGGCGATCGTAGTGACCGGTACCGGGCTGGGCTCGGGGTGCTCGAAATCCATGACGAGCGCACCGCCGCCAGCCCCCATGGACGTCGTGGCTCGGCCGCGCGCCGCAGGCTCGAGCACCCGTCCACCGGTTCCCAGAGGTACTCGTCGTCCGCGAGACCCTCGAGATTTTCGGGGTGCTCGAACCGCCTGAGCTGCGACACCGGCTGTGACTCCTCAGTGGCGGCTGCGCGACGACCATCGAGGCGCCGTCATGTCGGATCCCATGGCAGCTGATGGCGGCTCAGATGCCGGTGGTCACACGTCTTCAGGTGTGGCGATGACGGGCTCCGGCTCCATCCACATGAGGGGGCCCCGGCGATAAAATTGCCGTGGTGTCGAAGGCCACCTCAGCATCGACGGTAGACCGGCTGCGATGGTGGCCGCTCGTCGCAATGCTGTGCTTGCTGTTAGCGACCGGCTTAGGGGTTGGAATCGGCGTCGCACAGGAAATTCGGCCGGTTAGCTTCGGGGGCGGCGACATCGTCGGGGTATCGGTGCTGAAAGGTGAGATCGCCGACTTCGGCGCCTATGTCGGTAGGACGAGTGGCCCAACGATCACGCTCGTCGGAATACGGCTCATCCCCGTGTCGGGATACGACACTCCGGTGATCGTGCACACGGCGGTCGTTCGGCCTCCCTCAATGGGGGCCGACCGCGGATGGCCGCCGGCGTTTCTTAAGGGCGACGTGCTTCTCCCGGTCTGGGATCTACGGGTCGCCGCCACGCCGCAGCCCCGGCAGGAAGACGAGATCGTCTACGGAGTGATTCCTTCTTCCGGCGAGGCGACGTACGCCTGGGCAGGGGTCGCCGTGACGTATACCGAGGATGGTCAGGAGTTCACGTCTCCGGACTGGGACGCCGGATCCTTGTGCGTTCTTGCCAACGTCAAGGCGTCGTGCGATGCCTCATACGATGCCGCCGACGCCGCGATCATTGCTGTGCAGCCGGGCTGAGGCGGGGCCCAGGCCCCGGTGTGGTGCCCCTGCGCCTAAGAGCTCGTTTCCAACGAGCTCCGAATGGCGTCGATCTCAACGGCGAGGCGTCCGATGGCCGCCTGCATCCCTGACAGCAGGACCGACACGGACACAACCAAGTCGTCGTAGGCCGGAGGCTCCGCCGGAGGTGCCGTCACGAATTGTTGCTGGATCGGCGTCTCGTCCCAAGCCCGATCGATGATGGCCTGAACCTCAGTCTCTATCGGGCCAGCGGCCATGCTCCCCCCGAGTCTGCGCGCGATGTGCTCGTTTCACCCTCGCCAGGAGCCGACAGGCCGAGTCTCTCGGCTGCCAAGCGCGGAGGAGGGGAGCCCAGGCCGGCTCCCCTCCTCCGGCCCCCCTGGTTCAGCCACGGTCCTCGTGATCGGTCGCGGTTGTCCGTGACTCGGAACACGTCCCGGCTCTGGGGCATCGTTTCCCATCCAGACGAGGGTGGCTTCGTCGGCTGCCTTTCGAACCGGAACGTCAGTGTGCACCAACTGCGGGCGCGATGCAATGGGTGGCGTACTGCCCGTGGGCGTCATATGTCGGGCCTGCGAAGAGGATCCCGGGCGACGAGAGCTTGCCGATCGACTCGCGCCCGCAGCGCGCGCGCCGGATTACGAAGTCAGCTCGTGACGCAACGAGGCAACCCGCTTACCTGGAGAGATACGGGGAGCGGGCGACGGGGGAGCGGGCGACGGGGATCGAACCCGCATAGCCAGCTTGGAAGGTCGCCTCCTGGGCTTTTGTCGACCTGCGTTGGTGGAGCTAAATTGCCTCTGAGCCGCGGGTTAGAACACTCGTTCGCTACGTTGAATACCCTTGTTGACCACTCCTTCGTGCACGATCGCGCACGAAATCGCGCCGCCCCAGGCTCCCTCGGCTGAGTGTTACAACCCATCGCTACCGTCGGCTGAATGAAACCGGCGGGCCTCCTCAGGCGGATCGTTGGGGGCGCCGTTGTCAACGTCAGCTTCGCCGATCTCGTGTCGCTCCTTGAAGCCCTCGGCTTCGAGGAGATCGGAGGGAAGGGGAGCCATCGCGTGTTTGCGCGGCCTGGCGTGACCGAGCTCGTGAACCTGCAGGAGGTCCAGGGCCAAGCGAAGCCGTACCAGGTCCGGCAAGTCGCTGGGCTCGTGCGCCGTTACGATTTGCACCTGGAGAGCGAGTCATGACCACGTACCCGATCGAGGTTTATTGGAGCGAAGAGGACGGAGTCTGGATCGCTGACGTCCCGGATCTGCCATTTTGCACCGCTCATGGCCCCACACCTCACGAGGCCGTGGCCGAAGTCGAGATTGCTACGGAAGCCTGGCTAGACGCCGCCCGGGCTGCTGGGCGGCCCGTGCCGGAGCCGTCGAGTGGTGCGGCCCAGGCGTGAGTCTCTGTCGATCGCTTCGAAGAACGCGAGCCGGCGGAGGTCGACGCCTGTCGAGCTCAGGAAAGGTCAAGAGGGCCGCCACCTTCGACCACCCACGTGTAGCTGACTAAGAGACCTGGGCCGGCGTCGGTAGAAACGGACCGCACCCGGATGGCTGCGAGGGTCGACGGTGTCGATGTCCACGCCCTCCTCGGCAAGGAGACGGGCGAGCTCGTCGTAAGTCGCCTCGTACACCCACGGACCGCGGCCCAGTCGCACGACATCTATTCGCTTGCTGGCTCCGGGCACACGCCGGTTCCTCAGGCCCTCGCGAGCCTCGTGCTGCCCGAGGTCGAGGGGGATCAGCTCGATGACCCTCTGGCGCACTGCGCCGAGATCGACACCGAGGGCGACGAGTACTTGAGCAGCTACGCCTTCACGTTCGCGCACGAGCGCTAGCAGCAGGTGCTCAGTCCGAATGAGTTGTGCCCGAGCTTGTGCGCTTCTCGCGCGGAGAGCTCGATCACCTTCTTCGCCCGCAGCGTGAAGGGAAGAGAACCGGCTGGGGTGTTGTCTCCCAGACCGATCGTCTTCTCGAGCTCGTCGTACACGGACTCGAGCGAGATGCCAAGCGACCCGAGCGCCTTGGCGGCGAGCCCCTCTCCGTCGTGCATCAGCCCGAGCAGGATGTGCTCGGTCCCAATGTGGCTGTGGCGGAAGACACGCGCCTCCTTCTGAGCGAGTCTGAGCACCCGGCGCACACCATCGGAAAGCACTGTCGTCAGTGTGCCAGGCGACGAGGAGGCGCACGGCCGAGACGGGTGCTGCGCCGGCATTCCTTGATCAGTAGTAAGGAAAGTCCTCACAACTCTCTGCGCACTCTGCGCTTGGCACCTGTGCGCACCGTGCGACTCCCTGCCTTAGCCCACTCGACTAGGGAAAACGAGGGGAGCGGGCGACGGGGATCGAACCCGCATAGCCAGCTTGGAAGGCTGGGCCGGGCACCTATTCGACCAGGGGCTAGAGGCTACTTTCCCAGGTCACGCTATGTCAGTAGCGGACACGAGAGGACACAAACGGACCCGATTTGACAGTGTTCCCGGCACGTTTCCCGGCACGGAATCAGACTGCTCGGCTGGGAAGTACTTGATAGCGGATACCTCTCGTCGGCGCCGCCTTCGGTGGCTTGGCTGCTTGGATAGTCTCGGAACTGAGACGGACGAACCTCGCTCCGGTCCGCTGCGCCTCCCGGACCATGACGATGACCGTCCGTTGGTCGACCACGTACTCACCTGGGCAATCCACACGGCTACAGCGGTAGCGGTGACGCTTGGGGCCGGCGTCTTCAGGATAAGGCCGCGGAAGGGCGCCGTCGTGGTGTGCCATCGCCTTGCCGCAGAGGCCACAACGGACGCTCACCGGCTGAGGTGTCGGGTGCTGTTTCAGCCAGCCGGGTGTCGGAAGTTCCCGGAAAGTCCCCTTCTTGACACGTCTGGTCACGAGGGTTAATCATAGTGACAGAGACGTAACTACAGGGCTGTCGGGAACCACGACCGTCACCACCTGATCCCGGAGGGATCAGGCCGGGGCGACCGCCCAGCAGCCGACGGGACTTAGAGGGCACTTCCGAGGAATTCCCCTCAGCGGATCGCTCCCAGCAGGGCGATTCTCCGAGGAGAATCATGCCCGAGTCCGCACCGCAGCCGGCAGTAAGTCGGCAGGATCGCCGGCATTCCGAAGCACCGGCCGGTGAGAATCTGCCCACCGACAGGCCGTGGCTGATCGGCGAGGCCGGCGCCTTCCTACGCGTAGACGCTCGAACCGTACGGAGACTCATCGCCCGCGGGACGTTGCCCGCCTGCCGCGTTCCAGGAACGCGCAAGATCTTGATTGATCCCGAGGCCGTCCGCCAGCTCGTTGCGAGCAGCACGACGGGGTTGCGGTGAACGCCCTCATGGTGGCCGCCCTCGGCTACGTCTCTCGCGGTTGGCCAGTCTTTCCTTGCCAGCCACGCGGCAAGGTCCCGGTCGGCCAGATCGTGGCTCACGGGCTGCACAATGCGAGCGTCGACTCGGAGGTCGTGGAGCGATGGTGGCGCCGGCTCCCGGCCGCCAACATCGGGCTACGGACTGGGCTCGTTTTCGACGTTCTCGACGTCGACGGGCCTATCGGCATGGCCGCCCTCGATGGGACTCCGCACAGCGTCACGATCGACGGACCGACGTGCAAGACCGGCGGCGGTGGCGACCACGTCTACGTCCTGCCGACCGGGCTCGGCAACCGTGCTGGGCTCTTGCCGAAGGTCGACTGGCGAGGGGACGGCGGGTACGTCATCGCTCCGCCGAGCGTGCACGCCAGCGGGCAGATCTACCGCTGGTTGCAGGGGTGGGGACCGGATGAGCAGCCCTTGCGTCCGGCGCCGGCGTGGCTGCTCGAGCTGCTCCAGTCGAAAGCGACGACGACTCGGCCCAGGGCGCACACGCCGGCCGGCGGCTACGGCCGGCGCGCCCTCGAGTCCGAGGTCGCCCGGGTCGCGCTTGCTGGCGTCGGCACTAGGAACGCCACGCTCAACGAGGCTGCATTCAGCCTCGGCCGGCTCGTAGCCGGCGGTGAGTTGGATGGTGGCGAGGTCTTTGACGCCTTGCTGACCGCCGGCAACCGTAGCGGCCTCACGGAGACGGAGTGCGTCAACACCATCCGCAGTGGCCTGTCTGCTGGCGCGAGACAGCCTCGTTCGGCTCCTGCCAGAAGGGCGGGCTGAGATGGGCGACACCACGCGCGAGGAAGCCCGACGTCAAGCGGTGTCACTCAATGGAGCGGGCGCGCATGACGAAACCCCACCGGACGAGAACGTGACTCGCGTCGACCTCCTGATCGAGATGGCTTCGCATCGACTCGTGCCCGGTGGAGGCTTCGTCCTCGACGCCCCGGAGACGGTCGAATCCATCTGGGGAGACGGTCACCAATGCCTCTGGGCAAAGGGCGAACCGTTCTTGATCGTCGGTCCTGACGGTGTCGGCAAGACGTCCATCGCTCAACAGCTGGCGCTCGCACTCGGTGGGATCCGGTCGTCGGTCCTTCTCGGACTCTCCACCGTCAGCGATCGGCGAGTGTTGTACCTGGCCTGCGACCGGCCGGCTCAGGCTGCTCGGTCCTTAAGGCGGATGGTGACAGAGGCTGACCGAGCGCTTCTCGAAGAGCGTCTTGTCGTCTGGCGCGGGCCGCTGCCATTCGACCTCGCCGAGCACCCGGAAGCCCTCCTGACTCTCACCAAGCGCGCTGCGTGTGACGCCGTGGTGGTCGACAGCCTGAAGGACGTCGCCTCCGGCCTGACCAAGGACGAGGTCGGCCAAGGGATCAACAACTCCTTCCAGATCGTGTGCGCCGAGGGCATCGAAGTCGTGGCTCTCCATCACCAACGCAAGGCACAAGCCGGAGCGGGCAAGCCAAAGGCGATCAGCGATGTCTACGGGAGTCGATGGCTCACGAGCGGTATGGGAAGCGTCGTCATGCTCTGGGGCGAAGCTGGCGACCTCGTGGTGGAGCTCGGCCACCTGAAGCAGCCAGACGAGCCGCTCGGACCGTTCAACGTCCTGCACGATCACGTTGCCGGTACGACCACCGTCGTCGACCACGTGGACGCTTACACGGTCGTCGCGAAGTCACGCACCGGAGCAACGGCAGCAATGGCGGCGGAGGCGATGTTCGGCAACACCGAACGCAACTCCGTCGAGAAGGCGAGACGACAGCTCGAGCGCCTCACTTCGGAGGGGAAGGTTCACCGAGTGGACGGTGTTCGTGGTGGCACGCCACCGCAACCAACGCGGTACGTCCTCGTCTCGCACCTGCACCTGTTCGATGGGGGCAGCGATGCCTAGTAATCGAATCACGGGCGAATCACGGGCGAATCACGGCAGGTTTCGGGGTTCAATCACGACCGCGACAAACGTCCTGGTAGACGAATCACGCAGCGAATCACGTCAATCACGGCAGCGAATACACGTCACGAGGGGTCTTTTAAAGACCCCCGTGATTCGCCGGGAGGTGACCGCGTGAAGGACTTGGTCAATCTCCTTGGACCGCTGGACGGTGCCGAGATACCCGGCGGTTGTAGCCGCTGCACCTCCTACCAGACCATCCGAGCCGTGAGCGAAGGCTTCTGGGTCGTCACGATTCACCACGACGACGACTGTCCCGTCTGGCAGCGAATCAAGGCGAAACGATGACCGGCCGTTGCCGGCTGGCTCGGCCTCAGAAACGGGCTCGGGCACAGATTGTCCGGGGTTCGCAGGGCCGTGACCAGGGAGTACGTGACCCCCAAGGGCCCTGCAATCTCGGGCGCCGCGTCTGCCCTGACCGCCCAGTCAAACTTCCCCCTCCCCGAACCGGAAACCCTCCCGCTTACGCAACATGGGGCGAGTAAATATGGCCCGCGAACCGAAGCGGCCGGAGTGGCGAACCTGCCCACAATGCGGCGACGAGTTCCACGTCACCTTCCGGTGGACGCAGGGACGTCCGCGTGCTTATTGCGAGCGATGCCGACCGCAACGGGTCGTCGCCGAGCGCGTCACCTTGTCCGAGCGTCTCTGCGCCTGGTGCTCCGCGCCCTTCATGCCTCGCACCGCCCGCCACGTGTGCTGCTCGGCAAGGTGCAACTACGCCAGGCGCGACCGGAAGCGCTCTAGGCCGAGAGGCACGACGGTCACCTCGAGCTGCGCCAAGTGTGGCACCAGCTTCGAGTACCTCTCAAACACTCGTCCTCGTCTGTACTGCACCGCTTGCCGCCCCGCCTACGTCCCGGTCGCTCGCCCCGCCCAGGTGTGCCAGGAGTGCTCGGCCTCGTTCACGCCCGCCATGACGGGCCAGCGATTCTGTTCGGACCGGTGCCGCTACACCGCCAAGAACCGACGACGGGGGGAAGGCCGGTTGGATCCATCGCGGGGTGACCGCGGAGACCGCCCAGTCGCCAAAAAAACCTCCGTGCCACATAAGGGTTCACGATGACCGAACCCGACGGTCGCCGGTTGTTGGCGTGGCGAGAGGGATCGTGGGCCTCGATGCAGGCGTGCTTCATCGCCCACATGTCCCCGGCGGACAGCGAGCAGGCAGCCCAGCGCCTCGCCGAGATCCAGTCCGAGGTGGGCGACGGTCTCTACCCGCTCGCCCTGCCCGCCGCCCTGGCGGCGCTCCGGCTCCGGGCCAATGGCCACGACAACAGCGCCGCCCTGCGCCGGCTCGCCCGCATCGGTCGGCGTCTCGAGCGACGGGCGCTTCGCACGACGGTCATGCTCACGCTCGTCCGCGGTGGTCGGCGATGGTGAGGAGCGACGGTGGCCTCGGCTACTACGTCGTGCCGCTCTCCGAGCTGGCCGGCGTGAACGCCCTCTTGCAGCGCGGCGCCGCCTGGGCGCGCTCGAACAAGGTGCCTCTGCCGGATGCGTTGGCGGCACGCCTCGCGGACGTCGAGGCCACGGTCGGTGCCGCAAAGGCCGCTGCCGCATCCGGCAACGGCAGAAAAGGGCCTACGGGCTGCGGTGCTTCCGACCTCGGCACTAGCAAAAACGGCACTTCCGGCAGGCTAGGGGCGATGTTCCTTTCAGTGAGTGAGGTTGCTGTCCTTTCGGGACTAAAGCCACGGCGTCTCCGGCAGCTCGCTGGGTCCGAGTTGCCGGGGCGCCGGACGTCGGCTGGCTGGATGCTCGCCGCCGAGGACGTCGACCGGTGGCTCGCCAACCGGAGAGGGCAGTAGTGGGGATCCCACGTAGTGAGTTCCCGATCGTGACCGTCCGGGCCGTCGACGAGCTGGCCGCCATCCTGGAGAGGCTCGACCGCCGCATTTCCGCCGCTGTCGGCATCGACCCGCTCGAGACGGTCCCGACGCCCAATCTCGACAGCATCCGCCGGTATCTCGGCGAGGTGCGGGCGCAGGCCGAGTACGAGGCAACCGCCCACCTCCGCCTCGAAGCCGAACAGGCCGCCGCCCGCAAGGCAGAGGCCGAGATGTGGCAGGACCGCCGGCAGAACGCCGAGGCGCTCGTGCGGGCAGGTTTGCGGCCGCGGTGAACCTCTCCGAGCGGGGCCAGCTCGCCGGCGTTCCCGAGTTCAGGGAGTTGGCCTTCGCCGACGCCGAGGTCAGAATGGACGCCGTCGGCTCGGGTTGGACCTTCAGGGGTTATGCCTCCATCTTCGACTCGCCCTACGAAATCCAAGACGCCTATGGCAGCTACCAGGAGACGGTGAAGCGGAGCGCGTTCGACCAGACGCTTGCCGCCGACGCCGACTGTGTTCTGTTGATAGGGCACGAAGGCGCCCCGTTGGCGAGAACGAAATCGCGCACGATGACGCTTCGCACCGACGGAAAAGGCTTGCTCACCGAGGCGAGACTCGACCCGAGCAACCCGCGGGCGCAGGAGTTGCGGAGCATGGTCGACCGCGGCGACATGGACGAGATGAGCTTCTCTTTCCGCGACGAGCAGCCGTCGTGGAACAGCGCCTACACCGAACGCAGCCTTGTGAGCGTGTCCTTGAACCACGGCGATTGCAGCGCCGTCGCCTTCGGAGCGAATGCCGCCACGAAGGGACTCGTCTCCATGCGGAGCTACCAGGCGGAGGTGCGGGCGAGGTACTCGGCCGCCCAGCTCGCCGCCATGCTGAAAGCCGGCAAGGCGTTCCCCAACCCGGCCGGCGATCCGTCCTACCCGATAGGAGACGCCGCCGACCTCCGCCTCGCAATCCACGCCATCGGCCGAGGCTCGGGGGACCACGACAAGATCCGAGCCTACGTCATCAAGCGGGCGACCGCCCTCGGCCTCAAGAGCCTCATCCCGTCCAACTGGAAAGCCGACGGCAGCCTGTCTCAGTCGAATACCGCTGGCCGACTCGGCGAGGTCAGGTCACCCCTTCATGCCCTCGTGACCGGCTCGCATTCGCACCGGCACCCGGCGAACAAAAGTCAAGGAAATGACAGAACGCACGTCCACGGGCACTCGCATTCGGGCGACGCCAATCACGCCCACGACCACGACGCTCTCGCCCAGGCTGCCGCCGATGCCGACGCCGCCACCGATCAAGGTGGGGACCCGACACAGACGATAAGCAGCTCCTCGAGCCTCGCCCTCGACGATTGGGACTACGAAGCCAGGCTCAAGATTCTCCGCTGGAAGGCCCTCGCCCTGCCCGACCTCGGCCCCGAGGCACGCCGTGCCGCCGAGATGGAGGTTTTCGAGCGTCGGGTCGCCCGGCGCGTCGCCGAGGCCGCTGCGCTCCACCCAGCCGTCACCGGCGTCCATGCTCATCCGCACCCGACCTACGGCTCCTACGACGCCGGCGCCAGTCACTCCCACGAGCACGTCCACGAGCACGACAGCCGCCACCAGCACCACGACGCCGCCGCCGAGGCCGCCTACAAGGCGGCGCTCTCACGGAAGCCCGAGATCGAGGCGGCTGCAACGGAGCTGTGCGCCCTCTACCTCGACCAGGGCCGCATCGACGACGCCATCGCCACGGGGCGGGCGGGCCTCGCCAAGCACCCGGGCAGCGCCGCGCTTCACGAAAATGTCGGGGTTGCGCTCGCTGCCCACGGCGACGAGCAGTCCGCGCTGCTCGAGCTCGAGTCGGCGGCGAAGCTCCAGCCGGCCGAGCCGCTCTTTCGCCTGACGCTCGCGCACTGGCTCAACGTCT
>Ga0181526_10001393_pt1 | contig 22962 bp, 25 predicted proteins | sample PEATcosm2014_Bin_35_FD_119750 | JGI IMG/M metagenome (GOLD analysis project Ga0181526, IMG submission 119750) | Peatland microbial communities from MTU Mesocosm Facility, Houghton, MI, USA - PEATcosm2014_Bin06_30_metaG | ecosystem: Environmental > Terrestrial > Soil > Wetlands > Peat | place...
ACGTTGCTGTGTGGTTTCGACGCGGACGTCTGCTCATCTGCTCTCCTCATCCCAGCCATTTTAGGCTGCGGGCGAACAGAACCTCCACTTAACCCCCTGTCCGAATTTGCGGAACCGGCTCTAAGAGAACCTTGGTGAATAGAATGAACGCGAGCGAAGGAATGCCCCGCATGCTGGCAACGACTTTTCTTGCCGTGTTCTCTGCGGTCGGCGCAGTCCCTCAGGGTTTACCACAGAAGACATCCGTAGAAGACCCGATTGCAGGTCCACAATCAACAATCGGAAATAGGGAGCCTAAGTGGGCTGATGTCGTCGCTCACGCTCTCCCGGCAGTGGTGGTCATAGAAACTGATGAGGGTCTCGCTAGCGGGTTCATAATCAAGCCCGACGGGTTGATCGTTACCAATAATCACGTCGTGGCAAATGCCAAAGAAATGGCGGTCAAACTCCAATCGGGGGAGGTGTACAGGAAGGCGTATCTTCTTAGTTCGGACCCCTCCAACGATCTTGCATTCCTCAAGATTGAAGCAGTTGATCTCCCGACAATACTGCTGGGCAACTCTAATTACGTACAACTCGGAGATGAGGTGCTACTGATCGGCACTCCGCAGGGACTTGAGCAGACGGTATCCAATGGCGTGATTAGCGGTATCCGCATAGACAATGGTGTCCGCGTCCTTCAGACATCAGCGGCAGCAAGCCCCGGAAGTAGCGGCGGACCACTACTGAATCGGAGCGGAGAAGCAGTAGGAGTTATGTCGTTCAAGTTTGTAAATGGCGAGAATCTGAATTTCACAATACCAAGCAATTATGTTCGCGGCAAATTAGACACTTTAACTCTATTGAACCTCAAAGCCTTTGAACCGCTGAAAGCTAAGGCCGAACAACACCGAGGCGTTTGGGTTGCCGGGTATGGTTCCGGTCAGTTCTCGAGTGTCTATATGGAATTGCTCGACTTTCTGAGCACGAGTGGCGTAGAGATTGCCAATAGCGGAGCACAAAAGTTCAAAAGCATCAACGAGACTGGCTATATGCCTCTGTCTGCCCTGATCGAGACGCTACCTAAGAGCGGCGCCGAAAGTCTGTTGTACGTCAAGGTAGAGCAAGGTGAACTCATGCTCAACGGCGGTTTCCGAGTTACGATCTCCTTCCAGTGCTTCGACGCTGCAGGGCGTCCCTTGTGGAATGAAAGAGCCTCCAATGTGCTTATCAATGGTGCGAACCCTTTTGGGCGTTCTTCTGGTTGGAAGGGCAAAGTATCTCCCCATATCGGCAAACCGGGACTGTTATTAAAGCAGGCACAAGAGGAAGGTTCACCAGAACCCAAGAAGTAGCCGCTTCAGACAAACTACATCCGGCGAGCGGATCACCGCATTCCGTCCCCAACCCTATATCTGGCCCGTTCAGGTCCAAATTCCGGCACCGATGGGGTCGGGGACGGATTGGCGACGATACAACCGCTGGCCAAAATATGGGAAGATATCACGGGAAGGCGATTGCACGGTTCCAGTCACCTATGAGCCACAGTCATATCAAGAAGCTAAAGCAACCGCCGTCGATGGTTTGGTGGCGATTTGCACTAAGTTCTGCCGTCCTTCTGGTTTTATTTGCGGCTCTGTTCGTCATCGTCAACTGGGTTCACTCAGTTCCTGTAACCTACGAAACAGCCGCCGGAAAGATTCTGGAGATCAGAACCGTTGTCGACGGAACACGCGACACTGGGTATGGCGGCAGAATTCTCTACGGAGCTGAAGCACATGTTCAATACCTGCTGAATGGTCGGATGCAGGATCGTTGGCTGCGTGCCTCGGACGATTTGCCTCGCGAGAGCCTTGTACTAAAGCTGGCTGCTCATCCATCTAAATGTCTCGTCTACTGGCCCCCAAATCACGCGGAGAATGCCAAGTGTTCACTTAAGTGAAACGATTCTGAGCGGAAACCGGGCAACTCCCCAATTGGCGATCCAACCAGAACCCCGTCCGCGCGTCCTTCCCACCAAGACTAAGAATAGATTGCATTGCAAATCGGTTTAGAAGACTCGTAGCATAGAGAACCATGGTGAGCGCGAATGAGCACTAAGCAGGATCAGGTCATTGAAGAAGTCAGGGCCAAACAGAGGAACACTGTGTGACCGGACACGATCAGGAATAGCCGAAGCGTGGATGCGTTCTTATGGAAAGGCTCTCCAGATGCTCCTTTTGTCCAGCGCATTGCCGCTTGGGTGTTCGGATTTTTCTTCGTTTTATGTGGCCTTGCGTGGTTTGATGCAGCATTCGAGAGGCATTCCGTCATAGTCTTTATGCTTTCTGTTGCTTGGATTCAGCTCGGAGGGAAAGTATTCCTGAATGGATTCCTAAGGCGCAAAGTGGAGAAACCCTCGGACCACGGCACTGATTGACAGACCCGCCATTCGGAATGGCCTAGCCCGGAAAGCACTCTTCACACGCAAAGAACGCTGCGCGATTACCAGGCACCTCGGCGGGTTGCTCCTGAATAACCGGCCACTCGGCTCCAATGCCATTCTTGGCCCGCCAGGGGACACAGGCACCACCCTCGCACTTCGATGAGGTAATACTTGCTGACAAGCGGTATGCTTTCTTACGGACATCAGGGGGAATTTCGATGATTTTGAGACTCGCATCTTCGTTGCTCGTGGCTTCGCTGCTTTTTCGCGTCGAGGTCTCCTCTGCTCAACAGCTCAAGCGGTTCGATGCCAAGTCTTATCCAGCTCAATCATTCCACGTTAGCCACTACGACTATCCAGTCGGGAAGTTCAAGGTTCGTATTATCCAAGCAAAAACAGTGTACGAAACGTCCTCTCCACCCCCATCCTACTGCCGCGCATGGCTGGAGGTAACGGAAGGCGGTAGGGTCCTGCGGCAAGCCTACTTTGACGACATCGACCCAGTCGGCAGCTATTTTGGTATTTTCGTTCCCGAACGTCAGCCATTTTCGGCATATTTTCTCGCCTTGAAAGAAGGTGACTACGATGGAAGACTGTTGCTCGTCGGCGAGGACGGCACCCTTACGAATCTCCCCGGAGGCGGTTTCTTTTTGACGCCAGATAAACGCCTCATCGTTGGTTCCCACAGTTCAGACTATCAATCTCTATTTGTAATTGATGTGCAGCGGCATCGAGTTGTGATAGACGGCGCGAAGGAAAAACTGCCAGGCGTCGATGATTGGTATGTGGACAAAACCGGATATTTCTTTACCGCACTCGATGAAAGTGGCATGCCGCAGGATTCGAACTCAAAGACCCTTGTGATATACCGCTTGGACTTCAATAGCCTCAGGGTTACGAAGAATGAGATTGCCACAGCCTATCTGAAGTCGTCTCGAAAGGTCGAGACTGTTCGGCGACAGCAATCTCCTGACTGCTCCTCGGTGCGATGATCAAGCGGCTCGTGGTTCCGGTTGTTTAATCGGCCATGCGCCGTGACGTGAGTCGAGCGACCTGCGGTCCAAACCAGGATCGTGTCTAGTTCGCCGGCGATCCACGCGGGACTCGATAAATGGTGGGCCTTGCGGGCGCACCTAGGTATTCGTGGCGATAATTCCCAAATGAGCGCAACTACGGCAGAATGGTTCTATGGAATGGCAACCAGCAACTGTCGAAGCTGTGAAGACGATCATCGAGCGCGATCTGAAAGCGTGTGACAGCAAGCAGGTCGCAGTGTTCGAGAAGTACTCAGTAGAGCCGTATAGTGCGCCGATTCTTCGATTCGGCAAGATGGAAAGCGTCGTTGTCATTGCACGCCGACGAGACGAAGTCATCTATTGGGAGGATGTTGAGGGAGGCTTTAACTGCTCGGCAATCGGCCCCGATGGGCATGTCCTTGAACACCTTTGCAATCAGGACGAGTTGCGCTTGGCCCTCAACAACTGGCTTGAAGGCGAGGGCTCCATCACTGAGGTGTGGGTCTTTACAGGGGCGCGGAGTTCACCATCAACTCTCGCATCTTTTCCGGGCGGGGTGTTTTCATCCATTGGACTTGCTGAAAACTGGATCAAACTTCACTCCCTGTCTGGAACCCTCACACTTTACCGTGTGGATGCCGGAGCCTATGACTGGGCATTAGCCAAAGGGGGCTTCAAACCGAACAAACCTCACCACTACACACCCGAGTTCATCGGGCAATTTTCGGACGGAGATCACCACTACCATTACGAGTCAGGAGAGAGAGTCGCATAGGATGGTTCTCATATCCGGCAGTACAAGGTGTTGGTCAATTCGGCTTAGTGCCCGAAAGACCGGCATCTCGTCAGTAACACTTCGGTAAACACTCCAGCACGCCTCCGGCGTGGATGATGCTGCCTTTTCTCGCGGCCCTCGCTTGGCAAGATGCTTGTGTGCTGGGTGGCAGCAATGGACTATATTCTCTGGCAAGATTGGACTGTATCAATTCGCAGAATTGAGTATAACCAGCACATAATCTTCAACCCGTAGTCCAACCCGTAAACCCCAGTTGCTTCACCTACTATCAAGCACTTAGGGATACCTACGAGAGCTTGCAGGTCTTATAAGTGCTTGAAAACATTAAGATGAATCCCTTGACACGGAAGAGGTCGCTGGTTCGAATCCAGTCGTCCTACCAATTATCGATTCAAAGACATCCTAGACAGTCCAAAGAGACTCGATAAGCCGCTGAAAAATCAGCGGCTTTTGTCTTTTTACGTCCAAATGCGTATCATGAAAGCCAATCCCCGGTGGGGGTATTTCCGGGGGTACGGATTTTCGAAATGGGGGTATTTCCGAAATCCGGCAATTTGGGGGTGATTCATCATGGCGCTCACAGACACTGAGATTCGGCGTTCCAAGCCCGCTGCAAGGCCGTACAAGCTCTCCGATGGTGGCGGGCTGCATTTGCTCATCACCCAAGCCGGGGGGAAGCTCTGGCGATGGAAATACCGCTTTGACGGAGCCGAGAAGTTGATGGCCCTGGGCCGATACCCAGAAGTTGCGTTAGCGGACGCCCGCGAGCGCCGTGATGCAGCCCGGAAAAGACTTGCCAACGGCTCCGACCCGATGGCGGAGCGGATGGCCCAAAAGACAGCCGTCAAGGTCGCCACGGAGCATACTTTTGAGAAAGTCGCCATCTTGTGGCTGGAACATTGGGGTGGCAACAAGAGCGCGCGTCACTCAGCCACAACAGGGAATCGCCTGAAGGCGAATGTCTACCCCGTCCTGGGAGACAGACCCATTGCCGACGTGGAGCCGATGGAGCTTGTCCAACTCGCCAAAGGGATTGAAGCCCGTGGAGCCTCGGACATGGCGAAGCGGATTTTACAGATCGTGGGAATGGTCTTCCGCTACGCAGTCGCACACGGCTTGAGCAAGCGCAACCCTGCCGCCGAGATTCGGCCATCGGACATTCTCAAGCCGACCCGCAAAACCAATATGGCGCGTATCGATGCCCGTGAACTACCGGCGCTGCTCCGCTCCATCGAAGTCTATGAGGGGCGGCAACTGACACGGTTGGCTATCAAGCTCATGGCCCTCACTTTTGTTCGTACCAGCGAGTTGATTGGCGCGCGGTGGGAAGAGTTCGACTTTGACGCCCGGCGCTGGTCTATCCCCGAAACCCGGATGAAGATGAAAACGCCTCACATTGTTCCCCTGTCAATCCAGGCCGTCGAAGTGCTTGAGCTTTTGCGGACGATCTCAGGCAATGGAGAGCTTGCCTTTCCCGGCGAGCAGGACTCGACTAAACCCATGTCAAATATGACGATCTTGAAGGCGCTGGAACGGATGGGCTACAAGGGCCGGATGACCGGCCACGGCTTCCGCGGCCTTGCTTCAACCGTCCTTCACGAGCAGGGATACAACCACGAGCATATTGAGTTGCAACTCGCCCACGCGCCACGCAATGCCGTGAGTGCCGCCTACAATCACGCCCTCTACCTGGAGCCCCGCGCCAAGATGATGCAGGACTGGGGCGATTTTCTGGAGCGGACGCAGCGCGGAGGTAAGGTGTTGCCCTTCCGTGGAACAGCGGCATAGCCATTCGGTCAACTCGGCCGGCAGAGGATCAGGCCATGCCCTGCAATCCGATCCCAGACGGATGCCAAGGCGGAATCCACTCCGGGCCTCATCTTGACGACAACGGATTCACGCGAGTACGTTGGCCCCTGATTTCCCGGCTGACCTCTATCTGTCGGGCAATCCACTCCTCCACTTCCGTTTCGATCCAGCCGACAGCCCTGGCGCCCAACGACACTGGCCTTGGGAACCTTCCTTCAGTGACCCGCAGATAGACGGTACTGCGCGACAGGCCGGTGCGATCCAGCACGTTTGGCAATCTCAGAATCCTTTCGGGCATTCTCTTACCTCCAAGTCCGCAAGCTGCCGATCATTCACTACTGCAATGTACATCGCTTATAGTGTGCCATATTCGTCTGCGGCGAACAACTTGGCCATCGGGTAAAATCGCGAGAAGAGAACCGACTACCGCGACGTGCATGGCAGTAGTGGCGTGTCATCATAGATGAGTGTCGTCTGTGTGATGGGCTTTCAGCGCGCCTTGTGAATGCGGGAGCGGACAGAACCCACGGCACTCTTGAAGGCTCAAGGAAGGCGCAGAATGAAAGCCGAGGTCCATTTGTGACAGTGAAGAAGAAAACCCGGACTGCGATCAAGAAAGTGCAAGACAAGGCTGACGACAAGCCAGGAATGACGCTTCGGCTTCCGATTGATCTGCGAGATGCGATCACGGAGGAGTCGCGCGTGAAGGGCGATCTGGCGCGGATTGTGCTCTTCGCCCTGAGTCACGTTGATCGGGAAAAAGTGAAGATTCAGCAAACGCGCAAGGCGGGTCTGGAGCTTTCCAACCCACAACTCCTTCATGTCGGTCCAGAAGCCAGGGCAGCTCTAAAAGAATGGGCAGAGTCCGAAGGGGTCAGCATCAACGCGATTGTTGTGAGTGTCCTCGAACAGTTCTTCACGCGCCTCAAGAAGAGCAAGACGCTCCAGAAAGAACTGAGGCTTGAACTTCGTGCTCATCGGAGCTTCGGTCCGCAATGAGCCTTCATTAAAATCAAGGAATCTTTTCCGAAGAACCCCCGGAATGCCATCCCGGCTCAGCGAGTATCGGCCTGGCCAGCTCCGCGTCAAGGCTAAACCGCGCAGAACGCGGCGCTCCGCGGCCTTGACCCAGAGCTTCAACCCAGGCCGGATTTCCCACTATCCGGGCATGGGCATGGAAAAGCAAAAACCAAAGCAAGGCCCTCCCGATTTCATCGTCGCGGTCCGCATCATCAGATCCAGAAGGCCAGATGTGAAGGCCGCACCCACACGCCCAAAGGACGAATAAGCACGATTCGCACTCTTGAATCAGTCGTGGATATTCGTCTTTCTTCTTCCTTAATCGCGCGATTCTTGCAGCCGCAGGCTGCGCTTTCTGACGGTCGAGGACCGCCAGGAGGTAGGGCGTTTTGCAGTCGGCTTTACCGGGTATTGCAGTAGTGGAACATAAAGCGCAGACGCACAATGGCTGTTTTGCTCTTGTATCCCGTTTGTTTCTAGCGATTTATAGTGCCGCACACATGTACTTTTAAGAGGGCCATGTGCGGCACATTGCAGAGCGGCCTGTGAGGGCAAAAAAGGCTCACAAAGGCTCAGAAAGCCTCATTGCGGTTGCACGGTTGAGCGCGGCGAAGAGATGTGCCGCGCGGACGCACAGGAGGCAGTCTGTGAGCGCCTGCAAGCCGCCTGAGACATGGCGGGTATTGCTTCGAGATTCGCGGAGTGCGATTGTACGGGGCGCTTGCTAGAGGTCACGAAGCAACTCAGACAGGGAAATCCCGAAGCTGACCGCCAGCATTTCGAGGATGCGCAGACCGGCCTCCCGGCGCCCATTCTCCAACTCGGAGATGTGGACCCGCCCAATTCCTGAAATCTCAGCCAGATACGACTGATTCCAGCCCCGATCAGTCCTCAGCTGTCGTAATTGCCGTCCAAGACGGACGCATATGTCGTTTGCCACCCTTCAAGGGTCGTCATACAATCCTGATCGAATGTTGCGTATGCACTACAATGCCATCTAAGAACCAAGGCTGCACACGCTTGGGCCGCGTCCGACCGGCGCGGTGCCTGGCCTTTGGGTGGCAGTGAAAAGCCAACAAGCTAAGAAAGCCCCGTATGAACTCTGAAATCGTTCGTCACCTTTCCCCGGAAGAGAAGGAGCTTGCCCGGAAGCGGCAGGAACTGGCCATCCTGCAAGCCGAACTCACTGACCGCGAATTGGTCTTGGCAAATTTGCGAGCGGAACTGGCCGCGTTTGAAGGGCACTACCTACGGGAAGTCGGCGTGCTCTACGCCGAACTCGACGACTGGAACGCGAAGATCGCGGAACTGGTCTCCGAAGCAGAAGGGTCCGAAGAGGCAAAGTCGGCCGCGGCGGAAGCGCGCGGGCAGGCGGAGGAATCCTACGCCGCCGCCCATGGCGAGGCTGCAAAGGCCGCGGATTTCTCCCCTTCGCCGGAGTTGAAAAAGCTCTTCCGTGAAGTTGTCAAGCAGATCCACCCCGACAATGCTTCGGATGAAGCGGACAGGGCGGTGCGCAACCGCCTGATGGCGGAGGCCAATCTTGCCTATAGACGCGGCGGTGAGGACGCGCTCAGAAGAATCCTTGAGGAGTACAAGAGCAGTCCGGAATCCGTGAAGGGCGACAGTGTTGGCGCCGATTTAGTGCGCGTCCTGCGCCAGATCAACCGGATAGTCAAAAGGCTTGCACAGATAGAAGCCGAAGCCGCAGAACTGGCCTCCTCTGAGATTGCCCTGCTGATGGCAAAGGTTGAGACCGCAACAGCCGGAGGCCGGAACCTGCTCGCTGAAATGAAGCAGGACGTTCTGCGCCGGATCGACCTGGCTCGAAACGAGTATGAAGATCAGTCTTCAAAGATGAGGCAGCGATGAGTGCCGGCGAAGAGAAACGCGGAGCATTGGTTCAGGTCCAGGTCGCCGCGCTGACAAAGGCCGGAGCGAAGTCTCTCGCCGCCCGAGGCCGCGCCGACTTGCGGCTCAGGGAGGAAGCAGAAGAGTGGCTCAAGAAGGGCGTCGAATTTTATCGTCAACGACAGTTCGATGACGCCTTTCGGTGTTTCGAGGTTGGAATTCAATTGAATTCCAACCTCCCTGAGATCCAGTTTATGCTTGGCCTCTCGTTCGACGAAGGCTTCGTAAGACCAAGGAATAACGCAACAGCTAGGGCGTGGTATCGAAAGGCGGCTGAGCAGGGACTCAAAGAGGCACAGTACAACCTTGGACTTCTGTACTACGGCTGGGACGACGGCCCAGGTTTACTCCAGAACTACGAGCAGGCTGCAATTTGGTTTCGGATGGCAGCCGAGCAGGGGTATGAAAAGGCGCAATGGAGACTTAGCTTTCTGCTCGGTCTCGGCTTAGTCGTGCCCCAGAACCACGCAGAGGTTCGCAAGGCGGCCGAGCAGGGCAATAGCTATGCGCAACGAAACCTCGGAGATCTATATCGGGACGGACAAGGCGTACATCAGGATTACGTACAGGCCGCTTTCTGGTATCGAAAGGCTGCGGAGCAGGGCCATGCCGACGCTCAACTCAATCTTGGTGCAAGTTACTTCTACGGAGAAGGCGTGCCTCAGGACTACGCAGAGGCAGCCGTCTGGTGGCGCAAGGCAGCCGAGTTGGGGCATGTGGAGGCGCAGTACACCCTTGGCGTCATCTACTCCGCTGGCGATGGTGTGCCGCAGGATTACGAGCAGGCCGCTTTCTGGTATCGCAAGGCTGCCGAGCTGGGCGACTCGAACGCGAAGGCCGCTCTCGCAACCATGCGGAGGGCCGAGTCCACGCCTGTGTTCTTAAACGGTGGCCAGCCGAACTCCCATCCACATGCGGAACTCAAGAATCCGGCTAATACCATCACCAGCGAGGTCCACATGAAGGACCAGATTGATAATCCGCAGGTGAGCATCAAGCCGGAGGAGGACGTCCGGCTCCCGATACTGGAGGCCCGGATCGAGAGAGAGTGGCGGCAATACCGGTCAGGATATGTGAAGAGCCTGCAAAAGTCAGGGCAGCTCCAGAAGCAGGTCCGCGCAACCGCCCTCCGGTGTGTGCAGGTGCTGCACGATGCCGAGAACAGAGGGTTGAATCCGGACCAAGGGCGGGAGTTGATACAGCCCTTGATTCACCCCCAGTGGGACAGCTCTTAGACGACGCCGACAAGGGGCTTGCGGTCGATACCTACAAGCCGGATGCGCCTTAGCGATTTTAGCTGGAGCCGCTCAACTTCAACGATTCGGAAAGGCAAAGGAAAGCTGTATGCGCAAGAATCCTCTCGTTGCCATATTGAAACGATTGTCTGTCGCTGTCCTGTTCTTCTTTGTCCTCAGCGTTTCCGCTTTCGCCAAAAAGGACGATGGAGACTTCCCTTTGACTGTCCATATAACAGCCGTTCGTATGGAGCAGGGACAAAATGGCGTATCCGGCAGCGGGAACACAGATAGCCAGGGAAATTACTCCAGTTCTGTTAGTGGCGGCGGGTCATACACCTGGAAGCTTTACACCGCTCAGATCGAAGGCGACCAGAAAATATATGAACTGAGCACTCCACGCAATCACCACATCGGAGGTACGTGGATGGGTTTGAGCGCGCCTATTGTTAGACCGAATCATTGGCTGCATATTGGCGAGTATCACGGGCGCTGGAACGAAAACGGAACCCTGGAGATTCAATTCCACGCAGATGGGAAGCTGTTGCACCAGACCTTTCATATACAGGCCGAGGGGATTCCACCGGCGCTGGTGCCGACTCCGGCCCCTCCTGATCCTGTGCCTGCGCCCGCTTCGGTTGTTCCCGCTGCCGGGATAATGGCAGAACTCAGCGTTGAGTCGAATGTCCCAGGCGCCGACATTGAAATTGACGGTGCCTTTGTGGGCAATACACCTTCCACGGTTTCAGTCGCTCCCGGCAGTCACCAGATTGCCGTCAAGAAGAAAGGCTTTACCGACTGGACCAAGACCCTCAAAGTCACCAGCGGATCGGTTCACCTGAATGCCGAACTGGAGCAGGAACCGACAAAGCAGTAACGTGCAACTGTGTTCTTGCACGAACCGATGGAGGACGGACATGAAAACGGCTCGATGGTACGGCATTCTCTGCCTGTCATTCTTTCTATGGCTGCTGCTCTTCCCGCCGTGGATGGAGTTGAGCAGGGCCTTCCTTTCCGACAAACTCGGCACACAAGTTTCCACCGTCTGTCACAGTCTGGGCCATCACTGGCGGTTTTCCGTGCCGCTCCATTGGCAGTGGCGGGCAGACGTGCGGCAGAGTTTCTTGGTCCCGAACTTGGCGGCACGGATCGATTATCAGCGGATGCTCTATGAGGCCGCTATCGGATTCGTCGCCCTGGCTCTTCTGTTCCTTCTTCTCTCTGCTTTGGAGATGCCAGAGCGCATTCGGAACTGGCGAAACCGGGATCTCAAAGGTTCTAAGACGGGGGTGAGACCTCTTTCCCCGAATCCTCCACCCCCGCCCGACCTCGCCGACGCGCTCACAGCCAAGCCTCTTGGTACACCTCTGACGGCGTCTGAACAAGTTGTGCCATCGCCAGAAGGAGTCGAACGGACTTTCGACGCCAAGGCGCTCGCGGCTCAGATCATTGCGTCCATGCCGCCGCGTCCTGTGTCGCCCTTGCCGCTCCATGCAAGCGGGTGGGAAGAGTTCCGCGACGCGCGCGCCGCAGAACTCCGCGGGCAGCCTCCAACAGCGCGGCCAGAAGCAACCGTACCGCCGCCACAGACTCCCACTGCATCGTCAACGCTCGCTATTCCAACGGAGGTGAGGAGGTGAAACTTTTCCTACACGACTCTAAGGCAGATCGCGGGTCTGCCAATCTCGCCGCCGCTGCCGCCGCGCTTTCCGGCAAGTCTATGGAGGTGATTACCAAGGCGGGTCAGCAAGAGCCATCGGCTGAAGAAGTGAAGCAGCCAGCCGAATATCGGGAGGGGAAAATGGGCAATGGGCTGAAGAGTGTGGGACGTTTCATCCCCCTGATTGTTCTCCTTGCGTGCGCCGCGGCGGGGATTGCCTTTTGGTTTCATCATGCACATGAGGTTAAGCTGCGAGAGATCGAGGCAGCGACGGCCAAAGAGGAGTACGCCAAGTCCGTGGTGGCTGAGATGGTGAATACCTGGCACGCTGACGATCACTGGGAAAAGTCGCTCTCCTCTCCAGGAGATAGCAGCCAAACACTCTATACCATCGACCTTGAAAAGGCCCTCATGCGCGACCGTCCGCTCATCGTTTTTGGACGATTGGAGGACGTGGGCAAATCCGGACAATCGGAAAACTCGGTCATATCGATCTGGACCGAGACGAGAACGAGCCTCTCGACAGCTCTACGACTTTCGTTGTTGTCACCGCCCGAGATCACAAATGCGATTCTTGGTCAAAAAGACCGTGCTTCGGAGATGTTCGTGTTCACGGTGAAGATCAACAGCGTTGAGAAAGTCACCATGCCATCCAATAGTTCAGACCCCGATTACTTTCTCGCGCATGGAGTTCTCTACGCGGCAAAACCAATCGACGTTTATGAACCGCCGGCCGAATCTCAGCCGCCAACTCAGTGAGATGCGGACTTGATTTTTCAGCGGGGATAAACCAATCGGGCAGGCTCAAGGACGCACGGCGGAATGAATTGCGTTTCCAGCACTTGCCGTGGGGTTTCTCTCGCGCATTGCACTTATATAAATATGTTGGGCACTATGGGCTTTCTGATCGCCCCTCGATTACCCCTTACCCCTCTTACTCCCCATCGTACTCCGGACGGCAAAAGAATCCAATCTCTTGGTCGGCTGTTCCCATTTATCTTCTAGGTTCGCTCAGGATGCCTGCTGACCCACATTGCACGCTAGGTGTACAGAATGGACTTAGCTCATAGCCAGAACACGTGGGACGTTGCTGTAAGGTTTGCGCATACATTGGCGGACGAGGAGGGCCAACCGTGCGGTCACTGGTCATTGGTACGGCTCGAAGTCTTCCCGGAATGTCAGGCCGGACACCAGCGCGACCCCGGCAACTTCACCTGACAAGAAGCCCGACTCCACCAGCAGCCGCTCGAAGGTATTCCGACTGCAAGGAACACCGCCCCGCCCCGATTCCCACTTACAGAAGGCAATATGCAGACAGCCCACGCCGCCAAAGCATCGCGGGTGGCGCACGCAGTTTGACTCCAGCCATCGGGCGAACGGCTTTCGCCACTCTGCCGAGTCGTCGGGCGGCGTGCAGTTCGATTCGAGCAACCCGATAATCTCGGCCTTGTGCTTGCATAGCTCTTCCAACACAGGCGTGGCGGCGTCCTCCGGAGCGATCACCAGCCATCCATCTTCAACCCGAAGTTGACCGCCGTTCGCTGCGACTGTCCGAATCAGTTCCAGGGCAGTTCTCATATCCTCACCTCCGAAACAGCCCGTCCCCGGTTTTGAACCGGAACAACCGGAACACTCCTTTGTTCATGCGGGTTTGAGGCACCTTTTGCAACCGGAACAGAGGGATATGTGTTCCGGTTTGAAAAGGTGGTTTCGGCCAATAAAGACGCGGGTTGTTCCAATGTTCCGGTTTGAATGGGCGACAGCGGGCAATACCGGGACCAAACGTCCTCGAAATCCCCCCGGCGATAGCCTTGGGCGGTCTCAGGCCCCAATCGAATCTTTACCGGATAGATTTTGAATTTCTTGAGTTGCCGCGCCAGATTGTTTGCAGTCAATCCCTTCCCGTGGGACCACTCAGCCCATGGGCGGCCTTCAATCTCACAGAGTTGTTCGGCCATAGCCTTCGATGGAATCTGATCTGCCGTGCCCCTATCGAAGACAGCGCGAATATCCGCCAACAGGGTAGCACCGCCGGATGTGTCTGCTGTGCCAGCGGCCTTGAAGAGGGTCTGCAAGGCCCTTGTGAGGCTTTGGAGCCATCCATCCCCTGCGAGCTGCGCAATGCACAGCAGAGGCTCTGCAATGTCATTCTGGCGATCACCGAGGCTTGCAATTGCAGCCGGTTTGATGTTCCGGAGCAGGACAACGGAACCCCGCGCCGCCCATGCTCCCAATGCCTCGCGGATTGGACCTGCGGCGGCTTTCACCGCATTTTGGCGGAATGGCTCGACTGCCTCCGCCGGTAGCTTTCGGCGCATCTCGATAACGATGGAGCGGCTGGACACCGTGTCGGGCAACTGTCCGATCCCGGCGAAGCACTTTGGGCAATAGACATGAAAATCTTTCAGGTCAAAATTCTTACCAACACACTTGTAAAAGACTCCCCCCTTTCGGAACCCTTCATTCAGGACTCCGCGAATTGTCTCCGCATATTCCTTGTCCCCACCGAGTTGTGAATCCATTTCGTCCAGGAAAATTGTTGGTCTCTTGGCTTCGATGGTGCGCACCAGCGCGGCGGCTGTCATGCCCCCAGAACGAACAGGCGCGGCTGCAAGAGCCTCCAATGTTTCCATGAGGCGCGACTTCCCACACGCCCGCTCTGGTGCGGTGATGTGGATGTAAGGCGTCGTCTCAGCCGCATCGAAGGCGTAAGTATGCAACGTCCATGCGGCCATAATGACGGCTTGCTCGTCCGACACAATGATGTAGCGCCGAATCCAGGCTCGGCAGGTTTCGAGCAACTCTCCGGTGACCTTAGTAGCCTCCTCCGGTGTCATAGGCGGCACAGTTGAAGCCAGGGGCGCACTAGGCTCACCGGCTGGATACCGCTTCATAATGTCCGCCGCGATTGTTCGCACCTTCGCCTCTGGCAAGGGCGGATCAAAGTTGGCATTCTCTGCAAGCAGGGCGCCTGTAATTGCCTCCAGTCTCATCCCGCACCTGTGCATAGTCCCTGCCCAAGAAACCAGCCTGTTTGTCCTGCTACCCTTCCCCACGGCTTGCGAGCTTGCCTGTGCCGTTGCGGTGGGCATTGGCGGGCGCACTGTGAGCCGCTCGATCACCCAACTGGGCAAGTCCGCGACCGGCACGGATGGGTCAATGAAGCGATACTGTTTCCCGCTGGCATGAACCGAAGGTGGGCACACCACGAAGCCGCCTGTGCCCCTCACGTCAATGTGCGCGCCGATCTTGCCGGATTGGTCATTGCGAATTTCAGCTCTGGACGGCGGACGGTAGTAGCGATGTTCTCCGCCATCCGTGCGTCCCGTGTTCACTGTGAGCGTTGCTGGCAGCGTGAAACCTTGCCGCTCGAGGTCCGTCAATGCTGCGCGGCCTTCCGCGCCGTCAACGTCAATCACCACCAGCCCGGAAGCCGTGCCCGTTGCCGCACCCCAATTGCAAGCCGGATGCTGGTGCTGCCACGCCTCAAGCTGTGCAATGTCGCTGGTAGTTCTCGCCGGTAACCACCTTTCGCCCCGTCTTGCTTTCAAGTTCCACTCGGGCGCGATGGGCGATCCCGCCGCCGGTCTTTGCGGCCTTCTTGTTGGCTGGCAAGCCAACCGCCGCCTCCGTCCCCGCGATCTGACGCGTGGGCTCGGCCAGGACCGTGAAGATGAACTGCGCCTCCCCGATCTTCTCACCGGGGTATCCTATGGTTAGTCCACCAGCGGCAAGGAATTTATGCTCGATACCGAGAGCGCCGGAATCTTGCTGGGCATTCGGAGTTGCTATGAGGAAACACCAGGTTTCCAATCCGCTTTATGACGGCATCCGCAGCCTGCTATTGTCGGCTCGCCAGAGCGCCGCACGGGGCGTCGACTTGTTGCAGGTCTATACAAACTATGAGATTGGCCGGCGCATCGTCGAGCAGGAACAGCAAGGCGCGGACCGTGCGCAGTATGGAAAAGAAATCCTGCTGGATTTGGCTGCACGACTGACAGGCGAGTTCGGTAATGGCTTTTCCAGAAGCAATCTTGAATATATGCGCCGCTTTTTTCTTGCCTATCCGGGGCGCGTTGCGCCAATTTTCCAAACAGCGTCTGGACAATTCCCAGCTTTCCCAATTTCCCAGACAGTGTCTGGGATTTCTGCGCATACCCCAATTCCCCAGACACTGTCTGGTGAATTGCAGGCCTCGGCAAAGACCGCAAATAAGCCATTTGTTTTGAGCTGGTCGCACTACGTCTTCCTGATCGGACTCAGGCCTGAAGAGCGCGACTTCTACGAGATTGAAGCTGCCCAGCAGGGATGGACTCTGCGCGAACTCAAGCGCCAATTCGATGCCGGTCTCTATGAGCGGCTGGCTCTCAGCCGCGATAAGCAGGCGATCCGCGATCTGGCGCGGCACGGGCAGCACGTCGCCAAGCCGCAAGATCTGCTCAAAGACCCCTATGTTCTGGAGTTTCTCGGCATTGAGGGAAAAGCCCGCTACTCTGAGTCCGATCTGGAGTCGGCCATCGTCACCCATATTGAAAAGTTCCTGCTCGAACTGGGGAAAGGTTTCCTCTTCGAGTCCCGGCAGAAGCGGTTCACCTTCGACGAAGAGCATTTCTTCGTCGATCTTGTTTTCTATAACCGGCTGCTGCGATCCTACGTGCTCATCGACCTCAAAATTGGCAAGCTCACGCATCAGGACCTCGGCCAGATGCAAATGTATGTCAACTACTTTGACCGCCACGTCAGGACCGAGGCGGAGAACCACACCATCGGCATCGTGCTCTGCAAGAAAAAGAACTCCGCCCTGGTCGAGATCACCCTTCCCAAAGACGCCAACATTCACGCCCGCGAATACCAGCTTTACCTGCCAAGCAAAGAAGAACTGCAACAAAAACTTGTGGAATGGACAAGAGAGCAGGGCGGACAGGAAGAATGAGGCATGGAAGAATCATTCTCGCGCTGCCTGTTGTTCCATCTCGCCGCCGTTTCAAAGGGAAGCTCAAGGGGGGAGACAAATTATCCCCCCTGTGAAGGCTTCGGCCAGAGAGGATCCCATCCTGTGGGAGGTTTTCTCCGCCGCCGCGCGACGGTTGGCCTTTTACAACATTTTGCGAGAGTTGATGCACGGGCATCAAGAACTCCTCGGGCGTGGCGTGGTTTGGCAGGAGTGCAACGTTGCCGCTGTAGCTGACGCCGAGGAACCCTATTCATTCTTCACCTGCAAAATCACCTGTTAAATGTCCGTCTTCGGCGTATTTCCGCGTGGTTTGGCAGTCTCCAGCGGCCTGTAAGATGTTGAAAGTACAATGTATAGAAGCCTTGACACGGAAGAGGTCGCTGGTTCGAATCCAGTCGTGCCTACCATAACTTAATTAGAATAAATAGTTTACAGCTTCGACCTTTTCTTTCTCCTTTTCTGATGGTGCTGAATGGTGCTGAGGCTCTTTTGCACCGGCTCCAGCAGGGAGCATCATCTCCACGACCATTCTGTTCGCATCCCGCTTCTGAGAAGAGATTGCTTGGGTGTACAGGTCAGGGCTTTGCACAGCCCGAGTTCAATGAGGAACCGGAGATCACTCAAGAGGAGGTTCCGTACTGATCGGCGCCAGGGAAAGGCCATCGCAATCAAGAAGATGGTTTGCAGGGGGTTTCCGAATAGCCGAAGTCAGAACTGGTGTGGTTTGTCTTGCTGGGCATCTTGCGATTGGCGATAGGCGTGACAAGCACGGCTCTTGATCGATTGCTCAAAAGTAGTTATAATCACTACAATGCGTGGTGGAGGAATTCCATGGAGAAGCCTATTTCGGCTGCCGATGCCAATCGTGAGTTTTCCCGGCTCTTACAGGGCGTGAAAAAGGGGCACAGCTACGTTGTGACCAGCCATGGAACGCCCGTTGCTAAAATTGCGCCCGTGGAGGAAGGTGCCAGGTTTGCGGCTAAGGCGCGGACTGTGCTTCTGACACGGCTTAAGACGCAGGCCCCTATCGAGATTGGTGCTTGGACTCGTGACGAGCTTTACGACCGATGAAAACGATGAGGGTTGCACTCGACACCAACATCATGGTCTATGCCGAGGGTCTGAATGGTCCTGTAAAGATGCAGGAGGCAATCGACCTGCTACAGAAACTCCCGCAGGATCTCATCGTGACACCTGCTCAAACCCTTGGAGAATTGTTCAATGTTCTTGTGAAGAAAGCTCGGCGTTCCCCTGCCGAAGCGCGCGCGGCTATCTTGAGTTGGCAGGATTCCTATGAGGTGGCGGACACTTCCGCCAAGGTCATCATTGCAGCCACTGATCTAGCATCTCAGCATCAGTTGGGTATTTGGGACGCAGTGGTTTTGGCAACTGCAGCCGATGCAGGATGCCGTCTGCTTCTCTCTGAGGACATGCAGAACGGGTTTACATGGAACGGCGTTACGGTGGCCAACCCTTTCGCCACAGTTCGGCACCCGCTACTGGATGCCATCCTGCAAAGCAAGCCATAGATTCATACAGTTTGCCATTCTCACTCTGGAACTATCCATACGTACTACGGATGCCAACTGAATGCCGCCAGCCCGCGTGTAACTCCACCGACGAAAACGATCTGATCCAGAATGGTTGCGAGTTTGCGGACTGCACCTTCCAGCAGAGGCAAATTCGGATCAGGCATTGATCTCCCCCGAGAAGATCTACCGACTCCCCGCCAGGTTTTTCTATAAACAACCCCACATAGATCTATGGCCTAAATCGTAGCGGTCACCCGCTGGAGCACTCTCAAACATTTGGTCTGAAAACGCAGGCTCCCAGCCTAAGGAGGTGAAGTATGGCCGCAACAAAATTCGCAGAAACCGAGCGCGAGAAGCTCTTTTCTCAGCTCGAAACTCCATTCGACCCGGCGCAGATCAAGTGGCGTGTCATGCACACATCGGATGATCGGCGATCTGGCGCAATCCTGCCATTCGCCGATCCGCGGGCCTACACAGACCGGCTCAACCAACTCTTCACGCCGGCCGGATGGACGCGCGCGTACACCATCTCCACTGTGCCGTCTCTGACCCGCGTGGACAAAGGCAAAGTGGTTGTTACCAGCAAGGTATTGGTGGCGACTGCCGTCAGCATCAACCGGCTGGGCAGTCACACCGGCAACGGCGAAGAGTGGGCGGATCGCGAAAACGCCGTCACGGCCGCGGACGCCCAGGCTTTCAAACGGGCCTGTAGCTGTTTCGGGCTGGGCCGCTATCTCTACCGCTTCGAGGAGACCTGGGTGCATCTGGATCGGCGTGGCGAGCTGGTTGCAATTCCGGTGTTGCAAGAGTGGGCGCTGCCGCCGGGGGTGACCGTGCAACCGCCCCATGGTCAGGCCGTCGATGTACGCGGTCCAGTCGATCACGAGCTGACAGCCGAGATAGAAGGCTTACGGCGATGCGGAGCCGAGGTTGCGGCTCGCCTTTCAGGTGGCGCGCACCTTGAGCGAGCACGATTCGCCCACCGTTGTGCAGGCCTGGCTGACGGGCGTGAACCCGGAGTTGGGAGACAGAGTACCGTTGCGTCTGATGCACGAGAATGAGATTGATTCGATTGCGCCAGCCATTCTGAGCGCCGTCAGAGCATACCTCAGCGACAACCAAACGGGTAGTTTTCCTTGAACAATATGGTTAATATATTGCCTTTTGTGCCGTATGATTAGATAAAGAGGCAACATATTGACCGTATATCTCAAGACTGTGCAAGAGGTACAGACAGGCATTGCAGGGCGGTTCAAGGCCCGGCGTCTTGCCATGAACCTGACGCAGAGAGAACTGGCGGCACGCTCGGGCGTGACCTTCAGTTCGCTGAAGCGATTTGAGCGAGAAGGATTGATCGCGCTGGACTCACTTCTGAATCTGGCCTTGGTGCTCAATTGCCTTGACGATTTCGACAAGCTGGCCGCAGAAAGCCCGTCGATCTCAGCCACCCAATCGCTCGACGCCCTGCTGGCCGCGCCTGCGCGGCGGCGCGCAGCGACGGGCAGAAAAGGACGCAGCCATGGCATATAGTCCGACAGAGTTGCTGACAGTCTATCTGGATGCGCAAAACCAACACCGCAAGGTTGGACGTCTCGCATTCAAGGACAGACAGATCCTTTTCGAGTATGACGCCTCATTCATCACTTCGGGCATTGAGATTTCGCCGATCAAACTTCCGCTCAGGCCCGGCGTATCCATCGCTGACACTACGATCTTCGACGGGCTGTTCGGCGTATTCAATGACAGCCTTCCGGACGGATGGGGCCGCCTTCTACTCGACCGCACGGTGGAAAAATACGGTGTCCATCGCGGCCAGCTGAATCCGCTCGACCGGCTGGCCTATGTGGGACGGCACGGTATGGGCGCTCTCAGCTATGAGCCCGAGCTGAGCAAGCAAAACGCCGACGATGTTCCGCTGGCGCTCGACAAACTTGCTGAGGAATCCGCCGTCGTTCTAGCCGGAGAGAACGAAGAGGTCTTCGAAGATTTGCTGCGCCTCAATGGCTCTTCTTCGGGTGCCCGGCCCAAGATCGTGGCGCAAGTGAGCACCGACAAGAAAAGGATCATTCACGGCCAGCAGGAATTGCAACCGGACTTCGCGCACTGGATGATCAAGTTTCCGTCTTCCCAGGACACAAGAGACGCGGGAGCTATCGAATTCGCCTATAGCCTGATGGCAAAAGATGCGGGAGTGGAGATGCCTGAGACTCATCTCTTCCGCACGAAAAGGAACAAATACTTCGGCACAAGACGCTTCGACCGGGACGGAGATGCCCGCATCCACATGCATAGCCTTGGCGGCCTGATCCATGCCGATCATCGCAGTCCCAGCCTTGACTATGACATGGTTCTGCGCGTGACCCTGGCGTTGACCAGGAATATCCAGGAAGCAGAAAGGGTCTATGCGCTGGCCTGCTTCAACGTGCTTGCTCATAACCGCGACGATCATGTGAAGAATTTTTCGTTCCAGCTGAACGCAAGAAACGAGTGGATGTTCGCGCCTGCCTATGACCTTACCTTTTCCTATGGCCCGGGCGGAGAGCAAAGCATGCTCGTCATGGGAGAGGGAAGGAATCCCGGTGCAGACCAACTGCAGGCATTGGGCAAACAGCATGGGATCAAAAACGCGCCGGAGATTCTGGAGAAGGTAAAAACGGCCGTGGCCAACTGGCGCCGCTATGCCGAACAGGCAGAGGTTTCGCGAAATTCCACCCAAGAGATCGCAGTCAAAATCAAGTTGTCTTGAGCGATCACAATTCGCCCGCTGTCATACAGGCATGGCTGACGGGCGTGAATCCTGAGTTGGAAGATCGAGTACCGCTGCACCTGATGCGCGAGAATGAGATTGATGCAGTGGCACCGGCCACTCTGAGCGCTGCCCGCGTGTTTCTCGCCGCAGGATAGGCCGCGATGATGATGGACTTGAAATGGCAATCGACTTCCGACCGGGCGAGAATTTGGGAATTTCCTCGATCTTCCATCCTGTGGCGTGTGCCGTCACTGATCCTGCACGATCGATGCGACGCAAGCCGGGAACAGCACGTATGCCGCAGCGGCGATGGTGGCGAGAAGCTTCACGGTGAATGCCGCGCCACTGACCGCGCAGACGATTACGTTTGGCGCGATTCCAGTGCAGACATCTGGCACTTCGCTGACACTGACAGCAACTGCGAGCTCGGGGCTGACGGTGAGTTACACATCGATCGCCGGAAGCGTATGCACAATCACTGGCGCTGCGACAGCTGCGCTGAATGCCGCAGGTATCCAGTTGCTCTTTCGGGAGTTCAATTCAACGAGCGGTGACTTTCTTGCGATCCTGATTGAAACCGATGTTGAAGTGAGAGTGCGGGCCGGCCCGTCATTTGGTGTGGCTCGGCGGCCGGCTCCGCAACAGACAAGCATTGGAGCCGGCTAGACACCGCCAGCCATGCGCGCCGCACAGCAGAGCGACGCGTCTTAGGAGTGGCGCGGCGCTGAAGGCAATCCTTCGCTGATGTCGTTTGGAAGGCTGAGCGGAAGCCCAAATGCCTCAAAGAGGCGCGGCTCCAAAAACAGAGTCACCGCAGAAATCTCGTCGTTCTCAAGCGTGAGCACGTGGATGGAGTGCGCATTCCAGCGCTTCTCTGCGCCGGAGAACTCATATATTGCAAAAGCCGGCTGCCCATTGGCGGACGTGGGCACCAAATGGAGACCGCCACAGGTCTTCCAAGCCGCCGCAAAGAATGTTCCGATAACCTCGCGCCCGATAAACCACTGCAGCCACGGCGGCATGACGACGGTTGCGTCTTCCTTGAGTACAGCCACGAAACCGTCCACATCGTGTCCTTCCCAAGCCTGGAGATAGCGGCCGAGGAGCATTTGCTGCGCGCTAGTCATCTGGAATTCGAGCGGCGGCCGGCGATTAGAGTAGCGCTGAGAAAGCGTTTCGCGCGCCCGCTGCAAGGCACTGTTGATGGATGCGGTGGAACCGCTGAGCAGAGATGCTGCTTCAGCTGATGCCCAGCCGAGGACATCACAGAGCATGAGCGCAGCGCGCTGGCGCGGCGGCAACTGCTGAATGGCGGCGACAAACGCGAGTTGCACGGACTCCCTCGCAGCGTGGCGCGCCTCAGGATTCGGCGAGGCGTCGGCGAAGCCTTCGAGGTTTGCGTCCGGATACGGTTCGAGCCAGGGCACATCGAGCGCAGGGCCGCCTTCCAGCTTCGGCGGGCCGGCGGGGCCGAGCTGATCGGGCAGATATCGCTGCTGGTGCTTCCGGCCTTCGAGCGCATTGAGGCAGGCGTTGGTGGCGATGCGATAGAGCCAGGCGCGAAACGATCTACGTTCATCGGAGGTGGCGGCCTCAAAGCTCGAAAAGCTGCGCCAGGCACGCAGATAGGTCTCCTGCACAAGGTCGTCGGCTTCGTGCAGAGATCCAAGCATGCGGTAACAATGCAATTTGATTTCCCGACGGAACGGCTCAGCAAGCTGTTCAAAGGCCTGGTCTTCTCCGAGATTTGCAGGTTCGATCTTCATTGAGTTTGCCTGTAGACCTCGCGTGTGAATTTTCTTGACTCCCTTAGCCCGCCACAGCCTCGAGTCCTTTCCCTGAGACGATGAAGACATCGCCAAGTGAGCGATCGGGG
>Ga0181526_10001394_pt1 | contig 22959 bp, 16 predicted proteins | sample PEATcosm2014_Bin_35_FD_119750 | JGI IMG/M metagenome (GOLD analysis project Ga0181526, IMG submission 119750) | Peatland microbial communities from MTU Mesocosm Facility, Houghton, MI, USA - PEATcosm2014_Bin06_30_metaG | ecosystem: Environmental > Terrestrial > Soil > Wetlands > Peat | place...
AAGAAACGCAACAGAGTGTTACCTTGCTTGCTGATATGTCCCAGCCGCTGACGATTGGCACTGGAGTCTTCACAGGGAATCAGCCCCAAGTAACTGCCAATTTGCTTGCCGCAAGCAAAACGCTCCGGCGATCCGATGATCAGCACAAAGGCAAGGCCAGTCAGCGCACCAACCCCAGGATGCGTCATCAGCCGTAGCACCTCGGGTCAGCCGATCGGGCCAAGCTGGGCAGCAAACGACAAGCCGCTTCCTGTGGCGCTGCCACGACCTACTGGGACTGTCTCGCAACCCGTGTCGCGGCTCTGCGGCACCAAAGCGCACAATTTTGTGGACTTGCCCGTCAGCCTGTCTCATAATTCCCTCGCCATGAAGAACGTACTGATCGCTTGTCTAGTTTTGCTATGCAGCTGTATTCCAGCGCTTTGCCAACAGCAGCTCGACGCCGCGACCAAAGAGGATGTCAAGCGGCTCCTGGAGTTGACAGGCGCGCGCGCACGGGTGCAACAGGTGCAGCAGGCATTCGACCAACAAATGGTAACTTCAGTGACGGACGTGTACCGTTTCAAACATCCCAATGCGACTCCCCTGGAGCTTCGCAAGGTGGCCGAAAACACCAGGCAATACATGCAGGATAGCAACAAGGCGGTGTCGATTGATGAGATGATGGACGCGATTGTCCCGATTTACCAGCGTCATCTGACGCACGCGGACGTAGGCAGCATCATCAATTTCTACAACTCTTCGGCTGGGCAAAAGTTACTGAAAGAACAGCCCGCTATAATGGCAGAGTCCATGCAGGCTGCCCAGGCGCTCGCTCAGAAGCATTTGCCGGAGATAGTAGCGGCAGCCGAGAGAGCGGCGGAGAAGAACACCAAGCCGGCATCATCCAGCACTGGCAAGCCTAACCAGCCGCCAGCGACTCCGCCTCCGCCAGCAGTGTTTATCCTTACCAGTGGAGAGAAATTGGAATCTAGCAACTATCTCTTGAGCGCTACCTCGCTGCGGGTGCAGCAGGGGGACAGGCAGCGTACCATCCCGCTGAGCGCACTCAACCTGGATGCGACCATCGCCGCCAACCACGCCCGCGGCATCGATCTTAAGGTCCCGCCTAAGGGGCAGATCGAGCTCGCCTTCTAGGCTCAGGCCAGGCGCGGCAACTCTCGATAGAGGTGTGTACGTCCCCGAACGACGAGGCGGGCGACGGCCGGGCGACCATCGGCAGCCTGCTGTAGTTTGAGACATTCACGGAGGAGGCCCTCAAGCAGTTCGTGTGTGTTGGCGAATGGCTCGGCATCGATGTCGCCTACATCGCCGCCGCCACCACGGTGCTGCGACGGCCGGGAAAATTCCTACACGTTAACCAAATAGTAAATCGGACAAGAACGTCCAGGACGCGCGATTTGAGCGAGGGGACGTTGGGCGCTGGGGGCGCGGAAGCCGGGGAGGCACGCGGGAGCGCTGGTGTGGGGAGCTGGAGGCGTACACGAGCGCACGCGTAGGAGCCGCTCGGAGATGGGTGCTGGGAGGGCTGGGCGCGGTTCACTGTCCGCAGAGATCGAGAGGGGTTAACGAGAAGTGCACGTCGTCGGTTTCCACGCTCCAGAACATTCTGTGGGGATACGCCTGACACAACTCTCTATCACTTTCTGCGCCCTTTGATCGCGCCCATAGAATCTTTTCCTTGTCGAAATCCGCTCCGTTGTGCACCAGTTCGTCTCCCGGGTAATGGCGTTCGAGGTCGTAGGAAACCAAAACCAAATGTTCACCCGTTTTACTCTCCAACTGTTGGGTGATCAGCTTGCGCGTATCGGGAAGGGCGAAGGTCGAATTGAGGGCAGCGCTTCCAGTCTGCCTGCTCAACGAAGCTACAACAACCGTGATGCACACTGCGACGACAAAGGCCCGCTCCCCTTCCCTGCCCTGCTGCCAAAGATAACGTAGCCCTTCCGCTGCAAATAAATAGACGGCGACAGTCGCCGGCGCGGCATAGTGCGGCATGGTATAGATACACAGCGCCAGGGCAAGAGCCATCGCCAGCGCAGCAAACACCACGATGCGCATGCGTGGTTGGATCGCGCTTGAAACCATGCCCAAGAATACCGGGAATGTTAGCGCCGGCCCGACGTAGAAAAACCAATCGGACAGGAAGCGTGCGCCTACCAGACTGATTAGCCCGGAAATCGATTTCGTTTTCTGGTACCCATATTCCTCTTCCGTAAGTTCAAAGAATTTTGCAAACACCGGGTCTCTAAATGTTGGATTGGGTTTGGGGCGTTGCCACAGGAACAATGGGAGGGGGGAATAGGTACGCTCGTTCAGAATATGAGGTAGTAAGAGGGGGTTGCCAGTTGTGCGCTGATCGTAGTATCCCATCATCAGCACGCCAGCCACTCCGATAGCGGCCACCGGCATTACCGTGAAACGAAGCTTCCCTTCCCTGCAATGCGCGGCTTGCACTGCCTTGTACACGAAGTACACCAGAAGCGGAATCGAGAATGCGAAGCCTTCGTACGGCCGCGACGTAGCCAAAATCAACAAGGAGACCGCGAACAGTGACGCGAGTGTCAGACGGCTCCGGTCCGTTCGTTGCGGGTCGAAAAGACGGGCCACAGAGCCGAGAGCGAGTGCACCACTGAGCGCGGCCATGGATCCACCCCAATACGAGTTCATCCAATATGAGAAGAGAGCAATGCGAACCACAGCCAATAAACCGCCAACAAGCGCCCAACCCGGAGGCACGAAGGCTTGAAGCGTCCAACAGATTGCGCAGCATAAGACGGCGGTGCTTAGGTATACACCGATCCACGGCTGATGGAAAAGGATCTTCCCAACAGCCAAAACGAGTCCCTGTGAAACGGGATACTTCGAGTGATAGGTAGGGGTCAGGTTGACATGGAAGGTTTCAAAATGTTGCCATGCCGGGGGAGTTGGGTTGGTAAGCCTGTGATGGGAGAAAGTGTCAGCCATTAGCAAATAGCTGTATTCGTCGTTTATGCGAGGTTCCGGAATTCCTACGAAAGGCAGCAGCAGGGCCCGACCGACCAGTGCAAGGGCAATGACAAACAGCACAGACCGCGAATTCACGGCAAGTATCCCGTCGAGCCATTTCGACCGGCCTACCGATGGCAGAAAGCGCAGGCTGACAAGTCCGATAAGGAATACGACGATGAGTATGCAGCATTCTACGACCAGCATCCGCAGACCGTGAATCGGCACATAATTCATAACGGGATATTTCCGCAGAGGTTCGCGTGCAAATCTTAAGGATAGCAGGCAGTATGGGCAAAATGTGTTTTTACCCAGTGTCTTCTACGATGACACCGCCCCTTGAAATGCGATGCCTCGCGGCGTGACCCATTTGTGACTATTGGACCCCGGAGAGACCATCGCCCGACGTCACAAACCGTCACAGGGGCAGTTCCGAGTCTTCGCAAGATACCGTGCAAGTCTGCAAAGCAACGCCGATGACGCGCTCATAGCAACATCGGAATTCAGAATTCGCTCGGCTGGCAGGAGTGGCCGACCTTCTCATTCTGCTGGTGACGGCTATCGCCGCGCAGGCCCGGACGTTTACTGCCTGCGGTCGTTTCGAGACGGAACTGCTGATGCTCACTTGACCAACGAAATGGGTTGTTTTCCAAGGGGGGCGGAAGCATAATCGCTCACGGCTTGGACAAATTGGAAATCCCGGCTTATGCTCCTGGAAGATAATACGCGGGGCGCAGCACATCTCAATCAACCCATGTTCATCAATCGAAGATCATTTGTCTTTGTCATTGTTTTATTAATTGGCTTCTCCGCTTTACTGGATATATTTGTCGCGTTGAAGATGTCCGGCACTACGGATGAAGGGAAGCATCTGCGCTACGGCGCGCACATTCTCCACCTCCGGCCAGACCGCTCACTTGGGGGCTACTATGACAGCCAGATGCCAATTTCGGCATTGAATGCTGCGCCCCAGGTAATCACTCTGTCTCTCGATAGACATCATTTGCGTCTCCCCTTCGCCGCGGCTCTCAGCAGTTTTCGAGTGTCCCGATTTCCTACAATTTTGGCGACTCTCGCTCTGACCTTAATGGTTTGTTGGTGGGCATATGATCTCTACGGTGCGGGGCCCGCTTTGGCGGCTTGTCTTCTCTGTATGCTCTCACCCAACCTAATCGCGCATGGCACCCTGGCAACCACAGACATGTATCACGCGCTCGGAGTGGCTGCTTCATTATTTTTCTTTCGCCGCTTTCTTCTCGAGCCCACACTTAGACATGCGCTCCTGAGCGGCTTGACTCTGGGGCTGGCACAGATCACTAAGCCCTTTGCTCTCTCTTTATATGTTGTGGTTTGCTTTGCCATAGTATTCGCCATCCTCAGACGTAGCCGACACCCATCTCTAACACCCAGGCGTCTTCTTGCGTTTGCGGCAATCGCAGCCGCATCGTTCGTCGCCGTAATCAATATTGCATACTCGTTTGACCGGACATTTATGCCTCTGGAATCTTATAGTTTTCAGAGTGGCCCGTTTATACAGTTTAAAGAAACTCCTTTCCTTCGTCAGCTTCCTATCCCTCTTCCGTACCCGTTTCTACAGGGACTTGACATGATGAAGTACCGTGAAGAGACGGGTGATGGCATGGGCAATGTCTATTGTTTAGGTAACTTGGGCGATTCTCATAGTCTAAGCTTCAGCGGATTTAAGTCCTATTATGTAGTCGCATGGTTTTACAAAGAACCCATTGCCCTTCAGCTCCTATTTGTCTTTGGTCTAACCTGGATCTGGAAACACCGCAGTCTTGACGATTTCGTTTTTGGAGAAGGCCTTTTGCTGGCGGCTGCCGCAGTTTTGCTCTTTTGGCTCTCCTTTAGCAGAGCACAGTTTGGAATCAGGACTCTGCTCCCGGCCTTAGCCATCGAGATCGTGATTGCTGCGGCAGCTTTTTCCGATTTCTCATCGATGTCACGGACTAAGAAAGCTATTCTAGCTACCTTGGTATTGTGGTTGGCTGGTTCCGTCGCGAGCTACTATCCCCAGATGATACCGTATATGAACGAGTGGGTCCGGGACCGTCGTCTTTCTTACAAGATTTTGGCGGACAGTAATCTGGATTGGGGGCAGGACTCCGATGTAGTCGAAGAGTTTTTGAAAAAGAATCCCGATGTGATTCTCAATCCGCCGGAGCCTGTGGCAGGTCGTATTCTCGTCAGTGCCAACCGTCTAACCGGGGTCGATCGATGGTATCCTTCGTCGGTTTACCTGGCAAGACAATATCGGCCCATGGCCCAAGTGGGATATGCGCACTTCCTGTTCGTTGTGCCCGCAGAGGACCTGCCTTCCTTGAAAGCCGAACCCGCCCCGCCCCACGATTATTGACCATGGAAGTACGGGACTGGCAGGACGCGACGCCGCAAGGCATGTTACACAGCAGTCGCTGGTAAAACTCACGCGAGCCCATCTCGTAATGCAATGCGGAGGGAATGAGGGCATTCCGCATATCCATCAACCGAGACTCAGAAAAGTTTAGCCTGCGCGCCGCTCTTGCTGTCTCACGCGAGACACTGAGCGCTCAGATCGCCAGCGGCACGTGACAAAAACCCTGCGCGCAGCGAATTGACATAGCTTTTAGCGGGCATCATCGTACTGGCGCGAGGTGGGGTTCTACCAAGCATAACTGATCCCAAGTGTCGTGCGAGTTGGGAGCGTCAACGGGAGTGCTTTACGCAAGCAGGAAAACTGATGGACCTTCCGTTCCAGGTGGTCAGTATTCCGTATGAGCCGCCTATTACATTGTCACGTTGAGTAAGATTCGCGTACCGCTATCGAGTTTTACTTCTTTGCCGCTGGAAGTGAACACGCCATCGGGTCCGAGTTGCAAATTCTTGATGCCCAATACTCCTACTGACTGCTCATTCAGGGGCTTTACCGGAGACCTGGACATATCAGGGTTCTGAGGCGCCGCCCCTGCTGCCTTCATACTTGTGCCATAGTCAACGCCGCCGCCGGTACCTAGGTCTGCATTTGGATTTGGGGCGGCGGCCTGGACGACGCCGTTGATCGGCATGTCTTCGCCGCCCGACCGGGCAATCTTATCGAAGACAATTCCAAGCGTGGAGTCCGAGCCACCCTTGGAGCGGGCTGTCGCCACGGTGACATGGCCGACTATATTCGTGCCGCGAGCCACGGGCGTGCCGTTGGGGAGGGTAATTCCTCCCGTCAGCTTGGCCTCGACCGGGTCGCCTTCCTTAAGCTTCTTTGAATCGAGAGCCTTGGTCAGCTCCACGGTAAAGGTGCCGTGCGACTTACTAGTGCTGCTGGTACTCTGCGCTGACGACGACTGCGTAGCGGCTAGCGCAGCAGGAGTGGTCGCTACCGTGAGCGAAACTGTGAGCGCAGCCAGGAACGGATAGGCGAACCATCGTTTCATAAAGTCCTCGACTCTTTGACGAAGGGTTACAGCGCTAATTGACGGAATGGCCTCGCGTCAGTGGAGCGATACGATGCAAACCGCAATTTCCTTTTTGACCTCAACAACAGCACGATAGTACACCCGTCTCGCTGGTTCGCAACATTGTGAAACGATTTTTCTATCGGAGCACTCCCGACGGTCTTCCATCCGCGCCTGTACAGCCCAAAATTGCCCCATTTGTGGTCTACTTTTGCAACACTTCCTCGAACCAGCTTATAGACGGATTCCGCTGCCGACTGGACCACGTTCGACCTATCCCGTCGGTATCGGTAGCTGTGCGATCCGGCCCAGCATCGCTCCGAACCGCCACCGAGTCAGGTCGATTCGTAGTATTTGTTGTAGGTGCTCTGTTCCTGCTGGCCATACACCGGGATCTCTGTGCTATCCATGTCCAGCACAACTCTCTGCGGCGAATCGGTCGCTTCCGCTCGTGCAATCAGCTCCCGGTTGATCGCGGCCAGCCCAGAGAGGTTCTCTTCCTGGGTCAACAGCTCCGGCTCGAACGACTGCACCCGGGAGGTCAGCGCCGCCCCGCGTTCCCAGATTCTTTCCGAAGCCATGAGCCGAAAGGTCGGATCTTGTGCCAGACGCTCGGCATCGTTCACGTCTTCGTATCCAGCCAATCGGCTGTACACAGCCTGACGCAACAGATCGGCCATTGGCAATTGCGTGTTCTTCCCGCGTGAGTCGGTCAAGTGTTCTGCGATGAGTTCGCTCAATCCCAAGCGTGCATCCAATTCGCGCACCAAGAGCAGGCCACCGTCCGACGTTACTCGTGATCCCTGGAAATCGACTTTCAACGAGGGGTTGAAGGAGAGCTGAAAGGACTGGTTTTGTTGTTCACCCACTGGGTGCAAGCCTCCGGAGTGTCCGTTGCGCCATCAAAACCGCATGGACACTGGCGTCGGCTCGATCATACGATCACTTACCTGAACTTCAAAAAGGAAATGTGGGCGAGAATCGAACAGGAGCAGCTATTCCGCACGGAGGGCGTTTACCGGATTAATAGACGCGGCTCTGCGCGCCGGAATGATGCTGGCCAAGAACGCGCTGACGCCCAGTGCGGCAATCGACACCGCGAGCACAAGAGGGTCCCACCCCTTGACCTGATAGAGCTGCGCGGCGATCAGGCGGGAGCAGGCGATGGAGATTGGAATCCCAATGGCAAGTCCGATGAGAATCTGCAAGAAAGCTCCCCGCAGAACCAGCTTAATCACACTGCTCCGGTCTGCGCCCAGGGCCATACGCACGCCAATCTCGCTGGTGCGTCGCTCGACGGCGTAGGCCGTGACACCATACAGCCCGACCGCGGCTAGAAGCAGCGCGAGAATACCGAAAAGTCCAACCATCTGTGCCACCGCGCGCTGCTGGTCGAATTCCGAATCGACCTGTTCCTGCAAGGTTTGGAGGTTTAACAGGGTCAGGTTAGGATCGACGTCACTGAGCACGCTGCGGACTTGCGGCTCCAGCCCGGCCATGCTCCCATGCAATTGCAAGACCGCTCCTTCGATGAAGTGGGTGTCATCTTCCACCGACTGCATCAGCGGCTCGTCATAGTGGACGCGCTGGGCAAGCGGTACGAAGAAGATGGGGCGAGGCGCTTCGGTGTTTGCCGCGTCGGTGTATTTCGCGTTACGCACAATGCCCACAATCTCGTAAGTGCTGCCGTATTTCGGCAAGTCCAGACCGAAATGTGAGCCTAAGGGTTCTTCGCCGGGCTTGAAAAACCTGCGCACAAAACTCTCGTCGACTACGGCGACGGGTGGCGTTGAAGCCGTGTCCTGCTCGGTAATGCCGCGTCCCCGAAGAATCTGCTGACCGAGGCTTTCGAGATATCCGGGGGTTACATGGTCCCATGAGGAGCCGATGTGCTCGTCATTCACATTCGGCATTCCCTGGCCCTGGCGAATGACGATTTCGCCCCAGTTATCCTGCAGCGGGGTATAGAGAGCGAGTGCGGCCCGCTGGACCCCCGGAAGACGCGAAAGCCGGTCCTGCAACTCGCGATACATTGCGTCCAGCTTGGGCTGCGGGTAGGAAGAATACGGTCCGGTCATGCTGATGGTAACCCGGTGATCGGTCTGATAACCGAAGTCCTGGTGTTGCAGCTTCTGTAGGCTCCGCGTCAGCAAACCGGCGCCAGCGAGCAAAACCACGGACAGCGTAGCCTGCACCACCACGAGGATCTTCTGGGACAACGAAGACGTATCGCGCGTGCTGCGATTCACTCCACGTAAGGCCTCGGCGGGATCGGCGTGCGAGGTCAGCCACGCCGGAGCGGTTCCGAAAATTACACCCGTCGCCAGCGACAGAACGAAAGCAAATGCCAACACCGGCAGCGAAGGCGTCGCGTCGATGGGAACAAATCGCGCACTATGAAAGGCCAGAACCACGATGGCCTTTACTCCCGCATATGCCACTGCCAGCCCCGCAATGCCACCAAGCACGGCAAGCACCAGACTTTCCGTCAGCGATTGACGGATGAGCCGCCTGCGGGAGGCTCCCAGCGCCAGCCGGACAGAGGTTTGTGCGCGGCGCGATGCCCCGCGGGCGAGCAGTAGGTTGGCAATATTGGCACAGGCGATCAGCAGCACTAGGCAGCACACCGCCAGCAGGATATGCAGGCTGTCGGCATAATCAGCCTTCATGGCGCCGACCCCGGTTCCCGCGGGAACGACGTGGATGACTTGCTTGGGCAGCGCCTCTTTAAGCCCTGCCATCCACTCGGGAGGCATGCCGCTGTCGGTCACCAGCCAGAGGCGCAGAAGCTCAGTGAGGCGTGCCGGTAAAGCGTTCGGCGACGCTCCAGGCCGAAGCCGTCCAATCACTCGCACCCAGGCTGGAAATGTGTGCAGAAGAGAACTTGCCCCTCGAAATAGCGGATCCTGCTGGATGGGAACCCAGATTTCGGGAGGGTCGCTGCGCAGCGTCTCGCCGAAAAAGCCGGGAGGCGTGATCCCAACCAGGGTGACAACGTGGCCATCGAGAATAAAAGAAGAACCCACAATGCTGGGATCGGAGCCGTACTGCTGCTGCCAGGTGCGATAGCTCAGCATGGCGACCGGAGGCGCCGATACCTGGTCGTCGGAGGGAATGATGGTGCGTCCTTCGAAAGCTCCCAAGCCGAAGGTCTGAAAATAATTGCCGCTGACAAATTCGCCGCGCAAGGGTTTGGCTATGCGGTCGCTTTCTCCGCGACGCGCGCTGAACTGCCATCCCCCGGCCTGAAACGCAGCCAGTTCGGCGAACTCTGGAGTGGACTTCTTCATACGAAGATAGAAGGGATAGGAGAACATTCCCCAGTTGCCCTGCGGGCTGCCTTCGACGCAGCAATCCTGCCCATCGCCGATGCGATAGAGGCTCGCCGGATCCACCACGGGTAGTGACTTCAGCATGACCGTGTGGATGAGAGAGAAGATGGCGGTGGTCGCGCCGATGCCAAGCGCCAGCGTCAGCATCGCGGTCAGTGTAAAGATAGGTGACTGACGCATCTGGCGAAATGCGTAGGCTATGTCTTGCCGGAGAGTCTGCATCACAAGCCCCTTCCGGCACATACGAGCAATGGACACGCGATGTTCCCCGAAATTACGCGATGAATGAAGACCCGCGCACGTCGCGTGTTATGATCCGGTTACTCTCAAGAGGCGGTCGCCGATACGGCATCCCGGCTAACGAATGTCTCGTTTTCATGGACGAACAGTCATCATGCTCTGCATGTTGGTTGCGGAAGGCATTGCGTATGCTCAAAAAGCGCCTGCCGCTCCCGACCATCCTTGGGACGCGTCATCGGCGAAGCAGCCACTCAAGGCGCCCCCGCGGTTCGTTCCAGCCCCAATTCTCGATCCGGCGAAGACTTACAACTTGTCGGAACTGGTGAACATTGCCGAACAAAATAATCCGGAGACGCGGGTGGCTTGGGAGAACGCCAAGGCGCGAGCTGCCGACCTCGGCATCTCCGAATCAACTCTTTATCCGACGCTGGCGGCCGCGGCCCTAGCAGGGAGTACCCGCAATGACATTTTCTTTGGTCCCGACTTTCAGCGGCAAACCATAGAAACCTTCTCTCCCGTTTTCCTTCTGGATTACATCATCTTTGACTTTGGGCAGCGCTCGCAGGAGATATCCACCAGCAGGAGCAATCTCCTGGCCGCCAATTTTCAGTTCAATGACACGCACCGCAGGGTCATCTTTCTGGTGATGCAAACGTATTACCGGCTGCTGGATAGCAAAGGCCAGCAGGATGCCGCAGAAGCAAACCTGAAGAACGCCCAGACGGTGCAGCAGGCGGCCGAAGCCCGGCTCCAGAACGGGTTGGCGACCTTGCCCGACGTGCTGGAAGCCCGCAGCGCCACCGCGCAGGCCGACTATGATCTGCAGGCGGCGATTGGGGCGACGGAAATTACGCATGGCGATCTGGCGACCGCTCTCGGCATATCCCCCACTACCCAATTTCAGGTAGAGAGTATCCGGGACATTAAGATGCCGGACAGCATCGCCGATACGGTCGAGACATCCATCGACAAGGCGCTCGCGCAGCGTCCCGACCTGATGCAACGGGTCGCCACACTGCGGGCTGCGGGTGCCGAGGTGAAGGCCGCGCGCAGGAACTATTTCCCGACGTTGAGCATCGACGGCGGCGCGGGTCTAGGCCGTTCGTACGGACAGCAGGAGCAACTTCCGGGAGTTTACTCGCCTACCCAGGAAACCTGGGAGGCGCAGCTTAGTTTAAGGTGGACAATATTTGACGGACTGGCCAGGGAAAACCGTCTGGCGAGGGCCCAAGCCGATCAGAAACAGGCTGCCGCGAGTGTGGATGCCATTCGCGATCAAGTGGAGAACCAGGTCTGGTCTGCGTACTCGACAGCCCGTACGGCGCTGCGTCAGCAAAGAGCGGCCGCCGCGCTGCTGGAATCGGCCACGGAGTCCTACAATGCTGCGTTGGAGTCGTACAACTACGGTGTGCGCAGTCAAATCGATGTGGTGTCGGCGCAGCGTACATTGGCAGATGCGCGTACCGCGGACGTGAACGCGCGCACTCAACTGCTAACCGGCTTGGCCGCGCTGGCCTTCCAAACTGGGGACCTACTTTATGCAAAGACCCCGTGACACGAGCGCGATATTGAAACCATCAACGGGTAAGGGCAGGTTGCGTGCCCCGGCCATAGGGGGTTGCATTGCCGCGATGCTGTCGGCGACGGGATGCTCCCGAGCGCCCTCCTTCAACATTCTCGGATCGTTTTTCCCGGCGTGGATTCTTTGCGGAGTTCTTGGCATACTGCTTGCCGTCGGCATGCGGGTCCTGTTTGTGCGCTTGAAGTTCGAGCAGGAACTTTCGCCGCTGATCTTGATCTATCCATGTCTGGCCGCGTTTTTCACCTTCTCGATCTGGTTGTTGTTCTTCAGCTGAATTGGGAGAGATGCCATGCCTGAAAACGACACTCCGGTTCAGCGCAAAACTCTCGGAAGGATTGTGAGCGTGGCGATCGTTGCCGCCGCGTTGATCACCGGTCTCCTCGTGGTGAACGAGACCTCCCGGTATCCACGCACGGACGATGCCGAGGTTTTTGCCAACTTCATCGGCATCGCTCCCCAGGTCGACGGTCCTCTCATCGCGCTTCCCGTTCAGGACAACCAATTCGTCAAGCAGGGCGGATTGCTGTTCGAGATCGATCCGCGGCCTTACGCTTATACGCTGCAGAAGGTGAAATCGGACCTGGCCACGCTGGAGGGCCAGATCGTGGACGAGAGCCGCACCATCGCGTCGCAGCAGAGCGCCGTGGGCGCGGCGCAGGCCTACACCTCGAACGCGGCGGCGAATGTCGATCGCGCTGCGGCGGCGGTGAAAGAAGCCGAGGCCAATGTCGATGCTTCCAAAGCGGCTTTGGATCGCGCCCAAGCGGAACTGCTGTACACAACCAGAAATTTCAATCGTATTGAGCCGCTGCTGGCCAAGCAATTTGTCACCGTCGACCAGGTGGATCAGGCCAGGACAGATGTAGTTGCTCGGCAACAGGTTGTCGATCAGTCGCGCTCGCAACTGGCGCTAGCGCAGGCGGCGGTGCTGACCGCGAAGGCGCAATACGAGCAGGCTAAGGCGACGATGCAGCAGAGCCACTCGCAACTGGCTCAGTCGCAACACAGCGTGCTGACGCTGGAGCCGCTCATCAACCAGCGGGCGGGCCGGGAAGCCAACATTCTGACCGCCGAATACAATCTGAATAATTGCCGCGTCTATGCGCCTTTCGATGCGCGGGTGACGAACCTGACCATTTCGCAAGGGGCTTACGCACACGTCGGCCAGCAGATGTTCACCCTGATCGACACGCGTGTCTGGTGGGCCGTGGCCAACTTTCGAGAAACTCAGCTGAGGCATATCAAGCCGGGAATGCATGCCGACGTTTACGTGCTTTCACGTCCCAACGTGCGATACGACGGCGTGGTGGATAGCGTTGGCTTTGGCGTGCAGCCGGACTCAACGCTGATCGGCACATTCGGCGGGACCGGCTTGCCCGACGTGCAACGCTCCTTGAACTGGGTGCACCTGGCAACGCGTTTTCCCGTGCGGGTGCGCATCCAAGCGCCGGAGACGGAGCCGTTTCGCCTGAGCGAGTCGGCGGTCGTGGTCATGCGCCCGGATCGCTCCGGAAGGACGCAGTAGCAATGGCGTCGCGGGACCAGGCGCTGCCGGCGATCGCGCCGTCCAAAGCATTGGACGAAGCCGGTGCGTGGTTCTGGCAGTTTCTCAAGACTGAGCTTGCTGCCTACCCAGGCCGGGCGTGGGTAGTGGGCCGCATGACCATCGCAGCCACCATTACCATGGTGCTGGTGATGACCTTTCGGATCCCGTACGGATTCCTGGGCGCCATCTACACTCTCTTCCTCAGCCGCGAGAGTCCCACGGTAACTCTGCGCGGCGGCATTCGAGTAACAGTCATCTACGTGATCGCCACGATCTACACGGTCGTCGGGGTCATGACGATGGTTGGCTCGCCCATTACTCACTTTCTATGGATCGCGATTTCGCTCTTCCTGGCGTTTTATCTGATCCACATCATGCCGGATTACTTCACGGCAGTGGGCTTCGGTTTCTTGCTGGCCGGTGCGATTCCGCTGTGGGATGAAACCTACCTCACAGTTAATCAGCGTACCGAAAACACGCTCTGGCTGGGCGCTTCCGTGGTGCTTGGCTCGGCCGTCACGGTTGCCGTGGAGTACGTCTTTCGCCGCGTACATCCCATGACTGAACTGACCCAGGGCATCGAAAACAGGCTACGGGCGGTGGAAGACATCTTACGGCAAATAGCGGCAGACCTTCCCCTTGGCGACAAGCTGGAAAAAGAGATTTCCCTGTATTCAGCGCTGGGCACCTCCAGGATGCGAAGACGGTTGCTCCGCTCCGGTTATCCGCCGCAAGTGATCGCGCAGATGAACGTCGCCGTTGCCTTGCTGGGGCGTTTGACCGATCTTGCGGCCAGTATGCGGATTGTTCGTTCCACTCAGTTTATCGCTCTTGGCGCGGCAGATCGCGAGCGATGCCTGCGGCTGGCGAACCAAATCGCAGAACTTCGCCATGATTTGCAGCAGCGCAAGCCGCCACGCATAATCGAGCTTTCCAGCCAGGCCGAGGCGTCGGAGCTGCCGCTTCTCCCGGAAATGGAGCGAACTGTGGCGTTGATACCGCACGCATTCTCCGGTTCAGAGAGCGCAGAGGACCTGTTTCTACCGCCGCCATTGGATACGGAGGTACGGCAACGGCTGCTGGTCCCCGATGCCTTTTCCAATCCCGACCATCTCAAGTTCGCAGTGCGGGGTGCGGCGGCTACTATGCTCGCCTACGTCGTTTACCAGGCAATCGATTGGACGGGGCTCAGCACTGCGGTTCCGACGTGCATTATTACGGCCTTGTCCACCATCGGGTCGTCACGGCAAAAGCAATTTCTTCGCCTCGGAGGAGCCATCATCGGGGGATTCGTCTTTGGCACGGGCGCGCAGGTCTTCGTGCTGCCTTATCTTGATTCGATCACCGGATTCACCGTTCTATTTGCAGTAGTTACTGCAATTTCTGCCTGGATTGCAACGGCAACCCCCAGGCTTTCTTATCTCGGCGTGCAGCTTGCCCTGGCTTTCTATCTGATCAACCTGCAGGAGTTTACCATCCAGAGTTCGCTGGCCATCGCCCGCGATCGTATCGTCGGCGTGCTTCTGGGCTTGTTCTGTATGTGGCTGGTTTTCGATCGACTGTGGGTTCGAGACGCTCTACAGGAGATGCAGGAGGGATTTGCGCGGAACTTGCGATTGTTGGCCGAAGTCATTGAGCAGGCGCGCGTGCAGGATCGCACGCAAGCAGTCCAGCGGGCGGTCCAGTTACGCGATCAGATCAACGAGGGATTCAACGCGGTCAAGGCGCAGGCCGACGCCGTGGTCTTTGAGTTCGGCCCTTCGCGCCAACGAAAACTCAAAATTCGCGATGACTTCAGGCGCTGGCAGCCCACGCTCGGAGCCCTGTTACAAGTGCAGATCACCGGCTTGCAGTACCTATTCGAGAAGCGATATCCGGAAGTGTCGCAGCCAATCGCAGACGCGCTGACTGCCTTTGAGGAAAATATGGCGACCACGGCCCGCGCAATGTCCGATGAAGTCGCGGGCCAGGTGGCTCAGGCCGCTCCTGATGTTCAGGAATCGGCTGCTAGACTGCGGCAGGAAATTGAAAAGCACTACACGGCTTCCGGTCTTCCAATCCCGCCCACATTGGTTGATATGATCACCATCAGCCAAAATCTCGCATCCATCATTGGCCCGTTGTATGCGGACATCCACTCAACGTTCGCAAATCCTCAGCGCGCCGCAGAGCATTATCCTGTCCTTACCGAAAAAGCCATCCGTTCCTGAGAGCGCGGTCCTGCCATCGGCGGGGTCGACGGTACTCTTCCCAGCGACACGACCACGGAAGTCACGCATGGCGTCGCCTCCTGCTGAACCGTGCAGACCCGTTGCCAGGTTGACGGCCATCACTTGTCGAATCCGGGGAGGTAGACGCGTTTTGCAATGTGGTCCTTGATCCAATGGCTGTCCCACTATTCCTTCGGGTCAATCTGGACGCCATCGAGCTGCATGGCAAAGTGAATGTGGTCGCCTCCGGCCATGCCAGTCATGCCGCTCAGGCCCATGACCTGGCCTCGTTTGACTACGTCGCCTTCGTGCACATCAATCTTGCTCAGGTGGCCGTAGATCGTCTGCAGCCCATAACCATGGTCGACCACAATGCAGTTGCCGTAGATGCCCAGCGGAGCCGCATATACCACTTTGCCATCGTTGGAAGCTTCTACGCCGATGTGCTGCGTAACCGCCAAGTCATATCCGAGGTGGACCTGCTGATCGATCTTCTTGCCCTGGTAGATATAGTTCCTCACATCGGCAAAACTCGACTCCGCCTGGGAATGAGGCTGCCGCATGAAAGGCTGCGACCATAGGAATTTGTCTGCCGTCTTCAAGCGCAAATCGGAAAGTGTTTTGTTGTTAGCGCGACGCATTTCAGTGTTGATCTTTACGAAGCGTGCGACCGGATCGCCTGTGCCATTCGGATCAAGCTCGTTGATTACCTTTTGCAGGAATGCGTCGCTCACCTGCAAGTCATGCGTGGTGTACTTCGGCTGCTCTTTCTTTGGAAACACGACAACCAGCGGGCTGGTCACATCGTTTCCTGCTCCATTGGAGGCGTAAACCAGCGGCGCGGTTCCCGGCGGCATGTTCCAGGCAAAAGCGAAGAGCGAAAAGAGGCCCGGCTTGCCGCCAGGCATGGGCCAGGCGCGAAATGTTTGATCGCCGACGCGCACCCCCGCTTCGGTCCAGCTTCCGGAGACACTGAACGTTGCCAGGTCCGCCATGCCCAGGTAAAGGTAGTGCTGCTCTGAATCGACGCTTACGCTTGGCGGCTGCGTCACCACGTTGACGTCGCGTTCCAGGCGGGCTGTCTTTCGAAGCAAATCGTTCGAGGTAGCTTCCAGGATCAACGTCGCCTTGCCGTCCTGCAACTGCGGCGTAGTCTTGATGCCGGCCGTAAAGTTGGCCGTGGTGTCCGTCAGGTTTGAAGGTTGCGCCATCTCAAAGACCTGGTAACGGACGCCGTTCTGCTCGACAAAAGCTGACAATCGGCGAACACCATGCGGATCGTGTATGTCGACAGTAATGGGCGTAGCCTGGCCGAGGGAGGTGACTGAGGAGGGAAGGTCGATAATCGGCGTTGCCGATCGCGCTAATACGAAAGCAATCGGCACTAACACCACGAGCACAATTACGAGAACGATGACTTTTCGCACAAGTCATTGTAGCTCTCGCTAGAATCGGTTGAATGGATACGGAAGGCCCGGATTGATCCCATCGACGTCTATCAAGAGGACTCGCCTTCTGCCTCCTGCGATGGAGCCTGATCTTCGCTGTACCTCGGCACGATGAAGCGCAACGGAGAACGGACGGCGCCGGCGACCAGAAAGCGAAGAATGCTCCACTGCTCACGCGGACCGACGTCGTAGGCTCGCAGGGCCACAAACGCCGCGATGGTGAAGCTCACGAACAGGTTCAGCACGAAGATTACGCCGATTCCCACCACCGCGTGATAGAACCACCAGTTGCCAAGACTGGTGGTGCCAAAGCGCGCCGCTGCCAGCGCCAGCGTGCCGCTGGAGAGCGTGACGTGCCGCACGTCGAGCGGCAGTCCGAAGAACTCGCCCACGACTGGCGCGAAGCCCAGCAGATATCCCAGCACGATGCTGGTGGCCCAGCCGCCGATGTTGTGCTTCACGGTGCGCGACATCTTCCGGGAAAACGCCTCGCCCAGCCGCGAGCCGACAGGATGTTGCGCCAGTGCCTCGGCCAGGCGATAGTAAACTGCGGCGTTCTCTATCCAGCTTCCTGCCAGTGCCGCCAGCCACAAGATCACGCCGGTTTCGATCGCAAAGAGCGCAGTTCCCGACGCGAACGGATTGAGTGTGTCATACACATGGGTCGCGCTCAGTTCCGGTAGATAGGACTCGCGGAAGATCAACCTCCACAGCATCTCGAACAACACCGCGCCGACCGAGACCGCTGCGACGTTGCCGATGGCCGCGGCCAACTGCGTACTGGTGATGCGGGCAACGAAGTCCGTGAGCTTGCTGGAACGCTGAAGACCACGGTTGTCGCAGATGATCCTCGCGAATGCAGCGGCAGTTGTTGCCGGTTGCTTGGTGGCAAGCACCAGACCAAAGACCTGCAGGAGCACGAAACTAACCGCGTAGTTCGTCCCGCTGGCGAATCCCTCTACAAATGGCGGCAGATGGGCTTCGATGATGCGCAACTTGACGGCAGCAGTGAATACCGTCAGCAGCCCGCCGCCGATGGCGGCCCGCCACATCTGCCAGTATTCCGGCTTGCTGTTGGCGATGTAGTGCTCGCCGGTGTCTCCCGTGCGATCGACGACCTTCCGCGCTAGCAAGTTGAGGTTCTCGCGCAGCAGCGACGATATCTGCTTGTCGGAAACGTTGCCTTCAATCAGCTTGACCAGCAGCAACTGCACGGCGGGGAGACGTTCCTGAGGCGCAGCAGCGCTTAGGAGCTTCGCCGTGGCCTCCATTCTTACCAGGCAAGCTTGAATGGTCTTCAGGTCGAAGACCAGCTCGACGCTGATGCCAGCCGACTCCATGTGCTCGTAGACCGCTTCCATCTCCGCGCGGCAACGGGCCACGTCCTGCTTCCAGGCATCCAGTGCAGCCGGAGCAGCTTCGGGAGAACTAGGCGCGACCAACTCTTCGGTCGTACGCACCAGCTCGTAGAACGGAGAACGCGCGATCCCCGAAGCAGTCGAGCGTTCCCGCATCTCAGGCTGCAACCCCAGCCCGCTGATTCGCGCCGCGAGAAGCCGCATCGCCTCTTCCAGATCGCGCTCCTGCCGCTGCCAGAAATTCGAGCCATCGTCAGGCGTGAGCACGCCGGCGACGCGTTCAAAGATCTCGGGAGACAGCACCGCGAATTGCTGCGCGGATCGCCGCCAGGAGAACAAGTCGATCAACAGCTTGCGCGCGTCCGAGTCCTCGCGCGCTGAAGGCACCATCTTGGCCGCCAAACGCTGAACGATTTCGGTGGTAAACGAATGAACCGACGGCAGACCGGTTTCGGCGAAGAGGGAGAGGAAATCCAGTTGGGCAAGCATCTCCCCAAGTGAGTGCTGGACCTGCTGCCTCAACTCTGGGTCGTCCTCGAGAAGCCGCACCAAGGTAAGCAGCCGCGGCTGCTCCATCCGGTGCCGGCCCGCACGCGTCCAACGAACGATCTGAACGAAGGTGGTATGGCGCTTACGAAGCGTAGTTGCGTCGCAGAAAGCGGTAATCGCCAGCCGCAAATCCGCCTCGGCCCGCGCGGAACGGTCGAGCTTTAAAGATCCCGGGCCGGACGCTGGCTCTTGTGAAGTGCCGTCGGTCAAACGTAATCACCAGGTGAATGAACTGGGCAAGCTCGCGCTGAGATTAGCACAGCTGGACCGTAGGGGAGGCCCGCGAACCGTTATTGCCGATAAGAAGAAACGCCCACATGGAGCAAAATCGGCTGTGGCACAGCCGGCTATGCAAAACGCGGGGTAGTGGGTCACTTTGAACGAAGCTGACCCACTACTAAGCGCGGAATTTCCTTTGACAGGGATGCCGGGCGAGGCTAAATTCGCCGAACCGGGAGGCCGTTTCCCTAGATGTCGGCAAGGAGAAGGCAATGGAGGGGCAAACAGTATCTCTTCGCAAGTTCCGCTTCAAGGTCAGCTCGCACGTGAGCGTCGTCGCGGTGGTTTTCGCGCTGACACTCCTCACAACCCACGCCATGCAGGCGCAGACGTTCAGCGTGATTTACAACCTCACCGGCGGAACGGACGGGGAATATCCTGATGCCGGAGTTACCGTCGGACCTTCAGGGGCTCTGTACGGAACGGCGGTATTCGGTGGAACCGGCGGCGCCGGCACCGTTTTCAAGCTAAGCCAGGTTAATTCAAGTTGGGTTTTCAGTCCCTTGTACGAATTTACCGGAGGCAGCGATGGAGCCAGACCAGCCGGCGGGGTGGTGATCGGCCCAAATGGCGCCTTGTATGGCACGACCCAATACGGTGGTTACATAGGCGGCGGCTGTTTCACAGACGGCGGCTGCGGGGTAGCGTACGAACTGAGACCTCCGGCTACGTTTTGCAGGTCGGTACTGTGCTATTGGAACGAAACCGTACTGCGCACCTTTACGGGAACTGGCGATGATGGGGCATACCCGGGATACGAGAATTTAGCCTTCGATCAAGCCGGAGACATCTATGGCACGACGATCAAGGGAGGTGCGTATGGCGGCGGGACTGTGTTCGAACTGACCCCCTCAGGCGGAGGATGGACGGAGAGCACCCTCCATAGCTTCGGCGGCCGTAGTGACGGGGAATTTCTATACGGGGGTGTGGTCCTGGATACCGCCGGAAATGTGTACGGAACCACGGGCTACGGAGGAACCGGAGAGTGCGAGGACAACTGCGGAACGGTTTACCAGCTCATGCCTTCCAACGGAGGATGGGTGGAGAATGTCCTGGTTAACTTCGGCGGGACGGACGGGTCCTACCCGTACGGTGGCCTAATCATTGATCAGTCCGGCAGCCTCTATGGCACCACCACCTCGGGAGGACCTCCAGGCTGCCAGGGCTTCGGCTGCGGCGTAGTTTACAAACTGGCGCCGTCAGATGGAGGGTTTACCTATTCTGCGCTTTACTCCTTCAGCTCGTACTGCTTCTCTCTGGGCGGCCTAGCCATGGACGCAGCCGGCAATGTTTTTGGCGTGTGTAATACCGGCGGGGCCCATGGAGACGGCTGGATCTTCGAGCTGATGAATTGCAGCCAAGCGTGTAGCCTGGTCGACCTCCACGACTTCAGCGGTAGTGATGGCTTGAACCCTTACGGGGGCCCGGCGCTCGACGCGAACGGCAATCTCTACGGCACAACGGTTTACGGAGGTACGGGGGCCTGCGACGGAGGCTGCGGCGTGGTGTGGAAGATCTCGGGGGCCGGTGCCCCGGATAAGAACTGAATTGACGGGAGAGCGCTTCCTGCTGTTCAGGATGACAGCTTTGTTACTCGAAACCCGAAACTCGAACCTGAAACTTACTGGCCACCGGCCACTAACCACTAGCCACTGTTTTCTCATGCTTCTCGCAGCGCCCTGGTAATCGGCATGCGCGCGGCGCGGAAGGCCGGCAGCAATCCTCCGACAAAACCCATCAACACAGCGAACACCAGGCCGAAGACCAGTACCGGCGGCGTGATCTTGAAGGCGAAAGCCAGTTCGCTGAAGCTGGCGGTCTGTCCCGTTCCCGCGGTGTACCCGTTCATGGTGAAGGCGGCCAGGCATCCCAAAATGCCGCCGATCAGCGCCAACAGCACCGACTCAAGGACAAACGACAGCAGAATGCTGAAGCGCGAGAAGCCCAGCGCGCGCAGAGTGCCGATCTCGCGCGTGCGCTGCGAGACGATGGCGTACATAGTGTTCATGGCGCCGAAGACCGCGCCGATGCCCATCACCACCGCGACAAACGCCGCCAATCCGAGCAGCGCGCCTGCCGTCGGCCCGGCCAGGTCCTCGTAATATTTCGGCTCGGAGTCGATTTGCAACTGCACGCGCGGATTGGCGCGCACTTCCTTGTCGAATGCCGCCAGGGTTGCGGGATTGCTCAGCCGCAGCGTCAGCGATTCGCAGCCGCCGTTGCGGTCAATGGCCGGCGCCATAGCGTCGTAGTCGCCCCAAATCTCGCTCTCGAACGAGCTGCCGTCGGCGGTAAACAGGCCGACGATTTTGAACTCGTGCTTCTGCACACTGAAAGTGTCGCCAATGTTCAGTCCGGTGACGCGGTCGGCAATCTTCTTGCCCGCGATGGCTTCATACAGCCCGGGCGTAAAGTTGCGGCCTTCGACGATCTTGACGTTGCTGCGAACCTTGAACCCCTCGGGCGAGACGCCGCGAAAGGTTATATTGGCCGGCTGATTGTCGCTGCGACGCGGGCGCGTGGTAAGGATGACGACCTCGCACGAGGCCATGGGCTTGCCGCCGCTGTCGCGCGCCACGCGCGGATCGACCATGATGACGTTAGCATCGCCGATGTTGATCCACGAGGTCAGCTCGGACATCGAGCCGCGCTGCGTGACAATGCCGTTCTGAGGCGATCCAGTGGAACGCAGGGCGATGCGGAAGCCGTTTTCCATCGCCAGCAGGGTGACGAAGACTGCGACCACCAGCCCAATGCCGAAGATGGCCAGCAGCGTGACCTTCCAGCGCTGGCGAAGATTTCGGATGTTGTAGGAAAGTGGGAGTGCCATGTTTGTAATCCAGCAATTAGCAATTAGCAACTAGCAATTAGCCAAACCCAGATTCCTCCGTCGCGGTCGCGATGACAGACACGCGAGCCCCACTTGTAGCTCGCTACTGCGAGGCCCAAGTGCTCGGTGCGAAGTGCTAAGTGCCAATTGCTAATTGCTAATTGCCGCCTTCCTCATACCTGCCTCAACGTCTCTGTAATTCGCGCGCGATAGCCGGTCACCGCGGGAAACAATCCTGCCAGCAATCCCAGCAATAGCGCGATGCCAACCCCAGTCGCCGTGGTCTGCGGCGAGAGCCCGAAGTTGGGGAAGCCGGCCACGATGTCGCCTAGCATCGGCACCTGAGGAAGAATCTTCAAAATGCCCACACTGATCAGGATTCCCAGCGCGCCGCCCAACACGCCGATCAGCAGCGCTTCGGTCAAAATAAGCGCCATCACCAGCCCGCTGGAAAAGCCGAGCGTCTTCAGCACGCCAATTTCCTGCTGGCGCTCGCGCACGGCGATGCTCATAGTGTTGGCGGTCACCAGCAAAATGGTGAACGCCACTGCCAGGCCGATGCCGTTCAGCAGAAACGCCAGATTGCCGGCCATAGCGACGAAGCCGGCCAGAAATGCCTGCTCAGTCTCGGTCTTGGTTGCCGCATCGCTGTTTTCAAACTGTGCGTCGATGGTTTTGCTGATCGCACCCGCATGGCTGGGGTCGTCGATCTTTTCCACCAGCCAGCCAATGCCGAGGTTCCTGCCCGTAGCCTCGTACAGGTACTTGTAATCGAAGTACATCGAGTTCAGATCGGTCGCGGGATACTTCGCCTGGTCAGTGTCGTAAATGCCGTCGACAACGAAGTCGAAGGGATGTCCGACGCGGTAGGGCGGTATGGTGCTCTCCAGTTCGAACTGATCGCCCACCTTCCAGCCGAAGCGCTGGGCCAGCTTGCGCCCGACGATGGCGCCGCGCCGGTCGTGCAGCCATTTCTCCTTCTGGTCCGCAGGCAGCATGATCTCGGGATAGACTTCGAGGAAAGCCTGGGGCTCGGTGGCCATGTTGGCGAAGAAATTCTTGGGATCGCGATAGATGCCGCCGAACCACCAGTTCATGACCACTTCTTTTACGCCGGGAACGGCCTCGACCTTCTGCTTGTAGTTGAG